>Ga0187888_1003509_pt1 | contig 12245 bp, 7 predicted proteins | sample June2016WEW_7_40_FD_132987 | JGI IMG/M metagenome (GOLD analysis project Ga0187888, IMG submission 132987) | Peatland microbial communities from SPRUCE experiment site at the Marcell Experimental Forest, Minnesota, USA - June2016WEW_7_40 | ecosystem: Environmental > Terrestrial > Soil > Wetlands... | reverse complement strand
GGCGAATGTTTCCGGTGGCGCTGTTATCAGTATCAGCATTCTCAGTCCCGGCACCGGCTATACTTCAGCGCCCACAGTGACACTCTTTGGCGGCGGTTACAGCAGCGCGGCGACGCTCGGCACGATTGCCATCGCCCCGAACACGGGCGGCGGCCTGACCAAGCAAAACTCCGGCATATTGACCTTGGCGGGCGCGAATACTTATGCCGGCAGCACGACGGTCAACGGCGGCACATTGGAAATAGTGCAGGCCGTGATCGCCACCAACTCCACTGTTACGGTAGCCTCGGGCGCGGTGCTGCAATTGGATTTCGCAGCGACAAACGTGGTGACCAACCTGGTATTGAATGGTGTGAGCCAGGCTCCCGGTGTCTATAACAGCACCACCAGCTCACCTTATATCACCGGCACGGGAAATCTGCTGGTGCAATTGCCGGCCCCGCCGGTGTTGAGCCTGACCTTCACTGCGGAGCCGGTGATTTCGGGGACAACCCTGACGTTTTCCGCGACCAACACCGGGGCGGGGACGGTCTATCTGCTGACGAGCACAAACGTCGCGACTCCCATCAGCGCCTGGACGCCGATTGGCACCAACGTATTAAGTGGCAGCGGGAGCTTCAGCATCATCCTGCCCAATGCGCTAAACCCGGCCTTCCAACAGCAATTCTATCTGCTTAGCACGACGAATAATTAATCGATCCCTGACACGAGACCTTCTCAGTTGCTGTTGCAAAAATGAAAAACATACTTCGCTGCTCCATTCTCCTGGGGATAACCGCCATGATGCCGTGCGGGCACGGGCAAATCCTCACCAATCCCATTCCCGAGAACGCCGTGCCCCCGGTGATTGTCAACACCAAAGCCGAGCCGGTGACACCCGGAATGTTCAAGCCGACGTGGGAGTCTCTCCGGCAGTACCAGGTGCCGGAATGGTTTCGAAACGCGAAGTTTGGCATCTGGGCCTGTTTCGGGCCGCAAAACGTGCCGGAACAGGGCGACTGGTACGCGCGCAATATGTATGTCGAGGGGGGGGCGCAAAATAAATTTCATGTGGGCCGTTACGGCCCGCCCTCGGAATTTGGTTTCAAGGACGTGATTCACTCCTGGAAGGCGGAAAGCTTTGACGCGGAAAAGCTCGTCGCGCTCTATAAGAAGACCGGCGCGCAGTATTTCTTCGCCATGGCCAACCATCACGACAACTTCGACCTCTACGACAGCCAGTACCAGCCTTGGAACTCGGTGAAACTCGGCCCCCACAAAGATATTGTTGGGGACTTTGCCAGGGCGGCGCGTGAACAGGGCCTGCCTTTCGGTGTGAGCGTCCATGCGGCGCACGCCTGGAGTTTTTACGAGATCACTCAAAGCGCCGACAAAACCGGCCCGTTGGCCGGGGTGCCGTACGATGGGAAATTGACCCGGGCCAACGGCAAAGGCAAATGGTGGGAAGGTCTGGATCCACAGGATCTTTACGAACAAAATCACACACCCGGGCTGAACTTCACGAATGCCAATGCGATTCATGGCCAGTGGAACTGGGAAAACGGGGCGAGCATCCCGGACCAGGCTTACTGCGATAAGTTCTACAACCGCACGCTTGACCTCATTCATAAATACAAACCGGATCTGATCTATTTCGACGACGACGCCCTGCCACTGTGGCCGGTCAGCGACGCCGGTTTGAAGATCGCCGCCGATTTCTACAATTTCAACATGCGGCAGCACGACGGCAAACTCGAAGCCATCCTGCTCGGCAAAATGCTCAGCGAGGGCCAGCGCCAGTGCCTTGTCTGGGACATCGAGCGTGGCGCGGCCAACCGCATCGAGCCGATGCCCTGGCAGACGGACACCTGTATCGGGAACTGGCATTACCAGCGTTCGCTCTACGTGAATAACCGCTACAAAACTGCAAAAACTGTCATCCAAATGCTGTGTGACGTTGTCAGCAAAAACGGCAACCTGCTGCTTAATATCCCGGTGCGCGGCAATGGCTCCATTGATGACAAGGAAGAAGCCGTTTTGCATGATATCGGGGCCTGGATGGACGTGAACAAGGAATGTATCTTCGACACGCGCCCGTGGAAAGTTTTCGGAGAAGGCCCCGCTTCCGATGCCCCGGCCCTCTCGGCGCAAGGCTTTAACGAAGGCAAGGGCAAGCCTTTCACCGCCGATGACGTGCGCTTTACGTCCAAGGCTGGGACGCTTTATGCCATTGTGCTTGGTGCGCCCATGAAGGCCATACAAATCAGATCACTGGGCGCGGCGGCGAAGTTGCTGGACGGCCCCATCAGCAACATCACACTGCTCGGCAGTGGTGAAGAAGTGCAGTGGTCGCAAGCCGCGGAGGCGCTCGACATCAAGGCGCCTGGAAAGACGCCGAACGACCTCGCCGTCGTTTACAAGATAGCGTACCTAAGCCAACCACCTTAGAGATCGTATCGTCGCCGGTGCAAGTTAGACGTTAAAGGGATTCCTCCTCTTGGCGAGCCTTGCCTTGGCTTTTGCCGCCACGGCTTGCACCGCTTTCTCTCCCATCATTGTCGGCAAATCTTCTGCCAGGATTTCCAAAATAAGCTGCTTGAGTTCTGCCCGGCTCAACTTCTCAGCCGCCTTGCTCCGCTTTGTCTCAGCGAGGAATTCGCCTTCCCGGTCTGGCTTGTCACCCCCGGCAGCTTCCACATACGCAGCTTTCCGGTCTGGACGCGCTTTCAGGTCTTGACCCCACGCTTTGCACTCGCTCACCGCGACATAAACGTAAGGGCGCTCTTTGAGCTTCTTTTGATACCCGAACATGGACCGCTCCGCTTTCACGACATGGAAACAGAACGCCGTCAAGTTGCCCTCTTTCAATCTTTTGTAAACCCCGGCCCGCGACACCGGCGCATACATGGCGACCCCGCCAGGCGAAATGAAACCATCGTCAGGGAAATGTTGACAGATGGGTTGACGGGCAGTGAAATTGAAAACGTGTTTGTGGATGCGTTGTTCAAGGCATTCGAGGCCGGGAAGGAGCCGACCGACTTGACCGTCGCTGAAGTGCTGATGGAGTTCGTGCCTCTGTCCAAGTTGATGGCGGAGCAAATGACCGGCCTGCGCAATTGGGTGAAAGGCAGGGCGCGATCAGCCACTTCATTGCAGGAGGTGGAAGGGGGTCTCAGGAGAATCGCCGCCTGATATGGCGGGAAAGGAGTCCGCCTGCGGGCGGGCTCTTTTTTAGGGGTCCGGTGTGTTTCCCGTCCACAGACAATCCGTTTACCTTCCACCACCAATCAGTTCACGAACCTCTTGAAACAGGGCGTTGCGATCCGGCTTGGACACATCATCGGTAAGCCCCCACGCTCCGTACCGGCTATAGGCACCCGAGAGCGTGAATTGCATCGCCAGATTGCCTCCCAAATCCCAGAAGCAGTCGGCGAAGTTCCGTTTGTAGAGATCCCGCTGCCGCGGGTCACGAATGGCTCTGATTCGGTTCGCAATATTCACCCGGCTCCCGCCGCCGATGTCCGGGCCGCTCTCATACGCGCAGAAGCCGCCCGGCAGATCGAATTGTTTGGCCAGCGCGATCATCGCCATTCGGTCCGCTTTGGTCTGGTCAATTCCCGTTAGCATGTTGCTGATCAGTTGATCCACCGAATAATTCTCGGTGCCTGCCTCCCCGGACGCGCCTTTGCCGCCATAGTAGGCAGGCATGGAGATCGCATAGATATAATTCTTTGGTTCCCCGTCAACCGCCTTCAGATAATCCAGCATCCCGGCCAATCGTCCCCCGATAAAGAAGCCCTGGGGATCTGGCGTCACCCCCGCGAGCACACCCCGGATGCGTCGGTTCACCTCTGCCTTCCCGAAGAAATTGGCGAAAATATCGACGGCGTCTTTAACTTTCTGAGCATGGCGCCGCTGGCCCCAGACCCCCTCATTGTTGACGTGATCATAGTTGTACTGACCATTTCCCTCCTGGACCTCTTCTTTGGCTCTGGCCTTGTTCCAAGCATATTGCAGGAAGCCGAAGTTCCACACTTCGTTGGCGTGCTCAATGTAGATGTTGAGGTTTGGCTTGAGAGTGGCTTTGATGAGAGCCGCAAGGCTGCGGATATAGTCGTCATCCACGGAGGCGGGGATGTTGATCCACATGTCCATGTCCGCCTGGTTGCAAAGCTCGATCACATACTCCCAGGGCCAGCCGTCCTTCTTGTTGAGCGGTTCGATGGATTCCACGGCCGCGTCGCTGGGAAGCTTGCGATTGCCCCAGGACTGCGTCTTGGTGTGGTCCTTCCCCCATTCGACATTGCCGTTGATCCCCAGCACCCCCATAAAGCGAACCGTTGAAAACGCGGCGCTCCTCAAACACGCCAGATAATCGGTCGTAAAGACCTGCGTCGTGTCGGCGGCATAGCCGGGGCGAATGATTCTAAAATCAATGATTCCACTGTTCGTTGGACTTGGGGACGACCGTCGAGTGTCTCTGAATTCCAGAACGACCAGACCGTGATTTGCCGCTGGTTTCGGGATGACGAGATCGAATGTTGTTCTGTTTGCTGGCGCGTCGTAAACCTGGTTTCGGATTGAAAACGGCCCGCCCGCCGCCACCAGTCGTGCCTCGCCCGCGAATGATCCTTTGCAGGTGCCGCTGCGATCCACCCGGTAGGCTTCAGGATCATCAATCTCACCCGCCCATTCTGCACATGGCCGGGAGTCCATGATCCAATGGCAGTCGGTTTTGGGCCACCCATGCTCGTCCACGTCCTCACGTGAGAGCTTCGCCCAGCCGCCATGTCCATCCGGTTTTTCCCAGCGGTAATTCTGCTTGACCAGATCGACAAACGCGTCGTCCGATGCCTCCGCGCCAAGCCGCCCTGGAAATGGTGGCGAGGCAATCGTTGCGGAGTCGCACACGGTCAGCAACACCGCGACCAGACAAGAACTTAAAAATCTACTCAGCACATTCGAAGGCTCACCCATGTAAACTCACCTCAGAGCTTTCCCGCCTGTCAGTGATCCTGAACCTTACAGCCTCGTCTTCCCCTCCGCCCGCGCCTTCCTCCATCTGGCCCGGGCCGCCGCTGCAAGTTTGGCCCTCACTGCCGGACTGCTGCGCCGATCCTTCTTCTTGGCCGCTTTGACTTTCGCCCAGCTGGCCTTGGTGGCAGCAATAATGGCCGCCCTCCCGGCCGCACTCAATCGCCGTTTGCCCTTCCCCTTCCCTTTGACCCTGGCCCAACGTGCCCTGGCCGCAGCGGCAATCGCTGCCCGGCCTGCGCGAGACATGCGCCGTTTCTTCGGGGCTTCCACGGTGGCCTTGATTGGAATTTCACCACCGCCCACGATTGAATCCATTTGATTTTGCAGTTTTTCGATCTGCTCCATGATCGCGATGATCTCTCTGAGTTGGATCGTCGTTAGATATTTGAGATTGGTCATGGCGTATTTGGTAATGCCGGGAGGGTTGTGGGTCAAGAAGGGAGATAAGAGCCCAACTGCTCGGCTTGAGCGATTCAACAATCCAAGGGGAGAAGCGCAAGCTGGCCTCGGCCCTAGCCGAGTTCATGGGTGCCAACATCATAGCCGAATCCACCCGGCAGCCGATGTGGCACAACAATATCATGGCCGGCCGGGAGAGGCAGGCAGTCGGGGCCGCCCGGCTGTGAGCGGGCAGGGCATTGAATCCGCATGGGCGGATTCTTTTTATGTATCAGTTAACTTTCCAATCTAATGCCGGAGCCGTTTGCCTGGTTCCGACAACTGGCTCCATCTTCAATCGCATGTGCGGCAACAACTTGGGTATGTTGGAAGGGCCACTGTCAGTGAAAGTGTCAGTGAATTGATGCGCGGCACAACAAGCCCGGCCCCAAAGGGCCGGCTCCGGGACTGATTCGAGCCATCGTGGAACTTAAGCAGCGCAATCCACGCTGCGGATGCCCTCGGATTGCGCAACAGTTGGCCAAAACTTTCGGCATTGAGATCGACAAGGACGTCGTCCGGAGGATTCTGGCGGCCCATTACCGGCCCGATCATGGCGTGGGCGGTCCGACGTGGCTCACGTTGCTAGGCCAGCCTTCGGAGCATGGACTTGTCTCGGCTGGAATCTGTCGTAAGGGTTTGCACTGCAAAAGAATTCACAGGACTCCTTACAGACAGATTTCGCTGCCGGGACTATCTTCGCTGCAGTCAGCAAAACACCTCACAGAGAAGTTGAGCTGATACGGCGGCGGTAGTTTCATTTATGAAGCGATTGGCTTTTCTGGTTTGGGCTTTGGCGGCAGGCGATATATGCGCCTTGCCCGCGCCGGCATCCCCGTCTCTGCAAGGAATTAAGACCGTGTTTGTGATTGCGCTGGAAAACCATGACTGGACGCAGGCTTGCCCGGATTGCGCCCCGCAGCAGCTTCTGGGCAATCCCGCCGCGCCTTACCTCAACAGCCTGGTGACTTCCGGCAACTCGAACGCGGCGCAGGTCTCCTACGCCACGGCGTATTACAGCGTCGCTCCAGGGGAGCATCCCTCCGAACCGAATTATATCTGGTCGGAAGCCGGGACGGAGTTCGGGGTTTTCACGTCCAACGATCCGAGCACCAACTCGGGCAACCTGTTCAGCACGACGAACCACCTCTGTGGCGAGCTAAACGGCGCGGGCATTGCTTGGAACGATTATCAGGAAGACCTGGAATACGCCATGGCTGCGAACGTGAGCAGCGCGGGAGCGCGTCCGAGTGGCTCCAACATCTACAACGGGAGCACGGAATATTCTTATGCCGTGAAGCACAACCCGATGGAATTCTTTACCGACACGCAGAATCAGAACGTTTATCCTCTGGAGCAGCTATGGACAGACCTCACCAACAATGCGGTCGGCCGATACAATTGGGTTACGCCAGACGCATTCAACGAGATGCACAGCTATTTGCCCAATGGCTTTGTTTATGGCGGCGTCCAATACACTGGTAATCAGGCTGCCATCGCCCAAGGGGACAACTGCCTGGCCGCCATCATTCCGCAAATCATGGCTTCGTCCGCGTATCAGGATCACGGCGTCATCATCCTCTGGATGGATGAAACCGAAAGCACCGATGATACGAACACCTCCCTTCCCGAAATCATCATCTCGCCGCTGGCCAAAGGCAACGCCTACGCCAGCCGCGTGCCCATGAGCCATTCCTCGGATCTCAAAACGATGGACGAAATTTTCGGGCTGCCTTTCCAGACCGAGGCGGTGGCCGCCGCCAATGACTTGAGCGACATGTTCCAGGTGACAAGGAACGCCGGACCGGGTGCCAGCGCCGGCTTCAACGTCGGCGGACAGAGGATGCCTGGCACGGGAGGCTTCCAGTTGACCTTCTCCGGCCAGCCGGGCCAGACCTATCGAGTTCTGGCCTCATCCGACCTGACCGCGCCGATGTCGGCGTGGACGGTTGCCGGCAGCGGCGCCTTCGGCGGCACCAACGCCACTTTCACCGACAGCGGCGCGACCAATTATCCCAGCCGATTCTACATCATTACGTCGCCGTAATTTAAGTTGTCATGACGGGCGGTGGTGTGGTCACAATGCGGGCCAGCGCCAGCGCCTTTTATCGTCGTGGCAGAGCAATCAAAAAACAATCGTCCACCGGCCTGCGGAGATTTTGAGCGTCTCCTGCGGGCGCTTATTGAACGGTCGGTCAGATATCGGTCCGCCGCCGTCTTGATTGCAGCGGTGATCGTTTTTGGGGGAATCTGGTCCGCTTCCCGTCTCTCGTTGGATGTTACCCCCGATATCAGCAACCTGCAGGTGCAGGTGCTCACCTCTGTTCCCAATCTGTCCCCCGAAGAAATCGAATCTTCTGTGACCCGTCCGATTGAGCTGGAGATGTTCGGGCTTCCAGGTCTGGAACAAGTCCGCTCCCTGACGCGCTTTGGCGTCTCGCAGGTCTGCCTGATTCTTTCCGATGGCGGCGATCTTTATCGGGCCAGGCAAATGGTGGCCGAGCGACTGGCCCGCGCGGTGGATAAACTGCCCCGCGGGCTTTCCCCGAAACTGGCCCCGCCCAGTTCGGGCCTCGGCGAAGTCTTCACTTATGCGCTGGCTTACAAGACCAACAGCCCCCAGGCCGCCGACTCCGTGGAGGCGCGGCTGCGGCGATTGAAACTGATGCAGGAATTTGTGGTCAAACCCTGTCTGACATCCGTCCGGGGTGTTGCGGAAGTGAACACCACGGGTGGTTACGACCAGCAAATGGTGGTCGAAGTGGACCCCGCCAAGGTGGCTCCGCTGGGTTTGGACCTTGACGACATCGCAAACATCGTGGAACGCAATGCCACCATCGGGGGCGGCGCGCTGGTCGAACGGGACGGAAACCAGTTCATCATTCGATCGCGGTCGCGGGCGCAAACCATCACCCAATTGACCAACCTCGGCATCAAGCTGCCTTGGGCGCAGAGAGGCCTGCCGTTGAGCAGCGTGGCCAAGGTCAGCCTCGGCTCGAATATCCGGCTCGGCGCCGCCACGCTCAACGGCCAGGAAGCCGTGCTGGGCACGGCCATGATGCTGGCGGGCGAAAACGCGCGGGCGGTCGCGCGCTCCTTTCGTCTGGCCCTGGCCGAAGCGCAGAGCCGGCTGCCGTCGGACCTGGAGCTGCGGCCGCTCTATGACCGGGCCGAACTGGTGGATGTGGTCATTGGCACCGTGGAACGCAATCTCGCCCTGGCTGGCGGATTGGTGCTGGGCGTCTTGCTCTTCTTCCTTCGCAGTTGGCGGGCGGCGCTGATCGTCACCTGCCTCTTGCTCCTGTCCTTTCTGCTGGGCCTTGGCGGCATGGTGGCTTTTAGCATCATGGGCAGCCTGCTGACCCTGGGGGCCATGGATTTCGGTGTGGTGATGGACGATGCCATCGTGATGGTTGAGAACGTCGTCCGCAACTTGGCCCCCCTTTCCGGCGCGGACACGCCCGAAGCCAGAGAATCGCGTTTTGCCGCCATCATTGAGGCCTGCTGCCAGGTGCGCAAACCGATGCTGGTGGGCATGCTCGTGATCATCGGCGCTTACCTCCCGATCCTCACCCTGGGTGGAGTGGAAGGACGAATGTTCCGGCCTCTGGCCCAATCTGTGATTTTGCTCCTGCTCAGTTCCCTGCTGCTCACTCTAACACTCGTTCCGGCGCTCTGTGCCCTGGGACTGGCATCGGGTCGCACGATGGAAGAGCCGGGGTTCCTGCATCTGCTCCGTTCGGCCTATGAACGGCTCTTCCAGGCCAGCCGCCGCTTTCGGTGCTGGTGGGTGGTCCTGGCCGTGCTGCTGGCTGGAGGCGCCGGTTATCTTTCCACCCGCCTGGGCGCCAATTTCCTCCCTTACTTGGACGAAGGCTGGCTGGTGGTCGAAGTCCAACACCATCCGGGAATCAGCCTGGCAAAGTCTCTGGAAATGGAACTCCAAACCGAACGCGCCATCCGCGCGGAGGTGCCGGAGGTCAAAGACCTCTTCTCACGCATCGGCATGTCGGAGATAGCGACCGACCCGCAAGGGGCGAATCAAAACGACATCTACCTCAGCTTCCAACCGCGGCCGCTGTGGCGGCAAATCAACGGGCGCAGCGTCTCCAAAACCGAGTTGGGGCAAATCGTCAAGTCGGTGATCCAACGCGGTGTGCCCGGCCAGGAGTTGGAGTTAAACCAACCCATCGCCGTGCGCTTCGACGAACTGCTCGAAGGCGTGCGGACCGATCTGGCGATCAAGCTTTTCGGACCAGACTACGATCAGTTGGACATGCTGGCGGGCAGGATCGCCCAGGTCGTCAAGCAAATCCGGGGCGCAGGCGAGGTGGTTATTGACCAGCCCGGACGCGCCGGCCTGATGGAATTCCTCCCCAATCCGGACCAAATGCTCCGCAATATGGCCGCCGGGGACCAGGTCAACAACGCGATCTCCATCGGCCTGGCCGGGCGCCAAGTGGGGCGCATTGATGAGGGCGCCATCTTCTATCCGCTGGTCGTGCGCATCCCCGAATCCGCCCGCACCAATCCGGCGGCGTTGGATATTCTGCCGCTGCGCGTCGCCGAAGGTTCGCTGGTGCTTGGGTTGGGCAGCTTGGGAAAATGGGAACAGAAGCAGACGGTCGTCGCCATCACTCGCGAGCAAGCCAGCCGCCGGGAGGCTATCATGGTCACGGTGGAAAGCGCGGACGCGGTTGGATTTGTGGACCGTGCCCGCGCCGCGATTCAAAATCAGGTCAAGCTGCCGGAAGGCTGCCGCCTCGAATTCAGCGGCGCATACCAGAACTGGCAGTCCGGCAGCCGGCGACTGTTGGCCTCCGGCGGGGCGTTCGTCCTCCTCAGTCTGGCCCTGGTCTTTGCCGCCCTCAAAAATTGGAGGCAAACAGTCCTGGTCGCCTTTGGCCTTCCGTTCGCCATGCTGGGCGGGGTTTACGGTCTGTGGTGGCGCGGCCTGCCGCTGACGATGCCCGCCGCCGTTGGCTTCATCACTCTGGGCGGCTTGAGCATTCTCAATGGCATGGTCCTGATCACTTATTTCAACGATCTTCGCGCTCAGGGAGTGGACAAAGCCCAGGCCGCATTGCGCGGCGCAAAAACCCGGTTGCGCCCGGTGCTCATGACCGCTCTGGTCGCCAGCGTCGGCTTCGTCCCCATGGCCCTGTCAACCAGTCAAGGCGCCGAACTGCAAAGGCCTTTCGCCACCGTCGTGATTTTTGGCATACTCACATCCACTGCCTTGACTCTGCTGATCATTCCACTCTTGTTGGCCGGAGGGGAGGGACTCCAAACCGGGCTGGGGCGTTAGCCATCGTAAGGCTCCAAGAGGAGATGGCCGGTTCAGCGCGCCATCAGGCGGAAGAATTGCGCCGCGGAGTTGGTGGCTGGCAGAGTCAATAATAATGTTCCATCGCCGCCGGCGGCGGCGTTTGTCACCAGGCTCCAAGTGACGGGCGGGGTGATATTGGTGGCGGCGTATAATTGAAAACCGGCCGAGACGGGCCAGGATAGAACGAATTGGCCGGCCCCGGCAGGCTGGATGTTGATGGAGGGGGTGTTGGTGGGCGTGCCCAGCGCGGTGGCAGCGAAGCTGAAGTTGTCTATGGCCAACCCCTGGGCCTTGCCGGTCGAATCAGCCATCTCCCAAACCAGCCAGAGGGCCGCGCCCGGGGGCCAATTGGTGATCGGCTGATTGGTGACGGAGAGATAAACCTGGTTGGCCGGGGCGGTTCCATCCACCGCTGCGCCGCCCACGTCCCCGGCATCCGTCGGAAACGAGATGTTGAAAGCCGGGAGATACGCGGTGGCTTGGGTGGACATCGGCGCGACGGCGGTGGGATCCATGAAATAATAACATTCCAGCGTCTTGGGTTTGTTGGATTGCCGCCAGATTTCGCCTGTGACTTGCAAATTGATGTAGTTCAGCGTGGCGCCGGTGTTGTTGATGAATTTGGCGCCGAAGGCCGTGTAGCCGGTGGTGCTGGTGGCCAGCAGGCCCAGGGCGCGATCAGAACTGTTGGCCGGTCCGAAACTGATTTGGCCGCCGGCGGTCTGGTCGCCATCCGAGGCCCCAAAGCGCGTGCCCACACTGGCTGTGGGGTCGGCCAGTCCGTACCAGCCGGACATGGCGGCCAGACCCAGGCCGCCAGAGTTGCCCGTGGCGGAAACCGGATAGGCAAAGTCATAGGGATTGGCCAGGGAATAGGTGACGCCATTGATGGTCACCGGATTGCCCGAGTCCACCGAAGAGGCCCCCGGATCGGGCAGGGAATCAAAGGATTGGGTGTAGATGGCACCCGCGACGCTGTAAACGATAAAGGAGGTCGGCGTGGTGCCGCTGGCGTTGTTGCTGGCGCCGGGGGTGGGATTGAAAAACTGCACGCGGACAAAGCTCTGGCCGTTGGGCAGCGACCCGTAGGACCAATTGGGCGGGAGATTGGTATAATTGAGATAATCCAATACCTGGGGCTGGCCGTTGAAAAGGCGGCTCAAAGCCACGGAACCCGCGCTGCTGTTCAGAGTAAAGCTGGTATGCAGTTGGCTCAAAGTGGAAAGGGCGGCTTGGCCGTCGGCAAAAACCACCAGGAATTGGCCAGGGTTGATGACCGCGCCGGGCGGGAAGGCCCAGTTGGTCAGGTTGGCATAGTCGCAGGTGAGAAAGAGGTTGGTCAGAAGAACCGCGTTGGTGGACGGGTTGAAAAGTTCGACCCAGGGGGCGTGTTGTCCGGCGCTGTTGGTGAGGCCGGTCAGATTGTCCGGCTCGACTTCGTTGATCCAGAGCGGCGGGAAGG
>Ga0187888_1003505_pt1 | contig 12252 bp, 9 predicted proteins | sample June2016WEW_7_40_FD_132987 | JGI IMG/M metagenome (GOLD analysis project Ga0187888, IMG submission 132987) | Peatland microbial communities from SPRUCE experiment site at the Marcell Experimental Forest, Minnesota, USA - June2016WEW_7_40 | ecosystem: Environmental > Terrestrial > Soil > Wetlands... | reverse complement strand
TACCTCAAGTCCTTCTCCACGTCCGGATGGTGACGATTCAGGCTGTCACTGTCAAAATGGGCGAACCAGGATGAGTGACACTCAAGTGACCGGGAATTGCTGCTTCGTCGGCTTTTCCACCCATGACCGCCTCAAGGCCGAGCAAATCCAGGCGGCCTCTGAACGTGGCTTCATCGACGTGATCATGCTCGCGTTCAGCCCCTTCCTGCCGAAGGACGACCCGATCAACCGCGCCCTCGACGCCGCCCACGAGAAGAACATCGGGCTGGTCTCGATGAAGCAGATGGCCGGCCACACGAAGGTCAAGGAAAACGTACCGGCGCTGCTGGAGCGAGGGCTCACCACGCACCAGGGGCTGCTCACCGCCATCTGGTCCGATCCGCGCATCTCCGCCACCTGCGTGACCATGACGAACACGGACCAGGTCAACCAGAACACCGATGCGGCCCGGAAATTCACACCCTTGAAAGAGGCCGACATCCACGCGCTGCGCGACGCCGTCCTGGCCGCTGGACCAATGATGTGCGCCGACTGCGACGGCCGTTGCGGCCGGGCCGCCGGCACCAACGCGCGCCTGGGCGACCTGGCCCGGTTCTTGACCTACCACGAGCACCACGGCTCGCGCCAGCAGGCACGCGAGGGCTACGCCGAGCTCACCGAGGAAGAGCGGAACTGGCGCGACGCCGATCTCGTGGCCGCCCGCGAAGCCTGCCCGAGCAAGCTCGACTTCGCCCAGCTTCTGCCCGAGGTCGATCGCCTGCTGGGCTGATCAATCCCCGCTGCCCTTGACGAAGCTTTTGGTGTTACGCTTCTTGAAAGTCGCCCCGAAGGGGCCGAACAATGCCAGCCCAGGGCAACGCCCTGGGAACTTGATCGGGTGATGAGAATAGCCACGCCCTGAAGGGGCACAACAGGTGTGCGGTCAAGAATCTTGTTTCGCCCTTTCAGGGCTGGGCGGATTCTCATTCGGATCGAATCCCCAGGGCGTTGCCCTGGGCTTTCCTGTTTCGGCCCCTTCGGGGCAGCAGAAAAGCGCAACACCAAAAGACGAAGCGACCGGTGCGGCGTTTTCTGTGACGCCCCACCGGTTGCTTTCGTTTTCAACGACAACCCTGCAGGCTCGGGTCCACTTGACCTGGAGCTTGCGCGCGATCGGGGTCAATTCCTCGTCTGGGCTCCGGCCGCGGTCTCCTGACGTGGGTCAAGGTTGCGGTTCGGGTTGGCGGCGGGAGTGGCTGGCGGGTAGGGATAAAATGGGGTCCGATCGAAGAAGTTCCTGGGGCGGAGGTCGAAGCCGCTCCACATCACGAGTGCCGAGCCTTCCCAGGCGTCGTCGCCGGGCCAGAGCTTGGGGGCGGAATCGGGCTTGCCGTCCTCGTCGCGGGGTTCATGGTGGGACGACGATGTGGCCCAGAGAACGATGTCGGCCGACTCGACTTCTTCCTCGTCCTTCACCATGTGGGCCAGGTTGGAGAAGATGTATTCGAGCGGCCGTTCGGGGTGCGAGCGGGTGACCCAGAAGTCGTGCTGGGTGAACTCTTCATTGTGCCTGGCCGACCCCATGCGAATGGGCATCAGGTCGTAGCCGATCGGCTTGCCGTTGGCGTTCTTCCGCTCGGTCTCGATCCGCACCATGGTGAATTCCTTGGCGTCCCAGTCGATGCCACCCTCGAAGCCGCGATTGAACGGTTCCTCGATGTCCTCGGCGGCCATGCTGGCCGGGTCTTCGATGTGCCGCATCACCATGGCCGAGTTCTTCTTGCCGTCGATCAGGTCGATGTCGATTCGCCAGTGGGCGTTGTGCATGTGGGACTCTTCGCGGTGCCCCGGCAGGTTCTGCCCGGTGGCGCCGACGCGGAAGCTGATCGTGCCGTCGTCATGAAAGCCATAAGAAATAATGTACATATAATTTGCAGCTTCGAGCGCTCCCCAGATCACCAGCTCTTTGCCCCGCCGCACGCCGTGGGCAAAGTCTTTCCACACCACGCCGCGGTCGCGAAATTCTCTGACCACGGTCGGGTAGGGGTCGCCCTGGAACGGGGGCATCAGGTTGCCGTTGGGACCCGCGTCTTCCTCACGCACCTGCGCCATGGGGAAGGAGAAGCCGGTGAGATCGAAGTAGCGGATGTCGCTGGACTGGTGGTAGGGAACGAAGAGCTCGGCGATGCGGGCGTCCGCGAGGATCCTGATCCAGTCCTCGCTCAGGTTTCGCTTGTACCAGGCCCCGGTGATGTACAGGCCTTTGTGCATGCCGCGGGCGAAGTGCACCTTCCAGGCCGTCCCTTTGCGCGGCTCCAGGCCGCCCGACTCGCCAACCAGGAACTCGGCCGTCACCTCCTGCGCAGGCGGATCGACGAGTGCCCGTCGGAAGAAGGGTTGCGCCAGCGCGGCGGGAGGAGCAAGCATCCAGGCCAGGAGCATGATGATCGCTCCGGGACGAACCACCGAAAAATCCATGCGAGCTTCCTTCGTCTCGGACAGGTCGGAATGACGATCCGCGGAGCACCTGAACATACGGGCGATGCTCGTCTACCGGGTGGGCCGGCGGGGCTTCGGGAACACCTCGGGAGCGGGCGTGGCGACTTCCCGCGTGGTCAGGTCGACGATTGGCCTGGGATAGCTCAGATCCCTGGTGCCGACCCTGTAGGTCAGGTGAATCACGCGATGGATCCTCGGGTCGCCCTTGACGGTGAACTGGCTGAATTGGGGGTTGACCGAGAGCTTGTCGCCGAACTTCTGGTAAAGCGCCTTGACCTGCTCGCTGCGCTCTTTCGCCAGGGCCTTGGCCTCCTCGTATTCCTCGTCCGAGAGGGCGGTGCGGAGGTGCTGGGCGGCCTCCAGATTGACGATCCGGCCCGCCCCCAGATCGACGGTCGCGAAGACGGTGATGTCGTCGAAGTAACGGTACGAAGTGACCAGGGCCAGCGGCCCGCGCCCCGCGGCCGGCGGTTTCGTCGTGGCTTTTTCGCTCTCCCCGGCTTTCGTTGTGTTCCCAGGAGACCCTTCGGGAGGCTCTGACTTCGCTTTCGGCTGCGCGGGTTGGGACGGACTTTCCGGCTCCTTGGTGGCCAGGAGCTCGACCCCGACGACGTACTCGCGGCGATCGACGTCGGGTTTGGCCGCTCCCTCGGTCTTCTTGCGGAGCTCGACCAGGCTTTCGCGGGCGATGTCAACGGCTTGCCTGGTCTGCTGCGCGGTCAGGCCCGGGCGCGGGCTGGGCGTCCCCTGCGCAGCCGCCCACGCTCCGACGCCGATCACCCCCAGCGCAGAGACGATCAGTGCGGACAGTCGTGGTCGGGAACTCATGCTCACCCTCCTGGGACCAAAAGTGCCGCCCCGCCCGGGAGAAGCCTCGGCGGGACGGACAGAAGATGCCGCTCGGCTTGCGGTCGATCAGGGCTCCTTGATGTCGAGATTGGCCTCCAGGACCTTGGCGATCCGGTGCTTGCTCTCCTCAAGGTGGGCCCGGGTCGTGTCGTCGAGGCTGGTGTTCCTGGTTTCCAGGACCATGCCGATCCGCCCGGCGATCTCCTTGAGATGCAGCCGCGCCAGCGCGCGGGCGTCGGCCGGGACCGACGAACTGCCGCCGCCGATGATCACGATGTAGCTGAACATGTCACTGTAAGGATTGGAACGATCGCCAAGAACCATGTTGCCCAGCCGGCGCAGGTACTCGCGCTGGAGGTTGCGGCGCACGGTCGAGAGGGCGAGTTTGGCGGCCTTCGGGTCCTTCTGGTCGGGCAGCTTGTCGAGGTCCGACCAGATCCCGTCGGTCAAGGAGCGGAAGACTTCCTCCATGCGGAGCGGATCGGTCCCGGGATTGGCTTGAAGCTGCTGATTCTGGATCCGGGCCAGAGTCCCTGCGCTCAGGCAGTGCCCCAGCACAATCTTCTGGATGCCCAGAATCCGCTCCAGCACCGAGATGTCGATGCCCGGCCCGTTAAAGCTGTCGTTGCCCCAGTGCGTCCACCGCTCCGCGCCCAGCCGCCGCAGCAGGGTCGGCGAGAACTGAAACGCCTGGTCGCTGAGGATGTTGTCGGCCAGGAACTTGAGGCACTCGCGCTGCTTGGCCCCGGACACCGGCACGATCGGGTCGCGGGCATCCTTGTCGGCCTTGTGGTCGCGCGCGACCGACTGACCGCCCACGTACTGCGCAGCCAGCGTGGCACCGTCACCGAACTGGCCGATCAGGATCCCGAACGCGCGCCGGGTCCTGGCCCACGAGTCGCCGTCCTTGACCACGCGGCCGTCCAGATCCTTGAGCAGCTCGCACGCCAGGGCAATCCGATCCTTGCCGAACTGACAGGGGTCCGCACCCAGGTCAAACCGGTTCACATAGGGATCGTCGTTGAGGAACGCGTCCTCGTCGGTCGCGTACACCAGGTCGTGCTCGGGAGCACGCGCGGCGATCTTCTTCAGCTCGGTCGCCTCGTCACCCTCGACCGGCTTGTAGGCGTACTCGATGGCCCAGTAATCATAGGGGCCAATGGTGGTCGAGTAGTAGTCGCCCTGCTTCTTTCCCTTGGGCGCGATGTTGATCGGGCTGTAGTCCATGACGCTGCCGACCAACCCCTTGGACCGGGTGATCGCGGTGTCGTTGAGCTGGTCCGCGGTCAGCATCGTGCTGCCCTTGAAGTTGTGCCGCAAGCCCAGCGAGTGGCCCACCTCGTGCATCACGATGTGCTTGATCGCCTGGCCGATGAACTCTTCGGGCAGCTCCGGCTTGGGCTCGGGCTTCTTCGCGGCCTTGTCCTTGTCCTTATCCTTATCCTTGTCCTTGTCCTTGTCCTTGTCGGTCTTGGGCGGCTCGGGCTTGGGCGTGTCGGCCAGGGCGATCGCGGCCAGACCGAAATCGTGCTGGAAACCCGTCTGGAACTGGCAGAAGCCCCGAGTTCCCCGCGCCAGGTTCTTGGCCAGTTGCCACTGGAGGTAGTTCTGATCGGCCGGGACGACCTCGGGGATCATCTGGCCGGAGGGCCGCTCGAGAGCGCCCAGGCCGAGCAGAGCCTTGGCGGCCGGCTGGCCAAAGCCCATCTTCGATGCCAGGATCGGGCTGATCACCTCGCCGAAGGCAAGCGGAGCGGCCTGGGGCTCGCCGCCCGCGGCGGTCGTGCTGCCGATCAGGAGGGCGTATGACTGTTTCCAGTATTTGATGAAGCTGGCATCAAAGATGACGTCGCCGTCGATCATCTCGCCGGTCATGGGATTGGCACGCAGGCACGACATGGCGAAGGCCGTCTCGTTGGTGACCCAGCGGAACGTGCAGTAATTTGTGTCTTCGGGATCGAAAACGTCACGCCCGTCCTCTTGCCAGCGGACGGCTATCGCGTTGCGGAAGCCGATCTTCTCGAACGCCTTGTTCCACTCGCTGATCCCCTCCTCGACGTAGGGACGATACTCCAGCGGCACGGTGTCCTCGACGTACCAGACGATCTGCTTCCTGGGTGGCGACAGCTTGGAGTGCGAGTCGGACTTCTCGAGCCGCCACCGATCGATGAACCGGACGAAGTTCGTGTCCGAATCGTTGATCCCGAAATCCTTGGTGGCGCTCAGGAAGTGGCCCACGCGATCGTCGGCGATCCGGGGCCGATAACCCATGTCCGGGGCCCTCATGATGCTGTAGTGGAGCACCATGGTGATACCCCGCGGATCCGACCCGTTGCCGCCGCGGCCGCTGCCCATCCGCCGGTATCCACCGGTGTAGGTTGCCTCCAGCTCGAGCTCCATGTTGTTGGGAAAGCCCTTCACCTTCGACCACTGGCTGCGGCTGCGATCGATCGAGCCCATGCCGATCTCGGCGAAGTCGGTCATGAAGACATCGGAAAGATCGATCAGCACGGCGCCGCCGCGCAGCGGATTGAGCGTGACGATCGGCAGTGCCATGAGCACCGAATCGGTGAAATTCTGCTTGACGGCCTTCTCGATCGGCGTGCCTGCGGGTGCCTTGTAATGGATGTTCCTCTGCACGATCTGGATGCGATCACCGACCCGGCGAAAGATCAGCACGCGGTCGTCGTCGCCGACGGGCATTCCCGCCTGGGCCATGCCGCGGGCGATGGTCACTGGCGTCAGCAACGGTTGGTTGAACTGATCGGGCCGGATCTCGGCGTAGAGGTGGTCACCCGTCTTGTAGAGCGTGAACAGGCCCTCGGTCTTCTCCGCCTGGCGAGTGACCTCGTTGAAGTCACGGAAGTTGTTCCCGGGGCCGCGGTGAGCCCCGGCGTTGCGGGCGGCCGCGACGACCTCCTCGAAATCGATGTTGACCGGCGGCTGAGGCTCTTGCCCCTTCGCCCGCGGGTCTGCCGCGAAGACGGCCGCGGCCAGCGCCGCGAACCACCCCAATTGCCTGATGCGACTCATGAAGCCCTCCCACAATCCTGCAAGCCCGGCTAGAGGCGGAAGATCCAAAATGTTTCCTTCCACCGGGCTTGATGCTCATCCGTAGGACGCAACAGGCGAACGCCTGGCAAGTCCTTTCCGTTGCCAAAGGATTTGCCCGCGAATCCATCGTGCCGAATGAATTCAGGGATTGCAAGCGAAGGCTTTGTCATTTGTGGGGATCATCCGGGTTCCGGTGTCGTTCCCGGTTTTTCCGGACGAACCGGCCAGGACCCGGCAGAAGGCCCTCGAGCAGCAATCCAGGCTCTGAGATCGAACGCGTGGGGGATGCCCGCGCAGACTGCGGATCGCGGCCGCCGAGGCGTCCTCGTAGAGAACTCTTGCCGCCGCGGGCTTTCTGGGTTTCATGGCCGGGTCCTATTCTCTGCTCGTCGCCGGACCGCGGGGGCGGTCACCAGTACTGGAAATCCCTGGTCGCCAGGACGTGGAGACCCAAGGCAAGGTTGGCGACGGAGTGACTGAGCACACATGCCGACAGAGACTTCGTCTGCCAGAGCAGCCAGGCCCAGAGCAGTCCGGTGAGCAGGGCGGGAAGCCATTCCGGGTGGGACAGGGCAAAGATGGCCGAGGTCACGCCCGCGGCCATGGGAGTCATCCGGCCGATAGGCACCTTCCAGAAATCCGGGTCGATCAGCCAGCGAACCAGGAACGATCGCCAGAAGAGCTCTTCGATCAGGGGAACCAGCAGCACCAGACCCGTCAACCGGATCGCGACGAACGGCCACCTCCAGTTCGCATCCAGGGTGGAGGGGTCGAAACCCGTTCGCTTTCCCAGGAAGCCGAGCGCGGGATACCAGCCCTCGAGACGGACCCAGAGCACGAAGACGACCAGGCCGACCATCGTCGCCAGCAGCAATGTCGTGGCCGGCGGGATGGGCCGCAAATCCGACCAGGTGGACCGGAAACACCAGGCCACGAGTGCTACAACCAGCACCTTGGCCGCATAGGCCGGCGGATACCAGCCCTGGCCGGGCAAGTAACCTTCCAGGTTCGTCAGCACCAGAAACGTCAGCATGGGGACGACATAAGGCAGCATCTCTCGCGGCCCGGCTGCGGCCGTGCCCGGGACCTGGGTACTGGCGCCCGACTCTGGCACGTAAGGCTGGCTCGATTTCATGCCCGGGCCCTCGGCGGCGAGAGATGCAGATGTAAAAGCGGTTCGAAGTCGTCTGCCCGGTGGCCTCAATTCGGGTGCTCGAGCAGATGGTCGGCGGTTGCGATTGCGGCAAGATTCCTCGCTCACCATTTGTATTCGACGCGCGGTGCGGCCCGGTCTTCGACGACGACCGGTCGCGCGGCCGGCGGGCCGTTGCCCCGGCGCCCGGCAGGACGCGCCCGCCGGCCCCGCACGCTCTCGGGGAAAAGGCGCTCTTGGTCGAGGTGGCCGGCAGCGTTCAGTGGCATGGGCCGAAAGTCGGTCTCGAAGGCGAGCTCCGGGTGAGCCTCGACCTCGGCGGCAAAGGGTTGCGTGACCCATAAAGTGGTCAGCTCCAGTGTATTGGGCACCACAACCAGGCGGGCCTGGTCGGGCTCGATCCGCCAGCAGGTCTGAAGGCAGGCGGAGATCACGTCCCGGTCGGTCGGCAGCGAGAGCGGCACTCGCGCCCGGGTCAGGAAGTTACTGGTCAGGCTGTTGACTCGCATCGGCACCGGATCGATCGCCTGGACCAGTCGATCCGTGGTCAGGTCGGCCAGGCCAATGCCCAGAGCGTTTCCTCGGGTCTCGACAGACAGGTCGAGCACGGCCAGCCGGGTGATCACCGGACGCGGGAGATCGGGCATCGTTTCCACCCTTTGCCGGCCAATCACGTTGGGGTCCAGCCCGGTCCCGCTGTAATTCTTCCCCAGCTCTCCCACGATCAGCACGTCGATCTGGTCAAAAGGCAGTCGCCCCATCAGCTCGCGCGCCTCGTCGAGCAGCCGGGGCTCGACCTCCAGCAGCTCTTCAGGCTCGACGGCGACGATCCGCGCTGTGTGCTCGAAGGCGTTCTCGAGGATCGCGATTCCCAGCGCGACCGGGGTTCGCTCAAGGAGCAAGGCACCGACTTCGGGGAGCATCTTCTTCAGACCGGGCAAGCCGAGCTTGTGGACCTGAGCGGCTCCCTCACGCTTGCCCAGACCGATGGTCAGCATCTTGAGCAGGCCGCTTTCGTACGACCCCGTGAATGAGGTATGCGGCTTGACCCGGTTCAAGAGGATGATGCCGTCGGCGTCGAAGGCGTTCTGGTCGAAGTGGATGGGCAGTCCGAACGAATTGGTTCCGAGGACCACGGTTTCCATCTCGCAGCGGACCGGACAGCCTGCCGACGACTCGTCCACTCCCATTTCGGCCAGAAGCGCGCGCTGGCCCTCGGGCGTGCCGCCGCCATGGGAGCCCATGGCCGCGACCACGAACGGTTGAAACCCGAGGCTGCCGACGGCATGGGCGGCGGCGTGAACAATCCGCGGCAGGCCGGCGATGCCCCGGCTGCCCACGGTGATGGCGACCCGCCCGCCGGCGAGCACCCGACTCGCCAGATGGCTGGTCCGGATCGCGCGGGTGACAAGGGCGGCCGCATCATCGACCTCGGGCTGAACGAACCGGCGGCGGACACGAGCAATTGGTGGCAAATTCATCGCTGCTGGACCAGAGACCATCGGGGGTGCGGCTGATCGCCAGACGGATCTTCGAAACTTGTCGGCGTGGTTCGCAATAGCCAGCCTTGCCCTCAAGATTGATGACACCGTCGAACAACCACTATACCGTCTTTCCCGCGAAGCACCAAAGCCCCTGGCGACCGCATGTGCGGTCGTCGGGGCCGGTCGACTGTTCGGATTGGCCGGGCCAGGAGACGGCGGGTCCGATTCCCGGATGCGTCGCTGATCTCCCTGGCTCGCTGGATCCCAGGCGGCTCAGGCGGCCTGGCGGTTCCTGCGGACATGCCGGACCAGAGCCACGGCGCCGATCATCCCTGCCCATGCCAGCGCGGTTGCGGGCTCCGGAACGGGGACCTGCTGGATCACACCCCCTTGGGCCGAGTAGGCCGTGGGATAGACGATCTGGGGATCGGCGTTCTGAAGGCTTACCGGCTGGGTCGTGTAGGGCTGGGTGGTGAGCACGACGATGGTCGCGCTGTTGGCACCCGCTTGCAGCGGGCCGGTGTTCGAGGCTGCGTCGAGGTACTGGAACGTCAGGGCCCCGGTCTTGCTTCCGGGCATCCAGGCCACCGACGTGGGCGCCTGGATCACGCTGCCCGGGGCTGCCTGGGGAAGGTTGATGCCGCCAACCTGGCCGTCATTGACGACGTAGACCGATGAGGGGGTACCGCCGGTGGTGAAACTGGCTGGCGTCGGTGTGCTGTTGAAGGACAGCGAGGCGCTGTTGACCGAGGTCGGCTGGCCGTTCACATCCGAGACGTTGTTGACCGCGATCTGGTAGGCATAGGCATAAAGCCCGGCGGCGGCGCCTGTGCCCTGGAATACCTGCGAGTCGACCATGCCCGTGGTGGGCGTGTTCAAGAACTGGTAGGAAGACAGGATTGGCGCCGCGCCGGGGATCGGTTGAAACAGGCTGTTGAACTCTGCCGACGTCATCGAGGGCGTGGCGAGCTGCTGGACGATGGGAGCGGCGTGGACAGACGGGCCGGCCAGGCTCAGCACTAGACCAGCCCCCAGGGCGAGAGCGAAAGTGAGTTTGTTCATTCGAGCGATCTTCCAGGGTTGATCCGGGGAACTCATCGAGGCAATGGGTTCCCCCGTGCGAGTTGATCCTTAACTCGCCGGCCGGAGAACGTCTCCGGACGGGTCCCGCGGGCCACCCTCATGTCGAGCCCGGGGAGGAGGAAGCATGCATCAGCTTTGCAGGCCACGGCTTCCTCGCGGGAACCATCGTCCTGGAAAACCGATCGCTGGTTTGAGCCCCCAATCCGCACATGTTCCTAGCAGGCGGGAGGAAGGCCCTCGACGATCGATCGGTCACGCCACTGCTGGCGAGAACGACGGCTCCGTCATGTCAAGCATGCCTCGGGCCAGTGATTTGACTGACCAAGACGGCGGGAAAGTATCAGGAACCGTTCAATCGGTCAACACGACTTTGGGCCGGCCCGGCCGGGTGGCCGGGTCTGGATGACTGCGAACCCAGCGACGTCCGCGAGTGGGCTGGCGGCAATCCGACGTCAACGGGAGCGGCGCCCGTGGGCAAGTCGGCGGCATGACGGGCCGGGCCGGAATCGGTGGCGGCACGTGGGAGCGGGGCCGGAGCAGGCAGGGGAAGAGCCGCGGCAGGGAAAGCGCGAAGCTGTGCCGGCGACGTGCTGCCGGGCTGCTTCAAATCCAGCGGAGAATCGACCTTGCGCTGGGTCTCGTCGGGATGGGCCCGCAGGTCGTCCGGGGGCAAAGGCGGCTCGTCGCCGAAGAGCACGGGAGGGCCGACAGGCAGGCCGGCCCGCTTTCGTCCCGCGTAAAACCGGTAGGACAGCCAGATCGCCACGCCGGCCCCCAGGACCAGAGTGAACCACTGCTGCATCTCGCGGATTCCGCTCTGGATCTGGTGGGCGAAGATGAACCCCAGGCCGAACATCAGAAACGTGCTCAGCGAGGCGGCAACCAGGTCGATGAGGAAGAGTTTCAACGGCGGCAGCTTCATGATGCCCGCGGTGAGATAGGCGGCCGTTCGAAAGCCGACCGCGAACCGTCCCAGCACCAGGATCTTGAATCCGTGACGGTGAAAATACCCCTTGATCTGAGCTTCACGCGCGCGAGTGAGCAGCCGCCGCGTCAAGCGCAGGCTGAGCACCTTCTCGCCGTAAAAGAAACCAAGGAAATAGACCACGAAGTCGCCCGCCAGAACGCCGAGCAGGCACGTCGCCAGTGCCAGGGGCGCCAGCAGCTTGCCGTTGCGCGACAGAACGGCTGCCAGGATGACCGGCGCCTCCTCGGGGATCGGCAGACCCAGTCCCCCCAGGATCAAGATCAAGGCGATCCCGACGTATCCGAGATGTGCGACGATCTGCTCCGTCAACCTCGACTCCTGGTGGCTGCATGACTTCCGCGACAGATCAGGGCTGTTCCGCTTGCGCCGAGAAGGCGAGGATCCCGCCGAGCCAACCGTAATCTAGTGAAAATAAACAGGTTCGGCGGGAGCCTCGCCCACCCAATCACGGTCGCAATCCGCAACGAATCGACCCTGCGGGAGAGACCCACTCCTCATGATCCCCGATCAAAGCCTTGGTATCATAACCTGCCAGACTCGTCGAGGGGCGCCTTTTCCTGGCCGTCCTGAGTTCGCGCTCGAGCCGGCTTGACCGGTTTGGGGGAAAGGATTAGATTCCCTAATCGCCCAAGGAAGGGTCGAATTGAACGCACGCATTGCTGCACGGAGCGAGCGAGCCGGCCGTGAACACGGAACCGTGCTCGAAAGTCCTATCAGCCTGGCTCCCGCCGTGCGGTTCCCGTTCTCAAGGAGGAGGATCCCCATGTCGTCCCCAGACCGTAGGTCCGCCGGACGCCGTCGCGCCTGGGGGCGCGGTCCGATCATATTGAAGTTCGAGTCGCTGGAGAGACGGGAACTCCTTTCGAGTGCCAGCCCACCCCTTCCCGATCTGGTAGGCTCGTCCTTCGTAACCACCCCGAACGCCGACTGGAACCAGTCGATCACGGCCAGCGGCACGGTCACCAATCAGGGCGCGGCAACTGTGACCACTCCGTTCAATGTGGCGATCTACGCATCGCATGGCGTGACCATCGGCCCCTATTCCGTGTTGCTCGGCGAAGTGACCATCCCCGCCGGCCTCGCGCCTGGGCAGTCGGCGCCGTTCACCACGACGGTCAAGCTTCCCTCCTCGCCCCTGCCGGGGATGAGCATCAACGGGATCG
>Ga0187888_1003490_pt1 | contig 12289 bp, 9 predicted proteins | sample June2016WEW_7_40_FD_132987 | JGI IMG/M metagenome (GOLD analysis project Ga0187888, IMG submission 132987) | Peatland microbial communities from SPRUCE experiment site at the Marcell Experimental Forest, Minnesota, USA - June2016WEW_7_40 | ecosystem: Environmental > Terrestrial > Soil > Wetlands... | reverse complement strand
GATGGGCTCGCTCGAGGATCGCTTCCAATCCAAACAGGACGGCGGTGCCCGCCAGGTCGGCCAGGATCGTCTGGTGGATGAACGGAATCCCGGCGACGTAGCAGGAGAGCAATCCGGCGAGGTTGCGGGGATAGTTCATCTCGGGGACCAGCCAGGCTCCAAAGTTGCTGGTCAGGAAGAAGAGAGCCGAGGCTGACAGCGAGAGCACCGGCAAGAGCCACGGGCCAACCTTGGGACGCCTTGCCAGCGGGCCCATCAGGGTTGTCAGTGCGAAGCTGGCGTAAATGATCCACCGAGAGAGGTCAAGAAGGGGCGGCCGATCGCGTAGTCGATCACCAGGTCGGAAAGCCCCATGGCCGTGACGGGGACAGCCCAGGCCCAGCGACGGGGGAGGCTGGCTCCAGCATACAACGACAGCGCGCCTATCGGGACGAGATTCCAGGGGTGGGGAACCAGGCGGTAAATCGCTCCGATCGCGATCAGGAAGATAGCCTTTCGCATTTCAGCTACCTCGTTGAAGTCTGCTTTGACTATTCGTCACGTAGTCTATCGGTTCATCGTCTCTGGATCAACATGGTGACCGCAAGGTTCGGCTGCGGCCAGGACCTCGCAGTGCCGGATCCGATCCAGCCGAAACGATTTCTCCAGAGAGTCCAGATGGCAGTATGCCACCACGTACGCCACGCCCCCTTTTTGCTGGAAGCGGCGCGGGGTGATCGAGCGAGGGGAAATCCCGCGCGTTCCGCCATCGTATGTGATCCGGACTGACCGGCCCGAGGCGATTGCTTGATCGAGCATATTCCAGCCGTGCGGAGGCGGAGAGGCTTCCTGGGGGTCATGGATGGGGTAAGAAACAAGCAGCTCGCCGGGCGTGGCGGGTCCGTGCAGCCCGATCCAGAGATCCTTGACACAAAAGGCGTCCGCCAGGGCTCGATGCGTCGGCCCGGATTGCAGACCGAGAGCGGTCACCAGGCAGTCGAGACGATGGCTGCGCAGTTCGGGACGGCGAAGTCGAGCCAGCGACAGCGTATCGAAGACGCTATGGTCAGGATGCGAGTAACCCGCCCGCCGCAATTCGCTTCCCAGAAACCCTGCGTCGAAGCTGGCGTTATGCGCGACCAGACCCGTGCTCCGCGCATCCCCGAGGAAGGCAAGGAAGCGCGGCAGCACCTCCCGCGCCGGTGGGGCATTCGCGAGATCTGCGTCCGCAATGCCGTGAATGGCCTGGGCAGCCGGCGACATCGGCCGGCCGGGATTGACCAGTTGCTCGAACTGGCCGGTCACCTGTCCCGACCGGCGGAATCGGACGGCACCGATCTCCACCACCCTGTCCCGCTGGGCTACCAGTCCAGTCGTCTCGAGGTCAAACGCGACGTACTCGAAGTCCGTGTCGCACGGTGCAACAAGTTCCCTGTCGCGGTTGTAGCGATTCATGGACGACCCTTCTTCAGAACAACACTCGCTCTGCCGGGAACCGCTTGGTTTCGTTTTTCCGCGGCTTCCGCCTCCGATCGCGTGTCCGTTCCTCTTGCCTGAGTTTAGGTGGGCGGCCGGTTCTCAAGCAACCCACCGCCTGGCCCATCTTCTCGGTAACTCTTTCCGGATCGGACAGTCTTGCATGATCGCGCTGGACGGTACTCCCTTCTGGTGCGTCATCTTCGGACTTCTCGCCCGGCGAAAATGACCGCCGCCGGCCGGATTGTCGGGTATGCTCGAGTGCATTATCGAGGGTTCGTTGCGGGATAAGGGCAGGGACCGCTGATTCCCGTGGGAAAGGATGGTTCACGATGCGCCGATATCTCTGGGTGAAGGTCGTAGGAGTCCTGCTCGTTGCCGTCGCGATCGCGGGGTGTCAGGCGACGAATTCGCGCCGGGCCGCCCCCGAGCCCGGACTTTCCGGAACAACCGATCCCAACGGGACGGTCGCTGCAGCACCAACTCCCAAGACGGTCAGTTACGTGGACCGCCATCCCCTCCTGTCGAAGCCTCGAGACTACTGGGAATCATCCGGCGACAACAAGATTGTGAAGACAGCCGCGGCGACATTCGTGGGCGTTCCGGTCGGAGTTTACAGCGAACTCAAGCAAATCGTCGTTGGCGCTCCGCCGGAAACGCGCTGAGCCGTCTTGATGCGAGCTCCGACCGAACCGAAAAGACGAGCGCGGCCGCCGCTGAGCAAATCGCTCGGAGACGGCCTGCTCTGGTCTCGTGGACGGGCTCAGCGGTCGGGGATGACCTTGAGCGAGTTGAATGACTTGCCTTCAAGAGATTCGAGGAAGGCCCCGCCGCCAGTCGAGACGTGACTGACCTTGTCGGCGAGGCCGAATTTCTCGACGGCTTCGGCAGACTCTCCCCCACCGACGGCGGTCACACCATGAGAGTCGGCCAGGGCCTGCGCAATCGCCTTGGTTCCCGTGGCGAACGCCGCGACCTCGAACTTGCCCATCGGCCCGTTCCAGATGACCGTTCCAGCATCCTTGATGATGCTGGAATAGAGCTCGATGGTCTTGGGACCGATATCCATGCCGAACCAGCCGTCGGGGATGGTAGGCCCTTCGACCACCTTGGTCTCCGCGCCCGCCTCGGGCTTTGAGGCGACGAGATGATCGACCGGCAAGACGAGCTTCGATCCGGCGAGTTGCAGGACATGACGGGCCACGTCCAGCTTGTCGGCCTCAACCTTGCTCTGGCCCACCGAGTGGCCCTGGGCCTTGAGAAACGTGTAGGTCATGGCGCCGCCGATCAAGAGCTTGTCAACTTTCTTGAGCAGGCTCTCGATGACCAGGATCTTGTCGGAAACCTTGGCTCCGCCCATGACGGCCACATAGGGACTCTTGGGGTGGCTCAGGAGCGTGTCGAGGATTTGCAATTCCTTCTCGACCAGAAAGCCAATGGCCCGTCTGTCGGCGGGGAATTGCTCGGGCACCGCGACCATGGAAGCCTCGTCCCGGTGGCAAGTACCGAAGGCGTCATTGACATAGGCGTCCGCCAGGGCGGCCATCTGCTTGGCGAACGCGGGGTCGCCCTTCTTCTCACCCTTGTTGAAACGCACGTTCTCGAGAACCACGATTTCGCCCGGGGCAAGGTCAGCGCAAGCTGCCTGAGCCTGCGGCCCGACGGTGTCGTCGGTCTTCTTGACCGCACGGCCAATCAACTCTCCCAGGCGGGCGGCCACCGCGTTCAGGCGGAAAGGGGCGTCGGCGGCCGGGTCGCCGGAAGGACGACCCAGATGGCTGACCAGGATCAGGCTGCCGCCCCGGTTCAGGACATCATTGAGGGTTGGCAGCGCTGCGCGGATGCGACGATCGTCGGCGACGTCGCCCGACTCGGTCTGCGGGACATTGAAATCGACGCGGACGAGGACTTTCTTACCCCGAACATCCAGGTCGCGAACCGTTCGTTTTGGCATCGATGTACCCCTGAATCATGGCGCAAAAGCCTGGAGCGACCGACTCCGTGGGTCTGGCCGCTCCGGGCCGGAATTGCGTATCCACTTGATGTGAGGACGGCTCAGAGAGCGCCCAGCTTGGCGATCAGCTCGGCGGTACGCACCGAGTAGCCCCACTCGTTGTCGTACCAACCAATGACCTTGACGAGATTGCCCTCGATCACCAGGGTCTGCTCGGGCACGAAGATGCAGGAATGGGAGTTGCCGATGACGTCGCCTGAGACGATCGGGTCGGTGTTGTATTCCAGGATGCCCTTGAGCGGGCCCTCGGAGGCCGTCTTGAAGGCCCCGTTGACCTCTTCTTTGGTCACGTTCTTCTTCAAGACTACGGTGAGATCCGTCAGCGACCCGTCGGGCACGGGAACCCGAACGGCGAATCCGGTCAACTTGCCGTTCAGCTCGGGGATGACCTCGCCGACCGCCTTGGCGGCACCCGTCTTGGTGGGGATCATGTTGATCGCCGCCGCGCGGGAACGGTACATGTCCTCGTGGATCTGGTCGGCAACACGCTGATCATTCGTGTAGGCATGGATCGTTGTCATCAGACCCTTCTCGATGCCGAACGTTTCATGGAGGATCTTCGCCATTGGCGCCAGGCAGTTGGTGGTGCAGGACGCGTTGGACACGATCTTCATGCTGGACTTCAGCAGATGATCGTTGACGCCCCGGACGATGGTCGCATCGAGCTTGTCCTTGGCCGGAGCGCTCAGAATCACCCGATCAGCACCCGCGTGGAGGTGCTTCTGCAATTTCTCGCGGCTGGTGAAGAAGCCCGTCGACTCGAGCGCGACCTGGCATCCCAGGTTCTTCCAGGGAAGGTTGGCCGGGTCTCTCTCGGTGAGGACGGGAATCGACTTGCCGTTGACCACCAGGGCCTTTTCGCCGGCCTGGACTGTTCCCTCAAATATTCCATGGACGCTGTCGTATTTGAGCAGCATCGCAAGGTTCTTGGGGTCTGCAAGGTCATTGATGGCCACCACCTCGTAATCCGAGGGGTGCTGAGCCAACACGCGAAACACGAGACGACCGATCCGACCAAAGCCGTTGATCCCAACACGAACTGCCATGACTGGACTCCTGGTTCACTTGGCGCATAAACGAGAAAAGTTGTGCCTGATCCGTCAATGCTTGCTTGATCATTTCCGGCGGAGCGATCCTGTCGGCGTCGCAGCGCCTTCGATCGGCCTTCGATCGTCACGGATCGAGGCCCGGAACATGCACATCGAGATCGTCTCTTCGCTGTTCCGCATCCTCGGATCAATCTAGCAGATCAGACCGACTTTTTCGTCGATTCGCAAGGGTTTGGGCCCGTGCTGGCACGACACCTGAGCCTGAGGTCCGCACTCAAGCTCTTGTGCTGTTGCAGCAATGCACGCGCTGTGTGTCGTGCCATAAGTCATTAGCAGGTAGTTGCTTACGATTTCATCAAACAGTCGGCATGCAACAATCAGAGGCAATGAAAAGCAATCAGAAACGGTATCGCTACGGTAGTGGAATTTCTCAGAAAATTCTTACTGCTGTCGACGCGGTGATGCAAACCCGGAATCGGACCGCGCAGCAATACGGCCGAGGGTCCCAGGCGGATCTCCTCGGCCGTTGGGTGATTGTCGATCGGGGGTTCAGGCCAGCGAAATGAAATGCCCTGAATCCATACTAGCACCCGTCTGCGTCGGGGGGTTTGTTGCCGTCCTCCGGCTCAAGCCAGTCAGGACCTAGGACTCGAGCCACGGCTTCTCTTGTTTTCTCCGCGACTGTGATGAGGCGTCGGCCGGGTACTCGGCCGGAGACTCTTATTATTGCAGCAGGGTCTACTGCTGCTATCCAAGAGCACATGACAGCGCAGCGTTTCCATAACCGTGTCTTGGGCTTTCCGCGCTCCACGATTCTGCGGAATTCTCGGATCGGCCGGCAAATAGTCGTCATGCAGCATAGGGCCGGGTTCCGGCCTGCAAGAAAATCTCCCTTTGTGGAGGCCCAGCCAGGAACTGGCGGCGGTTCCTGGTTCTGGACCAATCGCGCTGGCTGTCAGGGTCCCAGCGGCGCCGCGAGAACCGGTTCAGGGCTTGACGGGCTCCTCGCGGGCCGTGCGAACCCACTGCGTTGGCCGTCCCTTGAACATCGCCGGCAGCTTCCAGACTGCGTAAACGGGCAGGTAAAGCAAGGTCAACAAATAGTTCCACGCGAGTTGGAAGACGAGGAACGGGCAGATCGCGTGAACCATCAAGGCCAGACTCATGATGAAACTGGAGCCGATCAAGAGCGCAGTGAGCCCCGCCGAGTGTTGAGTTGCGAGCAATACCAGGAGGTTGGCCGCGACAACGCAGAGGTAATAGACGAGGATCAGAACCATGGGAGGCATGGTCAGTTCGAGAACGGAGGCGAACTTCTCGGTCAGGTTCAGATGCGTGGATCGAAGCAGGGGCGACAGAACCCGTCGGCCGACGTCGCGGCGACCGAACTCCCAGCGCCGCCGTTGCGAGGCAGCCGCCTTGCCACCCTGCCCCAGCATGACCCCCAGAACCCGAACGTCGGGCAGGAAAGCGATTTTCCCTCCGGCGATCCGCACGTTCCAGGAGTATTCCATGTCCTCAACTAGCCCAAAGCTCCTCCACGGGACTCGCTGCAAGCTGCGGGTGGAGAAGCACATACCGTTTCCCTTGAAGCCCGCGCTCAGCCCCAGGACGGATTGACCCAGGGGAGTGACGCCGTTGAACAGGCTGAACGCATAGGCCATCAGCCGGGTCCGCCACGAGGTAGCCGGGTTGGCGACGGTATAGAAGCATTGAATCCAGTCCTGACCGGCTTCGATCGAGCCGGCAAAAGCCAGGAGTAGATCGGTGCTGACCGTCGTGTCAGCGTCGATCACGATGATTGCATCGAGCTGGGCGAACTGCCCCGATTCCTGGAGGCGGTCGATCAGGAACTTGATCGCGTGCCCCTTGCTCTTCTTGTCCGGATCCTGCCGTTCGACGACCGTCGCCCCCTGCTGGCGGGCGATCGATGCGGTACCGTCCGAGCAATTGTCGGCGATCACCAACACCTCGAAAAGGCTCTCGGGATAGTCGAGCGAGAGGCAGCTTCGGACCGTCGCGGCGATCCCCGATTCCTCGTCATGTGCGGGAATCACGACCAGAAATCGCGTCCTCGGAGCGTCCGGCTTGCGCGCGACCCGGCGGAAGTAAAGCGCGGCCAGGGCTGTCACCAGGATCAGACCGAGATACGGCAAGAGCAGCAAGTTGATACCGACCACGATCGCCGCGAGCCAGAACGGTAAGACCATGAAAGTCCAATCCTGCAGAGCGAGAAATTACCACCAGGCGATGCTCCGCCGCAAAGTCACCACCGGCGAACCTGGACTGGCGTGTGGCAGGTTGATCAGGGTCGCGCGCGTCGCCGGAAAACCAGGGGATGACCAAACCTTGATCGTCGCCGCGATGGAGCGCACGACGGTTCGCCAGATCACTGCTAGTGTATCAATCCGCCAAGAGCCGGAACACACGAGGGATCAAAAGCAGCAGGCTGTTTCATTTTCCGTGCGAGGGCGAGGTTACCGCCGAGCCAATCGGCATCTGGGTACAAAGTACCGACGATCGAGCGTTCTGCAAGGTCGAGGCTCTCTCGAAGCGCTTCCTCGAAAAAGGTCCGGCCATGGACCGGCCGGTCCACAGACCCACGCGCTCAGGTAGGCAGGCCGTATTCCTGCAGCACTCTTCTCAAATGGTCGATGATCTGCTGCTCGGAGCAGTTCGCCCGGGCGAACGCGAGCCCCGCGGCGCCGAGCTGGTCGGCCCGCTGGGGATCGTTCCAGAGATCGCGAATCCGCTGGGCCAGAGCGTCAGCGTCGCCCACCGGAACGAGCAGGCTGTTGACGCCGTCCTGCACGTAGTCGGAGACCCCCAGCGAATTGGTGATCACCATCGCCTTCTTCAGGTACATCGCTGCCACCATCGTGACATGGCCGCACGGTACGTCCGCGCCGGCGAGGGGGAGCACCATGAACCGGGAAAATGCCAGGATGTTATTAGCCTTGCCGCCTGGAATGAGGTAGTGAAGCCGGACATTGGGCGGCACCCTCAAGCCAGCGGCGTTCTCGGGACGGAGGACCGCGACCAGCGGGATCTCGGGCAGGCGCTCCATGGCGGCGAACAAGGTCCGATAATCGCGGCCGTTCCCGCCCAGCGTGCAAATGTAATCGCGTGGCTCGACGGCTGTGTCCGGAGGATCGACCAAGGGGTACCCCACGCCCCAGAGCACCACTTCGATCCGCCGAGGGTCGATTCTAAAATATTCCGCGTAGAGCGACCGCTCCAGTGTCGAGTAAACGATGAACCGGTCGACTCGCGTGAAGGCAGAGGCCATTAGGCGGCGTTGCGGTCCTTGCGGCAATGTTGTGAAATTGAAGCCCCAGGCCACGTGCGGGACCCGCAATCTGTGAATCCGCTCGACAACCGCGACCCGTGACGTGACCCGCCCGTCATGAGAGATCACCAGAGCCGCATCCCGGCGCCGGGCGAACTGGACCGATTCCCAGCACGACCGCCACGAAGCCAAGGCGGGCCGCGTAATCTTTCGCTCGAGCCAGTTCCGCGGGTCGCCACCGTAAAACTCCCAGCGGATCTGGTCGAAAATCGGGGCGAACCATTTCCACGAGGGAGCGATGCCGAGCATCGTGCAGACGATCAACGGCTGGCCTGCTTTGGCCCGGGAAGGATTGGCTGGTTGTTCATTGTGCAAGTTGCTCATGCGACGGGGTGTCCGGACACCTCGGTGTCGAATTCACAGGCGAAATTGCTGGATAAACGACAGGATGCGGGACACTGATCTTGATCGCGGCGGGAACGGGAACGAGTCCGGCAGCTCATCACGGGGATGATACCACGATTTCGGGGGCGGTCCAGTGGCGCGACCGCCTGGGCGGCTACCGGCACTGGGAACGTTCCGACTCGCCCGAGCCGGTCAGGTCCTGAGGTTCCCTCACCCGGGATACCTTCCTGACGCCAGAGAATACTCCGCCAGCCAGCGATCATCCTCTGGGGTCGCTCCCAACCAGTGGTCGATCATCTCATCCCAGAGAACCGGGCACTGGAACTGGTGCCAGGCGTCCTTGGTGGCGATCACCTGGAATAGCTCGTCTTCGTAGTCGTGCCTGGGGAGGGAAAAAGGAACACCACTGAATAGCGACTCCTTAGCCCCTAAGCCGCTTGCATCAAGCGTTTACGTACGTGTCCCCGTGGCTCGCGGCCCTCACAAACGGTCGATATTAGTGATGTCCCTTTTTCCCTCCCCGGCGATTCTCACCGCGAAAGCGAAGGCGGCCGGAAGCGGCCATGTCCCAGAGCAGCCGCTCGCACTCGATCTTGCTGCGGGTGTAATGATCCAGGACCCAGACATTCTGTCCCAGCGGAGCCGTCTCGTCGATCGGGGTCGCTTGATCGGGCGGATGGCCGTAGGCGCTCGTCGAGCTGATGTGCACGAACCGCTCGACCCCGGCGCGTGCGGCCGCCTCGGCAAGCGTGCGCGTGGCCTCGAGCCCCCCCCACCTGAAACTCCTTCCAGCTTCCCCAGTCGCCGACCTTCGCCGCGCAGTGGAAGACCAGGGAGACATCGCGGACCGCCCGATCGCAGATCGTCGGATCGGTGAGATCACCGCGCTCGATCTCCACGCCCAGTCCCTTGAGGAACCCCGTGTCGCCCGACTGGCGGACCAGGGCCCTGACCAGGTACCCCTGGGCAATCAGCTTCTCGGCAAGATGGCTGCCCAGCAGCCCGGTCGCCCCCGTCACGAGGACACCGCGGTCTGACCTTACGGAACTCATTTCTGCAATCTTCCCGGCGAGTGACCTGGTCCGGATGTTTCCCACGAATGAGCCTGCCTCATGCTTGGGGTCGGGTCAAGCGAAGCCGCAGTGGTTTCCCGGAATCTCGAGCCGGTAACATCTTTCGATTGGCAAGAGCACCCTGATCACCTGGGCCAGTACTTTCCCATTGACATCATGAGGTACCGATACTGCTCTTCAACACGGGTTGGCGTCAGCCGTCGCAAGCACGCCCGAATGGTCTTTCGAATCCTCTTCGCCCGGGACCAACTGCTCGGGGCAAGGTCGTTCCACTGAGGGTGTTCAATATAAGTAAACGGATGGAGATCTACTTGCTTGACCGCCAGACCAAGGGCCTGGATCTTCTTGGACATGGCAACCTCGATGGCCACCGCTTCTTCGTAATTCCTGCCAAGCTCAAAGCCTCCGACCGCCTCCAGGACAGACCTCCTGGAGCAGAGAACCAGCGACTGAAGATGATCTCCCCTGGGACCGCGGGGAATGCCCTTTCGCTCCAGGTAATTGAGATTGTAGGAAACCTCGTCGAACGCCCTGTCATCGGCGGAATTCACTGTTTCCTGCCTGTAGTAACGGCTGTGATACGTCAAGAACGACCACCGAGCATCCCAGTGCTGGTTACTGAGTTCGCCAACCAGTCCGACACGCGGGTTTCGGGCGAGGGTAACGAAGGGCTGAAGCCACCCTGGCCTGACTATCCGACACTCTTCCTGAAGAAACAGGTAGAACTCACGGCGAGGCTCCGCGCGCCAGCCTGCTTCCCACGCCCCGATGTTGAATCCCGTGTTCTCGCGATGGATCACGTCGGTTCCGGCATACCGTTCAGGCAAGTTCAGCCGGACCGGCCTTGCCTGATTGACCACGATCCGAACCCCGAATGGACAGCCCGATCGAACGTTCGAGATCTGGTCAAGCAGCGAAAACAGTTGATCCGTTGGCCAGCCATTGTAGTGGGAAACGACGACCAGAACGTCTCCTTGCAAACGCGCCATGGTGTGCTTCTCAGGGAAGAATCGCTGCTGCATCCGCGCCAGTTCCGGCCTGCGATCATGCAATCGAATTCGCCGCCCGTCAACCCTTCGAATCTCCTTTGGTTCGCCTTCGTGATCCTCGTTGAGCTGTGGATGCGGCAAGTTCATTGTCCGCCACCAGAGTGTAAGCAGTGGGGCCGTCGCATCCACGATCGGCATGCTTTCTGCTTATGTTCGGATGGTGCCGGTCGCCCAGAATGCGCTGAAGGGAGTTCCAGGAACAGCATACTTAATTTTTCGGAGTTTAGGTATGGTGTCCCCGGAACTCGCGTCGCGGAACTCGCGGATTCCCGATTCCTCGTCATGTGCGGGAATCACGACCAGAAATCGCGTCCTCGGAGCGTCCGGCTTGCGGGAGACCCGGCGGGAGTAAAGCGCGGCCAGGGCTGTCAACAGGATCAGACCGAGATACGGCAAAAGCAGCAAGTTGATACCGACCACGAACGCCACGAGCTAGAACGGTAAGACCATAGGAGTCCAATCGTGCAGAGCGAGGAATTATTACCAGGCGATGCTCCCCCGCAGAGTCATCACCGGCGAACCTGGACTGGCGTGTGGCAGGTTGATTAGCGTTACGCGCGTTGCCGGAGAGCCAGGGGATAACGGAACCTTGATCGTCGCTGCGATTGAGAGCACCACGGTTCGCCAGCTTGAGAGTAGTGTATGAATCCGCCAAGAGCTGGAACACACGAGGGATCAAGAGCAGCAGGGCTGTTTCATTTTCCGTGGGAGGGCGAGGTTGGCGCCGAGCCAATCGGCATCTGGGGAGAATGTATCGACGATCGAGTGTTCTGCATTGCTGCTCTCCCGGCGCCACCCATCAGGTGCCCTTGGCCCAGCCAGCTTCCGGTCGGGGAAGGAGCCGGCGCACAGTTCGCCCGGAAACCAGATTCCGGCGGAACCGCATTGCCGCCGCCCTTGCTTGCTTTGGGCGTGGCGCGCTCGGAAAGCGCCTGGAGAAGGATCTCCTGACGGCGTCTGTGCATTGCTCGATGAGTGGCGTGGCGACTTTTATCGAGTGAGGCGAGTCCCATTCTGCGTAACTCCGTCCGATAACGACTCGCCCAGATGAGAGCCTGGGCCAGAGCGCCAGCGTCGCCGGGCGGTACAAGTCGACCGGTGACTCCCGCTTCCACGACTTCACAAATGCCACCGGTTGCTGATCCGATCACCGGAACAGCCTGAGAAAAGGCATCGAACAGTATCCTTGGCTGTTCCGACGACAGAGAAGGGAGCAGAACAGCGTCGTGATTCCGAAGGGTTGCCAGGAAAGGCTCGCCATACTGCACAGGATCAAGGAATTGCACGGAGACGGAACCATGGTTTTCATGAGCCGCGCGGACGCACTGATCACGCATCGGGCCCTCTCCAATGATCGTGATCTCGACCCTTGCGTCCCTGGCTTCATCGATGGCCTTGAGCAAGACTTCCACGCCCTTTTCCGCGACCAGACGTCCCGCAAAGATAAGCCGCGTCGCACCTTCCTTGGCATCCCAGGCAGCAGCAGCTTGCTCCTCGCTGAGGATCCATTCTTCGTTGACCCAAGTTGCCGGTACTACAAAGGAACGAGGGGCATTCTCAGGGAGGAACTCCGCGGCATAGGCCTTGGAGGTGAAGAACCGCAGGTCGGCGATTCTCACCGCGAACCGCGTGAGCTGTTCCATCACGGAGGAAAGAATCTTCTTGCGCCAGGAAACGTGAGGGCCACTACGCCGCCAGAACGAACTCTCCACATTGGTCACGACGAGTTTCTTCTGGAGCTTGCCAATAGGTGTGAGGAACCAGCCCTCGGCGATGGGCCAGCCCCCGAACCCCGAATGCACGATCGATGCGTTCCGGGCGCCACTCCAGAGCTTGCCAACGAATTGGGGTAAACACCTGATCGCTGCGCCGTGGCTTCTTGGGTAGGGCAGGTCGATGAACTTGAGACGGTCGAAAGGCGGTTGATTCAAGCAGATTTCCCTGTCCTGGGGCTG
>Ga0187888_1003488_pt1 | contig 12296 bp, 9 predicted proteins | sample June2016WEW_7_40_FD_132987 | JGI IMG/M metagenome (GOLD analysis project Ga0187888, IMG submission 132987) | Peatland microbial communities from SPRUCE experiment site at the Marcell Experimental Forest, Minnesota, USA - June2016WEW_7_40 | ecosystem: Environmental > Terrestrial > Soil > Wetlands... | reverse complement strand
GGTTGGTATGACAAAGGCAAGACCTTCAACGAGAGCGAAATGGCGCGCTCTTCGGAGCGCAGGGATTAGTACGCTCGAAAAAGTGTTTGACAGCGCCGACATTGTTAGAGACGGGATGTTACGTCAACAATGCGGGGATGCCAGCGCTACAATGGACAGCTCATGAACAAAATTCTCGAACTGGCAGGGTGGCGATGTCTTCTGAGCTGCCTGGAAACGCTCGAAGCTTGGGTGAAACTGCTGTGGTTATCCACGATGGCGACTTCAGGGCGCCGCCTGTGACGCCTGCACGGCGCAGCCCCCAGTACCGCTCCCCGTAGTCCCATTCCCTACGCAAGTCTCGTTCGCAAGTGAAGAGAAATAAATCTGTGAGGCGCCACTTGTGGTGGATATGTTGTCCATAATAATGCCGCTGGAACCGCCAGTAGTGGCGAGCCCGGCGGTCGCGGCAGTTGGAACGGTGGTCGACGTGCCGTTGGTCGAGACCAGGAAATTATAAAGACAAGCCCCTGTACAGGTGCCCCCGTCACCCACATTTCCGTTAGCCGTCACGCTCAGAAAAATGTAGTCGTCTGTGGTTCCGCCACTGCCGAATACCTCCGTCACCGGAGAACAGGCCCCTCCCGCGGCAGAGGTCAGCGGATTGATGACGTTGGCGGCCGGGCTAACGACATCGCCAGAGGTAACGAAAGCTGACATGGCTATTTGCATCAGCTTGGGGCGAGGAGTTCCGCTGCTGTCGTTGATCGCGCAGGTCCAAAGATTTCCGCTTGTTCCCGAGCCCGCGTAGTAGATCTGATCGAACGATCCGTCGTAGATGACGATGCTGGTTGCCCCAACTCCGAACACAGATTCCAGACCGCAGTTTGATCCTGACCAGGCGGTTGCACTCGTCGGCCTGCAGACGCCAGTGCCGATCGTGCTGTTACTGGCACTGAATTGAAAAACGCCGTTACAGCCCGTCGCATTATCGCAGTTATATGTACCTGAGGTGTTCGTACTCTCGTCATCACCGACAAAAACATATACGAATCCGGTGCTGGAATCGACCAGCGGGGCGTCGACAATGCCTTTGCTGCCAGTCGCCGCGAGTTGGCTGCTTTTCATGACGGCGGCGCCGGCTGTCGTGTACGAGTAAAGAAAGCCCCCTGAGTCGGCGACGAAGATGTGCTTGGTCCCGGAATCGTACACAGGGCCGGTAAGTACGTTCGAGCTGACCGCAATCGGCCACAACACCGTCACCTCGGCGGGAGTTCCCAAGAAGACCCCGGTGAATTTGTGCAGCTTGCCGCTGTTATCGCCCACGTACATTATGTCATCTGCATAATCGTAGAAGGGCGGCGAGTTGGTGTCGTTGGCTGAACCGTTAAAAGTTAGCCTCGTCATGCAGGGTGCAGTACAGGTCGGGTAATTGCTCGGCGTGACGTTGTTGGTTCCGGTGTCCATTTGCACCAGCGAAGAACTGCTTTGCCATTTCAGCAGCACCAGGCTTGCCACGTTGGACGAGTTATTCTGGACGAAGGCTAGCTGCGTACCAGTCGAAGAGAGAACGACCGATGTCGTGATCGCGCTACCGTCCCCCGTCGCGCTGCCTTGAGGATAGGCCGTGTTGTATTGCCAATAGACCGAGGGCACACTGCCGGAACAGCTAGAGTAGAGGTTGCTGTAAGCAGTGATGGTCGGCTGCGACGATGACCCCGCCAAGCCCGTGTTGTAGACAACGAAATCGTTGGCGCAGCTGGTTGCGGTGCCGAACGGGAATTTTGCAGGGTACTGACCTGCTCCTACAATGCCGCCACTGCCCAAGCTCATGGTCCAGTCGTTGTGCAACGGGCTTTTCCGACGCCGGCCCCGGCGTTCGCCGTCGATACCGGTCCCCCTTCCAGCGCGCTTCGCCTGCTGGATGACGAAGCGAGGATCAGTAACCACCTTGTACCAGCGCTCGAACGACCCGTGGTTGACAGCATCGGCAAATGAGCCGGGATCGGAGAAGATGAGGTGGTGATGGGTCCAATCATCGGGCACGCCCCACGTCCTGACCATGCTATTTCTCTGGGCCACCACAGGGCTCAGCATCAAGAACACACCGCCGATTGCAGCTAGTGATAACAGGGCGGCCGAAAAAAATGATCTCTTGACCTTCACGATGCAACTCCTTGGCGAAGCAGGTCGCATTCTTCCGAAAACAGCTCAGACCCGATTCGGAACGAACCTTCTTGCATCCTAGCCACCTCTCTTGCCAGGGTCAACGCGTGCCTCGCAGGAGAATCAAACGAGTCAGCGGAAGCGATGGCAGTGTAACCCCTGGGGAGTGACACCTACGGCGGGGCTCCGGCTCGCGCTTCGCATCGTTGCCGTGAAATCCCGATTTCACTCATAGAGGTCAATGAGTTCCCATGGGCCTGCGGCCCCCACCCATAGGGATGAAGGCGCATTGCTAACGTAATCAGATGGGATGAGAAGGCCGGTCTCCGACGGGATGCTGTACGCTCCCAGGTTATCGACGCGCTTTGAAGCGCAAGAGATAAAGGAGACCGGCAATGAAGAAGATTAGCATTGCAGTGGCACAGAAGATCGAAAAAGTTGAAGGTCAGAGACTGACCGTGGGCTTGGATCTGGGAGATCGATCGAGTTGTATCCATGCACTCATTAGGCGCTGCGTGCGCTGCTGTTCAGCGCCGAGTCTCCGGGTCAATCCTATGCCCTCTCGGATAACCCAAAAAAGCTGTAGGCCTCGAGTCTCACATAGGATCGTGGTTGGGAGGGGATCACGCGCAGTATCAGTCTGGAAATCTACTGTCCAGCAACTGCGTTCCGCACTCTTGCATCCTGGTCTGCGGAGTTCGCGTCGGATACGTAATTCTGCGTTACCCGCACCAGGAGATACGGCAGAAAAATTCCGGACACCATGGCTAGGTGTGTGTAGACGAGCAATTCCTCGGAACTGATCCCATCCCGGACTCGGCTGGAGATAAAGATATGAGAAAACAGTGTTTGCGCGTCCGCAGCAGTCACGAGCCCCGTGAATGCGACTACGACCGCAATGGTCAGAAGGGCGATGTACCCGGACGTGAATAGGTCCGGTTTCTGAGCCCGTCGCCTGGAGATAAGCATAAAAAGAATCTCATTTGCGGCCACCAGCAGTACCGCGAGCGCAGGAAAGAAATACCCCCACTTAAAAATATGCTCCAGCAGTTCCGGGAGAGCGCGAGGACAAACAATGAGGGCGAGCGCGTAAAGCAGTGAGACTGCTCCGGCTAGCACCGCTGAATCGCTCAATCTGACCTTTACGGCGTTCAAGCGGTATGAGCTCATCATGCGATTCATCGCTGCCACACCTCCACGGAATGTTCCAGGAGAACTTCGGTCGTGAAGGCGATGCTGAGGACGAGGAACAGGAGCTTGCGCGAGTCCACCCAGGTCCGCTGGTCTGAGTTGGCCAGTCCCTGCGAAACCCGGGAATAGTCCACCAGCCACGCTGAGGTTCCCATCAGGCCGCTAAGACCGAGGATCACCGCATTAGCCAGGATGAGTTGCGTCGGCAATCCGGATCGGCGCAGGTCGAGCACCGCCGAGATGGCCAGCAAAAGTCCGAACAGTCCGAGTTCCCCTCGCTGGAACAGCTTGCGAGGGCTGGTATCCAGCCCACTCCGACCCTTTGGTGTCCATCGAAGCAACCAGGGCGCGAGTACGCCGATGGCTGCATACAACCCCAACCACCAAAGAGCTTCGATCGGAATCCAGGCTCGCATAGTTAGTCCCGTTTCGGCACCAGGAACAATTATGGGCGAGTGCGGTTGCTCCACTCAATAAAATTGCTGTATATTCAATGACTTAGGTAATCATTTCTGTGACCCGTGAATATCGTCGGGCGGGAAAACCAAGCCATTTCCGGAAAAACGGCAGCCCATTTTGCGTTTCCGGAAAAACGGCAGCCCATTTTGCGTTTGGTCGGTTTTCAGGTTCGGTCATCGTATGCATCCCCTCTTGCGCCATCTGGAAATCGAGGACGGGCCTTTGCCGCTCCAATATCCCACGATTGAATATAACTGTCGATAACAGGCGTGGGTGTTGAAAAAGGGCTGTGTGGAATCGGAAGTTGGTGGGTATGAGTGCCGCAATCAGGAAGAAGTTCTTGCAAGTTAGAAAGCTAAGTGGTCATTGGGAGCGGTGGCCTTGGTCCTTGGCTGAGGAAGCGGACCAGTCGTTTGATATTTTGCGCCGCCGCTGCCGTGGAAGAACTGCTCGCGAACAAACTTTAATCTCCGCAGACGCAGGCGACGGAGTCCAATCTGATTCTTGAGTTCTGCAAACAACGCCTCCACCTTTTTTCTCTTTCTCTGCGCGTCAACAAAGGCGGCAGTGTTAACTAGATCGCGAGCCCGTTGCCGAGCCGGCTCAAGCATGTGGATGGCAAGATACTTCAAGGGTGAACTGGTGCATTGCGCTTTTTGTGGGCAGCCACCACAACGTTTGCGCGTCCCGATGTAGACGTGGGTACGATTCCGAGCGTTGTGTCCGCCATAGTTGAGTTGCTCACCTGCGGGGCAACGATAACTGTTGCTTTCAGGAAGAAAGGTAAAACGCTCTGGACCGTAGAGCGGACTGTTCTTGCGCAGCGCGCTGTCCCGCGTGCGCATATAGGGCGTGATGCCGCGCTCCATTAACCATTGCAGGAACTCGCCGTTCCCGTACGTGGCGTCGGCGACTACCGACGCAGGTTCCCGTCCTCGCCATTCGGAGAAACGCGCGATCATGTCTTGGGCGGCCACCGTCTCCTGTCGGTTATGGTTAACGCACCGCCGTTCATGCTAAGTTGAGCAGACGGAGAACATCCATGGACCGGAGATTGATTCCCCACATTCAACAACGCATCGAGGCCGAGATCGCCAGGGCGTCACGCGAGAATGCTCTGGAGCCGAAACGACCAAAAGAGCGAGTCGCGATTAGCGACCAAAAGGCGCTGCTGAATGTCGATATACGTCGGATTTTGACGAATGAGGTCCAGGTCTTCGACGACCGTCAGCCGCGCCCGCGCTGAGTTTAAGGCTGACGCGAACCCGTGGCGAACAACGAGCTAGTTGTCATGAGCATCCTATTTCCGCTTTCCGCAAGTCCGAAGCGATCTGGGAGAACTGGTCCAGCGCGGCCTGCAAGTCTTCGGCGATCTCGGCGGCGATCACGTCAGGGTCCGGCAAGTTCGCGGAGTCTTCCAGGCTTTCGTCCTTCAGCCAGAAGATGTCCAGGCTCACTTTGTCCCGCTTCAGCAGATCGTCGTAAACGAAACACTTCAACCGCTCGCTCTCCTTGCGCTCGTGCCGATTCTCGGGGTTGTAACAGGCGACGAAATCGTCCAGATCGCTGCGCTTCAGCGGGTTCGTCTTCAACGTGAAGTGCTCGTTGGTGCGGAAGTCGTAAATCCACAACGTCTTCGTCCAAGGGACCTCGCTCGCGGGCTTGCGGTCGAAAAAGAGCAGGTTCGCCTTCACGCCCTGGGCATAGAAAATCCCCGTCGGCAGGCGCAGCAGGGTGTGAACGTCGCACTGCTTTAGAAGCTCCCGGCGCACGGTCTCGCCTGCGCCGCCCTCGAACAAAACATTGTCGGGAACAACGATCGCTGCCCGTCCGTGAATCTTCAGGCAGGACTTCACGTGCTGCAGGAAGTTCAGCTGCTTGTTGCTGGTCGTCGCCCAGAAGTCGTCGCGGACGTAGGTCAGCGCCTCTTTGCTCTCCTCCCCCTCTTCGTTCATGACCGTGATGCTCGACTTTTTCCCAAACGGCGGGTTCGTCAACACCAGGTCGTAAGCCACCGAGGGTTTCTCAGCCAGGCTATCCGCGCCGCCTTCAATCGGGCAGTTGTCACCACAGATGCCGTGCAGGTATAGATTCATCACGCACAGGCGAGCCACACTGTCGACGAGTTCGTTTCCCGAGAGGGCTTTGAGCTTGAGGTGCTTCTTTTGGTCGCGATCGAGCGCGTACTGCCGACTCACGTAATCGTGGGCAACAAGGAGGAAGCCCCCAGTGCCGCAGGCCGGGTCATGGATGGTCTGGCCAGGCGCAGGCCGCATCACGTCTACGATGGCGCTAATCAGCGCTCGCGGCGTGAAGTACTGTCCCGCCCCGCCCTTTACGTCGGCGGCGTTCTTCTCTAGCAAGCCTTCGTAGGCGTCCCCCTTCACGTCGGCTTCGAGCGAAGTCCACTGCTCCTTGTCGATCAGGTCGGCAATCAGGCGGCGCAGTTTCGCCGGGTCTTGGATCTTGTTCTGAGCTTTGCGGAAGATCACGCCCAGCATTCCTTTTTCTTTGCCCAGGCTTTCCAGGATGTGGCGGTAGTGGATCTCCAACTCGTCCCCGTCTTTGGCCAGCAGGCTAGGCCAGGCGTATGCCTTGGGAATCGTGGAGGGTTTGTTGAATGGCGGTCGCGTCTGCTCGTCGGCCATTTTCAGAAAGAGCAGGAACGTCAACTGCTCCACGTAGTCCCCGTAGGAGAGCCCGTCGTCACGCAGGACGTTGCAGTAGTTCCAGAGTTTTTGGACAATGCCGTTGCTGGTCATTCGATCTCCGATTCAGAAGCTCTTGCCATTCGGGACGTGGGAAAAAAGGCTGCGGAGCCACTTCTGCACTTCCTGCTCCCGGCCAGCCGTGTCAAATACAAACTCTCGGCCAATTTTGGCCGATGAGATCGTGCAGTACGAGCCATCCAGAATCCATTTAGTTGTTTTGTGATAGGTGAGCTTACCTTGAAAGAAAGAAGGAATACGCCACTGGCTACGACGCCTCGCCTGATCTGGATGCGTCAAACGGAGGTCAGAATCATAGGCAGCGAAAGTACCTGCCCCCGGTTTGCTCATCGCAAAACTCAATGATTCCCGGCCCACATAAACTCGGTTGTATTTTCGTTGCTTATTTATGCAATGCGGGTGACGCTTCGCCCACTCGGGCTCAATTTCCGTGGGATCAAAGTAGTGGTCGACTTGGAGCCACCCCCACACTACATGCTCGTCATGCACGGACCGCTCGAACTGTAGGCTCTGATCTACCCGGCGAAACCAACCGAAAAAGAGAAAGAGATCGTTCGGACCAACCTCCTGTTTTTCAAGATGTCTCTCGGCAGCATCGGACTGGCCAAACAGTGGCCGCCATGAAGCATTTCCTGGACCATGCAACTCCTGGCGAAGGTCGGGATCGAGATGCACCCCCAAGTCGGGAGCAACATTGCAGCCTTTGAGCTTGCTTACCAAATCGCCAAAATTGCACTCTCCTCCCACTGTATTGATGTCCCTATAACGGAGAGACATTCCTTCGTCATGGATCGGCATGCTGACGAGCGTTCCGTTCGCGAGTATTGGGCTCGCGCAACCGCCATACTTGGAGTCAAACCCCTTTCTGCTCAAAACGATGTGCCTAGGGATCTTCATTTCACGCTCGCAAAGGAAGGCTTGGTTTTGGCCCTGTTGCGTTGTGCCTGGCGGGTTTCACGCTCGATACGGATTCGCTCCAGCAATCTCGATGCAGGCTCGTCGCTCGAGTCTTGCGGCACCAGCCTGCCTTGGAAGGCGCTCTTCAGGATGGACTGGTGCAAGCGGTCGGCACGGACGAGCTGCGCGTCGACTAATTTTGCGAGCGCCTCCTCATCGGATAATTGCCGCTCCACCTCCGTGAGTATCCGCCCTTGTTCGGCCAACGGTGGAAGGGCCACCGGCATTCGGCGAAAAAGCGGCAACGTGAGTCGGAGTCGGGTAGTGCCGAAACAAGCGCCCGTGGAGAACAGGCGTGCTTTGTCACTATTGAAGTAGTGCATGAGAAACCTTGGCACTGCTGCAGCCTGATTCACGGACATTTTGATTACATCTGGGGTGACCATCGCTGGTCCCAGTTTTTCGGGGTAGATTGCACAGACACCGGGCGGCTCGCCCAACTTTGTGATGAGCAATTCTCCACCGAATACCGAGTAAGGACGGAACAGTCTGTCCCATTTCTGTGGGTCCATGAAGCCAGGTTTGCGCGTGAGGTATTGTCCCGCCGCAACATGACGTAAAAAGATGATCGGGACTCCAGAGGGTCGGAAATCCTTGGCCTTGAATATTGTCCCGAACGGTCCCGCGCATATAGCGTTGTCGTCGAACTCCGACAGTTGGTCAGGGGACGCCCAGATCCAGCCTTCCCGGAGCTTGGGCAAGTTGCTGGCGTCGGGTGTTTCTGGCTCCTTGTATTTCTTTTTTTTCCAATCATCATTCTTCTGTAGCTCGCTAGCGGCAGCCATCTTGGCGAACTGGTCGGCGTCCCACTTGGCGCGGCGTTCTTTGAGGATGCGAGCGAGGAGCTGCTCGCCGGTCTCGTAGCTGCGGCCCTCCTTGTGGGCGAGTTCGGCTTCGGTGGGGACGAGGCGTCCTTCGCAGGCCGCCTTGAGCACCGCCGCCCGATAGCGCTTCAGGTTGGCCTGCACCCGCCTGAGCGCCGCCACCGCCGCATCCAGCCGCGTGAACTGCTTCTCGATCTCGGCGACGATGCGATCTTGCTCACGGAGAGGCGGCAGAAGAACAGGGAATTCTCGGCTTTCTTCCAGGGGCAATGTCAGTCGCCCCGATCCGTTGGCCCGCTCGCTGGACAACTCAGCTATCCACGGCGCGTTCATGTAGTACTCCAAGTACGCCGGACGGATAACGGCCTTGTCAGGTTTAAGTAGCCCGAGACCAACGAAGATCGAAACCTCCTCTTCAAAGTCGATTCGCTTCGCGAACCCAAGCGTTCCAATGCGCGGGAATAGGATGTCGTCCATCTCAGGCTTACACCGTTTTATCAGCTGAAGGTGTTCCTCTTTAGAGATGAAGCGCACATATGAATCCCAGTCGACTGGCTGAAAAGGCCGTATATTCTTAATCGAGATGAACCGAATCCCCGAGTCCCTGTAGTCCGGCGTCTTGTGAGTGCCATCGGTAATCACGTGGCACACTTCTGCCAGCCGCACTTGCGCCCAACCTGCGTTCCGCTGTGGCAGTCCACTCACTGGACCAGCACCTCATTCAATTCCTTCAAGATCGGCTCCAGATCGTTGCCGAACACCTGATAGGCCTTGCCCAGTCCGCCGCGCTGTACGAAGGGTTCGTACTCAAAGTCATCGGCTTCGATCGTCAAGCTAGTCGCAACGTGATCGCGGATCGCTTCCAGCCACTGCCGTTGCTCATCGGTGAATTTGCGCCCGCTGCCTTCCTGCTGCGCCATCCAACGTGTGAAGCGAGCATTCACGTCATCTTCGAATGGATGCAGCTCATCCTGCTGATGAATCGCGAAGCGGACAAGGGAGACGATGTCAGTGAGCACGCGGCCACCAGAACCTCGCACCTTCGAGCGGTCCAGCGTCTCATAGGCGTGCCACAGGCGTTCCGGTGTCCATGCTCGCGGGGGCCGCTCGATGGTTTCCGCCAGTTCCTTGATCTCTTTGAAAGTCGGCCGCTGTTTGTACGGTCGGCTGTAGAGGACCTGCAGGGCGGTGATCTCGTCCTTGTGCTGCTCGATGAATTCCTCGAACGATCGGACCATGCTCTGCGCTTTCTCTTTTGCGGCCGGGTCGAGTCCTGCGGAGATCAGTTCATCCTTTGTGATCTTGTCGATCGTCTGCTCATAGGAACGTCTGATTTCCGCCAACTGGATGCGCAGCTTCGGATTCGTAGCGATCGGTTGTGCGGCATCCGTGAGCAACTTCGCTGCGGCCTGCGCGACCTGGTCAGCCGAGGGCTCAGCCGCACCGGTGGCTACCCGAGCGGCGTCGGCCTGTACATCAGGGTCGAGGGCTTCCACCAGCCCCTTGGTAATGGTGGCGAGCGGCTGCCCAGCGGTCTCGTGGACCAGTTTGCGATCCTCGTCAGTAAGCTGATGATCGAGGCGTGCCAGCCGCGATGCCAGCGAGCTGAGCACATCGGGCTCGCGGTTCCCGAAGGAGACAGCTTCAAGGATCTTCTCGAACGAGATGGTCCGCTTCCGCTCCAGCGGCTGCGTGTCCGACATCTCCTCTTCAGCTAGACCGACAGCGTCCACGATGATGAAGTGAGTTTTGACCCGTGCGTCGGGCGTCACTGCCTGCAAATCGTCCGGTGCGACAATGCGCGTGCCGCGACCTTTCATTTGCTCGAAGAATCCCCGGCTGCGCACCGAGCGCATGAAGAAGACGATCTCCAGGGGCCGGATGTCAGTGCCGGTGGCGATCATGTCCACCGTAACAGCGATGCGCGGGTTGTAGCTGTTGCGAAAAGAGGACAGCAGATCCTCGGGCTTGATTCCCGTGTTCACCCACTTCACTTCCTCGACTTCCTCGCCCAGTTCGTTCTTCTTCTTATTCACGACCCGAGCCGTGCCCGTCCGGTACGTGATTTTCTGCGCGAAGTCGTTGCCCTTCCCGAACTCCTCGCGCACGATCTGTACGATGTCATCGGCGTGACTGTCATCTTTCGCAAAAATGAGTGTCTTCGGTACTTCGGTTCGACCAGGGAAAATCTCGGTAAACAGGCGCTCCTTGAAAGTCTTGATGATAGTGCGGATCTGGTCGGGCGTGACGACGAAGCGGTCGAGCTGGCGGGCATCGTAGCTGAGATCCTCATCAAGCTTTTGCCACCGCACCTTCCTAGTCTCCCGATCCCGCTTATCGACATAGAACCCGGCGTTGATGATTGAGCCCTGCTCGCTCACGACCGTGCGGATGCGGTAAACATCGAACGGAACGTTCACGCCGTCTGCCACTGCTCGCTCGTGGTTGTACTCCATTACCAAGTTCTGATCGAAGAAACCGAATGTCTGCTTCGAGGGTGTGGCAGTGAGTCCGATGATGAACGCATCGTAGTATTCCAGCACTTGCCGCCAGAGGTTGTAGATGGACCGGTGGCACTCGTCGGTGACGATGAAGTCGAAAGTCTCGATGGGAAGGTTTGCGTTGTAGCTGACAGGGACAGGCTCGTTTTGCAGGAGTGAAGTTTCGAAGCCGGACCGTTCCTCCAGTTCTGGATCGATCTCCTTTCCTTGCAGCATGGCGTAAAGGCGCTGAATGGTGGTGATGCAGACCTTGACATCATCGAGCTTGTTCGATTGCATGCGCTGCACGTTGTAAAGCTCGGTGAAGGAGCGATGCTCCTCGGGTGTGCGGAACTGTTGGAATTCTTTGAGCGTCTGGCGGCCCAGGTTGCTGCGGTCCACCAGGAAGAGAACACGCCGCGCACCGGCGTGCTTAATCAGCCGGTAGATAAAGTTGCAAGCCGTGTAGGTCTTGCCGCCGCCACTGGCCATCTGGATGAGGGCTCGCGGGCGACCCTCGGCCAAGGACTTCTCCAGATTGTGGATCGCGGTGATCTGAGCAGGGCGAAGGCCGTCAGTGATGAGCGGCGGGAGACTGTGGAGCCGGGCACGCACGGTAGAACCTGGGTGCTGGAGTTCCTGGGCGAGCCACTGGTCCAGCGTTTCGGGCCGGTGGAAGGCAAAGACCTGACGGCTACGCGCCTCGGGCTCCAAGAGGCTCGTGAAGCGGGTCTCGACGCCGGTGCTCTGATACTGAAACGGCAGCGGCCGTCGTGGAGCCGTGAGATTGGTTGGAATGCCCCCGCAGTACTTCGTGGTCTGCAACTCGACGCCAGTGAGCGTGTCGCCTTCTTTCTTAGCTTCCACCACGCCGATCGGCGCACTATCCACAAACAGAAGATAGTCGGCTTCACCGTGTCCAGATTTCATCGGGAACTCGCGCACGGCCACGCCGCGCCCCGCCGACAGATTCGTCTCGTTCTTGTTCTGGACGATCCAACCGGCAGCTTCCAGGAGTTCATCGATGTTCTCGCGAGCACGATCCTCGGGAGTTATGGGCATTGGAACTTAACCACCAAACTCAAGTACTTTGATCTCTCGGAGTAAACCTTGAATAGAACTGCAGATCATATCAGTGCATGGAACCTTTTCGCATGGCCATTTAGTGGTGATGGCTGCATTTCGCAATCGTGAGTCGGTGTGGAAGCGTATAATACTTACTAGCATCAGGAGTGGTCGGTTCCACCGACCCGGCAACCTGCCGTGGAGAGGCAAGGTGCCTTGAGCCAAACTGGCTCGATGTGGCGGGGATTTAACCCGCAACGAATCTCCAGCGAGACATTCGCCGCCTGATCGTGGGCGTCTTTTCCTTTCTCAGCTCTCTCCTGATGCCTAGCAGGTTGCGGAAAAACTCGATTTGAAGATTTGAAGCGGACGGAGTACCCCGAAACTCTCTTGTTTCCACAGCACAACCTGATAAGAAGAAAGCATGCGTGGAAAAGACGAGCAGC
>Ga0187888_1003487_pt1 | contig 12299 bp, 9 predicted proteins | sample June2016WEW_7_40_FD_132987 | JGI IMG/M metagenome (GOLD analysis project Ga0187888, IMG submission 132987) | Peatland microbial communities from SPRUCE experiment site at the Marcell Experimental Forest, Minnesota, USA - June2016WEW_7_40 | ecosystem: Environmental > Terrestrial > Soil > Wetlands... | reverse complement strand
GCCGGCTTCGCTCAGGGCTCCACGCCAATCCCCTGGTGGGACGGACGCCCCCTGGCCTTGCGGTTCCGGTAGACAGTGCCCCAAAACGTTAGCTCACTAATTACGGCGAAAATTCAGGCTAGGTTGAGGATCGGGACTACGGCGACCACGATTGAGGTCAGCGCTACCGCCGGCGCCGAATTGCAGACCGCCAATGCGTCGGTCGGGCAGACCATGAGCGGCCAGTCGATCATCGACCTGCCGAACCTCGGCCGCGACGTCACCACCTTAACGGTGCTTCAGCCGGGCGTGACGCCAAACGGGTATGTGGCCGGCTCGCTGCGCGATCAGTCCACTTTTCTGCTCGACGGCGGCAACAACTCCGACGACATGGGCGGCGATACCGTCACCTACCAGACCAACACTACCGGATTCGGCGGGACCCAGACCAACGGTATGCCCTCGGGTCTTGTGCCCACGTCGGTGGAATCGGTAGAGGAATTCAAGGTCAACACTTTTGGCCAGACCTCGGACTTCAACAGCTCGATCGGCAGCTAGGTGCAGATGGTGACCAAGCGCGGCACCAACCAATGGCACGGATCGGCGTACATGTACTACTTCGCGACGGACGTGGGCGCGGCCAATTCCTGGACGAACGACCACACACCGACGGGCGGCCTCCCCTACACGGCGATCGTTCCCAACCACCGCGATCGCTTCGGCGGTTCGATCGGCGGCCCGATGACGCCCAGGTTTGCCGGCGGCAAGACTTACTTCTTTTTCAACTATGAAGGCATGCGCTTCCCCAATAACGGCAGTTATGAGCGCCTGGTCCCCTCGGCCACCATGCGCGAAGGCGTGATTTACGTTCCCAATTCCGCCGGCGCCTACCAGCCGTACAATCTGACCAACTCGCCCATCACGGTGAATGGCACCACGCTGGCTCCCGCCACGTGCCCGGCCGGCGCGTGCGATCCGCGCGGCCTCGGCATGAATCCGCTGGTCAGCCAGATCTGGAACAAGTATATGCCGCTCGGCAACGACCCGGCCTACAGCAGCGGAGATACCTACAACACGATCGGCTATCTTTCGCAAATCGGTGCTCCGCTCACCACGAATACCGATGTTGTGCGCATCGATCACGACTTTGGCGACAAGAACCGCCTGATGGCGACCTACCGCTACTACGACCTGGTAAGCTTGACGACCAATCAGGTCGACATCGGCGGCGGGCTCCCCGGCGATACGCTCGGAAACCCGGCAGCCAGGGCTCCCCGCCCGCAGAAGCCGGACCTGATGGTTTTCGCCTTTACCAGCAACATCACGCCGACGATTACCAACGACGTCCGCTTCAACTACACCCGCAACTGGTGGCAGTGGGCCGATTCCAACGCACCGGCGCAATTGCCCGGTCTGGGCGGCGCCATCGAAATCGGCGCCGGCTCGGGCGGCACCGCGGAAAGCACCAACGCGCTGATTCCCTATAACGTCAACACGCAGAGCACCCGCCAACGATTCTGGGACGGACAGGATAAGATTATTCGCGACGACATCACCCAGATCCACGGCAATCACCTGCTGACGTACGGTGGTATGTACCAACGGAATTACGATTACCACATGCGGACCGACAACGGCGGCGGCATCAACAACCAGATCGTGTACCAGGTCGCGGGCAGCATCAACATTAATTGGGGAACCGGGGCCGGCTCCTACATTCCCAGCGCCGTCGGCAGTTCGTACGCCACTACTTACGAGAACCTGGCCGCTGAAGTGTGGGGCATCGTGGACCAGCCGCAGGTGGTTTACACCCGCGCCGGTTCCGCCCTGAATCTGCAGCCGGTGGGCACTCCCGCCGCGGACAAGAGCGTCATTCCCACATACAACTTCTACTTCGCCGATTCCTGGCACATCAAGCCGACGGTAACCATCAACTACGGCATTTCGTATGGCCTGGAAATGCCGCCTTACTCGACGACACAAAATCAGGTGGAACTTGTCGATACTTCGGACAACCCCGTCAATACCGCTAGTTTCATGGCAGCGCGCGAGAAGGCGGCGCTCAACGGTCAGGTCTACAACCCGACCATCGGCTACGCCTTGACCGGCAACGTGGGCAGCGGTCTCAAGTACCCCTACAACCCGTTCTATGGCGGTTTCAGCCCGCGCGTATCGATGGCTTGGAACCCGCGCTATTCGGACGGCGTGCTGGGCAAGGTATTTGGCAACGGCAAGACCGTGATTCGCGCCGGCTACGGCCGCATTTGGGGCCGGCTGAACGGCGTCGATCTGGTTCTGGTGCCACTGCTCGGTCCTGGCGTGTTGCAGGCGGTAGAATGCGTCGGCGCCACCAGCAATGGCGGGTGTCTCGGTACCACCGGCGTGACTCCGGCGAACGCGTTCCGCATCGGCCCGGACGGGCTCACCGCTCCGCTGCCTGCCCCGTCGGCCACGCTGCCTCAGCCGTTTTTCCCCGGCGTCAATGGCGCAGAGGCGGGTGACGTGGATACGCTCGACCCCAATTACAAGCCCGAGCGCACCGACAACTTCAACGTCGCCATCCAGCGCGAAATCAACTCCAAGACCACCCTCGAGATTGGCTATATCGGACGCATCATCCGCAACGAATACACGGAAGTGAACCTCGACGCGGTTCCCACCATGATGACTCTCGGCGGGCAGAGCTTCGCCAGCGCGTTTGCGCAAACCTACTGGCAGCTCTACAACCAGGGCTTCGCCTCCAACGCTACCGTCACCGGACAGCCGTTCTTCGAAAGCGCCCTGGGCGGGGCAGGCTCCTCGTATTGCGCCGGCTATTCGAGCTGCACACAAGCGGTGGTATCGAAGAACTCCATCAGCGATTTCAAGTATGTGGAGACTTCCACCCTGTGGGCGGCAATGAACAAAGCTTCGTCCTGGGGGCCGGGTCCAACCATGATCAGCGGCGCCGGCCAGGCCAGTTCGGCGGCTCTGAACGCCAGCCTTGGCTGGGGCAACTACAACGGCGTGTACCTGACCATGCGCGCCCGCGATTACCATGGGATGACCATCCTGTCCAACTTCACCTGGAGCCGTGCGCTCGGCACGGCCGCTCAATATCAGGCCACCAGCTCGAACACCCTCGTCAATCCGTTCGATGTTGCCGCCAACTACGGACCGAACAGCTTCGACTACAAGGCGGTATTCAACACGGCGATGTTCTACCGGCCGGCGCTCTTCCAGCACAGCAACAGCCTGTTATCGAAGATCGTGGGCGGGTGGACGCTCGGGCCGATCTTCACGGCCCAGAGCGGCGTGCCCAACGCCGTCGGTTACTCGCAAGGCACGTGCTCCAGTTGCATGACGTTCGGCGAATCGTCATCGACCGGCATCGAAGCTTACGGCGACCAAGCCGTGCTGCTCTCCAAGTTCACGGGCGGCACTTCGGCTAACTACAACCTGACCAGCGGCTCGACCAGCAGATCGAGCAACCCCTATGTTCCCACCGGCACGGTGGTGGGCGGCAACAATTCGACCGGGGTGAACATGTTCACCAACCCGGCCGCTGTGGCCGCGGAGTTCCGGCCCTGCGTCCTTGGCTTCGACACCAACTGCGGCGGCTACGGCGGCATTCGGGGTATGCCGACCTGGAACCTCGATGCCGCGTTGAACAAGGATTTCAGCCTTTGGAAAGAAAACCGCGTGGGCGCCACGCTCTCTTTCCAGTTCACGAATCTCCTGAACCACGTGCAGATGACCACCCCCAACGGTGTGGAGGGCGGGAGCTCGCTCTCTCTGACCAGCTTGACCACCTTTGGCCGGACGAACTCCCAGGCCAACACTCCGCGCAACATGGAGTTTGGTTTCCGCGTGCACTTCTAAACGGCGAACCAAGTCTTACCAGAAAGGGCAGCCCGGCGACCCCGGCCTGCCCTTTTTTGTTTGTCCGGGAGCCGGTGGCAGGCCAAAAGGCCTACTCCACTGGAGCCGTGGGCCGCCGCCGAGGCATACTGATAGTGCTGCCCCAAGTTCCTGCTCAAGATGAGCCGCGCCACAGACAGAAAGCAATCGGCAAGAACCAGCGAACGCCGCGGACCGGCTGCGGTCAAGGCCAAAAGCGCCGCTCGGGCTAGCGGACGGGCAATCGATTTCGCGGTCGTAGTTCTGCTGGTGGCCGGAGTCTTCCTGGCCTACGGGCAGACGCTGCACTTCGGCTTCGTCAACTTCGACGATCCCGATTACGTCACCGGCAATATTCACGTTCGGGCCGGAATCACCGCGGACAGCGTCGCCTGGGCATTCCGTCACTCTTTCGCCGGCAACTGGTTCCCTCTCACGTGGATTTCCCACATGCTGGATGTCGCGCTTTTCGGCCTCGACGGCGGACTCCACCATCTCACCGGCGTCTCGATCCACGCGCTCGCCGCCGTGCTGCTATTCGTTCTCTTGCGCCGCATCACCGGCGCGCGCTGGCCCAGCGCCATGGTTGCGGCACTGTTCGCATTGCACCCTTTGCACGTCGAAAGCGTGGCGTGGATTGCCGAGCGGAAAGACGTGTTGAGCGCGTTCTTCTGGATGCTGGCGTTATACGCTTATGCCGCCTATGCCGCCCGCCCCGGTCCCGCTCGCTATGCGTTAACCCTGCTCGCATTTTGCTTCGGGCTGATGGCCAAGCCCATGCTCGTGACGCTGCCCCTGGTGCTCGTCCTGCTGGACTATTGGCCACTGGCGCGGGGTTTGCGCCTGCTTGAGAAACTCCCGTTCCTGGCACTGTCGGCAGTAGCCTCGGTGGTGACGTTTATCGTGCACGGCGAAGCGGGAGCGACCGCCTCCGTCGATATCCTTCCCATCGCGGTCCGGTTGGAAAACGCTCTGGTTTCCTATGCCATCTACGCCGTCAAAATGTTCTCGCCCAGCAACCTGGCGGTATTCTATCCATATCCCCGGGGTTCCCTAACAATTCCGGCGACGCTTGCCGCGGTTGCGCTGGCGGCGGTCACCTTTCTCGCGATCCGAATGGCCTCGCGGCGGCCATACCTGATCGTCGGGTGGGGCTGGTATCTGGTGACGCTTGCGCCGGTGATCGGTGTCATCCAGGTGGGCGGGCAAGCGCGAGCAGACCGCTACACGTACATCCCGACGATCGGTTTGTCCATCATGTTGGTCTGGGGCGCGGCGGAAATTCTGCAACCTTGGCCGCGAGCACGGGCCGTATTAGCCTGCTCCGTCGCGGTGGCGTGTATCGTTTTGACCCGGGCGCAGGTGCGCTACTGGCAGGATGGAGTGACGCTGTTCCGCCACGCAATCGATGTAACCGCGGACAACTACGTGGCCCGATTCAATCTGGCTTTCGCATTGGATACGCAAGGCGAGACTGCCGAAGCCGCCAGGCAACTTGCGGAGGCTGTCCGGATTCGGCCGAATTCCGCGCCGGCGCGGGCGGAGTTAGGCCAATTGCTGGCCAAGCAGGGCCAGCTTCAAGAAGCCCTGCTGCAACTCGATGCGGCCGTTCGTCTGGACCCTTCCGATGCCACTGTCCATTACCGCCGGGGTAGCGTGTTGGGAGCGACGGGACGGGAAACCGAGGCCGCGGCCGAGTTCCTGGAGACGGTGCGGCTCGATCCCGGCAACGCCAACGCTCACTATGATCTGGGCATCTCGCTGGCCGACCAGGGAAAGAACGCGGAGGCCGTCAGCGAGTTCGCCGCTGCCGTCAGATTGAGTCCGAACGACGCCTCCGCGCATTACAACCTCGGAATTACTCTTGGGCGGGTTGGCCGCACGCGTGAGTCCATCGAGCAATTATCGGAGGCGATCAAGATCGACCCGAATCTGCCAGGAGCGCGCGATGCGCTCGAGGACGCGAAGCGGCTGCAGCGCGCGACCGGCAAATAGCGGGCCGGCGCTGCTCGCCTCAGTACCGGCTGGCTTCGTTCAGCAGTTCGATCGATGCGGCGTCGAGTTTGAGCTCGATGGCGGCGACGAGTTGCTCGAGTTGTTCCGGGGTGGTGGCGCTCGAAATGGGAGCGGTGACGGTGGGACGCGCCATCAACCACGCCAGAGCGACCGTCGCGGGGGTGGTCAAGTGAAGCGCGGAGATTTCGTCAAGCGCCTCCAAAATGCGGGCGCCGCGCGGGGTCAAATACTTTTTCAGCCCCTGCCCCCGGACGCTCTTGGACAAATCGTCCTCGGAGCGGTACTTCCCGGTCAGAAATCCGCTGGCCAGGGAAAAGTAGGGAATTACGCCTATGCCCGCCGCTTTCACCACCGGCTCCAGATCGGTTTCGTATCCTTCGCGTTCGTACAGGTTGTAGTGAGGCTGCAAACTCTCGTAGCGCGGCAGGTGGTGCGATTGGCTCGCGTCCAAAGCTTCGCGTAGGCGTGCGCCGGTGTAATTGGAAGCCCCGATGGCCCGCACTTTGCCTTGCCGGATGAGCTGCTGGTACGCTTCCAGAGTTTCTTCGAGCGGCGTCGAGGAATCGTCGATGTGGGACTGATAGAGATCGATGTAATCGGTCTGGAGGCGGGCAAGAGAGTCCTCGGCGGCGCGCAGGATGTAAGCCTTGGAGAGGCCTTTCTTGTCCGGGGCCAATTCCATGCCAACCTTGGTGGCGATGACGACGCGCTGGCGATTGCCGGTTCGCTTCAGCCATTTGCCGATGATCGTCTCCGATTCGCCGCCGCGATTGCCGGGGACCCATTTGGAGTAGAGGTCGGCGGTGTCGATAAAGTTGAGGCCGGCCGCCACAAAGGCGTCAAGCACGGCAAAGGAAGCGGTTTCGTCGATGGTCCAGCCGAAGACGTTTCCGCCCAGGCAGAGCGGCGAAACTTCGAGGCCGCCCGACCCCAGCGGGCGCAGTTTAACGGAATGTCGTAGTTGTATGGCCATGTCCGGTTGGATGCTGGAGCCGGAGAAATGATCCGGCCGCGCAGTCAAAGTGTTTTTTGCACCACTTCGTGGGTGGCGTATTCATACGAAACCAGGCGCACACCGAAAGTCCTGCAGCGCACCACGACCTGGTAGGTAGCCGGAAAACCGTGGATGCCGGCTGCCTGAAAGCGCTTCTTCAATTCCGCCAGGTGCACTGGCGAACAGAAGAACTCGACGGCGGCCTGCACGCCCGCAGAAACAGCCCCGGAAACTACCAGCGTGCGCTTGGGTGTTCCGGAGGGACCGGTGGTGGTAATGATGCTGAGCAAGCCGTAGGAGGCCGCGGGAACGGGGTCGCCGATGGCCTGAGTCACCAGCAGCTCGTTTTGTCCGGCAGGTTTGCGCTGGTCGATCAAGGCGAAGCGGTCGTTGGCGGTGTAGCCAATCCACGGCGATCTGGTACTCGTTGAGATCTTCGGTGTGGCCCGCCAGTTCGTGCTCACAGATATAGCGAAGGAAGGCCCTAAGCTGAGCGGAACGGGCGAAGGTAGTGCCGTTCAGAACTGCATCAAGCGCCTGCCGCTTCTCGTCGTGGGTAATCGGCGGAGCTGAGCTAACCATCTAAATAAAGACAACCTGATTATACCGCTTCCAAACGGTTTGCAAACGTCAACGCGCGCATCGTGGAGCTGGCTCTGAAGCTAAACTTCTGAATGCGCTGGGCTCCTGGTTTGTCTCAACCTTGAGGCTTCGGATCGAGGGAACGCTATGAGGCCTCGCACAAGGCTACTAAGTATTCGGTTTCGCAATTACGGTCACGTATTCAGCAACCGCTCCTTGACAGTCGCGGCTCTGACCCGAACATTCGATCCTGATGCCAAGATGCTCGAGTTTGCGAAAGAGCCGCGAGTCAGAGCCGCGACTGTCAAGGAGCGGTTGCCCTGGAATACGTCACTGAATTTCCGGAACTGGAGTGACGTGGCGCGGGCACTCGTGCCTGCCGTGTCGGGACTCATCCCGACACGTTTCCTGGAGGCGGCAGGCACGAGTGCCCGCGTCACGGGGCCGGGTATCAAGTTACTCGCCGTGGCCCTGCTCCTCGGCGGCTTGGCCGCGCATCTCGCCAGCGCCCCCGGCCGCGACTGGTTAGCCGACGGTTTCCAAAATCCGCCGCCTGAAGCGCGGCTGCGCTGCTATTGGTGGTGGCTGAACGGAAACACGACGGCCGACACCATCACTCGCGACCTGGAGGAGATGAAGGCCAAAGGCTACGGCGGCGCGCTGCTGGTAGACGCCGGCGGCGCCGATCAGCAGGGCAACCACGCCGTGCCGGCGGGCCCGATGTTCGCGAGTCCGGCCTGGCGCGCGCTCTATCGCCATGCCATCGCCGAGGCGGCGCGGCTCGGTCTCGAAATCAGCCTCAACATTCAAAGTGGCTGGAACCTGGGCGGGCCCATGGTGACGCCGGAACAGAGCGCCAAACTGCTGACCTGGTCGAAGGTGGAAGTGACCGGTCCGGCGGACTATTCGGCTGCGCTCGAAACGCCGCCTTCGAAGCTGGGCTTCTATCGCGATATCGCCGTGCTGGCCTATCCGCTGCATAATCCCGGCCATCGTCGGCCGATAAAGATGCTGGCATTCAAGAACGCGTCGCGGGAGCTCGGCATGTCCATGCCGCCCACCGAACCGCTGCTCGAAGACAGCTCCGCCGAACCCAATGAAGAGGACGCGCGCGTGGCGGAAGTCGAAGACCTGAGCGCGCGCATGACTTCGAGCGGTCGCTTCGAATGGCGCGTGCCGGACGGCCGCCGGGAAATCCTTCGCGTGGGGTATACCAGCTCCGGCGCCATGGTCTCCACTTCCAGCGACACCTGGAAAGGCCTGGCCATCGATTACCTGGATCGCGGCGCCCTCGAAACCTACTGGCGTCGGGTGCTGGCGCCGCTCATCGACGACGTGCGCCCCTACCTGGGCCGCAGCTTGAAATACATGGTGACGGATAGCTGGGAGGTGGGCGGCGTCAACTGGACCGCCAGATTTCGCGACGAGTTTCACCGCCGCCGCGGCTACGATCCGCTGCCGTACCTTCCCATCGTAACCGGCCGCATTTTGGACGATTGCGCCATCAGCAACCGCTTCCTCAACGATTTCCGGCGCACAGTAGGCGACCTCGTTGCCGACGAACATTACCGCGCTTTCGCCGAGCTCGCGGCCCGCGACCGGTTGGGCATTCATCCCGAATCGGGCGGCCCGCACGGCGCGCCCATCGACGCTCTGGAATCGCTGGGTCGCGGCACGTTTCCGCAAACCGAATTTTGGGCGCGATCCAACCAGCACCGCACCCGCGACGACGAGCGTTTCTTCGTCAAGGAAGCCGCCAGCGCGGCGCACATCTACGGCAAGACGCTGGCCGCCGCCGAAGGCATGACGTCGATCGGTCCCCAGTGGGAAGAATCCATCTGGAACGATTTGAAGCCGAGCTTCGACCAGGCCGCCTGCGAGGGAATGAACCGGCTGGTCTGGCACACGTTCACTTCGTCGCCTAAATCCGAGGGATTGCCCGGCCAGGAATACTTCGCCGGCACGCATCTGAATCCCAACGTGACCTGGTGGCCTCTGGCCGGCGCGTTCCTGAGCTACACTAACCGCGTTCAGTTTCTGCTGCAGCGGGGCCGCCCGGTTTCCGACGTGCTTTACTACTACGGCGACCAGGTGCCGAACTTCGTGCGGCTGAAGGCGGCGGACCCGGCTCACGTCCTCCCCGGCTATGACTACGACGTTGCCAGCGAAGAAGTGCTGGCGCACGGATTGACAGTGCGCGATGGGCGCATTGTAGTTGCGTCGTCCGGCACAGCGCCGGCCGCGAGCTATCGCTTGCTGGTGCTGCCGGATCGCAAGCACATTTCGCTCGAAGCTTTGCGCGGGGTAAAGCAATTAGTATCGGAGGGCGCCGCCGTGCTGGGGCCGATGCCGGATGGAAGCGCCGGCCTCGCGGGCGACGCCGAAGTACGCGCCATCGCCGCCAAGATGTGGGGACAAGCCCGAGGCCCGCATGCTTATGGTAACGGGACGGTGTACCGCGACCTGCCGGCGCGCGAAGTGTTGGCCGCGTTAGGTCGGCGCCTTGCGGAAGATGCGCGGGAGCCGCATTTCGTGAAGGTAACTCGCAACCGGGAAATAGTGTTTCCGGGCGCGGCATTCTGGCCGCAACCGCAATCCGCGCCGATGCCGGCGGTTTCACGATCCGTTCCGAAGATGCTGGCAGCTATACGCTCGAAACCTCCGATGGCAGGAGTTTTCAAGCCGCGATCGCGCCGCGATTCGCCCCGCGTCGAGTAGAGGGTCCCTGGGCGGTAAGCTTTACGCCCGGCTGGGGCGCTCCCGCCCAGGCCAGCCTCCCAAAACTGATCTCCTGGACCGAGCACAGCGACCCCGGCATCCGTTTCTATTCCGGCACGGCGAAATACAGGGCGCGATTCCGCGTGGATGCGAATGCCGCGGATGCCGGGCCCTTGCGCCTCGATCTGGGAGAGGTCCGCGAGATCGCACAGGTCTGGGTGAATGGCCGCGATCTGGGGGTCGTCTGGAAGCGTCCGTTCACGGTTGACCTCACCGGCGCCATCGAGGACGGCACCATCAAGGCCGGCTGGAACGAATTGGAAGTGGCCGTCACCAATCTCTGGCCGAATCGAATCATCGGCGACCAATCCCTGCCTCCGGAAAAACGCCTCACGCACACTAACATCGCCAAATTTCACGCCGATTCTCCGCTGCTGCCCTCCGGCCTGCTCGGCCCGGTAGTGGTCGAATCCGAAGCCGAGGGCCCGCTGGCGCCGGGTTCCTTCTGACCTGGGGATTTCCCAATTGACGCTCCCGACAACCGCTCCCTAACGGTCGCGGCTCGGTTACGGGCGCCGCGCGTTTGCAGTCACTAATCGAGCCGCGACCGTAAGGGAGCGGTTGTCGGGAGCGGATTTCCCCAGATCGGTCAAGCACTCCCGGCTTCCCGTCTCCGCTTCCTGTATAGAATAGGGAGGTATGAATCTACGAACCACGCGCCGTTCGTTTCTCGAATCTGCCGGAGCCGCCGGTCTGGGCACTCTGGCCTTATCTCCGGCGTCCGCCGCCATTGAGCCCGCGCCCTACGGAATCAAGCTGGGCATCGCCACTTACACGTTCCGCAATTTCGATCGCGCCAAGGTGATTGAGATGCTGAAGGAGCTCCACGTCACCTGGATCAGCATCAAGAATACTCCACAGCAGCTTCCCCTCAACGCGTCGCCCGCGGAAACCGCCGCCGCGCGCAAGCAATTCGACGATGCCGGCTTCAAGGTGTCGAGCGCCGGCAACATCGATATGACCAAGGCCAAAACCGTGGAAGATCTGCGCCCCATCTTCGAGTGGGCCAAAACCGCGCGCCTGCCCATGTTGGTTTGCGCCCCCACTCACGACAATATTCGTGCCGTCGAAGCGATGGTCAAGGAATACAACATTCGCATCGCCATCCACAACCACGGGCCGGAGGACAAGCACTTTCCCACCCCGCAATCGGTGCTCGAAGCGGTGCGGCCTCTCGATCCCCGCTGCGGCCTTTGTATGGACATCGGCCACACCGAGCGCGCTGGTGCGGACCCCGTGAAGGCGATCCCGGAAGCGGGCGACCGGCTGTTCGAAATGCACAGCAAGGACCTTGCCAACTTCGAAAGCAGGGAGTCCCAGGTGGACGTCGGCGACGGCATCATTCCGATCCCTCAAATCTTCCGCCAGCTCCATAAAATAGACTTCCAGGGCTGTGTGAATCTGGAGTACGAGATTCACCCCGACAACCCCATGCCCGGGGTGCAGCGCTCTCTGAGCTACATGCGCGGCGTGCTGGCTGGCCTGGCTTCTGCCTGATTCCCCATGCACCATCTCTCTTTGGGAGTCAAAGGCGAAAGTCAGGTTCTGGTGACCGGCGAAAATGCGATCGGTTTTCTGGGGCCGGAGGGCGCTCGCGTGCTCTCCACTCCCCACATGATCGGTTATATGGAGTTCACTTGCCGCAATATCGCGCTGCCCTTGCTCGAAACCGGCTACGACACGGTGGGTGCGCACGTCGACGTCAAGCACCTGGCCGCCGCGCCGCTGGGCGTGACGGTGCGATTCCTAGCTGAAATCATCGGCATCGACGACCGCCGCGTGCGCTTTCGCGTGGAAGCCTGGGCCGAGAACGAAAAAATCGGCGAGGGCACCCACGAGCGCGCCATCGTCAACGTAGCCAGGTTCACCGCCCGCCAGGCGGAAAAATTGAAAAAGACCTGAGATAATTCGGCGGCCCACGCGACTAATGGTCAGATAGCGTTAGCAAAGGTAGCAAGTGTCCTCCTCTACGGGGCAGACAACGCGTTGTCTGCCCCAGGGTCCTTCCTTCGCCAGCCGGCGACGCCGGGTTACACTTTCTGGTGACATGCCTTCGGTTCCGCGCTGGCTC
>Ga0187888_1003485_pt1 | contig 12302 bp, 7 predicted proteins | sample June2016WEW_7_40_FD_132987 | JGI IMG/M metagenome (GOLD analysis project Ga0187888, IMG submission 132987) | Peatland microbial communities from SPRUCE experiment site at the Marcell Experimental Forest, Minnesota, USA - June2016WEW_7_40 | ecosystem: Environmental > Terrestrial > Soil > Wetlands... | reverse complement strand
GCTCAATGCTTTGCGTGGACACTTGGCAACGCAGTAAAAATCGTTGTTTTGGCATTCGAAGCCGATGCATTTATAGTTAATCGGTGGTCTCACCCGGTTATGCCCTTCAACCCTTTCATGAACTCCGTAGGGGCATGATTTGGCGCAAGTACCGCAGTTGATACACGTGTTAGACCTGGTGACTTTATATTTTGCCACTTGGTGCTTGAATCGCGAAGGCATCTTTTTAATTTTTACAGCCGAAGGTGGTTTCATACGTTTACTGTTTCTCTTTTTTTAAATAATTTTCCAAAGGTATCATTATCAATTTCTTCAAAGAAGATTGCTCTTCCAGATTCACCGCGCAGACGGCGTGCCTCACGAATACCCATGGCGCCCATTACCTCCAAAAGCTGCGAATGCCATGCACCCATAAGGTTAATAATCCTCTGCGTTAAAGTTCGTACCGGAATTTTTTCCAGTCCTTCGGGGATAATAAGTAGTTTTTCCGGTTCTTCATACAGGCGGGCACCAAGCGCAATAAGCAACGGTAAATCTACGGCTGTTAAATCCGCACCGCAGATCATTGCTTTGGGCACATGCTCGGCCATGGCAATACCTCCGGAGGCAATAATCGTAACCTCATCGCGAATCCTGTCATCAATTAGCTTGAGATGAACAGCACGGATAATATCCTTGAGGAGCCGACGATTGTAATCAGTTGAACCATTAACTTCCCTACCGCGGTAATCGGCTACGATATGAATAATCTCAGCGCCATTTTGCGTAAGCTTGGAAACAATGGTTTCCACGGATTTCGTTGCCGGAATTCGAATGATCGTAAGGGCATTACTTATTTTTTTAATTTTATCTTTTGCTGCCGGGAAATTACTCAGCAGTTCATCGGCATACTCAATGGCCACAATTCTTGTATTTTTAATCAATCCCTGATGCTTGTCGATTTCTTTATGAGAAATTAAAGGGATGATGTTTTTAATGTATTTTTTTCTATCAGACGCAATATCACCCGCAGGCAAAACAATACATGTGTTGAGCTCTACAGCTGCTTTTACTAATGCGGCCTTTACATTCGGGCTTAGATTATCTGGTGGAAGATCAAAGATTATGGGGATCGGAATATCAACCGTATCATGAACTTTCGATAACAATTTGCCTTTTTCATCAAACGTCAGGTGATTGAGTTTCCGGCCCAGTTCGACGGATGTGTTGATATATTCCCGCCCATGAATTCCGTCGCGCGTCGGCCGGACAATTTCGGACATGTCGGTCCACATACCGTCAAACCCTGATCCGGTAAACGGCCCTCTGTAACCGGCACCGGTAACAGGAACCTTGCCGTCCTCTGCCTGCTTCCATAAGGTAATAAATATATCAGATTTCCAGTATGAACCACCGATATTCAAAAAGTCCTTGTCCAGAGATTTTTCCAGTGCTCCTCTTGGACATTCTTGAATGCACCTAAAACAGTTTCTGCAGACTACAGTGTTGGGATCGGCCATTTTTCGCGGGTCATCTTTACGTCGCTTATGCGCCTCGTAAATGCACACCTTTGTACACTTGCCGCAATTAATGCAGTTTTCCCCCCGCTCAATATTAAATTTGAATACATAATCCAGATTAAGCGGCGTTACTTTAGAATTAATATGATATTTCTTTGGCATAGTTCTTAACTCATCGTTTAAATAATAAAGTTATTACCGTCGATTCAGTTATTTCGCTCTACCATCTCCCAGTAATCCTTGCTAACGTCAACCTCTTTAAGAAATTCGTCAATTTTATCTTCGGGGCGACCGAATTTCCCCTCAATCCTTTTTTCCAGTGCATCCCAGAGCATCATCAGCTCAAGATTAGTTTGGCATATTTCTTCGCAGGCCTTGCAATGCATGCACATAAATACATTTTCCACTTCTTCCTGCGTAACGTTTTTACCCTCAATAATCTTTTTCGCCAGAGCGATTTTGCCTTTTGCCGTCAGAGCTTCATTTCCCGTAACAAGATAAGCCGGACATACGGCAATGCAGTTTCCGCATTTGGCACAGGCATGAGTAGTCAGCTCAAAATCGAGACTGTCGATTTTCTTATCCTTGCCCATAAGCAGTATTGCAATTTTCCCAATAACTGGTGACAGCAAGATCAGTATCTTTATGGAAAAGCTAAAAATGGACGGACGAAAAACGACCGCCGGAATATTGAAAAATTTTGATTTGATACCGAAAAACTTACCCGGATTCATGATATTATTCGGATCAACCTTAGCTTTGTATGCCAGAAGTTTTTGTTTCTTTTCGCTGTCGTATAGATAATTAAAAAAGCCTGCATTCCAAATACCTAATCCATACGGTTCTGCTCCCATAGAAACAGCCGTCTTGATAAGCATCATCGCCAATGGTAAGTCGATATAATATTTAAACTTTCTGGAATCGCAAAGATAATTGGTCATGATCAGAGCCATTTTAGTATCAATAATCTGAGAATCAATGAATATTTCCACGCCAAAATTGGCTCCCAGTTTTTTTGCTTTTTCAATAAATCCCGCAGCCGACCCTATGGGTATAATACTTTCACTGCTCAGAATTGATGGTCCGAGGCGCTTTGTCTTCATGCCAAAAAGCCGCTCATTCCATAAATAACTGGCAACATAGCGAGGCGCTTCTTCGAGATTACCGCTTTGCCCTATGATTGTTGAAAACTTTTTATCTTCTTCAGAGCTGCTAAATTCCATCAACACTCCCGCACTCTTTTTAAATACCTTCGAATGCATAATTTCATTGATGTCATTTAAGTGATTCTCATCAAGAAAACGGATTGCATTAGGCTTCAGTGCATCTGCCTGTCCTGCTTTGATGATTTTTTCAATGAACATGAAAGCTTCTTTGTCACTTTCAAAATAGAACAGATGCGAATAGGACGCCTGAGGAACATCACGTAATTTGAGGTTTACTTCAACAATGATTCCAAACTCACCTTCCGTAGAAACGAAGTAATTGAACTCAGGATCACTGGGATTAAGCTTTTTAGACTGACCGGATGGTGTTATGACCGTCATCGAGTCAATTTGGTTGGATAAGTGGCCATAGCGAAAACTGTTAATGCCGTAACCACCTGTGGCAATCCAACCGGCGACTGTAGAAAACTTACTCGATGGATACGTCATCAGACATAAACCTTCTTTTTTGGCCAGAATGTCAATATCGCTCCATCTTGCCCTGCTTCTACAGTTATGGTCTTTTGCGCTTTGTTGAGATAAAGGATTTTTCGAAAAGGGGACAAATCAATAACTATTCCCGCATTTGTCGGAATTACTCCCCCAAATCCCCACGATGCCGCGCCCCTGGGGATAACCGGTATTTTTTTTTCGGTGGCAAATGCCAAAACTTTTTTTATTTCTTCGGCGTTTTTCGGCTGAACGACAAAATCAGGTTGTATTTGAAACAAAATTTTGGTCATGATCGTAGGAACATCACCCATATCATGGCTGTACATTTCTTTTTCTTCGTCTTTATCGATAATTTTTATATCGCCCGCAATTTTCTTGAATTCCTCAGCCAGTTTCATATTCTATATATCTCTTCCATAACTATAATATTCAGATTTTTTTGTTCTCAGCGCAACACGAAAAATATATATTGCAGCGAGGGTTATAAAGCAATATAAATGCCAACAAAAAATGTGAGCAAAATAACCCCCAAATGGATTCTATATTCAATAGAAACCAAGGGATAGTTGAAGTTGCCAACAATAGAACAACAAAAATAATTTGCCTAATATACAATAAAAAACTTTATACTGAGTCAATTAAGTTCGAGAAGTCAAATCAAGAAATAATCGCCGAATAAATTGTTACAATATTGTTCTTTGTCGTTATTGACAATACAAAATTGTTCTCTATGAGAACTTAAAGTTTGTCTTATTTATAGTAAAGATCAATAAATATCAATTGTTTTATTGATTTTTTTATTTTACCTATCAGATGGGAATTGGCATAGCTGTTGCTGTTATATCCGCAGGCTATTTTATAGTAAGTTATGGAATTCTGATCTGGTGTATCAGCGCATAAAATGTTTATAATGATATTATTAATTATCGGATAAAAAAAATTTAGCACAAAGGAGAGAGTATTATGGCCGCGATAAAAACACCTAAGGATGTTCTGGAATTAATTAAGAAGGAAAATGTGAAGATAGTTGATCTGCGATTCATGGATTTCCCCGGAATTTGGCAGCATTGCAGCTATCCTATAAGTCAGATTGATGAAGATGTGTTTACCCAGGGGCTGGGATTTGACGGTTCATCAATCCGCGGCTGGCAGGCGATTAATGAATCTGATATGCTTATCATGCCGGTGCCTTCCACTGCATTTATTGATCCCTTTACTGCCGTTAAGACCCTGGTTATGATATGCAACATCCAGGATCCTGTTACCGGTGCCGATTACACCAGAGACCCCCGCAACATAGCAAGAAAAGCGGAAAAATATCTTAAGAAGCTTGGCCTGGCCGATACAGCTTATTTTGGGCCAGAGGCGGAATTCTTTATCTTCGATGACATACGTTATGATCAGAGGACCAATGAGGGCTACTATCATATAGACAGCGTAGAAGGTATCTGGAACAGCGGCAGGGTTGAGAATCCAAACCTGGGCTATAAGGTCCGCCATAAAGAGGGGTATTTCCCTGTGCCGCCTACCGACAGCCTGATGGACTTGCGCAGTGAAATGGCTATAGCTCTTGAAAACATCGGGATTGAGATTGAGGCTCAGCATCATGAAGTCGCTACTGCCGGACAGGCTGAAATTGATATGAAGTTTTCACCTCTGGTAGAAATGGCGGATAACCTCTTGAAATACAAATACATCCTCAAGAACACTGCCAAGAAGTTCAATAAGACGGTAACGTTTATGCCGAAGCCGCTATTCGGCGATAATGGCAGCGGTATGCATGTCCACATATCTTTATGGAAGGGCGGTAAGAACTTATTTGCCGGCAACGGATATGCCGGGCTTTCTCAGATGGCCATGTATGCTATCGGAGGAATCCTTAAACATGCCCCGGCGTTATTGGCCTTGACCAGCCCGACAACTAACAGTTACAAACGCCTGGTACCAGGTTATGAAGCCCCGGTCAACTTGGCATATTCACAGCGCAACCGCAGTGCCGCAGTGCGCATTCCCATGTATAGCACCTCACCCAAGACAAAACGACTGGAATTCCGCTGTCCTGATCCTGCCTGTAATCCTTACCTGGCTTTCTCAGCGATTATGATGGCAGCGGTGGATGGCATTCAGAATAAGATCGACCCGGGTAAACCTTTAGATAAGAACATCTATGATCTTCCGCCGGAAGAGGCAATCAAAGTAGCCAAGACGCCCGGTTCCCTGCGTGATGCCCTGAATGCCCTGAAGAAGGATCACGCTTTCCTGCTTAAGGGAGATGTATTCACCCAGGATGTCATTGATACATGGATTGACTACAAGATGGTGAATGAGGTTGAGGCAATGGACTTGCGGCCGCATCCGTATGAGTTCATGCTTTATTACGATATTTAATAGAATAAACCCACCAAGCCGCCATCGGGCTTTAGCCGATGGCGGCTTGGTGGGTCAAGGATACGAAGGTTCAAGGGGTCAAATGAAAAGATAATAGCCTTATTTGAATCCTTGAAGCCCGAGAACCTTTAATCCTATTATAAGCTTTAAAATCAAATTAAAGTCTTCTCATAGAAGCAAAGGTTTTTCTCTCATTTTAGAGCTGCTTAATAAAATCTATTCGACTAATAAAGAAATCAGAAATCCTTTCCCAAGTTGAATCGGTATCTTTAATCCATGATGAATCGAAAAAAGTGGATATACTTTGCAACAAAGTAAAAACCAAAATGGACGAACTTCGCGAATATGTTGACGAGCTGGAAAATCTGGTCGATGACGAATTATGGCCGCTGCCTAAATTCTCAGAAACGCTGTTCATCAGCTAATTAATTAAAGGCTCATTTCTGGATATCTCCAAGGGCGATGCATTTTCATGAGATTCTGACACTACGGCCGGCAATCTCGATACTTATATCAGCCGATATGGAATTAATCTCTATTTACCCATGCTTTAATAATTGACGAAGCCGGAAAAAAAAGTTAAGAAGCTTCGTCATGTAAGGTGCAATAAAGGGAGCTTCCTAATATCCAGAACCAATTATTCGTCAACTCCTTTCCTTTTTGGTCCAAATATAGTCTTGATTGGTCTGGAAAAGACTCCGGATGTTGGTTTAGTCGGGAGATAAGATTTAAATGCCCTTGTTAAATAAAGAGCTAAGAGCATTGCTTGTCCTGGAAGACGGCGGTGTTTTTGAAGGTTTTGCCTTCGCGGGAAACGGCGAAACCATGGGCGAGGTCGTTTTTAATACGGGTATGACCGGCTATCAGGAAGTCATTACCGATCCTTCATATAAAGGTCAGATTGTGACAATGACCTATCCTCTGGTCGGCAATTATGGCATTAATGAAGAGGATATGGAATCGTCCGGTATTCATCTGGAAGGATTCATCGTTAAAGAATACCAGCCCAATCCCAGCAACTGGCGGATGCGCCAAAGCTTGAAATCATTTCTGGAAGAACACGGGAAAATCGGCATAGAGGGAATCGATACCCGTGCCCTGACACGCCGCCTGCGTCTTTCCGGCGCCATGAAAGGCATCATTTCCACAAAGACAAAAGATATTGACTTGCTTCTTAAGCAGGTGAAGGCATATCCCGGACTTGTCGGACGTGATTTAGTCCGCGAAGTAAGTTGCACCAAACCTTATCTATGGAAAAATGGCACAGCTCATAGGGGTAAAATTTCCGTTACAAAGCCTGGCAAAAAATTGCGGGTTGTCGTGCTTGATTGCGGCGTTAAATACAATATTTTAAGGCTTTTAGAAAAAAACGGCTGTGAAGTAATTGTTGTTCCCGCTTCTTCTACCGGTGCGGATATTATGTCCTATAAACCCGACGGTGTCTTACTTTCCAATGGTCCCGGCGATCCGGCGGCCCTTCCTTATATTGTGGAGACTTCTCGCGCCTTGGTCGGGAAGCTTCCTATATTCGGTATTTGTTTGGGACATCAAATAATCGGTCAGGCAATTGGCGGCTATACCAGCAAGTTGAAATTTGGTCATCACGGCATTAATCAGCCGGTAAAAAATATGGATACGGGGCGTATTGAAATCACGTCTCAAAATCACGGTTTTGTCGTTGTGCCTGAATCGGTAAAAAATAAAGCGAAAAAAACCTTCGATAATTTAAATGATGCAACCTCCGAAGGCATGAAAATGCCTTTGACCATGAGCGTGCAATATCATCCGGAAGCATCGCCCGGTCCACATGATACGGATTATTTGTTTATGCAGTTTGTTCAAATGCTGCGGAAAAAAAGGCGGAAAACCGCGTGATTTTAATAATTGATTTTGGATCACAATACAATCAGCTGATTGCCCGTCGAGTGCGAGAGCACCATGTATATTGCCAAATCGAACCGCCGGGTATCCATCTTTCCGCAATCAAGTCAATAAATCCGGAAGGAATAATCCTGTCGGGCGGACCGGCAAGCATTTACAGTAAGAGCGCGCCGCGGGTGGACAGCGGTATATTTAAACTCGGCATTCCGATACTGGGCATTTGTTACGGCCTTCAATACATGGTTGACGCTTTAGGCGGGCGAGTGGAGCAGGCCGCAAAACGGGAATATGGCTTTGCCGAGCTTTTAGTAAAAAAGAAAAAGGGAATTTTTAAAGGTATTGATAAAAAAACTCAATGCTGGATGAGCCATGGCGACAAGATTGGCAAACTGCCTGCTGGATTTGTCATTACCGCCTCCACGGAAAATACGCTCGTAGCGGCGGCTGAAGATTCCCAAAACCACTTTTATGGCTTGCAATTCCATCCGGAAGTAGTCCATACCCATTCCGGAAGAAAAATCTTAGCTAACTTTTTATTTGATGTTTGCGGCTGTAAAAAAACCTGGTCGATGAAATCATTTGCCAATCGTGTCATTGAGGAGATAAGAAATCAGGTTGGCTCGAACAAAGTAATATTGGGCCTTTCCGGTGGAGTTGATTCTTCAGTGGCCGCCGTTTTACTGCACAAGGCAGTCGGCAAAAACTTAACCTGCGTTTTTGTAGATAACGGCGTTTTACGCGAAAACGAAACCAGGCGTGTAATAAAAATGTTTAAAAAACATTTGCACATAAATTTGCGTTTTGCGCGTTCCGGGAAGCTGTTTCTCCGGCGATTGAAGGGAGTGACCGATCCGGAAAAGAAACGCAAGATAATCGGCCGTACTTTTATAGAGGTTTTTGACTGCGAGGCCCATAAAATAAAAAACGTGAAATTTCTAGCGCAGGGCACTCTTTATCCCGATTTAATCGAATCGCGTTCTGCTTTCGGCGGTCCCAGCGCTGTCATCAAATCGCACCATAACGTCGGCGGCCTGCCGAAAAAAATGAATTTAAAACTCATCGAACCGCTTAAGCATCTTTTTAAAGATGAAGTACGGCTTCTGGGAAAAGAGTTGGGTCTGGCTGATGACGTAGTCTGGCGACAGCCGTTTCCGGGTCCCGGCCTGGCTATTCGCATTATTGGCGAAGTTACCGCGCAGAGATTGTCGGTATTGCGTAAGGCAGATACGATTCTGCTCGAAGAAATCCGCGCGAATAACCTTTATTACAAACTTTGGCAATCTTTTGCCATCCTGCTGCCCCTGAAGAGTGTGGGGATAATGGGGGATCAACGTACCTATGAAAATATTCTGGCTATCCGCGCGGTAACCAGTGACGACGCCATGACGGCCGACTGGGCGCATCTGCCGCATGATTTTTTGGCGCGTATTTCCAATCGCATTATTAATGAAGTGCGTGGTGTAAACCGTGTTGTTTACGATATCAGCTCCAAGCCGCCCAGCACGATTGAGTGGGAGTAAATCCCGTTAGAAATTCATACGGAATATTTGAATCCTACGTGTGAATCGTCCTAATCGGTAGCCAAAATCGTATAGAGGCGGGTAAAATTTCTAACGGGATAAAATACATTTAAAGAGTAAAAGTAGTGCCAAAACGAAAAGATTTAAAAAAAATTCTGCTTATCGGTTCAGGGCCGATTATCATCAGCCAGGCCTGCGAATTTGATTACTCCGGAACTCAAGCCTGTAAAGCTTTGCGGGAAGAAGGCTACAAGGTTGTTTTAATCAACAGCAATCCGGCTACAATTATGACCGATCCGGAAATGGCCGATAGAACCTACATCGAACCCATTACAGCCGAAGCGGTGGAAAAGATCATTGCCCGTGAGCGGCCGGATGCACTGCTTCCCACTGTAGGCGGACAAACAGGGTTGAACACAGCCGTAGCGCTCGCCGAAAGCGGTGTTCTTAAAAAATACAACGTGGAAATGATCGGCGCGTCGCTGGAAGTAATCCATAAAGCGGAGGACCGCGAAAAATTCCGGCACGCGATGGAAAACATCGGCTTGCGTATACCGAAGAGCGGCTTTGCCCGCTCCATGAGTGATGTTTTAAAAATTGGCGATGAAATTGGATTTCCCCTTATTATACGGCCTTCCTTTACGCTGGGCGGAACCGGCAGCGGTGTGGCTTATAACCGCGAAGAGCTGATGGAAATCGCCAAAGGCGGCTTGGATGCCAGTATGATTTCGGAAGTTATGATCGAAGAATCGGTCTTGGGATGGAAGGAATATGAACTGGAAGTAATGCGCGACAAGGCCGATAACGTCGTCATCATTTGTTCCATTGAAAATTTCGACGCGATGGGAGTGCATACCGGTGAATCGATTACTGTCGCGCCGGCGCAAACTCTGACTGATAAGGAATATCAGATCATGCGGGATGCCGCCATCGCCATCATGCGGGAAATAGGCGTGGAGACAGGTGGGTCCAATGTCCAGTTTGCCGTGCATCCGCATACCGGTGAATTGGTTGTAATCGAAATGAATCCCCGTGTTTCACGTTCATCCGCGCTGGCCTCGAAAGCCACAGGCTTTCCTATTGCCAAAATAGCCGCGAAACTTGCTGTCGGCTATACGCTGGATGAGATTCCCAACGACATTACCCGCGAGACGATGGCTTCTTTTGAGCCGACGATCGATTACTGCGTCGTGAAAATTCCCCGCTGGACGTTTGAAAAATTTCCTCAAGCCGACGATTTTTTAACTACATCAATGAAATCCGTCGGCGAGACCATGGCTATCGGCCGCACTTTCAAAGAAGCGCTGCAAAAGGCAATTCGTTCCCTGGAAATCGGGCGTTTCGGCCTGGGTCAGGCTCTGCCGGAAGATATAAAGGATAAAAAGGATTTCCTGAAAGGCAAACTAATTAAACCTAACTCGCTGCGGCTTTTTTATATTGCGGCGGCTATGAAAAACGGGATGTCGATTGATGAACTCTATCAATTAACAAAAATTGATCCCTGGTTTTTGCATCAAATCAAAGAAATCGTGGACGCGGAAGAAGAACTGAAAAATTCTGCTCCATCCGTGGAGCTGCTCAGAGAAGCAAAGAAAATAGGTTTTGCTGATAGGGCGCTGGCTTCTTTTTGGAAAATGACGGAGTTGGGAATTCGTCAGTGGCGCGAGCGTGAAAAAATTATCCCGGTATATAAGCTTGTCGATACCTGCGCGGCGGAATTTGAAGCCTATACGCCTTATTACTATTCCACTTACGAAACGGAAAACGAAACCCGGCCATCCGCTAAAAGGAAAGTCGCGATTATCGGCGGCGGCCCCAATCGTATCGGCCAGGGGATCGAGTTTGATTACTGCTGCGTCCATGCGTCGTTTGCCTTGCGGGAAGAGGGCTGCGAAAGTATCATGATCAACTCCAATCCCGAAACGGTCAGCACCGATTATGACACGTCCGATAAACTTTTTTTTGAACCGGTAACGCTGGAAGATGTTTTACACATTCTGCGGACAGAAAAGCCCGAGGGAGTAATTGCTCAGTTTGGCGGCCAGACGCCTCTTAATTTAGCCAAGGGATTAGAGGCGGCCGGAATAAAAATAATGGGAACATCCCCCGATTCTATTGATCGGGCGGAGGATCGTAACCGTTTTCAGGAAATTGTCCGCAAACTGAACCTCAATCAGCCCGATAATGATACGGCCAGAGATGTGGGGAAAGCGTTGCAGGCCGCCGAACGCATCGGCTATCCGGTACTGGTGCGGCCATCTTACGTATTGGGTGGCCGTTCTATGGAAATAGTATATGATGCGGAAACGCTCAGCGCCTTCATGGAAAGGGCGTTACTTATTTCTCCCGAGTATCCCATTCTTATTGATAAATTTTTAGAGGATGCCATAGAAATAGACGTGGACGCGATCAGCGACGGCCGGACTACAGTTGTGGCCGGCATCATGGAACATATCGAAGAAGCGGGAATCCATTCGGGGGACAGCGCCTGTATTTTGCCGCCCATGACAATTTCCGCTCCTCTTTTGGATCTGATTAAAAAGCAGACAAAAATGCTGGCGCAGGAATTAAATGTCGTCGGCCTCATGAATATTCAGTATGCCATTAAAGACGGCAAGTTGTATGTGCTGGAAGTCAATCCCCGCGCGTCACGCACCATTCCTTTTGTCAGCAAAGCGATCGGCGTGCCTTTGGCCAAACTTGCCACCAAAGTTATGCTGGGTAAATCTTTAAAAGAGTTGGGATTTACAGTAGCGCCGGAACCTAAATATGTCTCAGTCAAAGAAGCTGTTTTCCCCTTTAATCGTTTCCCTGATGTTGATATTTTATTAGGGCCGGAAATGAAATCTACCGGCGAAGTTATGGGGATAGATCACTCTTTTGGTCTGGCCTTTGCCAAATCGCAAATGGCGGCAGGATTCAAAATGCCGACAAAAGGCACTATCTTTATCAGCGTTAATGATTATCATAAGGATAAGATTGTATCGGTGGCGGAGTCTTTTCAGAACATGGGTTTTAAAATAATAGCTACGAAAGGCACAGCCAAATACTTAAAGGATCATGGCGTTGAAGCCGGCGTGGTTCTTAAACTCAGTGAAGGGCGGCCGCATATTGTGGACTACATTAAAAACGGCGATATCCAAATGGTAATTAATACCAGCATGGGCCGTAAATCTTCGCGGGATGCTTATCATATCAGGCGTGGCGCGCTTATTTATAATATTCTTTACACCACGACCATCGCGGGCGCACGCGCCCTGTGCGAAGCGGTATCAGCAATAAAAGGTGAGAATTGGCAGGTTTGTTCATTGCAGGAATATCAAAAAAGATAGAAAGAGAAATTATATGTCATCTTT
>Ga0187888_1003480_pt1 | contig 12313 bp, 9 predicted proteins | sample June2016WEW_7_40_FD_132987 | JGI IMG/M metagenome (GOLD analysis project Ga0187888, IMG submission 132987) | Peatland microbial communities from SPRUCE experiment site at the Marcell Experimental Forest, Minnesota, USA - June2016WEW_7_40 | ecosystem: Environmental > Terrestrial > Soil > Wetlands... | reverse complement strand
GTTTACGCGGGCGCTTTACGGCTACATCGTGGTGGATCTCGGACGGCTCAACGAGGTTTCCCTCAACCTGACCGAAGAGGTGAGTGAGCTGTTTGTCGTCACCACGCCCGAAATTCCATCGCTGTATGAGGCCGGCCGTGTCTTGAGCAAGCTTCTCGAGCCGGGGATAACCGGCGGACGGATTCAGTTGATTCTCAACCGGTTGGCGAAGGGAGTAACGCGTTCCACCAGTGATTTGGAGTGCGTCCTGGGCCGCCCGGTTTGCGCGACGCTTGGAGATTACTCGAGCGAGTTGCACGAGGCGTATGGAAACGGCCAATTTCTCGATGAGCGGCTGCCGCTATCGAAGCAAACGCGCCAGATGGTTGCCGGCTTCCTCGGCATCGCCGAAGAACCCAAGGCGCCGGCGCGAACCGGCCTGGGACTGTTCCGGTTTGCAGGAGCCGGACAGTTCCCACACTGGTGAGACCGAACGGCAGAATATCAACACCAAATAGAAATGTCCTCGCCGGACGGCAGAATTGACAGAGGCGGCGCCTCTGGCTACAATTAGTAACGATTACTTTATCGTTAATCCGCAGGCGCCGGGATTTGCTGCTTGCCGTGAGCCGCTGATTGCGGCCCTGCTCTGCCGTTCGACAAAAAACCATCTGTCATGAAAGAAAACTCCGAAGTACGAATCGACCGCAAGATCGGCCGCGACGATCTGATCGTCGTCGCGGGAGCTGGGGGCTTCATCGCGGGCGCGCTCACGCGATACTTTCACGATCTGGGCTACACACGGATCCGCGCCATCGACCGCAAGCCCCTGCCGGAATGGTATCAGCGGGTGCCCGGCGTGGAATCGCTCTCGATGGACCTGAGCGAGAAAAAGAATGCCATTCGGGCCGTCGAAGGCGCCGCCGAGGTGTACAACCTGGCCGCCGACATGGGTGGCATGGGCTTCATCGAGCGCTTTCGCGTCGAGTGCCTGCGCAGCGTTTTGATCAACACCCATCTGATTGAAGCGGCCTGGCGCGCCGGCGCCCAGCGCTATTTCTTTTCTTCGTCGGCCTGCGCGTACAACACGGACCTGCAGCAGGATCCGAACGTCCGCGCACTCAAGGAGTCGGACGCGTATCCGGCCATGGCGGAAAGAGGTTACGGCTGGGAGAAACTGATTTCGGAGATGTTCTGCCAGGAGTATTGGGCGGAACGGGGCCTGGAAACTCACATCGCCCGCTTTCACAACATCTACGGACCCCACGGCACCTGGTTCGGAGGCCGCGAGAAGGCGCCCGCCGCGCTCAGCCGCAAGGTGATCGAAGCCCTGGACCGCGGTGAAACCACCATCGACATCTGGGGCGACGGTTCACAAACGCGCAGTTTCTGTTTCATCGAAGACTGCGTGCTCGGCATCGACCAGATCATGCACTGCGACCGGTTGATCGCGACGCCCGTCAACCTCGGTTCGAGCGAGCTGATTTCGATCGGCGATCTGGCCAAAATGGTCGAAGAAATCGCCCAAGTGAAACTCCGGCACACTTACGATCTGAATGCTCCCAAAGGCGTCGCCGGGCGGAACAGCGACAATACGTTCATCAGAAGCGTGCTCGATTGGGAACCCCACACGCCGCTCCGTACCGGCATGGAAAAGACCTACGCGTGGATAGCGCAACAGTACGCGGACCGCAAGGCCGGCAAACGCGTCGTGAAAGACTAGCCGTGGAGCCTCCCACCACCATGGCGGCGGTTTCGCCCGGACCGCTCCCGGATAGCGGGAGCCAGACCGAGGACATCGCCTTCATCACCAGCAGAATCCCGCATCGAATGGCATTGGCGGGCGGGTGGATTGACCAGCCGCTCCTATCGAGGCACAATCCGGACCCTCCCGGCTCCATGGTCGTGGTGGCATTGGAGCCGGCGTGCTGGTTCATGGACCGCTGTGGCATGGCCAGCAGCACGCGCCGGATTGCCACCAGCCTGTGGAACGGCGCCCTGCCCGACCGGCCCCGGGCGGAGCTCGTCCGCGAATTGTACTGGGCGGAGAATGCCGGGAAGGCCGAACCGTCAGGCTCGCAAGACATGATCGGGCTGCTCTATCCCGGTGTCAGCCGGCTCGATTACGATGCCGGCGTCGACGAGGGAAGGTTTCCGGCGCATGTCGAATCCAACTGCGACCCGGAGATCGCGCGCTGGGTGGAAAGAGTGTTCTCTCTGGTCCCCATCAATCAGCGTCCCGCCGGCTACAGTCCCTTGGGCATCCAGAACCTCGATCCCGCGTGGATCGCGCAGTTGGGCCGCACCGGCAAGGACTGTTTCGACGCCATTCTGAACACCGACATCCGCCGTCTTGGCGCCGCCATGAACCATTGCATGCGCTGCTGGGAAGCGATTCTGCCGCAGACCGTGAAGCATCCGGCGATTCCTCTCGATTTGAAAGCGATTCTCTGCTGGTTTCAATCCCGGTACCCTGGCGCAATGTACTCCGGGTGCGGCGGCGGATACATGATCGTGGTTTCCGAAGACCCCGTGCCCGGTTCGTTGCGCGTGAGAGTCAGGCTGGGTTAACCTGTGCGATTCCGTGCGGAGGAGTGCTCCCGCTTATGCTGAAAACTGGAATTCTGAATCCGGCGATTAACTCCCTCATCAGCCGCGTCCGCCATACCAATACGCTGGTGATCGCGGATCGCGGTTTTCCGTTCTGGCCGCGGTTAGAAACGGTTGATATCTCCCTGGTCGACGACATACCCACAGTGCTCGACGTGATGCGGGCGATCCGTGCCAACTTCGTGGCCGGCCGGGCCTTCATGGCAGAGGAGTTTCTCGCCGCAAACGGCAACGATGTACGATTAGAATTCGAACAGGCGCTTTCCGGCGTGCCGCTTGTCTTTGAACCGCACGTTCAATTCAAGCAGCGTGTCCCCGATGCAATCGGCCTGATCCGAACGGGAGACACCATTCAGTACGCGAATTTGATCGTGGAATCCGCATGAGCGCGCGCAGCGGGTGGTGCGGCGGTGCGCAGGGGTGGAGCGTTTGGCTCCCCGCCGCACAAGCGAGCCGCAACCTGCTCGGTGCCGCGGGGAAGGAAGGATAGGCCATGTCGTACGGAGTGAATCATGGGATTTGGCGCCGCCTCGTGAGGTCCGCTGCACCGCTCGCCGCCGCGCTCGCCGCTGCCGCGCTCGCCGCAGCGCAGGCACCGCCCGAAGCGCGCATCAAGATCGACACCGAACGCGTCATCGGACAGGTGGACCCTCATTTGTTCGGCAACTTCGCCGAACACCTCGGCCGCTGCATCTACGGCGGCATCTATGACGAGGGAGGCCCTCTGGCCGATGCCGACGGCTTCCGCAAGGACGTGATCGAAGCCGCCAAGGGCCTCAACGTCTCGCTGCTCCGCTGGCCGGGAGGCAACTTCGTCTCCGGCTATCATTGGGAGGACGGCATTGGCCCCAGGGAGAAGCGTCCGGTGCGGCGCGATGACGCCTGGGGCGCCCTCGAATCGAACCGCTTCGGCACCGACGATTTCCTGCGCTATTGCGAACGAATCGGCGCCGAGCCCTACGTCTGCATCAACGCCGGTCTCGGTACCATCGACGAAGCCCGGCACTGGGTCGAGTACTGCAACGAGCCCGATCACACGTACTATGCCGACCTGCGCCGCGCCAACGGCCGCGATAAGCCGTGGAACGTCAAAATCTGGGGCCTCGGCAACGAAATTGACGGGCCATGGCAATTGGGACACCGCAACGCCGAAGATTATGCCAAGTTTGCGCTCGAGGCCGCCAAAGCCATGCGCCGCGCCGACGATTCCATCAAGCTGATCGCCAGCGGCAGCTCCAACTTCTCGCCCGGCAACGACTGGATCGGCTGGAATCGCACGGTCCTCGAGTATTTGAAAAACGATATCGACTATCTTTCCCTGCACACTTACATCGGCAACCGGGACAATAACTTCGAGAAGTTTTTGGCCGCCGGCTCCGACATCGACCGGCGCATCGCCATCGTGGACGGCTTAATCAAGGCTGCCCGCGAAGGGCAGACCACTCGCCGCCCCATCTACATCGCGTTCGACGAATGGAATGTCTGGTATCGGACCTCCGGCGGAACCGAGTTCTCTACCGGCCGCAAAGGCCTCGAGGAGCGCTACAACGCCGAAGACGCGCTCGCCATGGGCATGTTTCTCAACTCCTTCATCCGCCGCGCCGACGTGGTGAAAGTAGCCAACCTGGCGCAGTTGGTGAATGTGATTGCGCCGATTGTGACCAACAAGAACGGCCTCTTTCTGCAGACCATTTATTGGCCGCTCGTCGAGTACGGCAAGCAGCGCGGCAACCAGTCGCTTGACGCGCTGGTGACGACTCCTTCCTACGACTACAACGGCCGGCAAGTCGGCTACCTGGACGTCTCTGCCACTTGGGACGAGAAAGGCCGGCGCGCTTTCCTCAATGTTCTCAACCGTAGCTCCAAGCTGGACATCGCCGCGCGCATCGACAGCGCCGGGGAACGGGTTCCCGCCGAGATCGGCGTGTGGGAGATGAACCACCCCGACCTGAAAGCCGTCAACACGTTCGAGGACGACAAGAAAGTCCGTCCCACGACTCGCACCATCGCCGTCAGCGCAACCGGAAACGGTTTCGTTTACAAGTTCCCCGCCCACTCGCTGACCATATTGACCCTGAAATTGGAATAGTCCTTTTTTGACGGCGGAACCGGGTGGGTCGCGGCCGGCCAGCAATGCCTGTCAAGCCATTTAACGATGTAACTGAAAACGGTCTCGGTTCAGCCAAATGAAAATGTAACTCAGGGGCGCGATAAGCACCCGAACAACGTGTATATCTCGGCCCCGACCAACGGGGGGGTACGATGCCCCCGTGAGCACGTCGCTGCTAAAGCGGCTAGCTAAGAACCCCCAATATACACAGATGGTTGCGCAGGGTCAGGCCGTGCTTGAATACCGTTGGAGCCATACGCAGGAAGCAGGGAAAGGCGGTACGTACCCCTCAGTGAGACGAATTGCCGAGGATTCCGGTGAGGGCACGCCATACAACATGGCAAGTGACAAACATGGCAAGTGACAGGCTACCAAACTCCCAATTGTAGCTGAGGCCTCCGCCCGCGCCTATGGCTGCACCGGGTATACTGGTATCGGAGGGCCCTAATGACCACTCCCGACTCCATTCAGCAGAAGCAGCAGGCACACATCATGCTGGAACTTCTCGCCCCGGAGAAGCTCTCCGCTGTAGTTGGTCTGCTCGAAGTGATGCTCGACCCGGTTGCCCGCGCCATCGCCAATGCTCCTATCGATGACGAGCCGGTCACCGAGGAGGAAGCAAAGGCGCTCGAGGAAGCCCGCGAGTGGCTCAAGCACAACAAAGGCATTCCGCACGAGCAGGTGTTGGCCGAACTCGGTGTCACGCAGGAGGAGATCGATAGCTACCGGGAACCGGCGTGAAGCGCATCGAATGGACTGACCAGGCCAAGGCCGACGTCCGTCAGTTGGATAAGCCAACAGCCATGCGCGTCCTCCACGCCCTGCACCGCTTCGCCGAGTCCGGCGAAGGAGACCTCAAAGCGCTCCAGGGCGGCGTGGAAGAGCTGCGGCTCCGCATCGGCGGCTACCGGATCTTCCTCGTCCACACCAAAGACGAAGCTATCGAGGTCCGCCGCGTCCGCCACCGCCGCGAAGCCTACCGTTAAGGAAGAAAGCAAAACGCCCGCAGGAGCGACGCAGATCAGGCTGTCCCCGTCCCGCGCCCCCGTCCCGCGCCTCACCCGTCCCGCGCCTCAAACGTTTCCGCTTCTTGCCGGGCATCTAAGAGAACATAGCGTTCGCGCCCGAACCTGAGATTCCCACCGCCCGCCCCTCTACCGCCCCTCCTGAATCGCCGCCATCACCGCGCTGACCCGCTCCGCGGAGCCTTTGAAGATTCCCAGCGGCATCTCCCGGTAACTCAGCATGCGGCGATATATGAAGTCTTCGAGCAGCGAATTGATGCCCCAGCCGCCCAGGTATTGCAGGCGAAGATCGCGGTCCCGGTTCAGCTCCGCGCCCGCGGTCCAGCGGCCCAGATCCGATCTTTGTCCGGCATAAGTGCCAAATAAGTCGGCCGCGGAATATACGCCGACCCCGCCGAGCGATTCAGTCACCGGCCGGTAGTCGTCGCGTTTCAAACGCGCTTCCACTTCGTCCAGATCGATGGAGAGCGGGCCGGCCTGTCCCAGAAACACCATGTCGTAGCCGCGCCCATCCACCGTGTTGGCCCACACCGTGCCGTATGGGAACGACGCGAAGAAGGTCGCCAGCTCGCTCCGCACCGTGCGCTCGTCGCTCTCGTAGAGCGGCACGTAGAGCGAGAAAAAGCCGCCGGGATTGAGGCGCTCCTTGATGGCGTCGAAGTACTCTTTGGTGTAGAGCGCGGCGGTGCCTTTGACGAACACATCCAGCGGATCCGACGCGATGATGTCGAACTTCTCTGGCGTGGTCAGCACGTAGTGGCGCGCATCGTCGAAGATGATACGCGTGCGCGGATTGTGCAGCACGTCGTAATCCTGCTTGGCGAAGTAGCGCGAGGAAGTGGGCGGAATCACCGGCTCGATCTCGCACACGGCGATCTTCTCGATGCTCGGATAGCGGGTGAATGTTCCGGCCGAAACTCCGGCGCCGAAGCCGATTCCCAGCACAGTGCGCGGATTCGGATGCAGCAGCGCAGGCAGATGGCCGACCATGCGCTGCAGCTTCATGTCATAGGGCTCGGTGGTGGCCTCCACGTGGCCGTTGACGTCGACCTCGATGTTGCCATCGTTCCAGCGCGTGATGGCGACCGAGGAATTGATACCTTCGGCCGTGTAAAGCAGCGTAGAGGAGTGAAGATTCACCGCCGTGCGGCGGCCATAGGCGACCACTTTTCCGGGAAGCGGATCGACGGTCGCGGCCAGCCACACTGCTGCCAGCAGCGCCGCCGCCAGCGCAACGGCGAGCGGGACAGAGCGGCTCCGGCGCACGCACGGCGCCAGCGCGAAGACTGCCCCCGCCGCGGAAATCCCGAGCAACGCCCGCTCGGTCTGCTGCGTGCCGATGGCGGGTACCAGCACCAGGCTTACCAGCAGCGCGCCGAGAATCGCGCCCAGCGTATTGGCGGCGTAGATACCGCCCACCACGCGGCCCGAATCTTCATCCGCTTCCGCCACGGCGGCGCAAGCCAGCGGAAAACTCGCGCCCCAAAGCAGCGCCGGCGGCAGAATCGCCCACAGGCAGCGCGCCATATCCAATTGAAAGATGAGCCAGGGACTGGACGCCAGCAGAGGGTCGATCGGCCAATATGGCAGCGAATCGGCGATCATGTAGGCTGTCCAGGCGATAGCGCCGGCCAGCAACGCCTGGCACCAGCCCAGCGCCAATTGCGGCCGCACACTGCGCACGAGCGCCGAACCGATGCCGCTGCCGATGGCGAGGCCGATCAGGAAAACCGCCAGGATAATAGAAAAGACGTAGACCGTGGAGCCGAGCAGCATCGCTACCAGACGCGTCCACACCACTTCGGCGCCCAGCGCGGCGGCGCCTGAAAGCGCGATGGTGACATACACAGGCCAGTGCCGGGCCCACAAGCCGGATCGCCGTGGCGCGATTGGGGCGGCGTCGATCCGGATCGGTGCCGGCGATCGTTTCGAGAGCATGAAGCTGACCGCCGCAACGGCCAAGTTGACCACGACCGCGAACCACGTGGCTAGGCCCGTGTTGTAAAGCCGCAGCAGATAGAAGCCCGCTAACAGGCAGCCCAGCACCGCCCCGGCGGTGTTGGCCGCATAGAGCACGCCCCACCAGGACGCCGCGCGCGGCGTGGATTCCACCCAGCGCGCCAACGCCGGCAGTGACGCGCCCATCAGCACCGTGGGTGGCAGCAAACAAATGGCCGCTACGCCTGCGCGCAGCAGAAAGCCCGGCATGCCGTGCTCCGCGCCGGCGATGTAGAGGTGGTCTACCAGCGGGATGCCGGCCAGCGCCAGTGCGGCGAACGCCGCTATGCCAAGCTCCAGCGCTGCGTAAATCCGCAGCGGATGCCGCTTCGGCGCCACCCGCGGCAACGCCAGGCTGCCGGCGCACAGGCCGCCCATGTAAGCCGCCAGCAGAAACCCAAGCGAAATGGCCGTCGACCCGATGGCAAGCTGCAGCAGTTGATACCAGACGATTTCGTAGATCAACGCCGAACAGCCGCTGGCGGCAAACAGCACCAGCAGCAACGGCAACCACCTTGAGGCCCGCGGCGGCCCAGACTCATCCAGCATGGAACGTCAATCATACCAGCGCGCACCCACAGCGGCGCCCAGCACCTCTCCGGACACTTCGCGATACATTCGAAATGGCACGCGAGCAGGGGCCCTTAGCTCAGCGGTCAAAGCAGCGGACTCATAATCCGTTTTTGGCCTCTTGACGGCAGTTGCCTGGGTTCTTTCAAGCTCCATTGATACTGCTTGATATCTGCTCCTGTCAGATTGGATATTCAGCTACTTACCGAATATCAACTGCGCAGGATTTCCAAAGGTTAGGGTCACCGAGAACACCCTCTACAAGCCCATCCATGCGTGTCGTGGGCATAGGAACCACCGCCTGCTATCGAAGTCCGCTGCTCGACTTCCCGTGCCCGCTCGGCTGCCCCGGAGCGTTCGGAGCCGCGCGAAGCCGGTCGCGCCGCCGCGGCGATCGAGTGGCGCAATCGCGTGTTTCGATTCCGTGGATCACGCCCACCATCCCGCTGCGGCTGCGCCCGTTGCAAACTGAAGGGTATGCCAGTGTTTCAGAAGAGCGTGCATGTTTCCACGAAGGGCCGCTGCGACGTGCTCGATATAACCCCGTCCGTGGCCCGAATCGTGGCTGAAAGCGGAATCGAGTCAGGCATTGTGAACGTCTCGGGCGTGGGCTCGACTTTGGGCGTCACCACTCTTGAGTTCGAGCCTGGCTGCGTGGCCGACCTACAACGTGCGCTCGACAAGATCGCCCCCGCTAATTCCGGCTATGCCCACAACGCCCGATGGGGTGATGACAACGGATACTCCCACCTGCGCAGCGCGCTGGTGGGCACCGCCAAGAGCTTTCCTGTGGCCGGGACGCGAGTCGCCATCGGCACGTGGCAGCAGATCGTGTTGTGCGATTTCGACGACCGTCCGCGGGACCGCCAAGTGATCGTCACCGTGGTGGGCTAGCCGTGAAGACGTACGGCCGGTATGTGAACATTTAGCTCCGTGCCGAAGGCTTCCCGGTGCAAGCGGCAGGTGTCGTCGGACGGAATTGGTCGATGATGTTTCTGCGGCCGCGGCAGTCGCCAAATTCGGTGGCCAGCACTAATCGCCTTGGGGCCGCTCCGGCGGGGCGTTCGAGGAAGTGAAAGATGCGACAACGATGGACTGCCGTCCAGTTGCCAAGCTTCCTCCCAGCGGACTTCTCGACAACGCGCCCGTTACGAGCTTCCGAGTGCACCTCTCCGAGCTAAACCGTCACGTCCTCGCTCCGCCATGATTGCATTCCACCGCGCTCTTGCATAAGCTGTGGTTTCCCGTGAGCGGCCCCCCACCGCCGCGGCAGACCTGGAGCTACCCATGCGTTACACCCGTCGCCGCTTCCTCCGCCATTCCACTTTCGCCGCACCCGCACTGCTCGCTGCGGCCAGCTCCGCGCGCTCGTCGGCGCCCCTCGATCTCAAGCCTTACCTCACCGGCGAACGCATGGCACCCACCCCCGCCACGGCGTATCGCGCGTACCGCTCCAAACCGGTCACTGACCCCACCCTCTACACCTGGGTCCAGGTCGATCTCGGCTCGAGCCTTCCCATCGACGCTGTCGTCCTGTACCCCGCCTCCGAGCGCCTGTACCCAGGGCGCGACGAGTATTACGGCGGCGAGGGCTTCCCACTGCGCTTCCGAGTGGACGCATCCGACGCCGCCGCCTTCGCCCAGTCCCGCTCCATCGGTGACTTCACCGCCCAGGACTTCCCCGATCCCGGCGACCAAATCACGCGCTACGCCGCCCCTGCCGGGCTGCGCGCCCGCTACGTCCGCCTCACCGCCACGCTTCTTCGCCCGGTCAGGACGGCGTCCCAAGCGAGCGCGCCGGCCAACCGAGCCGACTTCACACTCACCCTCGCCAAGTTTGCCGTCCTCTCCTCCGGCCGCGATGCCGCTGTCCTCTGTCCCGTCACCGCTGATCCCAGCCACGGCAATCCCGAGCTCCTCGCCCAGCTCACCCGACGCCCACGCCTGGACGGCGAGGCGATCCGCATCGACCATCCCGCGCTCGTCACCAATCCGGCGCGGTGGCGCCGCCCGCCGCTGGCCGCGCACCCGCCGCGCTCCGGCGTCACCCTCGCCGGCGGCCTGTTCGAGCAGGCCATGCGCCGCAACATCGAATACCTGCTCACCTCCTTCTCCACCGACGACCTGCTGCGCCAGTTCTACGAGCGCACCGGCCACATTAAGGACTTCAAGCCCACCGGTTCGCAGGTCTTTTGGGAAGAGGATCTCGCCGGCTCCAACGCCGGACGCTTCCTCATGGGCGCCGCGAACACCATCCGCTGGATCGACCACCCCGAGCTCCGCGCTCGCGTCACCGCCGTCGTCGACGGCATCGCCGATTGCCGCCGTGACGATGGCTACATGATGGCCTATCCACCCGAGTCCATCTTCTACTCCGAGCGCGCTGCCTATACCCGCGCGTGGCTCACCCACGGCCTATTGGAGGCCGGCTATTCTGGCAATCCCAAGGCCTTGCCGATGGTGCGCGGCTACTACGATTGGTTCAACCGCCAGGACTTCCTCCCGCTGATGGAGCGCGGCGCCACCCAAGGCGGCCAGGGCATGATCGCCAACACCCGCGTCGCCCTTAGCCCAGTCGGACGCCCCGCCGACGCCCAGGTCATCCAGCGCTACTACCAGGAGGAGGCCTTCCTCGCCGGCCTCGCTCGCCATGAGCCGGAGCAGATTTGGCAGTATCCCTACGACCGCCCCCACTGCTACCTGCTCACCAACCTTGAGGCTTACCTCGACCTCTACCTTCTCACCGGCGACCGCCGCTACTATGACGCCGTCCTCGGCGGCTGGGAGCTTTACCGCGCCCATTGGGAGCAGGCCGGCGGCTCCATCTCCATCATCGAGTTCGAGCGCAATCCGCCCGATTCCAACTACCTCCGTCAAAAGCTCGGCGAGCTCTGCGGTAGCGCATTTTGGGTCTTCCTCTCCCAGCGCTTCCAGATGCTCCATCCCGAGGACGAGCGCTTCGCCGCCGAAATCGAAAAATCGATTTACAACATCGGCATCGCCAACCAGGATGGCACCCTCGGCCTGCGTTACCACACCATCCTCGAAGGCCGCAAAGAAAAGGGTTCCCGCGTGAACACCTGCTGCGAGGGCCAAGGCACGCGCCTGCTCGGCTCGCTCCCGGAGCACATTTACTCGCTTGCCGCCGATGGCCTCTATCTCCACCTTTACGAGCCTTCCACCATCCGCTGGCACCAGGACGGTGCCGCCCTGGCCCTTACCGTTGCCACCCGCTTCCCCTTCGATACCGCCGTCACCGCCACCTTCCAAACGGCCTCGCCGGTCCGCTCGCGCATTCGCGTGCGGGTGCCCCTCTGGGCCGCCGGCCCCTTCGAGCTGCGCGTCAATGGCACGCCCGCCGGCTCCGGCGCGCCGTCCAGCTACGTCACGCTCGACCGCGTCTGGTCTGATGGCGACCGCATCGAGTTCACCCTCGCCCCGGCCCTCCTTGCCCGCCGTTACACCGGCGCCGATCAGCTCCCCGGCAAGGCACGCTTCTCGGTCGAGTACGGCCCCATCCTCCTGGCCGCTATCGGAGCTTCAAAAGTCGACCTCCAGCTCGAGCCCGGCGCCGCCCCCGAATCCCTCGCCCGCCTGCTCGAGCCCGTCCCTGGCTCTCCGCTCCATTTCAACGTCCGCGGCAACCCCGCCGCTCGACTCATGCCTTACTGGCAGATCGAAACTGAGGAGTTCACTTGCTACCCCGCCGTCGTCCTGCGTGCCTGACCGCGCCTCGATGGTGCCCAGGCAATGCGCTGGCCCTTCGCTCGCGTTGACCTGGGCCCTGATCTCCGTCCGGTTCTGAACCCGATGCAGCGCGGCCAAACGCCTGAAATCACCCCAGGCTTTCGCGAAAAAGCTGATGGAATACCATGCTCGGCAGTTGCATCGCTCTTGTGCGGGAACCCATGGGCGGTCCCGGGAGGCAGAGGGCCAAAGCCTCCTTTCGCAATCATACGCCGAGCTACCCAAGTCGACTTGCCGGATCTCAGTGCCGCAACGCCTCCGCGATCGGGCCGAG
>Ga0187888_1003478_pt1 | contig 12319 bp, 10 predicted proteins | sample June2016WEW_7_40_FD_132987 | JGI IMG/M metagenome (GOLD analysis project Ga0187888, IMG submission 132987) | Peatland microbial communities from SPRUCE experiment site at the Marcell Experimental Forest, Minnesota, USA - June2016WEW_7_40 | ecosystem: Environmental > Terrestrial > Soil > Wetlands... | reverse complement strand
GCTCGTCAGACGACAAATGTACGGCCGCGGCAATATCGATCTGCTGCAGGCCAGACTAATCGGCGCCGAATGAACGAGCTGCACCAAAATCGCGTCAGAGCCACAATTGCACGCCGAATGACACTTAGCGACCTTTTGCCATCGGTCGCTCGTGGTTGAAAGAATCAAGGCGTCAAACATATTATCGACAGCGTACGGCCTTGGTGGCGTTCTTGTCATCCGGATAACAGCAAGCCCAACACGGATCAGTGCTTCGTCGCTCCTCGCAGTGGCTCCGCTACCTTCCCTGCGCCCACAGCGTTTCCAGCCGGTGGCGGAAGACCTTGGGCCGTTCGGCAAACAGGCGGTGCGCGATGCGGGCGGGCATCTCAACAACCGGCGGGCCCTCGATTTCCCCTAGACATCAGTCCAAGGTTGTGAGACTATAGAATAGCACCTTTGGTGGTGGCAACTTCTTCCGATGCGGCAAGGAGAATGTCATGGCCGGTCCAGTGTCGATTTCCGTCAAACAGCTCACGACAGCGGCAAAGGGCAGCGTCGCCAAGGCGCTCGACCAGAACAAAGCGAAGTTTGCCAACCCCGACTTCATCTTCGGCTTCCTTCCGCCGCCTTGGATACTCGGCATCGTCATCCGCAATGTGGACGAGAACGTCACGCTCGCCGACGCGGAAAAACTGGCAACCGACGTCCAGGCCGCTGTCTCCGACTCGGTGCCAACACTCAGCGGCGTCGGCAAGGCCGGCATCATCTTCGTTGGTGGTCACGTCACCATCGGCTTTGCGCCGCCACCGGAAACGGTGATCCAAGAGTAAGGCCGGTGGCGCGTCGCGCCGAACAGCCTTTGAAATGTCCGAGCGCGCAACCCGGTATGGGTGACGTGCAGGTGCTTGGTGTCGTCTCGCGCGACGCCGAGAAGCCGACGCTTGCCTACCTCGACGAGCCGGTCACACCGACTCAGGAATTGCTCGATCTCGCCGCGCCGCTTGCCATATCGCATGTGTTCCGGTTGTCGGCGCGTTGCGAGGAATCGAAATGCACGCACTTCGATGGAGCGCGCTGCCAGCTCGCGGTTCGCATTGCCAAGCTGCTCCCCGAGGTCGTCGATAGTCTTCCCGCCTGCACCATCCGGCCAGAATGCCGTTGGTTCCGGCAGGAGGGACGCGCCGCCTGCCTGCGTTGCCCGCAAATCATCACCGGCACCTATGAGGCCGACGAAGTTCTGCAGCAGGTCGCTGGAATTCCGAAGCGGAGCAACGGCGGCCCGCAGTCCACGTCGTAGCGACGTCCGCTACCGCCCGTGCTCCCACAGCGTTTCGAGCCGATGGCGGAACGCCTTGGGCGGTTCGGCGAACATGAGGTGCGCAGGCGGAAACACCCCGTGTTTCTACGTATGGATGATTTTCATTCGGTCGAAAGAATTCGCGGTTGAGTCTCGGTGTCGTCGGGGAGAATTCCCCTTGAACCGAGGAGGCACACCGTGAGCAGTTCCGTCATTGATTTTGCCAAACGCACGAACGCCGTCGAATCCGGATTTTTAGCCGCCGGCATCACCGTGTCGGCTGTTGCCGGCATTCAATCTCTTTTCGCTCTGCTGAGCTGGATGATATCCGGCTGACGCCATACGGAAAACGAGTTTCCGACACTCGATTTTCCTTATCCGTCGTCCGTCCTCCGTCGTCTGTCCTCCGTCCTCAGGCTACCGCCCGTGCTCCCACAGCGTCTCCAGCCGATGGCGGAACGCCTTGGGGCGTTCGGCGAACAGGCGGTGGGCGATGCGAGCGGCGCGGTGCGCCAGCTCCGTCGTGCGTTCGGCGCAGGCCGGCGTCAGCCGCGAGCGCCAATGCGCCAGCGGCTGATGCGGTTCAGTGAAGCGCTTGAGAATCTCCAGGTCCTGACAGCGGCCGAGCCGGTCGCGCAGCCGTTCGGCTTCCTCGGTCCACATGCGGCCGTGGCGCGGCCATAGCGGCTCGATCAGATCCATCTGATAGCGATGATCGACGACGCGCTGGCGCAGATGATGCAGGTCTTCGGCACTGGCGTTCACCCAGTCGGCCGGGATACAGCGCCGCGCGGCGCGATAGCCGGCGGTCAGGCGCGCCGCGATGGCGCTGAATTCGAACGGATCGAGCGGCCACAGCTCGATCGCCGCCATCGTGGCATCAAGCCAGGCGATGATCGCCTGGCGCAGTTCCGGCGTCAGCACCTCCTGCTCCTCGCTGCCGCGGATCGCTTCGAGCCGGCTGCGGATGGTCGCGATCGAGCGTGCCGACAGCGCCATGCCCTTGTCCACGAGGTCGTCGAAGGCATTGAGCGCCGATTGACCGTCGCGCGCGCGCGCGAGCGAGCGGGCGTGGTCGCGCGCCTCCTGGCGCAAGCGCACCGCGTCGGGGATGAAGGGCTCGAGCAGCCGCATCAGCGCCCGCCACTGCTTCATGGCGCGGCGGAAATCGTGCACGGCGTCCTGGCTCGAGCGCTCCGGATCGGTGATCGTGACGCGTGCAGTGTCGATGATACTGCCCGCGATCGCACGCACCGCCGGTCCGATCGCCGCTCGGGGCTGCAAAGCCGGTTTGGCGCCCATATCCGCTTCTATGAAGGCGTGCATGACGATCCGATGGGTCCCCGCATGACAGTATGACGAAAAATCGGGCGCGCCGCACTTCCCTTATCGGAGATCGCTTGCTACATGCTTTTCACCACGGCGGCCCCGCCAAAGCGGGAGCCGGACACGCATTGGCGCGGGGTGGAGCAGCCCGGTAGCTCGTCAGGCTCATAACCTGAAGGTCGTAGGTTCAAATCCTACCCCCGCAACCAATTACGAAGCAATATCAATAACCTCCGAAACCCGTTCGGGAGCGTCTTTATTTCGCGGCCGCGATCGTGCCGCCGCGAATGGTAGGCGACGGCCGCCCTCGCGTCACCTTCCGCGCGCTATGCATTTTGCAACGCCGTGCGGTGCCTGTCGCGCAGATCGCGCAACGACAACAGCGTGCCTATCTTGTGTCGGACAACGCGCCGCCGGTTGGCGCTGTCGTCTTCCATCTTCGAATAAGGATTCTGTCATGCGGTTGAAGACACTCGGCGGCAGCGGACTTGTCGTGTCCGAAATCTGCCTCGGCACGATGACGTTCGGCGGTCGCGGCTTCTGGACCAACATCGGAACGCTCGACCAATCCGTTGCCGATCGCGTGGTTAGCCGTGCGCTCGACGCCGGCGTCAATTTCATCGACACCGCGGACGTCTATTCCGAGGGGCTTGCCGAGGAGATCACCGGCCGCGCCATCGCCAATTCCGGCCGCAAGCGCACCGATGTCGTGCTCGCGACCAAGGCGGTCGGCGCCGTGGGGACGGGACCGAATGATCGCGGCGCGTCGCGCGGCCATATCATGGACGCGGTCAAGGCCAGTCTGAAGCGGCTCGGCACCGACTATATCGACCTCTACCAGATGCACAGCCTCGACCAGGTGACGCCGATCGAAGAGACCGTGCGCGCGCTGGACGACTTGGTGCGGCAAGGTCACGTCCGCTATGTCGGCCTCTCCAACTGGTCGGCGTGGACCGTCATGAAGGCGCTCGGCATCGCCGATTGGCGCGGCTGGACGCGGCCGGTGACGCTGCAAGCCTATTACACCATTGCCGGACGCGACCTCGAGCGCGAGATCGCGCCGCTGTTGGAAGCCGAGAAGCTCGGACTATTGGTCTGGAGCCCGCTCGCCGGCGGCCTGCTGTCGGGAAAATACGACCGTGACGGCAAAGGACCGCAAGGCGCGCGCCGCGTCTCCTTCGATTTTCCGCCGGTCGACAAGAATCGCGCTTTTGCCTGCGTCGACACCATGCGCGATATCGCCACGCGCCACGGCGTGTCCGTGGCGCGCATCGCGATCGCCTGGCTGCTGCATCGGCCGTTCGTCACCGCGGTGATCGTCGGCGCCAAAACGGTCGAACAGCTCGACGATAATCTGGCGGCGACCGAGATTTCGCTCTCCGCCGAGGAGTTGGCGCAGCTCGATCGCGTCAGCGCGTTGCCGCCCGAGTATCCTGGCTGGATGCTCGAACGCCAGGGCGCTGATCGCGTCGCCATGGTGCAGGCGGGACGGCGGCAATAGAGTTCGGCACATGGTGATGGTGGTCCTAAATTGGATTCGATCCAAAGTGTCTAGACTTCAACCCAAAGCGTCTGAACATCTACTCCCGCACCAAATTCGCTTGCGCCCAAGTGCGGGTCCGGATATGAACTCGTCCTGCTCCCTCATTTGGCAGCCGTAAGCTTTAACGTCACTCAACGCGCAGGTCCGATACCGACATGTGATCGTCGGTATCGCTCTGTTGCGCAAAAGGTGGTGACGTGACGTTTCTTTTTAGAATCCTGTCAGCTGACATAGCCCGATGCGTAGGGCTTCGCTGCATCGCGGATCAATTGGGCCAACGGCCCGGTTTGGGCGCGCGCGGTCAAATGCTCCAATACATCCAAACCCTATGGAGAAACCAATGACGACTTCGACACAGCCGCCGCTGTCGATCCTCCTCGATCGGCTTTTTGCGGAAGCGGACGCATCAGAGCATGCACTTCGACACGAAATGGAAAGCCTTTCCCCAGAGCAACGAGCTGCCGATCGTGCAGATTATCGTCAGCTGTATGCACGGATGAAGGATCAACCTCTCGCCGTTTCGCGCGCTACAATCCAACCAAATAGCCGCGCTATCGTCGGAACAAACAAATAGCGATGTCATCAGCAGTCGCGCCACTACGAACATTGCCTCGTATATTGACCTACGTAGTTCCAGCAAGTTGAACGTTTAAGGCATTTTTAATATTAAATTTGGTGAGGCTGAAGAGGGAGCGCCTCGTTCTATACTGTTTGTTGGAGTATCAGATGCGCGTTACGGCTTCGATTCTCCTTCTGCTGGCGGTAAGCGCGCCGGCGTATGCCCAGAGCGCCACGACATCGGGCGCGATGTCCATGGTCAACATCAGCGACCCCGCAAACGTCAACACGACAACCAGGCTGACGACTCCGCCCACGGTTGTCGCGCCCGGTCTTGCCGCTGCCGGCGTCGAGACGTGCCTCGGTTCCGCGTCCGGCGGTCTGTCGCTGATGGGGACCGGACTGACGATCGGTTCGACGATCCCCGACCCCGGATGCACTCTCCGTCTCACGGCGCGGCAGCTCTATGCCTTCGGCTTTAAGACCGCGGCGATGGCGCTCATGTGTCAGGACCAACACGTTGCTGAGGCGATGGCGACCGTCGGTGAGGCATGCCCGTCGGCTCACCTAGCTGCGAATGACGGACCTGAAATTTCGGTTGGTTCCATCGAGCGGCCGCGCCCGGTTTCCCAACCGCTGCAGCTTGTCCCACCTCGAGTGGTCGAACCCCGTCCGGCTGTCTGACCTCACCCGGTGGTCCGGCCGCACAAGGTTGTGCACGCCGCCGAGAGAAAACTGAAGCGCAAGCCGAGCCTGGCTCCCGTGGCCAACGTGGCCTGGCTGATGGAGTCCTCTCCGGAAGAGGCGCGGTGGTGGCTCGCTTCCGCCCAAGAGTGACGCGGCCTCAAGCCCGCCGCATTGAGCGGCGGGCTTCGGGACGAGCCATTGGGGCCCGTTGCAGCGGAGATTCAACATGAAAATGATGTGCGGCATAGTGATGGTCGTTGGAATTCTGAGCGCGGTGCCGGCGATGGCCGCCGACTATGTCAGTGGGCAGGGGTTCACCAATATTTGGTCGAGCGCTCAAGGCACCTCCAATTCCTACGGAAATGCGACGGCGAATTCGGCAAGCAGTGCCAACTCGTTGGCGATCGGCGGTGGCGGTTACCAAGGTACCCTCAGCACCCTCGGTGGCGTGACCAGCAGCACCAGCTCGTTCGCGAGTACCGCCTCGAACGGCAGCGGTTACGCGCAGGCGCAAACCTCCGGCTATGCCGGCGGCACCTCGACCGGCGCGGCTGGCCGAAGCCACTGAGCGGTTCGAGAAGGCCCCGTACCGCGGCCGCGAGGCCTGAGGCCGCGGTTGTCTTAAGGTGCCGGCGGATTCTTTTATTTCGGTCTCGGGATCGTCAGCGGCCCAATGGCCGACCGCTTGGGCGCAAGGCGTCTTGCTGTCATCGGCATGATGTTGACGGACTGGGCCTCGTGGTCGCCAGCGTCGCCCGCAGCTTGCCGCAAGTCTATGCGGCCTATGGGCTCGGCGTTGGACTGGGCGGCACAGGCCCGTCCGGGGCAATTTCTCGGCGTCGGCGGCCCGCGCGGATCGTTCATCGTGCCGGACGATTTCGATTGGTATCTGCTGGCCGGCGACGAAACCGCGCTGCCGGCGATCGGGCGCCGTTTGGAGGAATTGCCGGCCGGCACGCGCGCCCTCGTCGTGGTCGAAGTGGCGGATGCCGGGGAGGAGCAGCGGTTCGAGACGCGCGCCCGCCTCGACCTGCGCTGGCTGCATCGCGGCGCCGAGCCGAGGGAAAAATCGCTGCTGCAAGAGGCGATCGCCGGCTTGGCGCTGCCGCCAGGCGAAGGCTATGCCTGGGTCGCCGCAGAGGCCGCGACCGCGAAAGCGGTCCGCCGTCATCTGGTCGAGGACCGCGGCTTGAACAAAAATCGGGTGAAGGCCGCCGCCTATTGGAAGCGCGGCGCCGTCGCCGTGCACGAGAGCAACGACGACTAGCCTGGCGCGTTCACCGAGGAGCGCAGCGAAAGTGCGACCGGCCCCCCATGCCGCTCACCGCTAGCTAGCAGGCTCACGCAGGCACATCGCGCCTCAGAAGTGCCAGATCAAATTGCCGTGCACGGAGTTGTCCTGGACGCTGCCGGCGAGCTGGCCGAAATAGAACACTGCGAAGGTAATCTGCGCGTTGATGTGCACATCGAACCCAGCCTCGACGAGGGCCGAGTCGCGCGCCAGCGGCACGCCGGCAACGGTGAAAGCCGCTCCGTTGCTCTCGAAGGCAAGCGCCGCTGTGGGCGTGACCGGGCCAAAGGCGTGCTGCCAGGCGGCCGAGGCGTGCGGGGTAAGCACAATGCCGTCCTTCAGCACCCAATTGGTGGCGGCGCGCGCGCCGAGCGTGGAATAGCCGATGTCGTCACTACTGCTCGAACCGCTGAGCGCCGCGATGCCGGTGCTGCCGCTTTCGGTAAAGCCCTCGGTGTTCAGATGAACGAACGCGAACCCGGCGAACGGCTCGGTGGCGATTTGACCGAATGCCACGCCGTAGCCCACTTCGCCGAAGACTTGCGCGGTGGTCGCGTCATAGCTGGCGCTCTCGGTGTCTGAAAAGCCGGGAAAGATGATGCTCCGGCTAGTGTTGAGCATGCTGAAACTCCCCGCCGCAGCGCCGCGCAGGTTCCAGGGACCGAAATTGGCCCCGACATAGCCCGCGAGATGCGCGGTATCGATATCGGCGGAGCTGGCCGGGTCGCCGATGCTGAGGGACGAGTTGGTATAGCCCCCGGCAATGCCCACAAGCCAATTGGGCCCGAGACGGCGATCGACACCGGCGAAGACGCCGGCGAGATTCCGGCTCACGTCGGCCGCATTGCCGTTGCCTTCAAGCCGGCCCCAAGCGCCGATCCCCTGTACCCAGAACACGGTTTCATGTGCCGGCACGGTTGGCGGAGGAGCCTTGATCGGGAAGGCGGGGCTGCGCTCGTCGGCATAGGCGAGGACGGAATTCGACGAAGCTTGAGAAACCGAAGATCCATCCTCATTGGCGTACGCCAGCGTGGGGCCGCTTGACCCAAGCGCTGCCATCGGGCCGACGCTGCCCATGAAGGAGGATTGGCGCAGTCTCCCGAGTACCGCCTCGCGCAGATAGAGGCTGTCGCCGAGTATGACTGTCTGGGCGCTGGCATGAACCTCGCCGTCGAGTTGCACGAGCGCCGCGCGCAGCGGCGCCGGATCGCCAAAATTGAGCAGATCGAGACTGTTGTACATGCCATCCATGCCGGTGAATGGCGCCGGGTAGGGCCCCCGATCGAGCGCGGCGGCAACGGCCCCGGCATTGCCGCCGCCGGCGCGCGGCCCGTAGAGCAGCGCCTGGGCGCCGATCGGCTGTTGGTTGATGTAATCCGATAGGGGCAGGTACTGCAGGCCGAAGCAATTCGGACCGCTGGGGGTGCCGGCCGCCCATTCCTGAGCGGGGCCGCCGGTTCCTCCGAAGGCCGGAGCCCCTGTTCCGACCAGCACACAGCTGCCGGCCGGAACTGTCACGATCGCTTCCATGGTCGGCAGAGTTGGCAGCGCCAGCACGTCCATGATCTGAACAGGGGTCAGGCCGCGTACGGTGCTCGCGTCCGCCATGAACGGACGATTGGCGACGCTCGGGGGCGAGCATGTGGGGCAGTAAAAGCGCACATACTGGGTCGGCTCGCTGGTCACCACCATGGCGGCCGGTGCGCTGGCTACGAACGAAGGGACGGCGCTGCAGGAGCTGGGAAGAATGTAGGCGTTTGCGTCCGCGCCGGTGATGATCGAGGGTACCGAATTAGGGGCGCATTCAAATGGCGGCTTGTATACCGTTCCGGTCACGATAGTGCCCGGCGGTAAGGGAAGGCTCGATCCCGCTTGGGACCAAGCTTCTCTCACGTCGCCACCGGCCAGAACAGCGGCGGCGGTCAGCGTAATAGCTAGTCTCCTCGGATGCAGCTCTGACAATTGCCCCCCGGCCGACGTGTTGCAGAACAAATGAGTCGCAACTAACCATTGTAGAACGCCTGGCGAGCAAGGGGCCGGTTGTCCACTACTGCGTTGCGTCTATCCACAGATAAAGCTTTTGGTCGGCGGCACCGCCGCCGTGCATAACACCTACGAGATTAAGTCCATCACTCAGTCGCTTGCGAGCGCAGCGAAGTAATCCGGTCTCGCGATACCGCATTACTTCGGGTTTCTCCGTAGCCTTGAAGCTCGCCCTCGACGAGCTAATGACCATTTGGCAGTTGCATTCCCCGCGGAGCCGCCGACAGGGTGCGACGTCGTCTTGGGGAGGAATCGTGGTCACGCGCTCGACGCCGGCCAAACCGCGCATCTTCTATGGGTGGTTCGTCGTTGCCGGTACCTTTGCCGTCACTTTCGTGGGCTTTGGCTGCGCCTATAGTTTCAGCGCCTTTGTCGTCTCTTTGCAGCAGGATTTCGCGGCCTCGCGCGGATCGGTCTCGATCGTGTTCTCGCTGGCCGGATTCTTCTATTTCGGCCTCGGGATCGTCAGCGGCCCAATGGCCGACCGTTGGGGCGCAAGGCGTCTTGCTGTCATCGGCATGATCTTGACCGGACTGGGCCTCGTGGTCGCCAGCGTCGCCCGCAGCTTGCCGCAAGTCTATGCGGCGTATGGGCTCGGCGTTGGACTGGGCGTCGGCTGCTCTTACGTTCCGGCCGTGGGCGCGGTGCAGCGCTGGTTCGTCAGGCGCCGCGGCTTTGCCTCCGGCATCGCCGTCAGCGGCATTGGCGTCGGCACGCTCTTGGTGCCGCCGCTCGCCGCGTTCCTGATCGCGGCGCTGGGCTGGCGCGAGGCTTATTTCATCCTCGGCGTTCTCGCCGCGCTTGTCGGCGGCGGAATGGCGTTCCTGATCGAGGACGATCCGCATCTTCGCGGCCTGAACCCCGACGGCGCGCCGCTGGAATCGAACGGAGAACCAACGCGCGCGATCGGCGTCTCCGTCGGCGAGGCGATCAGATCGCGGCGGTTCATCGGGCTTTATGCCGCCTGCTTCATTTGCGCGTTCGGCCTGTTTGTGCCGTTCGTTCATCTCGTGCCCTACGCGCTCGATCACGGCCTGCCGCAATCGTCGGCGGTCATTCTGCTCGCCATGATCGGCTTCGGCAGCACCGCCGGACGTTTCATCCTCGGCGGCGTGGCCGATCGGCTGGGCCGCCCGCTGTCTTTTATGGCCATGTTCGTCGGCATGGCGCTTTCTTTCGTCATTTGGCTGTTGGCGACGGAGCTATGGGCGCTGGCCGCCTTTGCCGGCGTCTTCGGCTTGTTCTACGGCGGGTTCGTCGCGCTCGCGCCGGCGGTGATCACCGACTATTTCGGCGGCCGTAACGCCGGCAGCATCATCGGCATTCTCTACACCAGTGTGGCGATCGGCACGCTGATCGGGCCCGGCGCCGCCGGTTACGCCTTCGACGTCACTCATAGCTATTTGGTGCCGATCATGGCGAGCATCGCGGCAAACATCATCGCGGCCGCGATCCTGGCGGCCACAATGAAGGCTGATCGGTGACGGATCGCCGCGCTAAGTCAGCGCGGCGTAGACAAGATTGCGGAACAGCTGGCGGTAATAATCGCGCTGTCTCGGCGCCTGGACCATCATCATCGCGAGCAGCTCTTCCCTGGGCGCGATCCAAAAGACCGTGCCGGCGACACCGCCCCAGAAGAATTCGCCCGGCGTGCCCGGGGTCGGCGCCATGCCGACGTTGTGGCGAACCGCAAATCCGAGGCCGAAGCCGTGTCCCGGCGGCAGCAGGAAACTGGTTGCAATGCGGACGTTCGGCCCGAGGTGGTCGGCGGTCATGAACTCAAGCGTCTTGCGCCCAAGGATGCGCGTGCTGCCGAGCGCGCCGCCGAGATAGAGCATCTGCGCGAACCGCATGTAATCGTCCATGGTCGACAATAAGCCGCCGCCGCCTGACTCAAAACGCGGCGGGGTGCGGGCGTCGATCAGCTCCACCGGTGCTCCAGTGTCCGGATCGTCGGCGAATGGCTCAGCCAAGCGCTCGCCTTTGTCCGCCGGCACGAAGAAGGCGGTATCGCGCATGCCGAGCGGCCCGAGGATTCGATCCTGCAGAAACGCAGCCAAGCTCTGCCCGGACACAATCTCGATGACGCGGCCGATAATGTCGGTGGAATGGCTGTAATTCCACGAGGCCCCTGGCTGATCGATCAATGGCAGCTTGGCAAGCGCGGCGACGAATTCGGCGTTGCTGAGATCGCGCGTCAGAAACTGTCTGGCTTGGGCGGGATCATGCGTAAACAAATGCGACTCGGCATAAAGCCGCTGCACGGCCGAATTGCCCGTGAACGCGTAGGTCAGTCCCGAGGTGTGGCGCAGCAGATCCTGGATGGTGATGGGTCGCTTGGCCGCGACCAGTTCAAGCTTGCCCTCCCGTTCGACGCCGACTTTCGGGTTGGCAAATTCGGGCAGGAATTTTGCAACGGGATCGGCGATGAACAGCCGTCCGTCCTCGACCAGCATCATGAGCGCAACCGAGACGATCGGCTTGGTCATCGAATAGATGCGGAAGATGGCGTCGCCGGGCAGCGCCGGGCCGCCGGGTCGCAGCTCACCGATATCGCGCCGGTAGCCGACTTTGCCGCGGCGTGCGATCAGCATGGCGACGCCCGGCACGCGCCGGGAATCGACCTCGCGCTGCATCACCGCGGTGAGTCTGGCAAGGCCCGCGGCGGATAGCCCGGCCTCCTCGGGGTCGGCCGCAGGGAAGGCAGAGGACAAGAAAGCGCGATTGTCGTTCACGGTCGGTCCCGGCGCTGAGAGTCAGGGATAATGCAACACACGCCAGGCGTTCACGCAACGCTGGCGGAGATGGTGGCCCGTGAGCCGCCAAACGCCCGCACCAGCGGCATATTGCTGACGACGTCGGTCATTTCGCCGCCAAGCGGAACATGATGCAAACCATGATGCCGGCGACGAGAGCCAGCCCTGCGGCCATCGGCAGGCTGACCGTGCGCGCCAGCGCGATCGCCGCAAGCCGGTCTCACGGGTTTCATCGTCGAGGATATCAACGGCGCCATCGGTGCGGTTGATCGTCTGGGACATTTATCCCGAGAAAAGATCCGGCGGCGTTTCGAGGAGCGGTTCACCGCACGCCGCATGGCGCAAGACTATCTCGGCGTTTATCGCAGTCTTATGGCGAGCGTCGCACCACACCTGCGCCTGGTAACCGAAGACGCGCCGGCTTTGTAATTTGCTGCTATCTTGCGGCTCGCGCATCAACCGAAGTGACGTCAAACCACGGCTATTTGCGCTTGCTGGCTCGCGACTTTCGGCCTCTGCGGCTGGGCCCCGACTTGGCGCGTAATTTCCTCTTTTTTGCTTGCCCTCCCGATCGGGCAACCCGGCGCGCTGGAGTGATGTCCTTCTTGGTCGCCACGTTCAATGTTTGAAGCACGCCGGCTACGCGGTCCTCGACAATCCGTTCCAGCGCGTTCCACGTGCCGGCGGCCGCGGCCTTTATTTCGGCCATTGTTTCATCCGCCATTCCCACGGCGCGCCCGCCAACCGCTCCGGCGCCTTCAACGAGCCCGTTGAAGACCTTGGTGCCCTCTTGCACCAACGTGTCGAAGAGCTGGGTCCCCTCTTCCTGCGCCATG
>Ga0187888_1003468_pt1 | contig 12335 bp, 9 predicted proteins | sample June2016WEW_7_40_FD_132987 | JGI IMG/M metagenome (GOLD analysis project Ga0187888, IMG submission 132987) | Peatland microbial communities from SPRUCE experiment site at the Marcell Experimental Forest, Minnesota, USA - June2016WEW_7_40 | ecosystem: Environmental > Terrestrial > Soil > Wetlands... | reverse complement strand
CTGCCGGTGCTCCACTCCCTGCGATGGCATTGATTAAGGCGGTCCAGGACCGTTGCGAGTCGTCCACCCAGGTCTTGCTCTCTGCCTCACGCTTCGCCAGGAGCTCGGCCCACTGACGGTCCTCATCGCGGCGCTCCTTTCGGAGCCTACGCTGGTTCCAGTCTGATTAGACAGTGCCGGGCTGCATTCCCTCACCGAACCGTGCTGGCTCGTAGACCCTCCTCAGGGCCGTGGTCAACTGTGGGCGAGGAACTCCGCCAGGAGTCCTACGTGGTGGCCGACGTTCCCCGGAGTCGACGGTTCTACGAAGACAACGGCGTTCAGGGATCTATCCTGGGTGGCGCGGATCAGGCAGACAGCTGCCTCTCGTTCGTTGTGCCTCTGCTTGAATTGATACTCGGCGATTTAGCGCGAAGCCAGAATTCCTCCCGGCTACATCGGCGTTCCGGAAGTGATCCGCCGTGCGATGGAAACTACCGAGTATCTTAAGAAGGAAGGGTCTCAGATCTCATGCCAGAACAAATGGACAAACCGACAGTAATTCTCTCGATTAAGAACGGCGGCAAGGGGATACCTTATGGTGGTGCCAATGAAGACCGACCAGATGGTTCCAGAAACCACGGCTTCAAACCGTTAAGAACAAATCAGGGAGAAATAGCGACAATTCCAGAGGCCATCGGGATCACGGCCCTGGAGAATGCGCTCATCGCGCTGAATGCCCCGACCTCCCCGTTTTTCACGGTCGGATGCGAGAAGGCTTTCGGTAAGAATGAGTCGGGCCACTGGGTTGGTGGTTATCTGGAATTTGCATTCAACTACGCCGAGTTGGTCACGGATGCCGCGTTTTATTTCAAACTGTTCTTTCTCTTTAATCAGTGGTACTGGAACCAGAAGCAGCAAGCCGGCGTAAAGTACACCTTCGAGTTGGGAGGCGCTACTTTCTTGAATGCCAACGTTAGCGGATTCACGATCACCGCTTGGATCTCCGCAGGCACTTATCCAACCAAGGAATTGGCACAGGTTGAATGGGAAGGCGCGCTTGATACGCTAGTAGCATTTCTAAAAGAGCACCCCGCCCCCGCTGATGGGCTCTACACTAAAATCTACTGACGGTCTTTTGAATCCTGCCCGCTTAGTCGTTTCGTAAGCGGACTGTCGCACAACATCGCGCATGATGTTGGAAGCGAAGCAAATGCTCGAATACGGCGTTACAAGCGGACGTGGCGGTTCGACACTAAAACTGACCCCTTAACAGCACGAGATGCTGAGCACGGAGGCAGGTAATGCCGACAGCCGAAGAGCAATTCCTTGAGACATTCCGCAGATTCAACAACAACTGGAACCTCGTTCTGTCTTTGCGGCAATTCCTCGCAGCGACGGGCAGCATTGCGCCGCTGGCAGTTCAGGAATACCATGCGGGACTCGTGGAGGCGGCAGCGACCGAGCCCGACTTCAGGCGGATCTTCGGCGATCCCGACAAACCAACCGATCCCGAGGTGCTGTCCTTCATTCAGACGCAGATAACACAGTTGGTGTTGAACAACGCATCTACAGCGATCGATGCCGCATCTCTCGTCTTCGCGCAATCCATCCTTGACGACGCGGCGTGGTCCTATCTCAAGGTGTGCGCGACGGCAGACCCCGTAGCTTGGGAATACATGCTCGAGAACAAGCAGGTAAGCGTGAAGGATTTCAAGACGAAGACTTTCGAGCAGGTCCGCGCGAACTTCATTGAAGATCGGCTCAAGCAAATCGGACGCGAATCGCTTCTCACGAAGATCAGTCTCTTGTTCAAGTTGTGCACGCCACCGAAAGACTACTCGCCGATGAACAACTACCAATACAGTGAGGACCGGCTCAAGACGATCGACGGTCAGCGACATAGCATCATTCACGAGAATGCGGCAGGGACCCCGCTGCCAACGCTTGCCGATGACCTCGAATACTTGCAAAAGACCGCATGGTTTTTAATGGGCCTCGTGAATCAAAAGTATAAGCTCAAGATCGATATGAGGAAGTATTTCAACCTGCAGACCGCAACGCCCCAAGAAGTGACGGCGCCGGAGTCGTGAGGTCAGAATTCCTTAGGGCTTCGATCCATTCTTCGATTTGACCCAGTCGAGAAATGCTTCGATCTGGTCTTGAGGAGCGGACGTGATCCCGTAACCAGCGAGCTCAATTACGGCGCGTCTAAGCACGCTCGCCACAAACTCTTCGAGTCCGTTTCGATCGATACCTATATGCGGTTGGAGTGTGGACATAGTGCCGTGGAGAATTTGCGACCGGTCCCCCACCAGCGATTTTGCAAAGTCCTCGGCGGTCGTTGGAGACCCAGGAACGACAGGATCTTCAAGCCTGAGACCGAAAAACGCCTCCAGCACGGACCGAATGCGTGATTGACTTCCTTTGGTACTTGTCGAGCGTAGGAGGACTTCGAGGGAAGTCTCTAGTTTTACGACTGCGATCGAGTCGATCCGTTCTGCCAACGCCTCGTGATACCAATAAGCGGCATCGCACCAGGCTTGTTCTAAGCGGGGAGCTGTAAAGCGGCCGTTGGCAAACGCGGTTACGCATCGTCCGACAGCATCGACCAACGGCGCGCAGGTCCGCAATATGTCCTGCATAGCTCCGTGGCCAATTGTGAGCCCGGCATCGTGGGTGCTGTGGCCGCCGCAATCCGTTGTGGCAGTCCGCGATAGCGTTTGGCTATTGGCTCCGCCGCGACGGGCATCGAGCCTCGACATGTTGCGCGTATTCCACGAGGTCGAAAGAGCCAGCTGAAGCGTCACGATGGCCAGATCGGCCGCAAGCGCTCCAATCTCCTCGCCTCGCTCTTGGTCACATCCTTCGACGCTGATCTGAGCAAGCCAATGAGCACGCTCCGACTTCATGCGCTCGAGCATTTTGTCGAAATCGCGTCTTCGCATCGAATCTGCATGAGGCGGGTAGAAGTCGGTTCGGGGGACATCATCCATGTATATGAAACGCACCGGTCCGATCGCAAATTCCGGAGCGGGCCAGGGCGAAACCGCGCAGGGAACGAAGACTTCGCGAGGCTCCGCTTCCTGTTGAAACCACTTCCCTAGCTGAGCAGCCAGTCCGGCCACGTCGTCTGACCGCAGCAACGCCGGGGCGCTCCCAATGTGGCTCTCTATCATCTTGAAAATCTCTCTTCCGATGCGCCGGAAAGCGATCCCACGGTCTAAGCCCGCGCATTCCTTGACCAACGCCGCCATCAAATCGTCGAACGCGTCCCGCGCGTCCCGCGTTAAGACGACGACCCCGCTCGAACTGGGTAAGGCCCACACCATCCCTTCCGACCGGAGGTAGTCCGAAGTAGCGTCATGGATATGGATCGCCCTCTTCTCGGCGCCTCCAACGACAACTCGCAACAATCCCAGCTCTCTTCCGTAGTCCGATCGCACGAATTTCACTCCATAATTCTGGATCAGCCCGAAGGCTGTTTGATAGAGCCCACAGTCACTCTGGCTGATGTCTGTCGGGTTGGTACCGGGAATCGGCCAGTGTCATGGGATCCTGGGACTGAATCTGGGATCGAAGATCCCGGGCGCCATGGACGTTTCATGGGACTGATCCCGATAGTCGTAATCGAATTCCCGCCCTATCCGAACTGGGGCGGGGCATCCCCGCTGGTTGTGGAGCGGCCATGGTGAGGGTTCGGCTGGACCACCGGCCCATGATTTTTGGCCATTTCTCCGCAGTCGCTCGAATGAACTAGACGTAGAACTTGAGCGGCTGCTTTTCCGCGTCGCGGGCCGATCCCATCGTCAGCACATCGCCGACCTTACTCGCAAAGCGTATCGTGACTGGTAATCCGTCATTGTAATTGCAGGCGTTGTAGTTGATCTTGGTAAGGCCCATGATGTCGGAGAGCACATTGCGGATGTCAGGAAGCTCCCCTGTGCTGCGTAGAACAGTGATCGACAGTGGGTTTGGTGTCTCCGGGCCGATATAGGTATCCAACCGAGGCACAAAGCCATTCGTCCACAACAAGGCGTTACGGTCATCAAGAATGATGGCGGTTCCGCGCATCACCGGATAATCGCCGTCACGGAAGAGCTTGAACTCGCCATGAGTCCCCTTGATACGCACACCGACGACGTTGGTTTCGGCTGGCGCGGCCTTCTTGAAGGCATTCCATTCTTCATCGTTGAACGTCGTCTTGCCATGAATAAAGAACTCTTTCGGCGGTTCGCCGTGCTTGCTTTTGAATGTTTCGAGCACCTTGGCAATCAGTCCTTCCGCTTCGGGTGCTTTGAGGTGGAACTCGAAGTCGCCGGTCTTCCAGGGTCCGTTTGCGCCCCGGAAAACAACAGCGTCTCCCTCATTGAGAAACATCTGCGCTGCACAGCAGGCGTGCTCCTTTGGGTCGTTAGGGATCATCTTGAAAACTAGCCCAATGTAGCAAACGCCCGGCCTGACGCGCGCCAGTTTCCACGGCGGCTCTGCCTGGGTTTTGTAGTAAAGCCCAGTCGCCAGATTCCACGCCACAGTCGCCGGGTCTTGTAGACCACGGATCGGATAGCCTGCCCGGTTCAGGAATTTATCGGGTGCCAGCGTTGTCTCGCGGATGAGCTGTGAGGTATGTCCGAGCTTGAGCAGCCGCGCCTTCACCTGTCGGTGAAAATCGGGCACATCGTCGAAGATTTCCTCGCCGGTCTGGTCAATCACGTCCCTGAAAAGCGGGAGATCAACTCTTTCTTTCTGGCTCTTGGTGAATTCACCTTTGGTTAGGTCAAGGCCGGAGCGCCGCGCCAGCGGCTTGCAACGCTCGAAGATGATCTCCGGCAGAATGAAAATCCAGACATCGACCGTCTTTTCCTCATTTTTATCATAGCGTTCGATCTCGCTCACGTAGAGGTCTACCGCTTTCCTCACGGCTTCGTGCTGGTTTAGCGTGCGGGTGGCATCGTCGAGCGCCTTTGCATCAACTGTGCGCTCTACAAACTCGCCGGGACTAACCATAATGCCGAACGCTTCTTCAAGTCCGGGGAAATTCGAGAGATGCAGTCGGTTTGCCTTGTCGGTTTTCTTGGGTGGCGGGACAGCAACAAAGCCACCAAGGGCGATGGCCCAATTCCGAAAATAGGTAAGTCCGTCCTTCGTCCCGATGACGCCGACCGAAACCTCACGCGAGCGCGCCGGAGCGGCGTGAGGCCCGTAGAGGAAAAGACCGTCCTTCGGATGATCGCAGGTCTGACCGTGACCGAAAGACAGCTCAGGCTCTTCGATATGGATGACTTCGAGAGATTTCTCGGGTAGGTCCATCAGTCCTCATCCTCCGGGTTGAACATGCCTAGCGTGGAATCGTCAGATTCCTCTGCGTCGTCTTCCATCGTGTCCGGCAGCGCAGTTGTCACCGGAGACATGAACAGGATCGGCCTGGCGTCAAGCGTGATGGCGCTCGCGGCGGAGAGCGGCACGTTAATACATGGAGCGTCGTCCGAGAGCAATTCGAGATAGGCCATGAGGCGACCATGCCATTGTTTGTTGCGCCAGCCTTTGCAGATGGTCCGCCGTAAGCGATGCTGTACTGCGGTGTCGCCGATGACGGGACCGGCCCGGCCAGAGGCCAGTTCCGCAAATAGCACGCGCGCTTTCAGCTTGAAATGTAGATACGGCCAAAAGGCCGGTGTTGCGGATACGCCATATTGCCAGACCCTGCCACCTGCGGCGTTACGCAGCATAGAGGATCTGCGCTTGCCTTGCCTGCCCCAAGAGATTCGCTTACCCAACGGGGTCTGCGCCTCACCGATGTGAAACGCCGTCTGCGTGGCGAAGAGGCGCTCGTACAGGCTCTTTGAACGGCAGAAGTTTTCCCATGCGCGGCGGAACATGGAGAACACGAGGTTTTTCGCTTCGCGTGGCTCTATGTCCGGCAATCGACTGCCGCGGTCGATGAAGTCGAGCAATTTATGCTCGGACTGGATTTCAAACGGGGCGACATCGGCGAAATCGCGCGCGATTTCCTCCGGCGACGCGAACGAAAAGAAGCCCCGGTGATAGTCTTCGGCGGGAAGCGTACTTTCGCGGCACGTCTTCTCCATCAATTCGAGATTGATCGGTCCCGGCGGATAGTAGTAGCGAATTGCGTCGGGAAGGCCGGCGACGCGAAGCCAGTTGGACGTGAGGACTTCCGGCTTTTTCTCGACCTTGATTGCCAGCCGTTTCCGGTAGTTCTCCCAATTCGGATTGATCACGGCCTGTGCCGCGCGCGGCACATTCTGCTTTTCTAACGTGTCCAGCAGGTCATACAGACCTCTGGCCCAGCTTCCCAGAAAATCGACCCATTGAAGCTCTCCGATACCAAACAGTTTTTTGAATGGCTCAAGGCGAAGCGGAATGATCAAACGCGGGTCTTTCAACTCTTTTGCCACATCCGAGGCGATGCCGATTTCTTCCTGAACGCCGATCTTGTTGAGCGTGGCATCCCGGCAGCATAGGAGCATTTTCACTGCCTTATTTTGCAGCGATTCGGTAATCTGCCTGCGCCAGCGGTCTCCAGGCTCAAGAGTGAGGATGTCCGCAAAGACCGTGTACCCTGCGGCCTCGAGACGCGGGGCAAGCCAGAGCACAAATTCATCATCTTCGGGCGTGGCTTTGCTTATGAACACGATCTCCCGCGTTCTGCAGCCTCCGCCTTCTGCCGATTTGACCCCCTCGGGCGTGTCGCTCACTTCGTCTCTTCTGTCTTCGTGGCCAATCATATCTCGTCCGCTTTCATTTCGACTGCTAAAGAACCTCGAAGGTTCCCCAAAACCGCATCTAGCAACCTCCTTAGGGAGGCAGATAATACCTTCCCACAGAAGCGAGGATCAGTATCGACAATGTCGGCAAGGCTCCGTTGATCGGCCTTCGCGGAATTCTCGGTTTACGCCAAACCGCGTTTCCACGACCGCTCGCCCTCGAAGCACAGTTTGGGAATCTTGTATAAATCAACAGCCCTCTCGGCGACATCGGCGTTTTCGGGACTAATTCTTCCTTCAATGCTCGTTCACAGCCGATCGTGACCGTTCGAGTTGACCCTCCAGAGCTGAGAGGGCTTCTGTCAATTCCAGATTCTCGAATGATTTGACGAAGTCCTGCCGCCGAACGACCAGATCGTCGTATGATTTGGACCCCATCCAGACTAGTAGATCGCCCTTCGTCCGGGTCATCGCAACGTATGTGATTCTGCGTTCTTCTCGGTCGTTCGGGCTTGAGGACCACCACAGATTTGAGGGCATTCTTGCTCCTGAGCTCTCGTCTTTGACGACAAGAATCGTACATCCGTGCGTTTCTCCTTTTACTGCGTGCACGGTAGTTGCAGAGACGCACCCGGTAGTCTGGCCTTCTGCTTCTCGAGTGGGGAAGAAGATGCTCGCGGAGGTATCCCATCCTGCGTTTTTCTTGGGTTTGAGCTTGCACGGCTTGCGGAGCCGATGGGTTGCCGCGCAAAAGCGTGTGAGTTCTTCGTCGAGGCAGGTCCCTATCTCTGCCTGCCAGTCATACAGGTTCCCTGAGCTAGGAAGTTCGTTGGCCGAGAGGAGGCATCTGACTGCTAGCCGCTTCCATTCTGTCGGATCTAGGCACTGGGCCTTGAGTTCGAGGTCGCTGGCCCCCTCTTCGCCCAGTAGCGCGAGTTCCATGGCTGCCTTTGCGCTTGCCAGGGCTAGCTCCTGCCTTTCTTGACGTAGAGCTTGAATTGCTCGGCCCATGTGCGTTATGGGAGGGCAGCCGAGCTTCGGTAGTCTCTCTACTGTTTGGCACCGAAGGATGTCCACTGTCGAATTTGCCCTGGCGACCACCTTTACGGTCGCCGGTGGCCTGCTCTTGGCCGCGGCTGCGACTAATTGGGACACCTCGGACGTCATATCATTCCCGCGGATAAGTATCGCTCTTGCGCCGTTCTCCTCTGCCGGTTCGATTGTTCCACCGGTGTCCTTTAAGTACGATGCGACCTTCGCAATCGCCGGGGGACACCGCAAGCTGCGTGCAAGCTGCTGCGTGTGTGCGTTCCTTATCGACTGGAATTCACGAAATAGTTCAGGCCTAGCGCCGTTGAATTCGAATATTGCTTGGTCAGGGTCTCCGACAACCATCGCGCGAACTGCTCCGGAACTAAGCAGAGCTAGGACCGCCCTCCCTAGGAAGTATCCTGTATCCTGCGCCTCGTCCAGCACGATCAATGGGAAGCGCCGCACAAGCTCTTCTACGATTACCGGTCCGTATCTCCTATGGCTCAACACCTTGCTGGCCCACATCGCGGCGTCTGAGTGCGTAACCCAACCGAGTTGTTTCCAAATCTTTAGTTTCGCGGTTCTAACGTCCTCTAAGTCGGTGCCTTGGACCTGTTCCAGCGGCTGGTACTTCCACCTGTGCCACACTGTCGGCCTGCGATCCTCCTCGCCAAGGAATACGCATCCAAATGTGTTAATTCCCGACTTCGTTGTTATCAGCCCTCTTAGTCTTTTCCCTTGCCATTGTTGTGCTCCCCACTCTTCGGGGATCAGCCGGGGAGGTGATGGGAAGTAATCCGGGTAACAGGTCGTCAAGAATGGGCGCAACACATAGCGGAAGAGAAATGCGTCGATCGTCCCGATGAAGTTCGAGTGGTCGAGTTGATATCCGACGGCCTTTTTGATTTCTGTTGCTCCGATGCGGGTAAAGGAAAGTGCGGCGATTCCGCTCATGGGCGTGTTCCAGCGGGCAACTTCCTGGCGAATCAGCTCGGCGACAAGCCAGGTCTTTCCGCTGCCCGGCGCCGCTCGCACGACGCGCACTCGGGGCTCGGGCAAATTAAGCACTGCCTGCTGTTCTGGTGTCGGCTCCCGCATTCCCAGCCTTTTCGTGGTCCACGCTTATAGGCATCGAGCGGGCGACTACATGCTCGATGGATAGCTTCAAGTAGTCTGGGACGGAAAAGTTGCCGCACTTCCACTCTCCCTTTTCCGTCTTTTCTTCAAGATGCGCCGCCAGCTTTTGAGCAAACTCTGCTTTGCTCCCAGAATGATTGGCCCTGCAGATTCCGCGCCAAACCGCCAATGCGCGGGCTTTTCTGTCCTCCCCGGCCTCAGCGACGAGGGATTTGTTAAGCGTGCGGGGCGTGGTTTTGAAACAGCTTTCCCACACCTGGGCCATGACTAGGGCATTGTCGTCGCCTGCCTCCGCGAGATCGTATTCGAGCGTTAGCTTCGAAGGCATGACGCTCACGGTGGCGTGGCCGTTGAACAAGTCGATGAGGTTCTGGGTCCTTTCGCACTTTGGAAACTCGCCGTTCTCAACCCGTGGGGTCGCTAGCTGCCACGGTTGGTCGCCATCGACCGGAGGATCCGAGTCTGTCACGATCGAAATTGGGATGCCTAAGGCATCGGGCGAAAGCACTTTCTTGAAGGTCTCGAAGGCGACCCCGCAAATCGGTATGACTGAGATGTGATTTTGCGCGAGGTTGTGGTTCAACCTCCTCGCGAGAACGGGAATGAGCAAGGCTTCAGATATTCCCTCAACCAGGATTGCCGCTTTAGCGAAGTAGAGCGTTGAACGAGTGAGATCCATCATCCGCTGTAGTTGACGTTCTTCCTCGTCATCCATTCCCGCGTGCTTGAGGCTCTTGCACTGGATTGCCTGGTCTTTGGAGTCAGCAAATAGAACGTGGATCCGCCGAGGCTGTACGCTCGACGTGATCACTGGTGAGTGTGTCGTCATTATTGTCTGTGGTTTCTTGTCCCCCGGAGTGGTATTTGCGAGGTAGTCGGCGAGCAGCGCCGTCAATTGAGGGTGAAGGTGAGCCTCGGGTTCTTCTATCAGAAATATTGGGGTCTCATCCGGGTCAGGGTTCTTCAGGTGCTCCAGTATGACTGCTGTGTAAAGCAAGTTATTGTAGCCAAGCCCGTTCGCTTCCAACGATCCGACGGGGGTCCCGCTCATTTCCACCTGGAGTGTGCGCAAGATCCTCTCGAAGTCAGCTCCGGCAGCCTTGATTGTGTGTGGGAGGTAATCGCTGCCCGCCAAGTCGCGCGTTGTCGACCGCAAGGAGGTGACGGTTTGGTCGATTAGTGGCCTTGTTTCGAGGGCCGCGTTAGCCTCTTTAAATATCTTCTCGATATCCTCCTTGGTCGAGCCTCCCCTCCTCGTGGCGAGGTCACTTAGCAGGGAGGCAAGTCGACTTCGCACTCCCGGTGCTAAATGTGTCTCTGCGTTACGCAGAGCCGGGAGAAATGTGATGGGAATGGACTCCAGGAGTTTGGTCGGTACGTCGGGGCGGTCTTCGCTGGGCGAGCGGGTGCCGCCTCGCCTTCTAATGGATGGCTGCCGCTTGTTGGATGGCCACGACGCCTCGAATTCAATTGTCGCTTTGGAGTTGGCAAGGTTCTGGAGGTCGAACTGCACGATCTCAAAGAAATATGCGCGCTCGTTCGCTGTGAGGTCCTCAAACGTAAGGGTGATCGTGATTGTTCTTTCAGTTTTGTCGTCAGGGGAGCTTCGGTAGAAATCTTCCCGGTCGAGCCACAGGGGCTCACCCCTAGATGCGCTCGGACCAACAGCGTGTCTGATCGCCCAGAGGAGGTTTGTTTTTCCCGTATTGTTCCGGCCTACGAGTACATTGAGCCCTGGGCGCAGATCGACCCTCATTCTTTCAAGTGATCGAAAATTGGCGACCTCCACGGCGACGAGGTACATTCGTGCTCCTCTGGCTAGTCACTGGAGAATGGCGAATGGCGAATGACAATAGCTTAGCGCGTCGGCCTGGCCGCAGTCGGATTTGTCCCGGTAAGTCGGGATGCGGCAAGGTTTTCTCGAGGGCTTGGCTTTGCTCCGGGCGGATCACGAGCAAATCAGAGGTTGAGTCTGAGTCGTCGCTAAATGGACGGACCCTAGTACATTGCTTTGCACAAACGGGAATACACTTGTTCTGAAGGGAAGATCACCCCATTTAAACAGAATTTCCACAGCTTCCACACCGAGACATCCCCGTCTCACCCTAACTGGACGTTCGCGTTTTGTTCGCCTATCCTGTTCCCATGCCCCGTCAAGATGATCGCCACCGGGTTTATATGTCGTTCCAGTGTCGCTACGGCTGGCACTGCCAGTTCCTGGAGCAAGATTTGAAGACTCCCCTTCCCAGGAAGCTGCACTTCGCTTCACCGGACAAGGTCGTCGAGTTGGTTGATCGGGGCGGCGGGTTGCCGAACTTGGAAAGCCGGCAGGCGTTGGACCAAGCGGTCGAGATTGGCAGAGGCGGGGTATTCCTGAGCCTGACAGCAGAGCAGTACGCCAAGCTGAAGGCGAACCGGTGAGGTAGTGCTGGGCCCCGGCTTGATTGCACGGGCGCCAAGGTGGGACAGGTTCCGGGTAGCCGTCACCCGGCCATAATTGGAGGCAGACACCCAGAGCAGTCCTCCCAGGCGGGCCCGGGGAGCGTTCAGTTTACGCGAGCAAACGACTGGGTGAGGCCAGACGGGGAAGAAACGACCTTGGAGGGTTCAGTTCATGAGGCGATTTCTCACCAAGTGATCCGATCAGGACGCGGGCTCAACTTCTGGTTTGCCGACCATCCGTTCAGAAAGCCCGGACCCCTCTCAAACCCATCTTCTAAGCGGCTCAGATCCGCTAGACTGGTCCTTAGGTGTTAATATTGCAATGACTTAGGGCAGTATATTGCGTCAATCGTCTGCCTCGGTTGCGGTTGAGGTGCGAATGGCCACACAAGCACGAGACTTCATCGTCGGCTCCCTGGTTCGAGTCCGTAACCGCGAATGGGTTGTTCTTCCCTCTGATGAAAATGTCGTCAACCTGCGCCCGCTGAGCGGGAGTGAGGGTGAGGTCTGCGCGGTTCACCGGGTTCTTGAGGGCCATCTGGTTGAGTCTGCTGAGTTTCCCTTTCCGCAAGCGGGCGCCGCAGGGGACTTCGTTGCAGGAAAGTTGCTGCGAAATGCTGCCCGGCTTAGCCTGCGTTCGGGCGCTGGTCCCTTCCGCAGTTTGGGCCGCCTCTCGGTGCGTCCGCGCCCGTACCAATTTGTGCCCATGATTATGGCGCTACGCCTCGACGCCGCCCGCTTGCTAATCGCGGATGACGTCGGCATCGGTAAGACAATTGAAGCTGGACTGATCGCCAGTGAACTTCTCGCTCGCGGGGATGCTCGGCGACTATGCGTTTTGTGTCCTCCACACTTATGCGACCAGTGGCGGCAGGAATTGGCAGATAAATTTCACGTCCAGGCTGAGGTTGTCCGAACCAGTACAATCTCTCGGCTCGAACGTTCAATTCCGCGTAGTGGAATAAGCCTCTATGAATATTATCCGCACCTGATCATTAGCATCGACTTCGCCAAGGG
>Ga0187888_1003467_pt1 | contig 12335 bp, 11 predicted proteins | sample June2016WEW_7_40_FD_132987 | JGI IMG/M metagenome (GOLD analysis project Ga0187888, IMG submission 132987) | Peatland microbial communities from SPRUCE experiment site at the Marcell Experimental Forest, Minnesota, USA - June2016WEW_7_40 | ecosystem: Environmental > Terrestrial > Soil > Wetlands... | reverse complement strand
TCGACCTCGCGAGGTTTCTGGGCGATCTCAGGGATCTGCTAGGGACCGACATCGACGTGGTCGAAAGCCGCTCGATTCATCCTTACATCCGCGACCGAGTCCTCGCCGAAGCGATAGGACTCTAACACCATGTCGGCGAAGGACCCGCGCCTGTACTTGATCCACATTCGCGAGTGCTGCGGGCGGATTCTCGATTAGACGGGCGGCATCGAATCGACGTGGCCGAGCGTTCCGGTGGTCCATGATGCAGTTTGCCGCAACCTGGAAATCATCGGCGAAGCCGCGCGCAGGTTCGATGATGCGTTTCGTATAGCCCACGCCGAGATACCGTGGCGCGCCATGACGGACGTCCGGAACATCCTGATTCATGCCTACGACCGCGTTGCCGCTGAAATTCTCGTTGACATTGTTCGGCAGGACATCCCGCCGCTGCTGGCCTCAGTAAAGCGCCTTCTCGGCGAGGACAATGCCTGATGCCGAACGGTTCCGGCGTAGTGAATACCGGAGAAAGATCGCCGCTGACCCGTTGATGTCCTCTGTCCCCTGCGCGGAGCCTGCGTCGGGGAGGACTGCGCCAACGCAAAGGCCGCGCGGAGTGCCAGGGTATCTCGTCTGAGCGCGAAACCATTCATCCGGGTGGAATCAGGCGATTTCGTGGGCCGGTTCGGCGATCAGGAGTATGAGCTCGGACCCACGGAGGCCGGGCTGGCTCGGGCGATTGGCTGGATGAGCCAACTCCGGCGTGAGATAGAGGCTGAAGTGGCCTGAGGTGCGATCTGAGGCTGTGGGAGGGGAAAGGAAAGGCCGATGCAGCGGGCTGGATAAGCCTCGGGGTAGTCCAGAACCAGCCCGCAAACACATTGAAAAACCAGGACTTAAGATGAACGCGAAGGGGCCGACGACCGTCCCGGCGTGGTGCGAAGACTCCCCGTGCATGGATTCTGCTTGCCCGCGCTGTTTTTGCGTTATTTCTTGCGTTGTTCCGCGTTGAGGTTCGCGTTTCTTTGGGGTTCGGAGGCGATGGGGGGCCTCGTTCTGGCCGGGCGACGGTCGCCGGGGATGAAAAAAAAGCACCACGGGGCGGTTGGGTGTATACTAGCGGCGAACCTAGGTTCCAAGATGGAAATCTTGGTTTAAGCGTAGCATTGGTTGCCTCGGAAAGGACCCAATTCACGCAGAAAGGAGATTTCTAATGGAAAAGCACATCCTGAGTTGGAGTTATTGGCTGGGTTTGGTATGCACTGTGATCTGTTTTGTTCTGCGGTTCTTGAATGCGATTGGGGTATTGGTTCCTCAGCCGGTTAAGCAGGGAAACACTATGGGGTACATTAGTTTCTTACATGCAGCGGCCCTGTTTTTCCTGATCGCCATTGCCACGGCGAGCTACATCTGGGCGCATAGCCAAAGATCTCAGTAACGCTCTCGTCCTGCCTTACTCAAACTCGATCGTGGCGCGGCGCGCGACCCTCTCAGCTGCCCGCTGAAGCCTTGAGGCACCTCCGCGCTCTGCAATGATGCAGACACCTCCGGCTCAGTGGCTCACAATTTGGGTTTTGGGTCCTCAGGGGATGGAGCAGCGGAGCAGGGAATTACGCGCGGTTCAGAGGATGGCGACCCAGGCGCGGGCAGTGCCCTAATTTGGTTTCTAACTTTGGATTGGATGCTAGTCTGTCCCAGTCGTTATGAGGCGAAAACTCGCGACTCTATTGGGATTCCCACGGTCACGCGAGACATCTTACATAACGCGAGTATGCTGCAGGGTGCGGTCTCCTGCTGTCCCTTGATAAACGATACAGCCAACCATGAGACGGGGGATGGACATTGTTGGATCGGAACGTATTAAACAAAAGCCTCCGTGGACTATTGTGGCCCCAGAGTCTCCCGAAAAGATGCTGGCAAGAATTCTCGAAATGAAATTGGGGCTGTCCCCTGCGTCGGATATCCCGTCGGCTTTTTCGCATATAGCGGACTGACCGGTAACGGTGGCTCTCAAGTTTTTGATTTGAGTCGAGAAGTCGAAAAGAGAGATAACCTCCATTGCGGGAAACTGGCCGTAGCTCATAAGTGTGAAATCAAACGAGACACCTATAGACTGTCTCGGAAATCTGCGTATCGACAGGTTTTTGTATCTCCCTTAATTCCAAGCCATGGGCGAGTCTGAGCTCTCTCTGCAAGCTTGTTAGTATCAGCAGCGGCTAAGACACAGTGTTGGTCCTAGCGGCGACACACACCTTCGCCCGAAGGGTCACAATGTGGAGTTAGTTTCAGATTGTCGGTGTAATTGAGCCGCAGCGGAAGGAATTACAGAGTTATACGCGTTTCAGGAACGGCGGCCGAGCTGCGCCGTTGGCGATAACATCGCCGAATTCAACGGCGCGGCCTGGCGATAAGTGCGAGTGTTTCGGTATCTTCCTCGGGCAATCCGCGCATCCACTTCTCAAGTCCCTGCTCGACGAATTGAGCGGTTTCGAGGTGAGATTTCTGCAGCGATCGGTGCAGATTGGGTGATTTGACGCAGCTTTAACCTCCGCGCCGAGTCTGCGGCGGACGCCGATGGAGCGCGGACAAATTACCAGATGTTAACTTACCGGAGCAGCAAAAACTACACTATCGGATGTAATTATCTGCATCAGCAGAACCCTTTTGGACTCCTGTAGAATCGGGCCTTAGTCGGGCATGTTCTTGCATTAAAAGTGGCGCTCCAACAGAGCGCCGCCACGATGGCCGCTCAGGACATAGCTTTTCATCAACTTGCCGGGCCGCGTGCGTCTTACGCGGCCCCTCCTCCGGGCCGAAACCAGCAAGTTGGCCGAACGCGTGCTCAGTACCTATCCAGAATGGTAATTAGAGCAAAAGACAAATGGATGGATGTCTGGCCATGAAATGAATGTCTGCCCATGAAGAAGATCTGTCGAATTCTCCTCTTGTTTCCCACGTTCGTCTTCCTTTGGGTTCCCCGCCTGAGCTACGGCGCTATCGCTTACGTTAGCGGGTCCGCGACCACTTGCGCCCAAACCTCCGCGACCACCGCCAGCCAGCCGTGCGCGCTTTCTGCCGCGACAACGGCGGGCGATGCGGTCGTGGTCGGCGTAGCGTGGAAGGGCACGACGCAGACTATGACGAGCGTCACGGCCTCCGGATGCACTGTTTTCCCGTACCAGGAAACGACGGTCAATTCGACTTTAGAGGCTCTGGCCCTCTGGGTGGGGCTCAATTGTCCGGCGATCTCCGCCGTTACGGTGACCCTTTCCGGCGGCTCCGTTTTTGAGACGACGGTGAACGAGTATTCAGGCGTGACGTCCATCGGGCAATTAACGACAGCCACGGGGACCTCGGCGGCCCCTTCGGCGTCCATCGCCACCCAGGATTCGAACAACTGGATCGTGATGGAAAGCGGCTCGCTTGGCAGCGAGGGCCTTCCCGCAGCCGGCACGGGCAATCTCCGAACCGCAGGCCGCACCGGATCGACCGCCAGCGACGTCGCGGCGGCGGCTTGCGACAACACCGTCTCCGCTCCAGGAAACGTCACCTGCTCGGACACGATCACCTCGGGGGCCTGGGCCTCCCTATCCATCGAGCTGCGCACCACCAACCCCGCCGATCCCCTGCTCGTCGATGCTGTGGGAACCGGGTCGAACGCCAACATAGATAGCGGCAACGGATTCATCGTCTACCTGCCCCAAGCCGCGTTGTCCGGGAATGCCATCATCTGCGGAATGAGCTACCCGTATTCTTCATCCCGTATCCTGACGATTTCCGACAATGAGTCAGATACGTGCAGCAAGGCCGTCTCCGTGAACAACGGCACTGCGGACACTCAGGCAATCTACTACGCGGCGAACGTTTCGGCGGGGGCGGAGAAAATCACCTTCACGTTTGACGCTCCTATTTACAACTTCCAGGTCGCCTGCAAGGAAGCCTACACCATTGCTTCCGCTTCTCCGGTGGATGCCACCAGTGCCGCCGCCAGCGTTACTGGACCGACGATTTCCGCGGGCGCGATGACCACGACGGCGAATAACGACCTGATCGTCCAGTACGGCAATTATGCCGCAGGCAATCTTCCCCTCAACACTCAAACGGCCGTCGGCTTCGCGCCGGGCTGCGGCTGGTCGAAGATCATCGCCGACACAATCACCGGAGAATTCTTCCAGGACATCCAGCAAGCGCTGGCCGGGTCGATCAGCCCGAGCTACGACGTCGAAAGCAGCGGGACGTTCGGAACAGTAGCGGCGGCCTTCAAAACGAGCGCGAATGCGGGAGTGATCGCCGGCGGGACGGTGGGAAGCCCCTTCTCGTATCAGATCGCGGCCACCAACGCCCCCACCAGTTACGGAGCTACCGGGCTGCCCGGCGGCTTATCCGTTAGCACTACCACCGGCTTGATCTCCGGCACTCCTTCGGCGACGGGAACCTCGACGGTGACGTTGAGCGCGACCAACAGCGCCGGAACCGTCCCGCTGGCGGTCGTGGCGTTATTGGGGGGCCACCGCCTGGGCGATTAAGCCCGGAAGTTCGCCTCCCCAGGCGCCGGTGATCCTGTTCTATGCGACGAACCCCAAGGTGACCATGGCCCAGAAGCGGGAAGCGCCTTCTCGTATCAGATCACAGCCAGCAACGCCCCCACCAGTTACGGAGCTACCGGGCTGCCCGCCGGCTTATAGGTTAGCACTACCACCGGCTTGATCTCCGGCACTCCTTCGGCGGCGGGAACCTCGGCGGTGACGCTGAGTGCGACCAACAGCGCCGGGACCGGCAGCGCCACCCTGACGCTGACCATTGCACTGGCGACCCCGGTGATCACCAGCGCCACGACCGCCAGCGGGACGGTGGGAAGCGCCTTCTCGTATCAGATCGCGGCCACCAACGCCCCCACCAGTTACGGAGCTACCGGGCTGCCCGCCGGCTTATCGGTTAGCACCACCACCGGCTTGATCTCCGGCACTCCTTCGGCGTCGGGAACCTCGACGGTGACGCCGAGCGCGACCAACAGCGCCGGGACCGGCAGCGCCACTCTGACTCTGACGATTGCACTGGCAACCCCGGCGATCACCAGCGCCACGACCGCCAGCGGGACGGTGGGAAGCGCCTTCTCGTATCAGATCGCGGCCACCAACGCCCCCGCCAGTTACGGAGCTACCGGGCTGCCCGCCGGCTTATCGGTTAGCACCACCGCCGGCTTGATCTCCGGCACTCCCACTGCGGGGAGAGACTCGACGGTGACGCTGAGCGCGACCAACAGCGCCGGGACCGGCAGCGCCACCCTAACGCTGACCATTGAGCGAAAAGGCAGAAGAGAGGTTCCCGCGACGTCGAATAGTAGCGGCCTGTCGGTGGTACAGCCTCTGAACACGGTGACACATCTCTTCTGCACTCCGCAAATTATTCCAGCGGGTAGCCAAGCTACATGCGAGTTGCGAGTGGCCGCAACATCCGAACCCACGTCGATCCAGGTAACCAGCAGCAGCGAGCAGGTGAAGACCCCCTCGGTTGTTTTAACTCGTGCCAATCAGACTCACCTGACGTTCCAGGTCGCCGCCGACCCTGCCGCCGGAGGGCAACTCGCGACAATCACAGCCATGGCAGGCACGTCCACAGCTCAAGAAACGATTCAGCTGCAGGCCTCCTCGGGTCCCGTGCTGACCGTTCCCAACGCACAGACCGCTAGGCTCGGAAAGACACTCCGCTTCACGGTAAGTGCCGTCGATCCGCACGAACTGCCGGTTCAACTGAGTGCTTCTGACGTTCCCGCGGGCGCTTCCTTCGATGCGGCAAGCGGCCTTTTCGAATGGATTCCGTCCGCTTCCCAGAGTGGCAAGTACAAGGTAGTGTTCCGCGCGACTAACTCGGTGGGGCAGTCCTCGTCGGCGGAGATCACCGTTAACGTCAGCTCGGGAGTACCAAGCGTCGCCTCGGGACTATTGGCTTGCAGCCCTGGTGCGCTCGCATCCCTGAACGGGAGTGGGTTTGCTGAGCCACGTGCAGCCCTCTCAGATCCATCCGGGCAGAGTATGGTTCTGGGCAACACTAAAGTAAAAATCAACGATCAATACGTCCCCGTGCTCGCCGCATCGGATGCCAGAGTCACTTTCCTCTGCCCAGCCTTGGATCCAGACACTCCGCTTGCGGCCACTGTTGAGACGGACACAGGAATCAGCGAGCCTTTGAGGGCTACGATGCGGACCGCAACGCCAATGATCCTCTCGTTGGACGGCTCGGGGCAAAGCCAAGGGGTGATCACGTTCGCCGAGAAAACTGACCTGGCGATGGGGCGGAACTACCAAGTGCCGGCGCATCCCGCCCAGCCCGGGGACGAAATCTTGATCTGGGCCAGCGGTTTGGGTGTGCCATCGGAAGTGTCGGCGGGGACGGTTCTGGTCGAAGTGGGCGGTGTGGCTGCCAAAGTGGAGTCCGTGCGTGCCGTCCCGGGCTATGCTGGTCTATCCACGATTCAGGCGTGCGTACCGGCGGTGATGGACTTCGGTGACGCAGTGCCAGTCCAAGTTCGGGTGAACACACTAGGCGGCAAGCAACTCAACAGCAACCAAGTCACGATGGCTGTTGAGCCGGTCAGCCAATAGCGGTCGGTGGCGCGAGAGAACGTGGCGGCTGCGAGGCGAAACGCAGGACCGACGTTGGGCACCACCGCTGTGAGGGAGACTCGCTGCCGCTGCAAACCCTACAGCAGCCGGAAAGGCTGCATGTTAGGTACGCCGTCAGCCGCTCCCGTGGCGACCGCGAACCACAGCATGCCGGGCAAAGCAACATTGAAGCCGCGACGCCGCAGGTGCGTCAATTCACCTCGCGGGCTCTGTAAGGATAGCCGAGCGGTAACAGCTCAGCCTTCTTCACGATGCCCAAGATGACGTTCTGCCCTTTGCAGCACCACAAGTGCGGGAACCAGCATCAGGACAGCCAGCAGCGCGAATAACAAGCCGCCACGCCGGTGCAAGTTGCCGTACAAGAAAGCTCGGTTCACGTATACTCCGAGAGCTGAAATGGTAACGATGCGCACCGAGTTCTTGAGTATGACCACTGGAATGGTGAACAGAACGAGCACACCCTTGCTCCACCAGGATCTGAGGAACACGTGGCCAGCCAAAATGCTTGTAATCAGCAAAGCCAAGCTCGACCGTATGCCGCTACATTGCTCGGCGATCTCGATTTCGACGCCAGGAAGCGAGAACCTGAAGCCCTGTCTGAACACTGGTATGCCGGAGATTCTGAACAAGAGATAACTCACGTCTGCCGAGCCCTTCTGTAAGCTAAGGGTGATCTGGTTCAGCACGCCAACAGGGAACGGAACCATCAACAAGAGAAAGCACAGTGGAAAGGCCGCAGCATGGAGGCTCTGTGCGCCAAAGCAAAGGAGAAATCCCGCCGCCCATATCAGAATGATTGAGGCCATCAGGCGAAATAGGCTGCCGGCTTCCGTGGACGATGGATGCTGCTTCAGAAACCAAAACAGGATCAAGCCGAATGCAAGCAGTGGAATTCCGATTCTCGGCGCATAATGGGTGTTAGACAAGATAGCCTTACGCTCGAAGTAGAACACGCACAAGCTTATAAATGGCACGAAAATGATGTGCGTATATCGATCGCTCTGGAGCGAGAGCTTGAACAGCATGCTCAGCGGCTGCCAAAACGGAACAAGCAACAGAAGCAAGACCAAAAGAAATGACAGGCTACGTGGTATTGATCGCAGGGACGATAAACTCCTCATTGACATTAACGAAGCAACGCTCAGCACAGCAACTCCCTTAAAAAGCCGATCCCCTCTGCAACACAATAATGGCGCTATCCAACACGATAGGCACGCTGCAGACTCTGTAGCTAACTGACGCCAATCACGGCTACCAAATCTGGCTACCGCTCGCTCTGGCCTCCCACCGCTCAGTTCGCCGGGAACCGGGAGTCCTCTTGTCCAGCCAACTCCAGCAAAACTCAGGGACACCATTGTTTACAATTGCGCTGGATTGCGAAGAAGTTCAGAAACTCTCTTGGCAAGAAATCCGTCCCCTAAAACGCCTAGCCGTCTGAGCTTTCCCTAACTGTACTAGCTAAAAGCCCCATTTGACAAAATGCCCGCCGCCACAACAGCGGAGCAGTGTCTGTCTTGAGATTCCTTTTCTTCCTCCAGTGGCTGCCTGGCGACCGATTCAGCCGCAACCAGTCGATTTTTCACTGCGAACAAAGCTAATTCAAGCCGGCTGGAGACGCCTAACTTTTCAAAAATGTTGGTGAGGTGATGCTTGACAGTCCGTTCACAGATCGAAAAGTGCTGCCCGACCTCTCGATTCGAATGGCCAGCGACGATCTGGGCGACAATCTCCAGTTCCCGTTGCGTGAGCCTATAATCCTTCTGGGAGAAAGCACCCTGCTCTGCAAACGACGCGCGAAATGCTTCCAGAAGTACGGCCACACTGCCATCCTCGAAGCAATATTGGCCCTCCATAACGCGCCGAATAGTTTTCCGCCACATTAGTGAATCCGCCGTTTTGGGAAGGATGCCTTGAGCGCCAAAACGGAAGGCCTCCACAACCGCATCTTTGGCGATCGCCGCAAGCATCACAATAGTCCGCTGCGGTGGCGAACCTCTCATATCAGGATCCAGCGGGGCAGACTGTTGGCACAATCCAAGATCAATGAGGAGAATGTCTGGCCTCAACTGCTGCATGACTGCAGAGGCACTTGACGCATCGGACGCTTCACCGACAACCTGAATGTCGCGCCCCCGCTCCAGCAATTGCCGCAACCGGTGGCAAAAGCTCAATTGACCGTCAGCAATCAGAACTCGTGTCATTGGAGATCCCTTCACAGGCCCATTAGTTTCAAACCGATTCTGAACTCTTGGGCTATTCTCAGAGCCGATGCACCCACTTGCATCGGCAATGTGTTTACATCACGCGCCGCCGCTTCTTTGGCCGTGCCTCCTGGCATCGCACAAACCGAGACCGGGGCGACACCCGTCCTGCCCAATTAACTGCTACTGTCTTCCGACTGTGGTGCGTCACCAGAATAATAGGGTTTGTAGTATTTGGAATAGTGGCGATTGACCGAACTTACCCCGTTGAGCACTACGCCAACGATACGCTGGCGCCCGATAATGGCGATCGTCTCTTCTATGACCTCGCGAACTGTGTAGTCGGCGCGTGCAACGAGCAATGTAGCGTCGGCATAGCGCGTCAATGATGTCGCATCACTCAGCGCCAGGACGGGGGGGGAGTCCACGATAATCCAATCGAAATGCGGTGCAAGTTTGCTCATCACGCCAGCAAGAGCCGCAGTGTGCAATAGCTCCGAGGCGTTGGCACGCGCACCGCCAGCCGGCAAAAGATACCAATTTAATGGGTCGACTTGCCGAATCGCCAACCGCGGATCAACCCCACCATCCAGGCATTCAGCTAGTCCCGCCCATGTTTTGAGTCCGAGTTTGTCGGTCAAGGCGGGCCGGTGAAGGTCAGCCTCGATCAACAGGACATTCTTCTTGCCGCCCTCGGCCAGAGCCGTAGCGAGGTTCAAGCAGACTGTGGACTTTCCGTCATGGGGAATTGGACTTGTGATTAGAAGAGTCTTCAGCTTGCCAACCTTCCCCAATTCCCTCAGCCGCATCCGCAGAAGCCTATAGCGGTCGGCGCTTACGCTGCGGGGATCCGTGTGAAAGACGAGCCTAGTTTCGGGCAGTATTTCGGCGCTCTCGACCGGCACCTCAGGGAGTTCGTCGCGATCAGCAGGAGGCTCCAGACTGTTCATCAAATCGAATAACCGGCTCATCAGCTCGACTCCAAGAACGAGTGAATTCTTATGGTCATTGTGTCACGAGACACGTAGCCCAAGAGGGCATTTACCGATGTAAGTACGTGTACAGCCCGGCAGCTGAGACTAACACTGCTACTACCGCTCCGCCGCACCATTCAAACGCTCTCTTCCAAGTGTGGATCCTCTGTTCTCGAGCGGTCAGCACCAACGGCACACTAACAATGACCGGAAACCGTAACTGACGCATCAAGTCTTTCTCCCGATGAAACGAATGATCCCTCGAGTCGATAAGGAATGCCAGGGCCAAGCCGAGGCCTACGCCCGCTGCGGCGCCGCCGAGGCCAATCGTGCCGCGCTGTGGGCTTGACGGCACCGTCGGCAGGGTAGGCGGGTCGATGAGGCGAAACTGCTGTCCCCCCTGTTGCTCTTCCAAATTCGTTGCCAGTTGGGACTCCAGCTCTTTGCTCAGCAGGTCCGAATACTCCTTTTTCAATAGGTCGTCATCCCGCGTCAATCCGGCCAACTGCTGTTCGCGAACAGGGGTCAAATTCAGGCGTTCTTGGTATGTCGCGATTTTCGCTTTTAATTTCGTTTCATCGTTGGAAAGGTTAACGATCTCTAGCCGGTTCGCCTCCAATTGGCTCTGGATTTGTGCGATCAAAGCATTGTCTTCGGGTGCGGCAGTCGGACTTCCGGCGATTGACGCCTTCTGGGCCGCAGCGTTTTCATTTTTTACATCCTCTCCATCGGCAGCTGGCTTCACGGATCTTAGACTGGATAAAGCAGCTTCCGCCACCGCAATCTGGCGTTGGACCTCAAGCACCTCAGGGTATTGTGCCCCATAGGTTGAACGCAACTCTGCCTCTTTGGCTTGTAGCTGCGCCAGGTTCACCCGCGCAGCCTCAAGGGGACTTGCGGCTTGAATGACCACGCCATTTACTTTGCCGACGCCACCCATCGTCTCCATTGACGCTGCTTGCGAGGCCAGCCGTCGATATCCATCCAGCATCGACTGAAGATAGACCTTTTGCTGCTTGGCATTATTCAAACTGTCCGCGGTATGCTGGAGCTCGGATTGGATGCTAGCGAGGATGGCAAGGTTCCCCTGCTGCTGCTCAGGCAATGTGCCAAGATACTGCGTCTTAAAGTCTCTTAGTTTCTGCTCCTGAGCGGCCAGCTTGGTCCTAGTGATTTCGAGCTGCTCGTGAAGGAAGCTGGTCGTATTCGTGGCTTGCCGCGCCCGAGATTTTAGGTTGGTTTCTATAAAAATTGAGGTCAAGCGGCTGGTGACCTCCTGAGCAATCAGCGGCGTGCTGGCAGTGAAGGAAATCTTAAACGCATTCAAGTCTTTTTGTCCCCCAGCCCCGCCCACGGGTTCGAGTGGCGTAACATCAATATCGCGCCGCATCCGAGACAGCATCAGCTCCGGAGCCAAATGCCGTTTCTCTTTACGATACAGCCCGAATTCGTCAATCAGTGCCAGCAACTGCGGCCTCGATAATACTTCTTGCATCATCGCCTCAAGAACTCTGTTAAGGTCAGTGTTTGCCGTCGGCACGACGTAACGTTCGGGCACGCTTTGCTGGACCACTATAACCGTGGCTTCGGACGTGTACCGGTTTGGAAGCAAGGTTAGGACAATGGCTGTGACGATGATAATAGTGGCGGCCGTGAGCAGAAACCACCAACGGTGTCTGATGAGCGCCCCAACTAACCGAACTATCGTTTCGCCAAGATTGCCTTCGGGCTCTTCTATTGCGATGTCGCTCTTTGTATTTTCCATATCATCATTGCCGAATCCGGCGTTGCTGGCCCACGAGCCAAGAAACTCAACTCACGGGCAGATCGCGTTCGAATTGCCTGAGACGCCCCACCCAGCCACAGCTGGTGGCAGGATGGAATCGATCAACCCTTCGCCGGGAACGCCCTTTCAGGCGTAACGCGAGGCTCAGATCCTACACAATATGCTCCCATGTCCTCCTTAAACGGCCCGTCTTCGCACAAGCTACCGCCCTTTGCGTCCCGGCTGACGCGAACTGCGCTCAACTGAGCCACTCCCGAAACTGGGCAGTCCATTTCCCTAAAGGGCAATGGCAATTTGATTGCCAAACCAGACCATTGTGAAAGACAGTGTTATATTTCATGCACTTAAGGGGCATTTCTCCACGCGCGACTGTCGAACCAAGTACTATGCCCTGGACGACAATTTGGATTTGGTGCAAGTTTCTGACATTCCGCAGCCCCGATAGTCCTGGCAACTCCCGGCGACTGAGGCCAGAGGACAGCTAATGTGGCCTTGCGGAGTCTGTCCAACGTCACATTTTCAATCGGGATCACTAAAAGACCATCTTCAGCCCGAACTGAATCTGCCTGGAGGAGGTCGCTGTTGTTGTGATTAATCCAGCCGCGGGGCTGATGGCGGGTACCGTGGATGTGGTGGTTGTGCCGTTCGTGAACACAGTCGCATTGGGCGGCCCGAAATTCGCTCGGTTCAGAAGGTTGAAGAACTCCGCCCGAAACCGCAAGGTGACCCTCTCGGAAATCAGAGCGCTCTTGAACACCGACACATCCAGAGC
>Ga0187888_1003458_pt1 | contig 12350 bp, 11 predicted proteins | sample June2016WEW_7_40_FD_132987 | JGI IMG/M metagenome (GOLD analysis project Ga0187888, IMG submission 132987) | Peatland microbial communities from SPRUCE experiment site at the Marcell Experimental Forest, Minnesota, USA - June2016WEW_7_40 | ecosystem: Environmental > Terrestrial > Soil > Wetlands... | reverse complement strand
GGTTCGGGCCCCTGCAGCCCATACCTCAAGTCCTTCTCCACGTCCGGATGGTGACGATTCAGGCTGTCACTGTCAAAATGGGCGAACCAGGATGAGTGACACTCAAGTGACCGGGAATTGCTGTTGCCTACCGGTCTTTGCCTCGGCGAGTTGTTTCAGAGGGTTCGTGCCAGGACAGCGACGATGACGCGCTTTGCCCCAGCTTGCTTAAGTGCTCGAGCCGCCGCGCCGCAGGTAGCGCCGGTGGTGAGGATGTCATCGACGAGCAGGATGGTTCGGCCCTTCAAGTCGGGGTCAAGCCGGGCGCGAAAGGCCTGCCGCATGGCATCCATCCGGTCCGAGGCGGTCTTGTGTGCCAGGCGATCGGTGGCCTTGATCCGGCGAAGGGGCTGGCGAACGCGAAGATCAAGGGAACGGGACAGGCCTTTGGCCAGAGCCTCGGCCTGGTTGTAACCGCGCTGTAGCCACCGCCACCAGTGCAGGGGAACTGGCACGATCCAGGCGTCGCGCGGCAGCCGGGCGAGTTCACTTTGCCGGGCGTCTGCGAGCAGGTTACCCAGCCAGGGGGCTAGCCAGGCATTGCGCTCGTGCTTCAGCCGCAGGCAGAGGTCGCGGATTGACTCCGCGTAGGGCCCCAGGGCCAGAGCCGCGTCAAATCCCAGCGAGTGACCCCGGCACTCGGCGCATCCTCGCCGCAGGTCGGCGTGAGGACCGACAGGCAAGGCGCAGCGGGGGCAGACCGAGGCACCAGCGGCGGCAGCGGCATCAAGTAGCCGGGCGCGGCAGGATGCGCAAAAGGGACCATGAAGCGCGCCTCCCTCTGTGCCGCAAAGCAGGCATATCCAAGGGAACACAAGGTCATCCACGGCCCAGGCGCAGCTAGCCAAGCCATGAGCAAGGATTTGACGCATCGAGCTCGAGAGCAGACGCATAAGGCTCATCTTTGGCGGGCAGCGCCCCCGGTTGTTAGCAGGGTTTTACATGGGCCCTTTTTCGGTCCCGCGCTCGCCCGCGGCCAGGTAAGGTCCAAGCCGCTCGCGCAGTTCGTTGCGGGCACGGGCCAGAAGCGATTTGATGGCGGCTGGCGACCGGCTCATCACCTCGCCAATCTCGGCGTAGCTCATGTCCTCGAACTTATTGAGCAAGACAGCCATCCTTTGATCTTCGCCGAGGATGTTGAGCGCTTCTCGAACGACCTCGGAGAGCTCGATTCGCCGCATCTGGGATGACGCGGTGGTTTCCCGCGAGGGAATCTGCTGGGCGAACGGCATGGCCGTCTGCGAGTCGTTACCAACCCCGCTTATGGGTATTGAGGGGTTGCGCCCCTTCCCCCGCAGGTGGTTTAACGCAAGGTTGTTGGCGATCGTGAACAGCCACGTTGAGAACTTGGCTCGCGGCCGATAGCCCTTGCGCGCCTTGTAAATCCGCAGGAAGACATCCTGGCTAAGGTCCTCCGCTTCCTCGAGGATGCCGACGAGATGATAGAGGATGCCGACGAGCCGATCCTGATACCGCTGGACCAAGGCTTCGAACGCGCCTGGGGTATCGTCCCGCACCTGGAGCATCAACCTGACGTTGGGGTCTCTCGCCTTCAGTTGCCGTTCCAGAACGTCGAGCTCGCCACGGCTCACAAGGAGGTTCTCCAGAATTTGACCACCATGGGGCGAGGTGAGCCGATTGCGAGGCCGACCGGAAATTGTGCTAGGAGTCCGGTGGAACGCACCTGGCTTGACCCGCCCGATGAGACGACGAGGTTTACCATACTCTATCGAAGTCCGCCATCAAGGAACATCTACCGTCATGGGGGAAGCCGGTTCAGGCACGGGTGGTGACACGCCGGGGTTGTCAAGGTGACGACGAAGCTGGCCGCAGGCGGCATCGATGGTCTGGCCCTTGGTCTTGCGAACCGTCACGCTCACACCCCGGTCGCGGAGGAGGGTCACAAACCGGCGGATCGCCTCGGGCTGAGGCCGCTCGAAGGGAAGGCCCGCCACGGGATTGTAGGGGATCAGGTTGACATGCGCCTTTCGCCCCTGAAGCCGCTCTGCCAGGGCCAGAGCATCCCGAAGCCGGTCGTTGATGTCATGCAGCAAGACATATTCATATGTCACCTGGCGGCCCGTTGTCTGGAAATAGAAATCGGCTGCCCGGAGCACGGCGCTCAGTCCGATCTTCTCGTTGACAGGCACCAGCTCATTGCGCAGCTCCTCGGTCGGTGCGTGGAGAGAGACTGCCAGGTGGTATTGCCGGTTGAGGGTGGCAAGTTTGCGAATCTTCTCCGGCAAGCCGACCGTCGAGATGGTAACCCGGCGCTGGCTCAGCCCTAAGCCCAGATCCGGCGCGGCCGAGCAGAGCCGGTCCAAAGCAGAAATCAGATTGTCAAGATTTGCCAGGCTCTCTCCCATACCCATGACGACAATATGCGTGACGGAGTCGCCGGGCGGTAGGAGGTTTCGCAGTCGGAGCACTTGTTCGACGATCTCGCCGGCGGTCAAGTTCCGCTGGACGCCTTTCAGACCGCTGGCGCAAAAGACGCAGCCCATGCCGCAGCCGACCTGAGTACTGATACAGACGGTACGCCGCCGATCTTCAGTCATCAGCACACACTCGATTCGCTGGCCATCGCGACATTCTAGTAGCAGCTTGTCTGTCCCGTCGGGCGAACGCCCATGAAAGGCGACATGGGTGCCAAAGACGGACCACTCGAGCGCGAGGTGTTGACGGAGCACCAAGGGTAAGTCCGACGTTGGCTCAAACGATTCGGCGCGGCGCTGGATCACCCACTCGAGGACTTGTCGCACACGATATCCGGGGTGACCTTGGCTCGCCATCCAGGCCAGTAACTCCTCGACCGTCGCCTCCAGAAGGAGACGCTTCGAGGAAAGCGGTAGTGGTTGTTCCTGGGTTGCGCCGGTGGCGGGTAGCATCTTATCCTCGTTTTCTGGACAGTACGCAATCCAGCTTATCATCATTCTAGAGGCAGGAGGCCCGGCGGCCAAGGTGAGGTAAGTACCAGAAGGCAGGGACGGCCGGCAAGCCTGGGCCGATTTGACCGCACTCTAGCCTTTCCTCTTGGCCGCTCCTATAATGCCGGATCGTACTCCGGGAGGATTTCCCTGGATTGTGAATGGAGCCCGAGGATGTTTCTATCTCATGGTGTCTCGTCATGTCTGCTGCCAATGATCTGATCGACAGGTGTCGCGTGCCGGAAGGTAAGAAAGTCCAGCTCAAGGATTATGACCCCGACTGGGCAGGCGACCCTGAAGTTCCGAAGAATGAGCGCAAGAGGGACGCCGAGCAGTCGCTCACCCAGGATGTTTCGGAGTTGGCCGAAGCCCAAGAGCGGCTCTACGCTACGGATTCCTGGTCGATCCTGATGATCTTTCAAGCGCTGGATGCCGCCGGCAAGGACGGCACCATCAAGCACGTGATGTCGGGAGTCAACCCCCAGGGCTGCCAGGTCTTCAGCTTCAAGAAGCCCTCGGCCGAGGATCTCGATCACAACTTCCTCTGGCGGTACACTCAGGCTCTACCCGAACGGGGACGGATCGGCATCTTCAACCGCTCTTATTACGAGGAGGTTTTGGTCGTCCGGGTGCACCCTGAGCTCATCAAGGCTGAGCGGATCCCCAACATCAAGATCGACGACGACTTCTGGGCTGACCGCTATGAAGACATCAATGCTTTGGAGCGGCACCTCACCCGCAACGGCACAGTAGTGCTCAAGTTCTTCCTGTACATCTCCAAGGACGAACAGCGTAAGCGATTTCTCAAGCGGCTTGAAGATCCCAGGAAACACTGGAAGTTCTCGGCGGCAGACCTCTTCGAGCGCGGCTTCTGGGACGACTACATGAAGGCCTACGAGGAGGCTCTCAGCGCGACGAGCACGAAATGGGCACCCTGGTACATTATTCCCGCCAATCACAAGTGGGTCACCCGCGGCCTGGTAGCTCAAATCGTTGCCTCGACAAGCGACAAGCTTGACCTCCGCTACCCCGAGGTAAGCCTCGACCAGGAGACCGAGATCGGACAGGCCAGAAAGCAGCTCGAGGCGGAGAGCTAATACGAGTGGACACCTCGCCGGAAAGTCGAGAGCGACCGGCAACCATGCGAGAACGCCCATGACGACCCTCATCTCCATCATACTTATCCTGCTGCTGAGTCAGTGAGCCGAAGCAATCGCCGCTCAGCAGACTAACCCACAGCCAACTCTGGCAAACGCCGGCTTCGAGTCCCCCGGCTGCTTGATGGCTGGGAGATCGTTACCTACAAGTCCACAAGGGCCGGCAATCATTGCGGGTCACTGCAAGCGAAGTATCGGACACAGCGCTGGGGCAGGAGGTTTGCTTGAATCCCGGCCGCTGGTATCGATTCACGGGCTGCGTCAAGACCGACAACTACCGGCTCTACAAGACGCCCACCTACCACGCCCAGAAACTCTACGCGACCTTGGCCGGCGACCGGACGCTGCGAATCGATGGTCCCCTGCCCGCCCAGGTTGTACTTGACCTCAGCGCCACACTGACTGCTCAAGAAGACGCGGTGGTCCTGTTTGCAGTCAACGACGGCCTTGAAGCGATTTCCCGAGCTCTGGATTTCTCCGCCTTCGGCTCAAGGGACCAGAAACTGGAGGTCTGGACACTTGCTGATAGGAAGCAGGCTGGCGAGCCTGATGTGACCAACAGTTTCGGCGAACCCGAGCGAATCACTTCCCGTCAATCGACTATCACCGTGCTCTCACCCCACTTCGTCTACCGGTTCCTACCACTCTCATTGAGTGTGCTCAAGTGGCGGGTTTCGAGTGGGAACTGAGAGAAATCTATCAATACGCCGCTACGGGCTCTCGCCCGGCACTCGCCGTCCACGGTGTCCAGGCCAGCACGACCTGCTCGATCGTGATGTCGGCTTTCTTGGGAGTAAGCTCGATGGCTTCCAGCGCCAGAGCATCGGGCCGGAGCATGGCCTCAAGTCTTTCAACCTCCGCCTGGAACTCGATTTCCAGGTTCGTGAAATCCTCCAGGGCTCGATCAAGCTCGGACTGGGCTGTACCAAGATCGCCGCTTTGCTGCATGGCCTTGCCGGCTGCCTTGGCGGCGGATGTGGCTTTCCCCACGTTTGTCTTGCTGATCGTCTTCTTGCCGAGAAACGCCCCAAGTATCGAGTTGCCAAACGCAACGGCGGCGTCCCACTTGGCCTTGCTCGCCTGGGCTTGTTCTCGATCCAACTTCCCGCGCGCCTTGCGGATGTCTTCCTGAAGCTTATTGCGCTTTGACGCATACTTGGCGCGGAGTTCCTCGTTTGCCCTGTCGCGAGCCTCGCGAGAGCTCTGCGAGAGCCGCAGCCGGAAGTCGCGCTGAGATTCCCCGGGCCGGGAATAGGCTTTGAAGTCCGGGTACGACCAGACGGTTAGCTTGCGCTCGCGATAAAGGTAGTTCTTCAGGCCCTTGGTGTATTCGGCATAAGACTTGGCCCGCGCTAGTGCGCCGGGTAAGGGACCGAACCGTGCCCCAAGCTCAGGTGTCTTGTTCAACTCGGGAACGTGATCGGTGTGTGCTTCGGCACCGTCCCAGATATCGGCCGGTAGCTCCTCAACGACAGGGCGCAGCAGCCCTAGCGTTTCCCAGTGGTCCATGCCGGTCTTCTTGTCGGCGTAATGGAGCCGTGCCACGCCCAGAATCGCGGCGCGGTAGAGCAGTACGGAGCCGGCGTCGAGTTGCTCACGGCAAGGGATGAAGAACTCGGGGACATCGGGCGGCACGACTGGTCGGCTACCAGCCGACGATACAGATGGAGCCAGACTGGATGTGAAGGGTGGTGTGCTTGCTGACTTTGGGGTAGCCATCGCAGCGCCGGCGGGTGAAGGCGAGGCCGGGTTGCGTATGAGCGTGGACTGAGCCGCCTTGCGTGGTGCCATTAGCGTCTGGATCTGTTCGCGGGTCAAGGGACCGCGCAGATACGAAAGTGCCCAGCGGGTCTGGAAAACAACCGGCTGGTCTGCGTAGACGTTGCTCATTAGGAAGACGCGGTTAGCCAGGCTGGAAAGGAGCTCGTCCATTTGCCGGCGATCGAAGGTATGTCCGGCCGCGTTCGCGGCTCCTTCTAGTCCCTCCAGCACGCGCTCCTTGTCGCGCTTGGTCTGCAACCGGCCCAGGAACCAAGTGCCGGCATTGGAGAGGCCCTTGTAGTCGAGGTCTACCGGGTTCTGAGTGGCCAGTACGATTCCAAGGCCAAACGCTCGTGCCTGTTTGAGTAGTGTAAGCATCGGAACCTTCGACGGCGGGTTGGCCGTAGGGGGAAAATAGCCGAAGATCTCGTCCATGTAGAGCACAGCCCGCAGGCTCGAGGTTCCCGGCTGGGTCCGGACCCAGGCCAAAACCTCATTCAGGAGAATAGAGATGAAGAACATGCGCTCGCTGTCCGACAGGTGCGCGATCGAGAGGATCGACAACCGCGGCTTGCCAGCAGGAGTATAGAGCAGGCTGCCAATGTCGAGCGCCTCTCCATCCATCCAGGCGGCGAACCCAGGCGAGGCGATCAAATTGTTCAGCTTCATCGCCAGGGCAAACCGCTCCCGGGCAGGATAGAACGTCTCCAGGTCGATCACCCCAACCTTGTCGAAGGGCGGCAACTGCACCGCATGAATGAAGCCCGCCATGTCAAGGTCGCGGCTAGCTCGCCAGCTCTGATCTAGCACGTTTGCAAGCAAGATATGTTCGCGGCTGGAAATGGGGTCTGCCTCGATCCCCAAGAGCGCTAGCAATCCTGAAACCGAGGAGGCAACCCTCTCACGGTACGCTTCTCCCTGACTGACCAAGGCCGGTAGCGGGGCCGCGAACGAGCGAAGGATCGTCAGCGGAAGTCCTGCACTGGAGCCGGGAGTGTAAATTGCCAGATCGGCAGATTCGCGGAATCGCGTGATCCGCGCGCCGTCCTGGCCCCAGGTAGCCAGGCCGTCTTGCCAAAGCTTGGCCGTCTGCTCAGCAAACTGTTCCCGCGCGAGTCCTTTCCGGTTCGCCTCCTCAGGATCAACCCAGGGTGCGAAGTCCTCGCCTCGCAGCTTGGGAAAGCTGAGCAGCAGATTCCCCAGATCTCCCTTAGGATCGATAGCGATCACCGGAATTCCGTCGATTGCCGCTTCCTCTAGCAACGACAGGCATAGACCCGTCTTGCCGCTGCCAGTCATCCCCACGCAGACCGCGTGCGTGGTCAGTTGCTTTGACTCGTAAAGCACAAGCCCCGAGGTGACTTTTCGCTGCTCGAGGTCATACTCCTTGCCCAGATAAAAGTACCCGAGTTTCTCGAAATCCTGATTCTTCATGGAACGTCTCTCGCAACCGCGCAATCGGCTTGATTCGCACGAGGTTGCAGAAGGGTTGCTCGGAGTTAAGAACGGTCTGAGCGAAGTCCACTGGGGTTGACTTCCAGCAATTCGTCCTTGGCATTCGTCTGGGCGGTGATGGTTGTCTCCGCAGCAATCGAGGATGCTTCCCCGTCCTCGCATTTCACCTTGACCCGTTCCTGGTAGTGGTCGATAAAGTGGGCGGAGATTCGGCTCTGGACGACTTCCCACAGATGATCGATCTGGCTGGCCTCGATCAGGCGATCCACAGCCGAGCCAGTCGATTCTTTAAGCATATCGAGCGCTGACGCCATAGCCGCCACGGCAGCCAGCAAGACTTCGCTCTGACAGTGGGCATACGTATTGGCGACTAGGCTGATCGACGGCAAGAGGGGCACGGGATCCTCGAAATTGACGTAGCGGAAAATCTTGCCCGCGAATTCCTGTTCAAATGCCCGCGCGGCTGCTTCGTTGCTGATCATCGGCGCGCCGAAGGTGACGACCTCATGCACCGTGATGAAGTTGCGCTGAAGACGCCAGGCCGCCAGAAGTGCCAGGGCACCTCCCAGGCTATGCCCGGTGACCCAGAGCGGACGGTCGTTTGATTCCATTGCCTCAGCCACTGTGACGAGCAATGGCTCCCAGATCTCGTGCAGCGCTTCCATGAAACCCCGATGAAAACGCGCCCCCACTCCAGCCGCGGCAAAATCCGTCCCAATCTGTCCCTCAGGTAGGATCAAGTAGTTGTTGGCGTTGGTGAGTAGCCAGTCCTTGAGCCCGTCCAGCGTGTTTGGTGCCTGAGAGCCGCGAAATGCCACAACCAGCACCTTGTCATTCTGCGCGACGTAGACTTGCGTGTTGCCAACGCTGATCAGCCTTGCCTCCAGCCCCAACTCATCATGAAATCTGTTGACTCCGCCCGGCGCGTCGAAATACGCCAGATTGCACGCTTGAGCCAGGAAGAGGGCGTTCCGAGCGTCGCCCAGTTTCGTAGCGTCCAGTACCATGGGCATTTCTGAGTTCCTTATCAATCGCGCCTGTCATCTGTTATCTTAATACCCGCCGCCCATCCTTGGCTTTCCGCCAGGCCTCAGCGGTTTCTCGGCTCACCTGGGTCCCGGCGAGGTCAAGCTGTTGTAATGACTCTTTCGTGGCCAGCTCTTCCTGAAAACCCTGGTCGGTGATCCTGGTATTCCGCAAATGTAATGCATTGAGTGCGGGCAAGTCCTTGAGGATTTTCAGGCCCGCATCGGTTACCTGTGTGTTATCGAGATCGAGGTCCTTCAGGGCGTTCATTCCCTTGAGCAGCTCAAGCGTCCGGTCCGTCACGTCGTGGTTTGCCATCTGCAGTACAGCGACGTCGTGCTTCGATCCCAGGAACGTGTAATCCTTACGGTCCCAGCCCGTGAGCGTGATGTGCCGCTGGCCATCAAAAATCTTTTCTCGAGGCCCAAGATCAATCGGCACCAGCAATCGGTATGCTGGGGGAAACCCGGTGACCATCAGGCCGATTCCGATCAGCATCAGGGGGGCAAGTCCCTTGCGCCAGTGCCGGAATGCACGCACGATGAGCCCAAGACACCCAACGGCGATCACCGCCAGACCGGCCAGGTTGATGTACAGGGCATAGCTATCCATCTTCGTCAACGTACCTCAACCAGAGTTTACATCGTGCCGACATTCCCTGTCTTCGCGTCGTTGAGCTACGTATCCCGGGACTCAGCGGTGCAGAGGCAACGTGCAGCTTATGTCCCGGAGGACATCCTCAATAGCGTGCAAGAGCTGGGCGATATCGGTCTCGAAGAGGCGGCCAATGGTACCGATCCGGAAGGTATCGACCCTGCACAGCTTGCCCGGATAGATAATCATACCACGGTTACTGAGACGGTGGTAAAACCCAGAGAACCGGAATGCTGGATTTGGGGGTGAATGAAATGCCGTGATGATGAAGCTCTGGATCGCGGCGTCGAGGAAGGGTGTAAACCCAAGACGTCGCATTCCGGCCAAGAGCATCCAGTGATTGGTGGCATAGCGGCGGCCCCGCGCAGCGACCCCGCCCTCCTGGTCCAGTTCTCGCAGCGCGTGGTCAAAGGCAAGAATCGCGTGAGTCGGCGGGGTGAATCGAAACTGGCCGTTGGCTTCGAACCCCAGGAGCTGATCCAGAAGGTCCAAGCTCAGGCTACGAGCATAGCCACTCGTTGCCTGCAAGGTAGTCCGGCGCGCAATGATGAAGCTAAAACCCGGCACACCCTCAAGACGCATCAAGATCGCCTCAAAACCGTCTCCAGCAGTCAGTTCGGCCAGCTTGAGCAGCGACTCGCGGACTCTCCGTACAATGGCGTTGAACTCGAAATGCCAGGACCCCGCATCGGGGATGGCCATAGCCAATGTGGTGGACATTGTTGCCATGGAAGTCCATGTACCGCCGTCCCTGCAGATCTTCGATCCAGATTCCCTCAGCGTGGTGAATTGCTGACAGGCACGGCGTGAACACCAATTGTCGCAGGAAAACCCGGGCATCGCGCTGGACTAGTGCGCGTGTCGGTTCATCGAGCTGGGTCTCGGACCAGGCGCGGCGGCGCGGTGAGAGATTGGTGTCTCCTTTAGCCTCCGCGAGTGCTTTCCTGGGCATCATCGCGCACTCCTTTCGATCGATGAGCTGGACGAGGATGGTCGATCCTCAAAGTCAGCGCGCTAAGATTAACCTCGGCAGTGCCAGTAGCGCGTTCGGTCACGAATTGGAACATGAACAGGGGCCGCAGAAAAGCCCCGAGAAGATGGCAAACACAGATTGGACGGCGATTCAACCTCGCAATGATGAGCCGGGTGGATCCGGCAACCGTAAGTGTTCCATTAACCGTCGGACATCGTTCCAGCCGCGTTGAGCTTCCTGGTCTTTGGGGGCCAGACGCAACGCTTCGGTGTACTGGCTGGCAGCCTCGGCGTACTTGCCTCCTCGAGTTAGAACATGACCGAGAAAGAGGTGTGTGGACGATTCCTCCGGATGGAGCCGGGCAATTGTCGCGTACTGGTCGGCAGCTTCGGTGTAACGGCCCGCTTGGAACAAGGCCTTGCCCAGCAGACCGCGAATGTAAATGTGATCGGGCCACCGCCAGCTCGCAATCCGCAACGTGGCGATAGCCTTGTCAAGCTCACCCTTTTGACTGAGCGCATTGGCCAGGTTGACGTGAGATTCCCCGCAGTCAGGTCGTAACCAAACAGCTTGCTTCAACTCGGCCACCGCAGCGTCAAAATCTCTATCTCTCGCCCGCCAGACGCCAAGGTTGTTATGCAGGTCGGCAATCTCGGCGCCTCCGTGCTGGATCGCGTACGTCCAGAGAGTACCTGAGTTCTCCCAGGTTTGGCACTGGCGCCAGGTTAAGACCATCAGGTAGGCCATCCAGGCTAACCCAATCGCCAAGCAGGCGACTTGTCGGGGGAGGTGCCGGCCGATCGTCAGATCGGCCCGAGCCCACCATTGCCAGAGTCCGCCGGCCATCAAAGCGACCCAGGGAGTCATAGCCAGATAGCTATATCGATCGCCGATCGCCTGGCGCCCATAGGTGACCAAGCCAGACGTAGGAGCCAGCAGGAGCAGATAAGCCAGCCAGGCAGCCAACCAGCCTGGGTAATGACGCCGATGGCGATAGAGACCGACACTGACCACAATCGTGACAAGCATGCTCAGCACGTACGGGGCCTGAGTCCAGTCCAGAGGCTCAGGCCGCATGGGAAACGCATGCAGGTTAGTCGGCCATAGGGTCTTGATCAAGTAAAACCAGACTGAGTAACAGGCAAGGGCCAGTCGGCCTATGATCCCGGTTTCTTCCACATTGACAAGGGTGCGGTCGGCTCGCTTGGCGGCCACAGCCAGCACGCCAAAGATCAAACTCAAGGCAACATACGGAAGCTTTTCCAGCCAGACACGCCACTGGAATCCTGCAGGTCCTGACCATTTACCGGAACCAAGCCGGCGCAAAGGGTAAACGTCGAGAACCAGTAACACGCCGGGCAACCCTAGCGATGCTGCCTTCGAGAGCAGCGATGTTGTAAACAGCGCAACCGAAATCGCAAGCCACCTGCTTCTGGATCGTGGCATTGGACTCTCACCAGCCCCGTGAGCCCAAAGGTAACACAGTACGCTCAGCATGGCGAACAGGGCACACGGTAAGTACGCCTGACCGGATGCCCAGGCAACCGGCTCGACGCGCAGGGGATGAACTGTAAACAGCACCGTCACCAAGCCCGAAAGTACAAAGCGGTCACGCCCGCGCGATTCCCGAGGTCCATTCGCGAGTTGACAGTAACCCAGCAGGCTGAAGGTGAGCACATACAAGACCACCGCGCAGGCCATGTGCAAGAACAGGCTCGCAAGGTGATAGCCGCGCGGATTCAGCCCTGATGTGACATATTCCACTTCGGCCAGTATCCACCCCAGGGGTTGATAGACCCCCATCCAAAAGGTCGTCCAAGCCCAGCAAATCTGTTTTGAGCCTAGCCCCTGATAAGCCAGGTTGCCGAGGAAGTTGTCCGTGTCGTCCCAGGCAACAAATTCGTTATCCAGGATCCCGGCAAATGCTACAAACGTAACCAGAGCTACCCGAAACGAAATTCGCCAGGCCAGTCCATGATCCCGGCCGTTTACCGCAGGTAGGTCTGACGGCGAGCACGAAATATCTTGTATATCTAGCGCGGGTCCGCGCTCAGATTCGAGGCTCATCACGAGGCCGTCGCCTTTGCAGGAACTCGGATCGATGGTTGAATCGATCCTCTTCCCCTTCTTTAGGACGAGTACGGCCCCGGGTCAAAACGCGGTCTAGCAATCACGTTGCCTGAACCACCATGGCCGATGAGTGGTCTTCAGTCTTCCTCGGGTCGGCAAGCTGATCATTAAATTAACCTCGTGGGCCGCCGCTTCTGGAGCACCACGATGGCGGAGCAGGTGTTCCCATTAAATTAACCTCGTGGGCCGCCGCTTCTGGAGCACCACGATGGCGGAGCAGGTGTTCCT
>Ga0187888_1003451_pt1 | contig 12375 bp, 11 predicted proteins | sample June2016WEW_7_40_FD_132987 | JGI IMG/M metagenome (GOLD analysis project Ga0187888, IMG submission 132987) | Peatland microbial communities from SPRUCE experiment site at the Marcell Experimental Forest, Minnesota, USA - June2016WEW_7_40 | ecosystem: Environmental > Terrestrial > Soil > Wetlands... | reverse complement strand
TCCACACACTGCCGCACGATCTGTTCAAACAACTGCTCGAACAACTTCGACTCCTGAAAGCGGCCGTGCCGATTCTTGGAAAACGTGGAGTGATGCGGGATCTCCTGATCGAATCCCAATCCTGTAAACCACCTCCACGCCAGATGCATGCGCAGTTCCTCGACCAACTTGCGCTCGCTGGTGATGCCGTACAAATAACCGATCAACAGGATGCGCAGCAAAAGCTCGGGGTCAATCGACGGGCGGCCCATATCGCTGTAACTCTCTCTCAGCTTTTCCCGCACGAAGGCAAAACTGATGTGCTTATCGATGAGCCGCAGCAGGTGAGTCTCTGGAACCTGATCTTCCAGGCGGAAGTAATAAAACAAGGCTTCGGAACGATCGTGTTGCCCCATCATGATCAGCGCGCCTCCGAGAATGGTGATCCAGCAGAACATGGCAAGGATTTCTTCCTTGTACCACGCTTCTGCCACCACTCCGCGTGCTAATCACAGTGACTTTTTCAACACCCACGCCTGGTTACAACAGCTAGAATGAAAGCGCCATGTCGTCAGAGGTATCACCCCTGCTGGAGCCGGCAAGGGCCTCACGACCGTCCACGCAGGGGAGCATGGGGTACTTCACGACCCCCACTTCATTCCTGGCAACAAGACAGGGACCTATCCTGGTGTCGTATATCGAAGATACACAGGAGACTGAGGTATGAACATGAAGATTCCTTACTTTATAGTGCTAATGTTCTTAGTAACGTTCCCCGGGCTAAACTGCGCACAAAGCGCCGGAGCCCAGGCCGAGAGAAAAGCCTGTTGGATCGTCGACATGACGAACACCAGCACTGGTCAGGTGGACTTGGTGAACGGTGTTCGAGTGCCTGAGAAACTAGGAACGGCTAACTACCTTCGCCAACTGGAACGCAAAACTTCACAGCACTCCTGCCTCTCGGCCTTCGTCACAACGTCCGCACAAATAGAGCAAGTCGACGACATGCGCAAAATAGCCGGGAAGATAGAATACGAACAATCCCATGTATATCTTTATGACGCAAAACAGGATCGCAGTTTAGCGAGAGAGATTCTGTGGACCACTCAAGTATCACCTCAGGCTGTAAAGAGAGATTCCAGAGTCATCGAGGTTGCCACCAGCAAGAGCGGTGAAGTTGACTACGTCGATGGTGTGAAACTGCCCCCTGACACTACCCTTGTCGACTACCTCCGGCAACAGGAAAGGGCGTTACGTCGCACCTCTCTGGTCGTATTCGTTAAAGCTTCCGCGAGGATTGAGACGGTGGAGAACTTGCGGGCAGTCGCCGAGAACATGGGGTACCAAGCCTTTCACGCGTACGTCCTGGACACACGAAACCCCGAGATCGCTGTGGAACTCCGCTATGGCGCTCCTGTCAAGCTCGATCAATTGCGGTCCGGGCCGCAAGGTTCGGTACCGTTGCCCTAAGAGTCCGCGCAAGATCAGAGCATCGGGCGGGTGGCCCATGCTAGCCCCGCGTCCGAGCTTTGCTTGGGCGGGGGTTTTGTTTTTCCGGGTAGCCCACCGTCCGACAGGCAGGACAAGGGGTGCCCCATCGTTTGCGCCTTTCGCAAAGGGTGGGCAGACGAATGCTTTCCGGGGAGAGAGCTGATCAGCCAGGAACTCTGACCAGTCCCGCCAGCGCCTGCCAGTGCCTCGGATGCGGGCGGCGTCGGCCCCTGCGAATGTCGGACGCGTAGAGAATGGAGACGCCAATCGCTGATGCGATCTCTGAGAGGCTAGCGTCCCGTAGCCGAGGCTGAATCTGATTTGCATACATTTCGTCAGTCAGCCAATCGGGCTGGTCTGATGGAGACCAGTTGCGCAGAGCTAGGTCATGTCGGCGTTTGGTTTCTCTGCGGCGCGCGCTCGCACGCGCCTCATGGGCAACCGTGCGTCCCTGTCGCGCGATCTTAAGCATCCGTTCTCTTGAGACTTCGACCGCGCAGGTAGCGCAGTGAGTACTGCCCTTGGCCACGACCTTCCCACACCCTTGACAGACATTTTGAGGCTGAGGCGCGGGTGGAGGGGGCGGACTTGCCGCGCCCTTGACTTCGCGCTTCTTGTTTTGAGTCAGCCTCGTAGCGAACGGAATATCGGATTTGCGTATCGTTGACCAGAACGTATGCGCTACCCATTCGGCCACTGGCGCAATTGCGCGACGCCAAGTTGTTACAGTTTCCGAAAGCCGGACGGCGAACGGTCCCATCAAACGGCAGTTGCCGTCGCGCTCTTCGAAGAACCATCCACGACTCAAAGGCTGCCGAATGATCCAGTCCAGCAGGTAGGCATCCACCAGAGGGCGAACAGGTTCCATCAAATCACACGCCAAGCTGTCGCGCGCGGTCGTGTCCACGTGGAGGACACCCAGCCCCGGATCAAGTCCTAGAGCTGCAGCTGCAAGCCGGGCTTCCGATTCGAGCAGTGCATAAAGATAGTTGAGAATCGCGTTCGGCGGATTCGCGGCGAGCCGGGGCGACCCCGTCAGCGGTGAGATGCGTGCGCCGAAACTGCGCCAGTGGGCGGGTAGTCGAGACTCATCCTTTCTTGGAAAGTTGATCGGCAACGTGCGCCACGCAGACCAATACACACGAGCGGCTTGCGACTCGATCAGCCGGATGGTCGTGATGCTGTCGGCGGTGGGCAGGTCGGCGCGGAATTGAGCAATCGCGTCTGCAGTTGCGGAATCAAGCAGCTTGTGACGCGCTACCTGCTCCTGTGCGGTGAGCTTCTGCCTGATTAGTTCTCGTGCGATTCGCAGTGCTGCCCCGGACGAATGGGCGAGGGCCTGGGCACGTCGAAGCTTAGCATCGGAGGGGCGGACCGGGCCGGTGACAGCAAGCACCTTGCCGTCGCGCTCAAGCATGGTGAACGCTGCATCTTGGTCCGCGAGCCAGCGCAGTGCTGCCAGCGATACGAACCCATCAGAACCAATGCAGACAAGACGCTTCAGCCCGTGGCCCACGCGAGCGAGCTTGATCTTGCGGCGCTCCGGGCCGATCCCATCCTCGATTTCCAGATGACCGGACTGCATGCGCACTTTGATTCCGAAACCGGCGAGTGTGAGGATGCCACTTCTGTTAACGGGGGATTTGCGGGATATGTCGTGTTGCGGTAGGGTGCTCGAAGCTGCCATTTGGAGCGTGCCTCCTATGGTGGTTAGGGCTTGTCGGCTGCTTCCAACAGTCGGCAGGCCCGTTTCGAAATTGTCTAATCCATCAAAGTGAACAAAGGGAGGACTTACTCACCTCTCTTGTTCCATGCCTTCTGCAGTGTTCGCGGACTCACCTTCTTAGCCAACAGCTGCGGAGTCAATTCGGACACCTTCTGTAATGCTTGTTTCAAGTTGTTGTTCTGTCGAATGAACATCGCTATCTGATCGCACATCTGACTGGCTTCGGGGGGGCTGAGTTTGGGCTGTCGACCAGGGCCCCCTCTGCGTGGTAACACTGCCACAACCTGCTTCATCGCCTTTCTCATCACAGTTGGGAGTTCGTTGCGGACTTCTCTGATCTTTCGAACAGCATCACGCAGCTGTTGCTCATTCTTAATGTTTGCGGCTGAAACGAAGGACTTCCCAAAATTCTGAAGAAGCATGCCAATAGTTATAGTCAGCCCTCCCTTGACGTAAAACTCAGGTTTGAAACCTTTCGTCCTTGACAGTTTCGCGAGTGCATCAGGACTTGGGCTGCAGTTGACTTCCTCAAGTAGCGCGGCCCATTCCTGATTCAACGTGCGTACGACTTCAGCCCGTGACAGCGTCTTAGCCTTCATGCTGATTGCCTGGGCGCAACAAAGACCCCAAATGTTTGTTGCGCCTAATACGCAATTATAGTGCATTGCGGTCCATTATGAGCAGCAAACAAAATCGGTTGACGCCCGAATGCTTGGGAGCAATCGTAACGTCAGGAAACGAGTCATGCCTCCAAAGCGAAAGCCTCGGGTTCATAGCACAGGACAATCGAAGCGAACACGCAAGCATCGCCTAGTTCCTGTCTCGGCGCTTTCAGAGCGGAGCTACCTGGCCCGTGACCGTGCTCTGCACGTACTCGCGGCCATGCGCCGCGATCCGAACCTTTCACTAACTCACGCTGCCAAGTTGCAGGGCGTCAAACGCGAAACGGTTAAGAAATACTTTTCGTCCGCACTCAAAGAATCTCATGGAACGTTCCGAGCAACGAAAAGCGACCGCTATACAGAGACTCTCTACGTTCCCGACTCACACGGCAATCCCGTTTCGGTCCCAACCCGCTCCTCCAAGCAGCGAAAGCAGGCAAGCAACTATCTGAGGGACCTGGGGCGCTATTTGCGCGGCAATCGCAACGCGCTAGCAGCCTGGTACGGAAAGAAGATCGCAGGCGTCGAGCTAGTTACCGCCGGTCGCACGATTGTCGCCATCGAACCAGCCCTTTCCGAATTTTCGCTGTATCGCGTATTCAATGGCGGTGCCGCTTGAGGGACTGGCAGCCAATCCGAACGGCGCGGCGCGAAGCTAAACGGCGCGAACGGGAGCAATTGGGATTGGCCAAGCCGCCGTGTGTGCTTTGCATTCAGCAACATCACATCGCATACCGCAATCATGATTCGCAATTTACAGGCCCGCTTTGCCAGATGCATCACCAGTGGATTCATGAGCAGATGCGTCGCGCCCCAATCGCGCCGCGATATGAGCGTAATCCCGTTCGACGCGTAGCGACGGCGTTGCGGGCTAATGCCGTCTACAAGCGAGCGCAAGCGGATGTTCAGCGGGCGGAAGCGGATGCGATGGAGCGATGGGCGAATTTGCTGGAAAACTATTCGGAGGTAAACCATGAGCACAAATCAAAGCGGAAACGGCGTCCAGCAGGACATTTACGTTCGCGCACACACGGTCGTACAAGGTAAGAAAAACAAAACAAACAAGAAACATAAAAACAAACAAAAGCGCAACAACGCGACAAATAGTAACGGTCACCAGGGCGGCCCAAGATGGCCGGACCACGCTCTCGTGTTCGATTGCGAATCGCGCATCACGGCAGATCAAACTCTGACGTTCGGCTTCTGGCGATTCTGCGAATTGCGGGATGGGAATTACGTTACGCTCGAAGAAGGCATTGTGCACGATAACAAACTTGGCGCGAAGGAACTGGAAGTGCTTCGCAAATACGCGAAGACCACGACGCCAGACACCACAGACGATGGCTGCGACCGCTTGCGCCTTTACTCCCGTTCAAAGTTCGTCCGAGAGGCTCTCGGGATCGCGATTCAGGCCAAAGCGCTCATTGTGTGTTTCAACGCCGGATTCGATTTAAGCAGGCTCGCCCTGAATTGGGCGAATGCCAATAAGGGCGGGTGGTCACTCATTCTGTCGCAGTGGCGCAATCCGAAAACTCGCGAACTTCAGACGAATAAGTTCTTCCCCCGCGTTGTCATCCGCGCGCTCAACAGCAAGACCGCGATCATCCATTCGACGCGTGCGCCCATGTGTGAGCCGAAAAAGAGTCACCAGCGCGTGAAGCTCTGGCCTGCGGGGAGATTCTTGGACCTGCGGACTCTGCTCTGGGCGCTGCGCAACAAATCATATTCGCTAAGAACAGCGTGCAAGGAATTTAGCATCCCCGGCAAACTGGACCACAAGCCTACTGGACGCGTGGATTTGGAAGAAATTGAATATTGCAGGCAGGATGTGCGCGCCACTGTAGCTCTTCTTAATGCAGCGAAGGAAGAATTTGGCCTTCATCCCATTGCATCCGGTCCGGACCGAATGTTTAGCCCTGCTAGTGTGGCGAAAAGCTATCTGGAAGAGCTACACATTTTGCATCCAAGCGAGAAAGTCAAACACGCCGATGCAGCTTACGGCATTTTCATGCAAAGCTACTTCGGCGGGCGTGCCGAGTGTCGCATCCGCAATTGGGAAGTACCCTGCTGTCCGGTGGATTTTATGTCGCAATATCCCACTGTTAACGAACTCCTGGACAATTGGCGTGTGCTGACGGCAAAGAGTGTGACGTTTCCTGACGCCACAAAGCAGGTGCGGCAACTTCTCGCGCAGATTTCACTGAAACGTTGCTTTGACCGCGAGCGGTGGCCGCAATTCAAGTTTTTCGCCCTCGTTCGCCCGACAACGACATTCTGCCCGTGCGTACTTTTTACAACGGTACAACGCAGAACGTTGGAATCAACTACCTGACCAGCAAAGAGCCAATCTGGTTTGCAGGGCCAGACATCATTGCGTCCATTCTTTTAACCGGAAAAGTTCCACGCACCGACAAAGCAATCCGCGTGGTGCCGCGTGGCACGCAGCGGGGATTAGCTTCAACGTTTCTGCGCGGCATGGTTAAAGTGGATGCCAAGAAACACAGCTTCTTTAAACATGTCATCGAACAGCGAGCGGCGCACGAATCGAATCCGGCGCTCCACTACTGGCTGAAAATTCTCGCCAACAGCGGGTCATATGGCCTCTTCGTTGAGATCAACCCGAACGAAGCTGACGAGACAAAGTTGAAAGTGTATTCAGGGGAAGAATCATTTCCGACAACGTCAGACGTAGTAGAAACGCCGGGAAAGTGGTTTGCGCCGCACATCGCTTCTCTCATCACCTCGGGTGGTCGCCTACTTCTGGCCATGCTCGAAAGGTGCATAGCGGATGCCGGGGGGACGTTCTTGTTTTGCGATACGGACAGCGCGGCCATCGTTTCCGCGAAACACAGACAACGAATTGCGATGCCGGATGCTGCGAAACCGATCACAGCGCTTTCGTGGGCTGAAGTGCAGCACATCGTTGACAAATTTGAGCCGCTCAACCCGTACAACCGCAAGTTGGTTTCCGGCTCGATTCTGAAGATTCACAAACTGAATTGGGATCACAACAAGCAACGCCGCCAGTTGTTCGGCTACAGCATTGCAGCGAAGAGATACGCACTTTATACGAAAACGCACAACGACATTGAAATCGTGGAACCCAAAGCGCACGGCCTTGGCTACTTCTATCCACCGAAGGATTCTCCCGAAGGGTGGAACCACGACGCTCCTAAATGGATATTCGAGGCGTGGGATTGGATCATGCGCGGCGTTCTCGGACTGAAACGCACGAAACCCGCGTGGTTCGATCTTCCGGTGATGATGAAGTTGACACTCAGCACCCCGCATCACGCTTTGCAGCATTTAACTAAGGGACCGCTCACGCGTCCCAACAATTTCATGATGATTCCGCAGGTCTGCCGCTTCGGATGCCCCCAAAACGTTGACCCGAACAAGTTCACGCTGATAACTCCCTTCTCGTCCGAGCGGGATGAGTGGATGCAATCGAAGTGTGTCAATATTCACGATCACCAGTCGACTGTTTACGAACTCACGGATGATTATGACGGTCGCAGAGCAGTGGTAGAGAATTTCTTCATGCTCCTGGACTCCTACCAGAACCACCCAGAAGCGAAAAGCCTTGGGCCCGACGGAAAGCCGTGCGAATTCGACACGCGCGGATTGCTGCAACGGGCGCACATCATTGCCAACTGGCCGCCCGTCTACATCGGGAAAGAGTCCGACCGGCATTGGGAAGAGGGCGAAGACATAAGCCTGCTGGAATCCAAGGCGATCCAGTACAGCCGAAAAGGGAATGCCGTTGTGGACGATGAACAATTGGCGCGGATCGAGAAAGTACCGAAGCGGGAATTCAGGCGTCGTGGAATCAATCAGCACACGGTGGAGAAAATCTTTAGGCGGGAACCGGTGCGGTCGATCAAGTTAGCCAAGTGTTTGAAGGTACTCGGAGAATATGAATCAGAAAAAACTCATCCATCAGGGCCCGACCCGGTTGAGCCAACATCCGATTGAGGCAATCCGGGCGAGGAAGGCATTTCGATGCAAGACTCCGCAACGGGTCGTGCAATTCCTGGACAGAAGAGAGAGGTAACGATTTATGCCGTACAAAGACCCAGAACGCAAGCGCCAGTGGGAAGAAGAACATCGCGAACAACGGAACGCGAAGCGGAGAGTGCAGCGCCTAGACGCAGGGTTGGGACAGCCAAGTGTTCCAAGAGCAACGGCCGACATCGCGGCTGCGTTGCGCACGCAAGTTCGAGAGCGAGCGCCCGACCCTGCTTCGGATCAGGAGTCTCAGGACATATGGATAGCACTTTTCGGCTTGGCAGTTGTCATTGGGGTCGTGCTGCTGGCTGTGTTCGCGGGCGTAAGTGGCTTTAATGTCCGTCACTTCGGTACACGCGGGTCGGGCGATCTAAGTAAAAACCCAGGTCGATGAGTGAAATCGCGATTTTTCGCCAACAAACCATGAGCAGTTCGCTTCCACGATGCCTTTGCCGAATCTCGCTTGGCCTCGACCCAGCCCCTCAGCAGGCCTCTTCAGGCCGTTATTGCCGGTCGTGAAGCCCGATAAAGCTGCAACCCAAAAGCTCCCAAACCCAGGCAAACCACACCCAAGCGGATCAGCCCGCCAAGATACGGGATGAACCCAACGATAGTGAGGATCAGCAGGCCCACCAGGAGTCCCAGCAACCAATCGCCTTTCGTGGCTCCCGAGGGCTTCAGAAGTATCCGCCCCAGGAAGGCTCCCACCCAAACCTTCGCCAGGTAGATCGCAGCCAGATACACCGCGAACAACATGAGCGAGATCGGGATGCCAACCAGCGTGATGGCTACCACTACCATGACCACCGGCACACCCGCCAGAAGCCCGACCCCTAGCCCGAGGCTGAGCCAGCCTGAGCCCACCGCCTGAGTCGTCCCCCGGAAGAAGCCGGGAAACAGAAGTAGGCCGAGCCATCCCACCAGCATGGCGGCAGCGAACCAGACAGCCTGGTGGAAGTAAAACCTGGGGCGCGCGAACTGGCTCTTCTTCGCCTGCTGTACCTGGATGTCACGTTTGCCGGCAATGGTCGCGCCGTCGGCGATGTGCGCCTCTGACAGCTGGCGCACGCGAGCGCTCAGGTTGCCGCCGACCCGGGCTGTGTTCGTCAGCGTAAGGCTAACTCCGGACATGGTCAGATCGCGGCCGATACTGCCGCTCACATCGGCATTGCCACTCGTCAGGATGTCCACACTGCGATTCACCTCGCCCTCTATGTTGACGTCGCCGGCGGCAGCCACGATACCCTCACCCACGTGGCCCCGGTCATCCACCCGCAAGGATTGCGCAAAGCCGTAGAGGCTGTGAGCCAATTGCCCGTCCAAGTCGAACGACTCCGAAAAAGTGTAGATGCGGCCTTCCACGGTTCCGCTGACCACAGTTCTCTTGGCAAAACTCAGCAGGTCGCCTTTGACGGTGCCGCGTACTTCCACGGTCCGGCCAAAAGCAATCATATCCCCATTGACCACGCCTTCAATGCGCACAGTGTTGCCGGCAGCCACAAGGGTGTCGTCCACAGTCTCGCTTGCCGGTACAGTGACGAAATCCGCGTGACGCCGCTCCAGGGCAAGGCTGGGCAACGACAACGCCAGCAGCACGATCAGAAGGCGCAGGCCAAGCTGGCGCAGGCGTCCTCGTCCCAACATCAGTGCGCCGGCGCCCAACAGCAACAACAGAGAAAGAAACCCAACGACCGCAGCATAATCAGTTAGCATGGCAGTACCTCCGAGTACAAAGTGGTCAAAAAAGCTGAAGATCAGGTTCGTGCGGCCGCTTGAGCTGAAGGGACTGAACCATTCCAGCGCTGCCGGAATACTCAGTCCGTCGAACCAAATGGAGCTGATCGAACCTAGCGCCAGCACCGCGGCCATGACCGCCAGGTCGCCCCGCACCCAGGACCTACGCAAATGGGAGAAACCCGCTAGTCCGGGTGCTTCCTCCGGAAGCTCGTGCAGACTCTCGCTCAGAGCGCGGCTCTCAGCGCGCAATGCGTCCAACAGCTCCCGGCACCGCCGGCACGTGGCCAGGTGGTCTCGCAGACGCTGTGCCTCGTCTGCCGCCAGTTCGCCGTCCACGGCGAGGGCGCACGTCTGTTCCGAATAACATTCCATGATCACTTGCTCCTGGGGGCCAGTCTCCGGCGCAGTTCCTGCTTGGCCCGAAATATCAGCGCCGCCACATTGTTCTTCTCCAGGCCCAACTGCTGCGCGATTTCGTCATAACTCAGCTCGCCGTAATAGCGCAGGACCAGCGGCACGCGATAGTTCTCCGGCAGGCGTGCGACGGTATCCCGCACCTGCGCTCTCTCTTGCGTGCTGATGACAGCACCCAGCGGCGACGGCTCCGAACCGGCCGCCTCGGCGACGACGGCTCCGTCTTCCACTTCCACAAACACTTTCAGTCCACGCTGCCGCCGCCGCAAAGCGTCAATACATTGGTTGCCAGCCACCCGCAGCAGCCACCTGGGAAACGGTATCGAACCGTCGTAGCTCGCGATGGAGCGCTGCAGCTTGAGAAAGACTTCGCTGGTGGCATCTTCTGCGCCCTCCCGTGAGTTCAGCATGTAACGACACAATCCGAACACGCGCCGGACATAGCGGCGATAAAGTTCTCCGAGGGCGTCTTCATCGTGGCCCTGGGCGCGCTCTATTACGTTCTCCAAACCGAGCCCCTCCATCTGCCTGGTTTCGCCCTCGCGGGGCTGCGGTTCTTTCGCCATGTTCCTTTTGGCGTCCATAAAGCAGTACGCTGCAGATCGAAGGAAATTACACACATTCTAGGGGACGAGGGGAACCCAAGGCTGGAAGCCTACGCAGGTCGCAATACCGGCCGGCGCGGAACTCTCACTCTAACGACATAACTGTTGCCAACAGGCTCGCCATCTAGAGCTCGCAGGTGCCCAGATAGCAAACCAATTCCTGCATCGGGCCGTCGAGCCTGAGCCGAGGCTGGGGCTTCCACGCAGGATCAGAGAGGCGCGAGCAGGGTTCCCAAGGGTCGGTGTAATTCCACTCCGTAAAGAACCAGTTGCCATGCTCCCAGACCGCACGGACCGCCGCGATGGTTTCGTCGCGCCCAGGAATTTCCCCGCATCCGTAGACGTCATATCCAAAGGCTCGCGATTCCGTTCGAACCGGCGTGAACTTCAGAAGGCGCCGCATTTCGTAGCTATTCTGCATCGCATAAATGAATGTGCGCTTGCGCACCTTCTTGTTGGCGTCAGACACGAGACCGTAGAGCGTGCCCCAATGCTCATTGCGGTAGCTTTTCGTGTAAGTATTCAACCGCTTTCCGAGTAATGCACGTTCACGCGCAGGCACCGGATCGAAGGGAGTTTTCACGCCTTGCGAATGGACGATACTCGCGGTGAGAAACAGGATTAAAACAAGCGCGCCGAAGGCTGGATTTTTAGGATAACGTGGGACGCCGATTTTCATAATGCGGTGACCCGATCCGCTATCAGATCCTGATTGCGAATTGTCCTTCCAACGTTAGCATAGTTGACGAAACCAGGCGTTTACGCTCATTGACCCTCAATGAGCGTTATCGGGAAATTGCCTGCCGAGAGGCGGCTCCGGAACGTGACCTTTGTACTTTGCCAAGGCCTTGCCAAGCCCAGTCTAATATGCTGGAGAGGTGCTGTCTGGAACGCAAAGTCAAGCTTATCCCTGTCCGTCGAGGCCTGCTGTGTGTCGCTGCAATTGTCGTCTTCAGGATCGTAGCTCATGCCGCACCTTTCGTAGTGTTTCCGAACGCTGGCCAGTTGCCTTCACCGGACGGGCGCTTCGTAGTCCGCAGTACCGAGCGTGAGGCCCCCCTCTCCGAATACGTCGGTACTTTCCACTCCTTATTCCTTGAGGAGACGACCAGCGGTCATACCCGCAAGCTCTGCGACTATGTCGGCCTAGCAGCGGTGGCATGGGCAAAAAACGACTTCCTTATCGTTACGGAGTATCTCAGCAAACGCACTTCTCGCGCACTGATCTTTGCTGCCGACAACTCGCGCGACCCAGTCGTAATCGACCAGCCGGGGCTCATCAGTCTTGTGCCGGTCGAACTTCGTCCCCAACTGCGGGAAAACGACCATGTGTTTGTGGAGGCTTCGCGACTCGAGGGGGAGACACTGACGCTCCGCGTGTGGGGATATGGAAAACGCGACGCGAAGGGCTTCCGCTGGCGCTGCCAGTACAGCCTGCTCGAAAGCGCAATCTCCTGCGAGGAAACGACTCGGCCTTGACCAGTGACTGATTCCATTGCCCGTGCGCAAGCACTGTGGAGAACCCGCGCAGCGGACTCAATGAGTGAAATCGCGATATTTCGCCAGCCATGGGAATCGCTACTTCAAGAACACAAAAGAATTGAGAGCTTGTCTCAAGCGACTCTCCACCTCAAATGAATCCTTTTTAGTGAATTCCTTGACAGTTCCCGGATCATACTCCGCACGCGAAATGACATTTTGGATACCCAACTCGTAGCACTTTCCATCGTGAAAGGTTCGATATACAGGCCCG
>Ga0187888_1003449_pt1 | contig 12377 bp, 13 predicted proteins | sample June2016WEW_7_40_FD_132987 | JGI IMG/M metagenome (GOLD analysis project Ga0187888, IMG submission 132987) | Peatland microbial communities from SPRUCE experiment site at the Marcell Experimental Forest, Minnesota, USA - June2016WEW_7_40 | ecosystem: Environmental > Terrestrial > Soil > Wetlands... | reverse complement strand
CTCAAAACCCAGAAAATACCCAGAACTATCGAGGTAAAATTAGACCGTTCTTGTTGACTCTATGTCAGGAGTTCTGGAGGCATAATGGGGCTTACGGAAAGGAAGACATGAATTATGGGTCAAACATCAAAGAGAGAATATCTGGCAGCCATCTGGGGTCGCTATCAACGGGCCGGGCGGCGCTTTAAGAGCAAAATCCTGGACGAGTTTTGTGCGGTTTGTGGTTACGCGCGCAAGTATGCCATCAGCTTGTTGAGCCGCAAACCCAGTCGCCGTCGGCGTCGGCCTGGCCCCCAACCCCGCTATGACGCCCAAGTCCTGGGGCCTTTAAAGACGATCTGGCTGGCCTCCGAGCAAATGTGTTCCAAACGACTCAAAGCCGCCTTGCCTTTATGGCTGCCCTTCTGCGAAGAAAAATATGGAGCGTTGCCGGTGGGGACCCGCCGCCAACTTTTGCAAATCAGCCCGGCCACCATAGACCGGCTGCTGAAAAAGGTGCGGGCTCATTATTCCGGCAAAGGACTCAGCGGAACTCGCCCCGGCAGTCTGCTCAAACACCAAATTCCCATCCGCACCGACAACCGCGACATCGCCCAGCCCGGCTTTTTGGAAGCCGACACGGTGGCCCACTGCGGCACGTCCATGGCGGGGGATTTTATCTGGAGCCTCACCCTTCCCGACATTTACAGCCAGTGGACGGAGAACCGGGCCGTTTGGAACAAAGGCGCCAAAGACGTGCTGGAACAGGTCCAGGATGTCGAGGGGCGGCTGCCCTTTGCCATCCTGGGCTTTGACGTGGACAACGGCTCGGAGTTCCTGACCTTCCATCTGTGGCGTTATCTGCTGGATCGGCCGCCCGGTGCCTTTGACTCGCAGCCGCCCTTACCGAAAAAATGACCAGGCCCACGTCGAGCAGATGAACTGGACCCATGTACGGCAACTGCTGGGCTATCAACGTCTGGAGTCCCCGCAATTGCTGCCCGCCCTCAATGAACTCTACCGCACCTGGGGGTTGCTCCATAACTTCTTTTGCCCCTCCTTGAAGCTCCTGGCCAAAACACGCCGAGGTTCCAAAACCATCCGAAAATACGCGCCCCCCCAGACGCCGGTCCAGCGCCTACTGGACTGTCCACAGTTGACGGCTCAACAAAAGGACAATTTGCGAACCCAGCTCCAACGCCTCAATCCTCTGGCCCTCAAAGAGCAGGTTGAACAACAGCTCAAACGGGTGTTAAATGCAAAGCAAGCTCGGTAAGCTCGATCGTGAATCAATCACCGGAAAAACTCTTTACCGTTCGGTAAGGTTTTGCCGTGAGTCAACGCGTCGGCAGGAAGCCCTCGCCCCGCCACAAACCACGGACGCCTCGGCGAGGCTTCCCTACCAGTTGCGTATTCCCGCAGCAGCGGCGTAAATAATCTCTTAGATCACAATCGCCTCAAAAGCTGTTGAGCACGTCTATCAATTGGCGCAGGCGGCCGTATTGGCGGCGGTCGAAGCCAAAGGCGATCCGCCCCAGTTCCAGGCAGTCGTTGTCCTCCCGCTCCTCCGGCGTGGCCTCGATGGCGTGGAATTTCTCGCCGCTGAGGATGTCGCCGAAATCATCGTTCAGCCCCGCCATGGCCGAGGCCGGGGGCACATTCTTGACACGGATGACGAGCAAATCGTTGACGAAGCGGCTGGAATGGTAGTTGCGGTAAAAGCGGGTGATGATGCGCACGGCGTGGCCGGCCGACCGGGCAATCTGGTAAAGATGCAGGTCATCGGCCGAAATGAGATCGGCGCGCAAAAGGTGTTCCCGCACGTTCTTGTCCCACGCCTTCCAATAGGTTCCCCCGGCCCGGTCCAGCAGGACCAGGGGCACCAGCCGCGCCTTGCCGGTCTGCATGAGGGTCAGCGCCTCGTAACACTCGTCCAGCGTCCCGAATCCGCCCGGAAAGAGCACGATGGCGTCCGACTGCCGGACGAAGGTGAGCTTGCGGGTGAAGAAATACTTGAAGGAAATCAGCTTGGCGTCCTTGTCAATAATCGGATTTGGGGACTGCTCCCACGGCAGGCGGATGTTGGCCCCGAAGCTCATTTCCGGCCCGGCACCCTCGTGCCCGGCCTGCATGATGCCCGGCCCGGCCCCGGTGATGACCATGAACCCCGCCCTGGCGATCTGCCGCGCGAACTCCACGGCCTCGCGGTATTCCTGCTTCGCGGCCTCGGTGCGAGCCGAGCCGAAGATGGTCACCTTGCGGGTCTGCTGGTACGGGGCGAAGAGGCGGAAGGCGTAGCGCAACTCGCCCACGGCCGTGCGGATGACCCGCGCGTCGCCGCGGTCCTTGACATCGGTCAACAACTTGAGCGCGTTGACGATGATGTCCTCCACCAGGTCGGGATTGGCCCCGGTTTTGCCGCCCTGGAGGGCGATCAGTTCCTCAATGCGTTTGCGCAGCGCCGGGTCCACCCGGCTTTTCTCGTTGCTTTCCACGAAACCAGCCTATCTGCCGCCGCGCGAAAAGCAATCCTGCGGGTGGGAGTGGCGTCTTAATTTGAAAGCGGCGCTGGCGTGCGCTCACTCCAAGACCTGTCGGCATCTCGGACGCGCCGTCTGAACGCGCCTCAATTCGCCGCCTCAATAGCGCATCAGCTTCACGCGGAAGATGGAGCCTTGCGCCGAGAGCGAGACGCTGGGCGGCGAGTAGGACCCCTGGTAAGTCCGGCCGATGTTGGTCGTCTTCCACGCCCCGTTCTCATAGACTCCCTCCTCGACCTTGAGAAATTGGGCCGCGGTGAAGCCCGAACCGACCGTGGGCCGGAAATCCACCGCCGCGTCGAAGCCCATGATCAGAAACTCGTCCGGCCCCAACTCCCCCACCAGCACCCGCGCGGCGGGCGTGGGCAATTGCGGCGGCGTCACGAACACCGGCGATTGCGCCGTCGGAGCGGGCGTGGGCGGTTGCGTAAACGAATTGGCCGCCGCCAGGAATCGTACCAGCAGGTGGTAGCGGTCGTAGATCAGGTTCTTTCCACGGATCACATCGTCCGCGATGGCGGCCCTGAGCTTCCCCGATGCTTGCAACTCAAGGATGGCGGGCATGGCCGCGTTGACCATCCGGTAGTCCGCGCCCAAATCCACGTATGTGGCCGTCAACTCGGGACCCGCCCCGCCATCCACTCCGTAGGCGCCGAAGCCAATCGCCGAATACTCCGCCAGCGCGTAGAAAAACGCCCGCGCGCCCGACATCGTCCGGCCCGCCTCCGGGCTCCAGTAGGGGTTATCGGGTCGCACGTAGCGCCCGTTGATCATCCGGAAGTTGACCAACGGCTGCACCGACGTGTCCGCCGAAAGGATATCAATGTCCGGCGCGCTCGACTTCCAGAGGTCCAGCATGTGCGAGACCGGCCCGCCGCTGGGGTAACTCTCCCCGGCGCGGTCGAACGAGTCAAACGCGTCGGCCGTGTCTTCGCCCCCTTCCCAGGCGTTGTCGTAAGTGGCCAGCGGATAGACTTGCTTGCCGGCCTTGGCGATTTCGTCAATGTAGGAGGAGACGTAGTAGGCGGTGAAAGACTCTTCCGCCAGACGGCTCCCAAAGACCTCCGTCCAGGTCCCCGGCTTCTTCTTCAGCGCCGCAACCAGCGCGGCGGGCGCCGGGCCGTTGAACAGCTTGGTGGCCTCCGCGGAGTAGTCGCGGATGCTGCCCAGCAGGCCGGGTTCGTTCTCCACCTGCATCAGGATCACCGTGCGGTCCGCCTCGTCAACCTGGCGAAGGTGGGTCATCATCGCCACATAAGCCTTCTTGTCCGCCTCCAAAGTGGTCTTGAAGTGCGGGGAAAGCACACGAATCGGTTTGCCGCCCGAATCCACGACGCGGGGGAAGCGCGTGAGATCGGACTTCACCCAGTTCGGCGCCCAATCCATCGCTCCATTTTTCCAGGTGCCGAACCAGAGCAGGACCACGCGGAGGTCCTGGGCGCGCGCCCGGTGGAGAATCTGGTCAAAATCACCGAAATCGAACTGGCCTTCTTCGCGCTCGATTTCGTTCCAATAGACTGGATACTCCACCGCGTTGGCGTTCATCGCCTTGAGCTTGGGCCAGGCCCGCTCCATCCGGTCCGGGAAGCCGCTGTCATTGACCACCTGGCCGCCCAGAATGATGAACGGCTTCCCGTCCACCATCATCGTGAACTTGCCGCCCGTCTTGACCAGTTGCGCAATCGGCTTGCCTTGCCCGTATCCAAGCGTGACGCCGGCTGACAAGACCAAAGCCATCAGCACGAGCTTCTGCGCCAACAAGCCAGTTTTCCGTGTCATATGAATTCCTCCGATTTCACAAAGATCGAGTTCTTGTTACAGTTGTTGTTGCTTGTGCAATGTTTTTACGCAAGTCGTTGAGCCGCAATGGTGAATCCGGCCAATGCGCTCCAACCCCTCACCGCCCATCCACCAGCCGCCGAATCTAAGCACATTCCAGGGGATGACGCAAGGGGGATACACAAATAACGGTTGTAGAGTACCGGATTTTCCCCGCCAAACTGGTGCAAGCCATCCGATGGGAAGAACTGCGGCACCCGTTCCTGCTAGAAACCATGGTCAAGCCGCTGAGATTACTAAGCGACGAAAGCGGGGATCCGTGACGCGCGCGCCGAGGCGCAAGCTCAGGATGGAGATGAAGCTTGGAAGAGCCGTTGAAGGCGGACAGCCAAGCGGCCCTGGTTTCTCTGGCTTAACTGGTGTTCCCATATCCGCAGCACTCGCCATCCAATGGAGCACAGGGCGTTGGTCACCTTGCGATCGCGGGCTTTGTTGCTCGCCATCTTCTTGCGCCAGAATGCGGCATTATTCCGAGGTTTGCAGGAATGCAGTGAGCAACCATGCCAGAAACAGCCGTCAACAAATACTGCAAGTTTTTGCTTTGGAAATACGAAATCCGGTTTTCCGAAGATGGTCTGGTGGCGTCGCCAACCCACGATGTGGTAACGGCGAAACAATTTCATCAATGCGAGTTCCGTTGATCTGTTGCCGCGCCCGCGAATCCGTGACATCACCTCAGACCGTTTCGCCTTGGTGACAACGTCAGGCATCTTTCCCAGGAGCTTGGTGAGGCGAGGATGATGTCAATCTTGCCAAGGCGCTTCAACAGTGCATCGATATCCTGATCTTCAAGACGGCCCTCAAAGAATTCAGCGTCTGGGAAATTTGCCTTGTGGGCTTTGCCTGCAAGCGGCCAGAGGTCAAAGGCAGCGACAATCTCCACGCCAGCGGATTTTGCTCCCCAACTGCTGCCTCCGGCTCCACTGAATAAATCCAGCCCACGGATTCTTATTGATTTCGCCATTTGACCATTCTGCCAAGTCGACGAAGATTTGGAAGATAAAAAATGGCCTCCGAAGGGGTGCGGTTGAGAGTCGGCCTGGGCGAATCTGTCAGCAGGCAGTGAAAACCGGCCAGGGATGGGCACTTCAAACTAAGCCATGTTGAGGAAGGCATTGCGTATTGGACTACCGCGCCTCGCCGCGCTTGTTTGAGCCTAAAAAACGCCAGTTGAGTTTTTAAAACCCTAGTAAATAACTCATATTACTTATCTTTAACTCGATTCTCAGTTCACATTTTCTATTGTAAGATGCTAGTATGCAAACAGTTACAATTCAAGCTGCTTGGCACTTTTTGCGCCTCCAAACTACCGTTCCAGCTTCTCTGAAACCTCCGATTTCACCGATTTCACCGATTTTTCCGGCCTTGGCGCGCGGGGCTTTCTTTCAGGCCGCCTGCCCGCTTCGGCCGATTCTCCCGCGGCCATGTCTTCCGGGCGCGCGCTCTCGGCGCGGCGATGCCCGCGCGATTCCGTCCGCGCGCGGGGTTCCTTGCCTTCGGCGGGCGCGGGCTGTGGGGCTGGCGCGGGCGCGGCCACCGGGGTGGTGCTTTCCACCCGCACCTTCAAAGTCGCCGTCACCTGCGCGTGCAGGCGAAGCTCCACCTCGTGCTCGCCCAGCGCCTTGATCGGATGCTCCAGGTGGATTTTCCTCTTCTCCAGCACCACGTCGAATTGCCTCTTCAACTGGTCGGCGATCATCCCGGCGGTCACCGCGCCGAACATCTTGCCGTCCTCGCCGGTCTTCACCGACACCACCGCGATCAGATTGGCCAGGCTCTTGCCCAACTCGGTCATGCTGCTGAATTCATGGGCTTCGCGCTCGCCGCGCCGCTGCTTCAGGGCCTCGATGCGGCGTCGGTTGGCCGAGGTCAGCGGCACGGCCAGGCCCTGCGGAATCAGATAATTGCGGGCATAGCCGGCGGCGACCTTCACCTGGTCGGACTCTCCGCCCAGGCCGACGATGTTTTGGATGAGAATAACTTCAGTTTTTGCCATAAAATAAACAGTGTGATTGCGGGCCGCAAACAGGGGAACCCGCCTGCGGGCGATTGGTTAAAATGGAACGTCGTCGTCCTCCGGCGGCTGCGGTTCGTTCTCCGCCGGCGCTCCATCCGTCTTGGCCGAGGCGGCGGGCTTGCGGGGCGATTCCCCGGAGGGCGGGCCGCCAGCGCCTCCGCCTTCCGCGCCTTTGGAATCAATAAACGAGAAGGACTCCAAAGTGACTTTCAATTTGGATTGTTTCTGATGCGTGTTTTTGTCTTCCCAAGTGTCCAGCTTCAGACGCCCCTCGATGAGGATGGGGCGGCCTTTGCGCATATATTGGGCGATCACTTCGGCCTGGCGGCCCCAGGCATCGACATCCACAAAAGTGACTTCCTCCTTGGTTTCCCCGCTTTCCGATTTCCAGGTGCGGTTGATGGCCATTCCCATCTTCACCACCGCCATCCCCTTGGGAGTGTAACGCAACTCCGGGTCTCGGGTGAGATTGCCGGCCAGAATGACTTTGTTGAAATTGGCCATAGATCGGGTTAATTGGCCGCCGGGATGGCCGTCGGGATGACCGCCGGTTTGGGCGCGGCGGCCAGGGTAAAGAGCACCCGGAAAACCTCCTCGTTATTGACGAAGCGGTGGCGCAGTTTGGCGATGACCGCCGGTTCGCACTCGAAGAGGATATTCACATAATAGCCCGTGGTGTGCTTGCGGTCGGCCACGCGGGTGAACGTCTTCTTGTCCATCTTCTGGATCGTTTCCACCTTGCAGCCGGCGGCGGTGATTTCCGCCGAGATTTTGTCAATCATGTCCTTGACGGTCTCCTCCCGGCCGGCGGTGTTTAATATGAATAATCCTTCGTAACGTTTCACTCTTTTCCTTTTGGCAGCGGCGCCGGCGCGGCGCCGTTAAATTGGTTCATCGCTTCTTTAATCCCCGCGCTCAGCCAGCATTCCACCTGCCGGCCCGCGCGGCTCAAAACTTCTTCCACCATTTCCTCTTCCGGGCCGGCAAACCGGCCCAGCACATAGTTAGTTATCTGGCGGCCATCGTCCTGCCGCCGCCCGATCCCCAGCCGCAGACGCGGGTACTCCCGCGTGCCCAAATGTTGCTCCACCGATTCCAATCCGTGATGCCCGCCGCTGCTGCCTTCGGCGCGCAACCGGATTTGCCCCAACGGCAAATCCGCATCATCCACCACCACCACCATCCGCGCGGCCGGCAAATGATAATATCCGCCCAACGCCGCCACCGCCTCCCCGCTGGCGTTCATAAACGTCTGCGGCTGGCACAAAACAACCTTCGCCGCGCCCCGCTCCACCCGCGCCAGGCGCGCGTGGAACCTCTTCTCCACCGCCCAGGACGCCCGCCAGAGAGCCGCCAGCCGCGCCACCATCATAAAGCCGATATTATGCCGCGTGCCGGCATATTCCCGCCCTGGATTCCCCAATCCCGCAATAAGATACAAATTCTCCATGCGGCGCGCGCTTCGAGCATGGCAACGGCCCACCTGACCGGCCCCGGCCGGGGTGTTGCGCTGCCGCCAAAATTATCTCCTCTTTTCCTGCCTCTTCTCGCCTTTCTTTTCCCAGGCTTTTTCCACCACGGGAGCCGCCTTCTCTCCCGGCTTGACCGCTGCGGCTTTCTCGCCTGGCTTGAGAGTCGGGGCCTTCTCGCCCGGCTTGAGGGCCGGGGCCTTCTCGCCTGGCTTGAGGGCTGCGGGCTTTTCGCCCGGCTTGAGGGCTGCGGGCTTTTCGCCCGGCTTGAGGGCCGCCTCTTTCTCCGCCGGCTCGGCTTCCTCTTCGGCGCCCTCTTCCTTCTTCTCCTTGATCATTTCCACTTCGCCAACCGTCGCGGTGGCTGCTTCAAGCACGGCCGCCTCCTGGGCCTCCGTGATCGGCGCGGCCACGGAGAGCACGGAAATATCCTTGTCCCCGATAATTTCCACGCCGGGCGGCGGCTTGATGTCCCCGATATGAATGGCCTGGCCGATTTCCAAATGGCTGACATCCACGACGATGGTCTCCGGCAGATCCTTGGGCAGCGCGCGAACTTTCAACTTGAAAAGAACGTGCTCCAGCGTGCCGCCGCCGGTCTTCACGCCGGCGGCTTCCCCGGAGCCGTTGACCGGCACCGTCAGGGTCACCTTCTCATCTTCCGCCACCTCATGCAAATCAATGTGCAGCACTTGACTGGACAAAACATGGTGCTGGATTTCCTGGATGATCGCCAGCCGTTTGGGCTTGGCATCTCCCTGGACGGCGAGATCCAGCAGCACATTCTCCGAGGCGGCGCTGTGGACGACGTCCCGGATGTCCTGGAGGTTGATTTCCAGGCTTTGGGGCTTGTTTTGCCGTCCATAAATGACGGCGGGGACGCGGCCAGAGGCGCGCAGGGTTCTCGAACCGGCCCGGCGGCCAAGGGTTCGCGGAAAAGCGTTTAACGGGACAGATTTCATCGTATCACCATTTTATACCACATTCTTTAACACTAAATAACACTATTTCACACTGCGGCGGCGGACACCAGTTTAACTGGTCCGCCCCCCCTTGAATTCAAACAACGAAGTGACCGACGAATTGCAGTTAATTCGCTTGATCGCTTCGCCCAACAGCCCGGCCACCGACAGGGTGGTTATTTTCAGCCCATCAATATGGGGGCGTAGGACAGTATCAGTAGTTATTAATTCGTCAATGGCAGATTTTCGGAGCCGTTCGATGCCCAGATCGTTCAAGATGGCGTGGGAGACGCAGGCGATGATTTTTTTGGCCCCTTTTTTCTTCAGCAAGGCGGCGGCGTTGGAGAGGGTTCCAGCGGTTTCCGTCAGGTCGTCCACCAGGAGGACGTTGTGGCGGCGGATTTCTCCGATGACGGCCATGGACTCGATCTCGCTGGCGCTTTTGCGGCGCTTGGCGACGATGGCCAGCCCAGCTTCCAGGACTTGGGAATAGGCATGGGCCATTTTCAAGCCGCCGACGTCGGGGCTGACGACGACCAGATCGGGAATGTGCTTCTGCTTCAAATATTCGTACATGACCGGAGCGGCATAAAGATGGTCCACGGGGATGTCAAAAAAACCCTGAATCTGCTGGGCGTGGAGGTCCATGGTGAGGATGCGGTTGGCGCCGGCGGCGACCAGGAGGTTGGCGACCAGCTTGGCGGTGATGGGAACGCGGGGCTGGTCTTTGCGGTCCTGTCGGGCGTAACCGTAAAAGGGGAGAACGGCCGTGATGCGGGAGGCGCTGGCGCGGCGCACCGCGTCCATCATGATGAACATCTCCATCAAGTAATGGTTGGTGGGCGGGCTGGTGGACTGGACGATATAGACGTCCTCGCCGCGGACATTTTCCTCGATTTTGACAAAGGTTTCGCCGTCAGGAAAGGAGCTGACGCTGCATTTGGCCAGTTCCATGCCGATGGAGGCGGCAATGCTTTTGGCGAGCGGAATGTTGGACGTGCCGCAAAAAATTTTCACAGGTATTTGGTTTTGCTCAAGAAATGAGAACCCCCGTTGAAGGCGGTTCCATTGTGGCGGCAATGTAACAATTTGGGCGGGTGATGCAAGCATATTGCGCGGAAAAGTGGCGGGCCGAGCTGGACGGGAAAGGAAACGGGACGGGATCGGAAGTTTTGGGGTTTAAACGGCGAGAGAAAAAAACGGAGAAATCGGAGGTTTTCGCAGCAGGCATGGAATCTCGATCAAAGAACTCTAGATAATGTTTGCTTATCAATGGAAAAGGCGGAGGTAATGCCGGATGTTGGTAATAAGGCAGTTGACGGCGCCAGGAGCGGGGTTGTTGGCGAGGCTGGTCCAGGCTGCGGGCGCCAAGTCGGCGGCGGTCTGGAGGCAGGTGACGGCGCTTTTGGCGGGGCACGGGGAGATTGGTTCCGCGGCGACCAACCCGGATTGTCCGCGGCCTGTGGCGGAAGTGGTGACCCCACCAGGAATTGAACCTGGATCACAAGTTCATGGAACCGAGAAAGCGGGAGGAGCAAGAGTTCGCTCAAGCGCCTCAAGGGCCGGGCGCCGGCAGCAGTGTGCGGATGCGCCTCTGGCGGCCTCTTTAATGTGTTGACCCGTTTCAAAAGATGGGTTTTCTTGTGAAGACGACGGATGCCTTGAGATTCAGATCATTCATACCGTTTACGACACTTCTTGTCTTCTTTGGGAGCGGGCGCATTTTTTCCCACGGCCCGCCGGCGGCTCGTTCGCGGGCGGAATTCGCCAGGGCCATGGCAAGAATCAAGGAAAAAACGCCGCAAGACAAGGTGCTTGCCGTTCTCGGCCAACCGGACGACATACGCGCACAGTTTGATCCAGGCGGAATTTGGGGACGGGCCATAAAAGAGGTCTGGTGTTACGGCACCAAGGGTCATTTAAGTTTTCCCACGCTCGGGTGTGTCTTTATTGATACGAATGGTCTGGCCCAAGAGATTGTCGGGGCCAGAGGCCAGCCTCCAAGATCCGGGCTGTTCAAGGAGGATGAATTACAGGATCTTCTGCGTCTGCTGAACACCGCGCCAGCTCTGGAGGGAGATACCTTCAACCCGCTGCCGCTCATTCAAATTGTCAATACGCTGCAACCACTTGGGAAGGAGAAGGCGCTGGCAGCCATCGGGGAGTACCTCCGTGTTTCCATGCCTTGGAGAGATTTTTCTGGGCCTCGATCGGGATTATTCCTTGTGATGCGGGTTTTGTTTGACGTCCCAGGCGGCATGGATTCCTGCCCAAAGGGGCTGATCGGCTACATCCAATCACCTCCGCAACGGAATCCCCATCTGACTCCTTGCTTTCCCATCGCATTGGCTGATGACATTCCGATGCTGTTGTCGGGTTTCGGAGCTTTGGAGTTTTTTTTCAATCTACTTGATCCAAGTCCGGTCGAAAATGATGTGAAATTCTACCGTGAGCACGGACATTTTCGTTCCCAACCGCTGGGACCCAGCAACGATCCCCTGGCGGCATTGACGCATTTGATGAAATCCCAGCAATGGATTTATGCAGACTCCAAACTGGCACAATCCGGCGGGGTTTCATTCGGGGATGCCCAAAACAATGAAGAGGAAAAATCCATGCTCAGGGAGCAACTGCTCCGGCTGATTGACTCGGTGTACCGCCTGCCCACTGACTATTTCGGCAACCGGCTGCCTGAAGGCCCCTCGCTGGAACCGAGTTGGCAAAAGATTGTCGCTGACGTCTCCGCGCTCAAAATAAAATGGGATCCGCAACAGAATATGTTCGTCTTTCAGGATGGCTCGCAGCTTTCCAAGCTGACCCGCAAGATTTACCAACGGGAAATTTGGCGGCTCACCGGAATGGGGTTCGAGGACGCGGAACTCATCATCGAGCGGAAAAGTGATGAGTGGGTGGATGTTATGCTGACGCGGGTTGAGAAAACGGGAGCCAAACTTAGACCTTCCACGCTAATTCTCTTCGCTGGCGACGAAAATCAACCGCCGTTGCTGACCTTCAAATATACTAATAATTTGGCAATTGGAGGAGGCAGTTGGGAGACGCGAACGGTCCGCCTAGGAGCAAACACCGAACTCAGGGCGAGATTGGAAATTGCCGGGTACCGCACCAACACCAGCTTTGTATTCAAACCTTAGTTGCCGGCCGCGCGCAAAAGGGGGTTCCGGGGTCTGAAATTGATTGGCGCTTGGACCTGGTGTGTGGCAGTATTTGGGAGGCATAGGAAGCGCCTGCGAAGGTCGGTTTCAGGCGCTGGACTTGCGAGCGCCCCTGTACCTCAAATGGATAGAGGAGCGGTTTCCTAAACCGTCCATCCCGGTTCAATTCCGGGCGGGGGTACCATTTCCAAATGAAAGTGCACCCATTAGGGCAGTCGCGGTTATCTGACCTGGCTGCTGCAGTGGCAAGGCAATGTGCGGCGGCGTGTCCGCGAACAGGAGGCTGCTGCCATGAACGAATTGCTTGCCACTAACTCGGACGATCAGTGGAATCATATTGCCCCCCAACTCGACGCCGCGTTGGGTAAATTGAGCGAACCGGAATGTGAAGCGGTGTT
>Ga0187888_1003443_pt1 | contig 12393 bp, 20 predicted proteins | sample June2016WEW_7_40_FD_132987 | JGI IMG/M metagenome (GOLD analysis project Ga0187888, IMG submission 132987) | Peatland microbial communities from SPRUCE experiment site at the Marcell Experimental Forest, Minnesota, USA - June2016WEW_7_40 | ecosystem: Environmental > Terrestrial > Soil > Wetlands... | reverse complement strand
TCGAATGAGAACAAGGCGGCTGAGAACAAGGCGGCTGCAACCCGCTCGAATGAGAACAAGGCGGCTGAGAACAAGGCGGCTGCAACCCGCTCGAATGAGAACAAGGCAGTTGAGAACAAAGCAGCTGCAACCCGCTCGAATGAGAACAAGGCAGTTGAAAACAAAGCAGCGGCAACTCGTTCGAATGAGAACAAGGCGGCTGAGAATAAAGCGGCTGCAACTCGCTCGAACGAGAACAAGGCCGCTGAGAATAAGGCAGCAAAGCCCAAGGAAACTCGTCCGCCTAGTGAGTCTAAGCCGACTACAGCTCATGCGCAGCCGGCTCCAAAGCCGGCACCTGCAGCTCATGCGCAGACCGCTTCTAAACCGGCACCTGCGGCTCATGCGCAACCTGCTTCTAAGCCGGCAACTGTGGCCCATGCGCAGCCAGCCCCGCATCCAGCGAAAGAGGCGCCCAAAACTGAAGAGGCCCCTCGGAAATAGCAGAATGACTGCGACGTAGTGCGTCAGTCTGTTCGAGGTGTAAGAAAGGCGATTAACTTTTGTATCTGCGCGGGTCCAATCCTCGGGCCCGCGCCATTTTTGTTTCTGCCTGCGCGCAGCAGTCATGGACTGAAGGTTTGTCCTCGAAGAGAGGCGGGTCCATTCGCCGCCTCACGCGCATCCGTTCCCAGGGCGGTTGATCGCGCCTTCGATCAGTTTTTCTTCACTGAGCAGTTTTGACCATCAGAAGACTGGCGGAGCGCCTATAACCAAAGCTGGACTCGTAAGGAAAAAGGAGCCAAATATGCTTGGAACTATATTGATCGTGATCTTGATTCTAGCCCTGGTAGGGGCACTGCCAAGATGGTCGCATAGCAGAGACTGGGGCTATTACCCGACCGGAGGAGTAGGACTCGTCCTTTGCGTCGTCGTAATTCTCCTGGTTCTAGGCCGCATTTGAACCATGCGCCACGCGGCAATGTCGTTAGGCTCCACAGCCAAGGGTTGGCGCCTGCTTTCTGTCCGTGCCACGGCGCTTCTGCTCGTCGTGCTCATGTACAGCGGCGGTTCGTCTGCGTACTCCGTTTCGACGCACGAGGAGATCGTCGACCTGCTCTGGACCGACGAGATCCAGCCCCTCCTTCTCAAGCGATATCCGGGACTGTCGGAAGACCAGCTCAAACAGGCACACGCCTATGCCTATGGAGGCGCGGTCATCCAAGATCTCGGCTACTACCCGTTCGGCAGTAAAGAATTCAGCAACTTGGTGCACTACGTGCGCAGCGGAGACTTCGTTCGTGAGCTGCTGCTGGAAAGCCAGGATGTCAACGAGTACGCCTTCGCACTGGGCGCCCTGTCGCACTATGCGGCGGATATCGCCGGTCACCCGGCGGTCAACCAGGCCGTTGCGATCGAGTATCCGAAGCTGCGGGCGAAGTACGGCAAGTCCGTCCGGTACGCCCAGGACAAGACCGCGCATCTGAAAACGGAGTTCGGATTCGACACGGTGCAGGTCGCGAAGAATCGTTATGCGTCGCAGCAGTACCACGATTTCATCGGATTCCAAGTGTCCAAGCCCCTGCTGGAACGTGTCTTCCCCGTGGTCTACGGAGTGGAGTTGAAAGACGTGCTCACCCGCGAGGAGCTGGCGGTGGGTTCGTATCGTTTTGCGGTCAGCCGCATGATTCCGGAAATGACCCAGGTCGCGCTGCAAACCCACAAGAAGGACCTGATGCGCGAAACTCCAGACTTCGCGAAACGCAAATTCCTGTACCGTCTTTCGCGCTCTGATTACGAGAGGCAGTGGGGAAAAGACTACGTCAAGCAGGGCGCGGGCACCCGGATCTTGTCAACGCTCTTGCGATACATGCCGAAAATCGGTCCCTTCAAAGGGCTGGCGTTCAATAACCCCACTCCCCAAACTGAGGACCTGTATTTCAAGAGCATCAACACGACCGTCGATCAGTACCGGGCCTTTCTCGAAGAAGTGCGCACCGATTCACTGGTCGTTCCCAATTGTGATTTGGATAGCGGGAACGTAACCAAAGCAGCGGAGTATTCGCTGACCGACGACACCTATGCGACGTTGCTCGCTCAGTTGTCAGAGCGCAAGTTCGATCGGACGTCTCCGGAGCTGCGCGATAACATCCTGCAGTTCTATTCCGACCTCTCGGTACCGATCGAAACGAAGAAGGACCAGCCTCGCTGGCAAGGCGTGCTGACTGAGCTGGACCAGTTGAAATCTGCGGCGCCGATGCCGACTGTCGCGGGCAGCCTCGCACAGTGATCCCGATCCGTGCCACGGCGAGGGCTGCCACAACGACAAACATGTCGTTGGCTACTACAATTCCGGCGACCGAAATAAAATCGGACCAACAACAATGTTTTCCAGAAAAGGCCCGTCACATGATCCACACAACCACCCTTTGTCGATTCGGTATCTTGCTTCGCACTTTGATCTTTTCTCTCGGTGCAGTGGTCGCGCTTGCCCAGACAGGCCTTGCGCAATCTGTTCCCAACGTGAGCGGCACGATGCCGCCCGTAATCATCATCGGTTTTGTCGGTGGGTTCATCAAGCACGACAATCTTGTCCACAGCGAGGTGCTGTCGCACTGTTTTGTCCTGCTGGATTTGCTAAAAAAAGACGTAAAGCGATTAGGCCCCCCGGCGACGAAGTTGCAATCTCGGACGGGGAGTTTCGGGGCCGCTCGTTTTCTGTCTGCGCTTGTATTCGAACAAGCCGAACAGTCCGCCCAGCACTGAGAACGCGATCAGAACGAAAAGCACATCCCAGTAGTACCGCGCGAAGAAACTCACGATGTGACGCCCGTAGCGGAAGCCGAGATAAGCAAGGATGGTGAACCTCAGGCCACGTCCCACGGCCAGAGCAGTCAGAAACTTCCTGGTGGAATACTGCATGGCGCCCGCGGCCAGGAGCATGGGTACGATGGGAAACGGCGGCGGAAGCAGAGCGGGGATCGCGACCGCCGCGAAGCCCCAGCGTGAAAAAATCGCATAGACCTTGTCGGTCTTCTTCTTCGAGAACCTTTTCTCCAGAGTTTCTTTGCCACCTTTGCGAGCCATGCGGTAGGTAAGGTAGCCGCCGAGGATGGCTCCCGCTGTCGCCATCATCGCATAGTAGACCCACAAGTTTCGATGGTGGGCCGTCAGCAGGACGGTGACGATGTCCGAGCTACCCGGTAGAGGAATGAGCGAGTTGTCTGCGACGCCGAGCAAAATCAGGCCCAGGCCGCCGAGATGAATCAGCCATCGTAAGGCGGTTCTTTTCGACACGAGCAGGACGATCGTAAGGAAGTGCATCTTCGCTATTGGAGCAGAATTACGTTCGGCAAGATGCAATGTTAATGGCAGTTTATGCCGCCCGGCTAGAACCTAACGCGCTGTTGACCGCAGGATCGGGGGACTTGACGACAATGTCTTCCTCGAACACGAGCCTGGCATTCCCCGCTGGTTGGACGTGCTCAACGTCTACGGAAACGAGTGACGGCAAGACAATCCGTGTACGCAAAGAGGCCCGTGGCCTCACTGGCTGTTATCGTGCACCGGCTTCGCTTCCACGGCATCGGCTGCGGAAAGTTTCCGATCCCGGTGTGGCTCGGTGCGCGGGGCGCCCGTATGCAGTTCACAAACCTCCCCGACCGCAGCACCACAAGTCGTACAAGGCACGGACAATATCTGTTTCGGGGTGAGTTCCCTAGTCTTCATGACCACATGATGCGACATTTCCCGCTGCAAGAATGCACAATTTTGCTCAGTTTCCACGCACATCACAGGCATCGGTGACCTCGATCACAAAATGCGGCGATGTCGTAAACAATCTCTTCCTCAGCAGAGAGTTACTCACAGGGACGAGATGCGGTCCGGTTTTAACTGTGCGCCCCGTGTTTTTTCAATTGTGAGCAAAAGTGAACATCTTTGGTGATCATGATTCTGACATAATCTTGATACGTGTAGCCTCACGTTTGGGAGAGGTCCCGTGATGGCGTCAACCAAGTTGGCCAAGAACCATCGCGATTTCGATCCGCAGAAATTCCTTGCCACCATCGGCGACGGCAGGAAAGTCCTGGCCTTTCCCAAGAAACAAACAATCTTTGCGCAGGGAGACGCGGCTGACGCAGTCTTCTACATCCAGGAGGGCAAGGTTCGACTCACGGTCGTATCGAAGATTGGCAAGGAAGCAACTCTGGGCATCTTGAGCGAGGGACAGTTCTTCGGAGAAGGCAGCCTGGCGGGACAGGCGCTACGCATGGGGTCTGCAACCGCAATGACGGAATGCGAACTTCTGCGCATTGACAAGAAAGCGATGATGCTTGCGCTTCACCGGGAACAAACGTTCTCCGATCTATTCGTAGCCTATCTGCTGGCACGAAACATCCGATACGAAGAGGATCTGGTTGATCAGCTCTTCAATTCCAGCGAAAAGCGGCTGGCTCGTCTTCTGCTGTTGCTTGCTCACTTCGGCAAAGAAGGCGTACCCCAGACTGTAATCCCCAAGATCAGTCAGGAAACCCTGGCGGATATGATTGGCACAACCCGGTCGCGGGTCAGCTTCTTCATGAATCGGTTCAGAGAGTTAGGCTTCCTCGATTATGGCGGGACTGGGCTGCAAGTTCATAGTTCCCTTCTAAATGTCGTTCTCCACGACTAAGTCCCACGCTGCAAGTTTCGCGAATCTCCTTCCAGGCAGCAAGAGGAAATCAGGCATTTGCTGGATCCAGCCCGGAAAGCGGCATTATTCTCGTCGCAACCAGCACCTCCAACAATGTGGCTGTGTTACGAACGCTTCCCGAGATGGTGATCAGTGCTTCTGACACGACGGGATGTTCCTCTGCCAACAAGTCAAGACGGTCGCTCACACTGTAGAGTTGCTGAACCTCGTGCAGAATCGCATTGGAATGCATTGGGGTACACGGCTTTCTAAAAGCCTAAGGAGAGAAATCTTCAGATGGGCTGACTTAGTTCAGGGAACCTGAAAGAGGAGAAGGTGGTAACCGCCCCAACTACATCATATAGTTATTTTCATATTTTGTCCTTTGATCGGATCTCGATTGAATCCGGGAGAATGAGCAACTTCCTGCCTGTGGACGACCCAGAGTTGCTCATTTGCCCCGGCAGCGCTGTACAGAATCGCTCACTTTGTGCCGAAGGACGTCCTAACCACGGCACAGGAAGAACTTTGCACTCTGTCAACTCTCGGTCAGTTGGCCTAACGCTGATTCAAAAGACGATCAATTGTGACCAGTCTTGTGAAGCTGAAAGTTTGATACTACCTACTCACAAGGTTTTGACTGAAAAGCGAAAGCGAATCTCGTGAACTACGTTTGGCTTTGTGGAGATATCTATGAACTTCAATGTGCTGGATCCAAGACTGATTGCGCTTCTCGCCGCCCTGATAGTGATCCTCGCAGTGGTTGCCTGGCTGTACGTGCGAAATCGCAGGAGTGCGACTGCAGACATGCGGAAAAAATTTGGCCCCGAGTATGATCGGGCAGTGCTGACGCACGGGTCAGAACGAAAGGCCGAAGCGAAATTAGCGGATCGCGAGAAGAGAGTTGAAAAACTCAACATTCGCGATCTTGATCCGACCGAACACGAACGCTTTTCGAAACAGTGGCAGGCAGTACAGTCCCGCTTTGTCGATTCCCCGAAGGGGGCCGTCGCGGAAGCCGATGACCTAGTGTCCTTAGCAATGAAGGCTCGCGGCTATCCTGTATCCGATTTCGATCAACGTGCGGCCGACATTTCTGTGGACCATCCCCGGGTAGTGGAGAACTACCGATCTGCGCATGAGATTGCCCTGCGTGTTGGGAAAGACCAAGCAACCACGGAAGAGCTGAGAACAGCAATGATTCACTACCGTTCCCTGTTCGATGAATTAGTGCAGGTGCCGGCGACTGTTGAACAAAAAGAAGTAGCGTAGTGGCTGAATTGAAGACAAAGGAACGGTGAGATGAGGACATCGATCTGGGTCCACAGATACCTTGTAAAACAGGCTTTCAAAAAGGAGAACGATGATGACGACGAATGAGCAGGTTAAGTGTGCGCATCTACCATGCCGCTGCTTGGTGCAGGCTGGCGATAAATACTGTGGTCAAGCTTGTAGGGAAGCGGGATCCAAGGAGGTGGAGATTGCCTGCCAGTGCGACCATGGAACTTGCCCACTTACCGCATGAAGACAGTACCTGTTGTTGGTTGGACTTAGATTAACCGAGGAGGAATCAACATGCAGATGAGACTTATGCATCTGTTGTTGGCGATCGCGGGCCTCGCGGCGCTACCAGTGCTGGCAAAGGCGCAAGCGCTGGTCGATTCCCGAGACTCCTCTGGTATTGTTGCAAGGACAACCGCGGCGCAGCCAGATTTGACGTACACGCGTCCGACAGAGAAAACGAAGATCGAGGACTACCTCTTTGACGCGTTCGGCCCGTATCCAGCCGCGGGCGCAACGTTTGCGGCTGCCATTGGCCAGGGGCGGAACACCCCACCGGAGTGGGGACAAGGAGCCGAGGCTTACGGCAAGCGTTTCGGCTCCGCCTTTGGCATCGCGGCAATCAGCACGACGACACGCTATGGGCTAGCGGAGGCATTCAGGGAAGACTCGTTGTACTACCGTTGCGAATGCAAGGGCGTGTTTCCACGACTGCGCCACGCCGTGATCTCCACCTTGACAGCTCGCCGCGGCGAAGACGGTCATCGCGTCTTTTCTTTCCCGTCTCTTGTCGCACCGTATGCAGGCTCCATGACTGCCGTCTATGCCTGGTATCCCGGCCGCTACAACGGCAAGGACGCGCTTCGAATGGGTAACTACACCATGCTGGGATATGTGGGTGGAAACATCGGTCTGGAGTTTTTCTACAGCGGACCTCACTCGCTTCTACATCGCATGCACTTGAACAATGGGCACGGAGCGCCAACTTCGGGTTCAAACCCGTGACCGACAGGAAATTAGTTGCGGCCGCAGGCTTGGAATCGCCTCTTCCGGTGCCACGGACCTCTCTTATGTCGCCCGGCGTGAGTTCCGCCAAAGGCCTGATCAGCGAGTTTCTCGAATGGTTCGGAGATCTCGGCATCTTTTTCTGGCAGGTTATCCGCGCTGCGGTCACGCCGCCGTTTGAATTCCGCGAACTATTTCGACAACTCGACGAGATCGGATCAAAGTCTCTGCCACTGGTCGCTTTGGCCGGAGCCGCAACCGGCGTGGTACTCTCTTTGGAAGCCCGCTACAGCCTGACTCGATTTGGGGCTAAGTCGCTGCTTCCCGCCGCCATCGTGTTCTCTGTCATTCACGAGACTGGGCCGATTATTACGGGTCTGGTCGTGAGCGGTCGAGCAGGAGCTGGGATTGGCGCGGAGCTGGCGTCGATGAAAGTCACCGAGCAGATCGACGCCATCGAGGCATCTGCAGTAAACCCTTACCGATTGCTGGCGGCGACCCGCATCGTGGCTTGCATCCTGATGCTGCCTCTGCTGACCCTCGCTGCCGACTTTTGCGGCTTGCTCATGGGCTGGGTTACGCAAGCGCTGGTTGAGCCGGTCTCCTTACACCAGTTCATCAATGCCGGTTTTAACGGCGCCAGCTTTAACGATTTCCTGCCACCGACGTTTAAGACTATGGTGTTTGGGCTGATCATTGGGCTGGTCGCGTGTTTCCAGGGAATGCGGACACAGGGAGGTGCCGCGGGCGTGGGCCGCGCGGCCACGAGTTCAGTAGTGTTGTCGTCGCTATTCGTGATCCTCGCCGACGTCGTGCTGGTGAAACTGATCATCATATTTTTTCCATGAACGTCTGCAGTGGACATTGGTTGAACAACTCGCGAAATAATTATGGTCACACTCGATCAAATTGCGACGCAACGAGAAGAAGCCGAGCAGGACGGCAGTGCACCGGTGCTCACGGTCGAGGACGTGCACAAGTCCTTCGGAAGTCAAAACGTTTTGAACGGGATCACCCTCACCGTGAAACGCGGCGAAACCCTCGCGGTGCTGGGTCGCAGCGGTACCGGTAAGAGCGTATTGCTCCGGCTCGTCGTCGGCCTCGAAAAGCCCGACTCGGGATTGGTTCGCATCCACGGGCAAGACATCGCAGGCCTAGCTCTTGACCAACTCGGCGAGATCAGGAAGAAAATGGGTTTCCTGTTTCAACACGCCGCGCTTTACGACTCGCTCACCGTCGAGCAGAACGTAGCTTTTCCGCTGCAACACCATAAGAAGGAGATGTCGAGGCCTGAAAAAGCCGCCCGCGTCAGGGAACTACTGGCGGAAGTGGGAATGGAAGGCGATTTTGCCAAGATGCCCTCAGACATTTCGGGCGGCATGCAGAAACGAGTAGGGCTCGCGCGTGCGCTGGCTTTGGAGCCCGACATTCTGCTGCTCGATGAACCCACCGCTGGCCTCGATCCCATCAGCGCAGCGGAGATTGATGATTTGGTTCTCAAGCTCCAGCAGGAACATCACATGGCGTCCATCGTTGTGACCCACGATCTGCACAGCGCGAAAACGATTGCGAACCGTTTGGCGCTGCTCAATCAGGGAAAAGTCGTGATCGAAGGCGACTTTGAAGAACTTCAGAAAAGTGACATCGAGTTTGTTAGGGAATTCCTAAGGCATTCGTAGGAGGACATATGTCGAGAGCGGCGCGGTTAGGAGCTTTCATCGTTGCAACACTGGCAATTCTAGTCGTCGGTGTCTTCATCATCGGTGGCAAGCAGTATCTTTTCAGCTCGACGTACCAGTTGAAAGCACAATTCGACAATGTGGTGGGCCTCGATGCTGGCGGCGATGTGCGGGTGGGCGGCGTTCACAGCGGAACTGTGCGCAGCATCCTGTTGCCTCACAAACCCGGCGAAAAGGTCACTGTAATCATGGATCTCGGCAGGTCCACGCACGAAATCATCAAGCAAGACTCCTTGGCTACGATCGAGACGGAGGGTTTGTTGGGCAACCAGTTTCTGGCGATCTCGTTTGGATCGGCTGGATCAGGCGAAGTGCGGGATGGCGATATCATAACGAGCCAGCCGCCACTCGAAATGTCAGATCTGCTCCAAAAGACAAGCGGTATCCTGGATAGCAGCCAGCAAGCCATACAGAACGCCACTCGAGCAACGGCGAATCTAGACTCGATCAGCGCCAAGATTGACAGAGGTCAAGGAACCGCAGGAGCGTTGGTCAATGACAAAGCTCTCTATACCAACCTCGAACAGACGACGGGTGCCATGCGCGATACGATGGTGCAAGCGCAAGCCGGCGTTACCGACTTCCAGGAGAATATGGAAGCCATGAAGCACAATTTCTTCCTGCGCGGGTATTTCAAGAGCCGCGGATACGAAGACTCCGCCGAACTCGCCAAGAATGAGATCGAGCGCTTACCGCAAGGCACACCGACAAAGCAGTTCACCTACTCAGCGAAGCAGCTTTTCGATAAGCAAGATTCCGCCAAGCTGAAGAACCAGAAATCTCTAAACGCTGGCGGCGAGTTCCTGGCTAATAACCAGTTCGGGTTTGCGGTGGTGGTCGTGTCGGTCGGAATGGAAGGCGATACCCAGAAGGACTTGGTGCTAACCGAAGCTCGGGCCATGGTTGTGCGGGAGTATCTGGTAGAGAACTTCGGATTCGATGATAGCCAGCTTAAAACTCTGGGAATGGGCAAGCAGACAGAGGGGAATTCCGATCCAGGCGGGGGTGCGGTACAGATTCTCATCTACCCAGCCGGGACCGAAATTCCACCTAACAGGCAAACGCCGGCCGGTATCTCATACAAAACACCTTCAGACCCACCGGTTCAGGCTTCGGCAGACGCAATACTGAAGCCGCAGTAGTAGACGCAGCTTTCCGCGAGACTACACTCTTTCGGATCTTCTGGACTGCCCGACTTTCGTGCCAAGCTCTTCGGAGAGTTGGTGGGCGTTTCTGGAGTACTCGAGCGCCTGTTTGCTGAGTTCATGAGCGGTTAGATGATCCCCCTTGCCGTGGGCGACGGCAGCGGCGGTGTGGGCGTGGGCCGCAAGGTTATGGAGCTCTGCGACTCGATTGTGCGGGCTCTGTGGCATGGTGTTTTCCTCAACCGTCTCGATGCAGCGATAGAGCCAGTGCAGCTTGTCGCTGCTTCCCAGGCTGTCTTGATCCGAGGTGCCGTCACCGGGGCAAGAACAGAAAATACGCACCGCCTAAGCGGCGCTCTTTTTCTGGGCTCCTTGCTCGGAAGCTGGCGTCGACAGGCTGTCGCAACGCTCGGCATGCAGTTTCGCAGCTTCAGCGTCGTGATGAATTGCGTGTTGATTGTGCCCGTGAGTCAGGTATGCGTGGTGCGCAGCCTTTTCGTGCTCCTCGGCTGCATCGTATTTCGTTGCCTCTTTGTAGTGGAAGGCTGCCCGCTCATGATGTCGAGCAGCCTCTTGGTAATGCTCCCGAGTCTTTGACATGCGGTTCTCCTTGACCAGGCCGGACGCGATTCGCGTTTTACGCGACGCGCTCGTCGTCGTTTAAGTACTCTTGAGGGACGTCGTCTTCCGGCACTTCACGCGTAGTTACCTCAGATATGTCTGGATCCTTGGCGTTTTCCACACCGTCGATGGCATCAGCTTCGAACGCGTTTCCTTCCTCTACCAATTCCTTCACACTCTCAGAATCCGCACCGGCGACATCCGATATTTGCTGGCTGTCGCCGGACTGCCCAGCTGAATTCGATCCAAGGTCATCCGGGTTGCGCTTATTGTTCGCAGACATACCTTTTCCTCCAGTAACAGTGAGATGCCGAGTCCAGCCATCTCGTTGCGAACACCTATGCTGCTACTGCTTCCGGTGTGTGCAGAGTGCAGTAGGCAGGATGCGTGGTTTCGATGATGTCCTTGGCCTTGGCGACTTCTGCAGCCGTTCCGTGGGCGATCAGCAGGAACTGATCGGTCTTGAGTGCTGTTTCGTATTTCACGATGCTGTCCTTGGGGATTCCGATGCTGTAGAGGCCTGCTCCCAGAGCACCCAACCCTCCTACGACTACCGCACCTTCCAACGCTCCCACGATCCACGCCACCAGAGGTCCGGCCACTAAGATTGGGCCGAGACCCGGAATCATGAAGAGAGCAGATCCGAACAAGAGCCCCCAAAAGCCTCCCCAGAATGCACCGACTTTGCCCCAATACTTCATGCGGTCGCCGGCATTGTAGTAGCCCACTACCTGCTCATCTGTGTGGTAGCCCTTGCCGACGATCGATAACTTGTGCATGTCGACTCCGCCGCGCTGAAGCTCCTTCACCGCTCGATCCGCATCCGTATGACTGTGATAAATCGCGACCACTGAATTGTCTACAGACATTGTGTAGTCTCCTCGGCGCTTCGCCGCCATTGTTGGACCATAGAGAGGTCCGAACTCCGACTATGACAGTGCGGTGAGGGAAAAACTGATCCTTATTGCTCAGTGCGTGCGCAGCTCTCGGTAGAGATATGTCTCAAAGCTTCCGTGACGTTGGCGGCAGCGACTACTTCAAATCCCTTGTGTTCAAGTGTCGCATTCATCATGGCGCGAACGGCATCGTCGTCATCGACAAGCAAAACCTTGTGAGCCACGGGTGGTTCGGTCGGAGTCATAAAGCACGGCCTCTCGTCACGAGGAATGCAGTATTGCTCGGTTTTATTTCCAAAAGTGTATAAAAGAGCACAGTCATTAAGAGTGTCAACGGGTAGTGTGCTCTTAGTCCGTAAGCTCAAAGCGCGGTCATGGGTTAGCGGCGGAACACCGACCATTCGGACCCTCACGACCGCGCGATATCAGTGGCACGTTTCAGGCTGGACTTCCACGGGGGAGCCGGCCTTTTTTCGTGCCCGACACCAAGAAGGCCGACGCACCGCCCGAGGCTGACAACGTCAACGCGCTCCGCTCGTGGACTCCAAGATCGCCTCTCACTGATTCGATGTCCCCGGCATCGAGCCGCAATCGAGATTTTCGATCGAGGGCATGCTTCTGGGTAACTGGGGAAAGATCTGGGTAGCTCACTCTTCGGAGTGGATTCGAACCTTTCATCGAGTCAGTTCACTACAGGGAACTGATACGACGGATGCTCGGAACTGATCTTTTTTGAACAGATTTCGACATCTCCGGAATGAGAAAGTTCTGCCAGAACTATTTGCGACCGAGACGGAGGCTGCGGTACGTTTCGTCCAAAAATCGGCCCTCAATCCACGCAACCCGCGTCAGCAGAGCATCACCGAGCAAACGAGGGATGATGGGCCAGAGGAATCACAATGCATATTCGTTTCATTCGTACGCTGTTGTTCGGGCTCGTCGTGCTGTCTATGTCGGCAGCATCGTTTGCGCAAATTGGCGTGGCCATTAGGATCGGCCCACCCCCGCTGCCAGTTTATGAGCAGCCGCTTTGTCCGCGGGACGGTTATCTCTGG
>Ga0187888_1003432_pt1 | contig 12414 bp, 9 predicted proteins | sample June2016WEW_7_40_FD_132987 | JGI IMG/M metagenome (GOLD analysis project Ga0187888, IMG submission 132987) | Peatland microbial communities from SPRUCE experiment site at the Marcell Experimental Forest, Minnesota, USA - June2016WEW_7_40 | ecosystem: Environmental > Terrestrial > Soil > Wetlands... | reverse complement strand
TGCTCGACGAAGTCGCGGAGGAACCGGGCCGCCTGCGGAGTTTTCGGCCCGGCGATCTCCGGCCCGCCCACGCGCGCGGCCGGCAGCGCCCGCTTGACGGCGTCCACGGCGTGGTCATAGAGCCGATGGTAGTCCTCGGCTGTGCCCCGCCAGTACATGATGTTCGGCTCGTTCCAGACTTCCCAGTACCATTGCTCGACCTCGGAGCGGCCGTAGCGGCCGGCACAGTGAGTCACCCACTGGTAGACCAGCTCGCCCCACTTGCGGTAATCGCTGGGAGGATAGGCCCAGCCGGTGGAGATACTGCCGCCCTGTGGCGACCAGTGATGCTGGTAGGGCTCGGGCTTCTGCGACAGTGCCTGCGGCATGAAGCCGATCTGCACGTACGGTTTCAGGCCGCGCTCGAGGTAGGTGTCGAAGATGCGGTCCACGATTGTCCAGTCGTAACGGGGCCGTCCCTGTGCGTCCTCGGTGTAGGCGCCCGTCGAGCCCCACTTGAGCGCCGGCGTGCCGTCCCCGGAGGTCAGCAGGTTGTGGGTCCGCACGAAAACCGTTTGCGGGCCAAGGGTCGCCAGGTCCGCCAGCAGTGCCTTGCCCTCTCTCATATACGTGTAGTTTGGCTCGTCATATCCGAAGAACCGCCAGGCGGGACGCAGTTGCCCTCCGGGCCTGGACGCGTCGAGCGTGATCGTGACGGCGGGCTCGGCCGGCTGCCCACGCCCGGCACACAGCGTGACCGCAAGCTGGTCGTGATCGCGCAGGATCGGAAGCTCATGATGAGTACCCCTCGTTATCCAGGAACTTCAGCAGCTCGAGTGGGTGTGTGATGATCCGGACCGCGCCGCTTGCTTGCAGCTCGTCCACGGTCCGAAAGCCCCAGGCCACGCCGATGGGAATCATGCCGGCCCGGCGGGCCGTGGTCATGTCGATCGATGAATCGCCCAAGTAGACCATCTGTTCCGGAGCAACATCGAGCTGCGTGGCGATCCGCAGCGCCTCGCCGGGATCGGGCTTGCGCGAAAAGCCCTCACGATCACCGAGAACCACCCGAAAGGGCCAGTCCGGCAGCAATTCGTTGACGCATTGTACGGTGAACGCATAGGGCTTGTTCGACAGCACCGCCATGCCCAGTGATCGGGTCACGAGGCCGTTCAGCAGCTCGGGAATCCCCGGGTAAGGCCGGCTCGCGACATTCCAGCCCCGGACGTAGGTCCCACGGAACCCGCCCACGCAACGATCAATGACGGCGGCGTCCACACCCGCCGGCAGAGCGCGGTGAAAGAGCATCGGTAACCCATCACCGATGAACTGCCGGTACGATTCGATGGGATGGGGTGGGAACCCCAGCTCCTCCAGGGTTTCATTGGCCGATCGCCCGATGTCCTCGAGCGTGTCGAGCAAGGTGCCGTCGAGATCGAACAGGACCGCGCGGACGTGGGCGGCGGAAGGCTCAGGCAACGTGCGTTCTCCCCCAACTCGTGAGACGAGGTTCCCATCACGCCATGATTTCTATTGATGAATCTAACGACAAGATTGGAATCTTGTCCCACATGGGGCCGGCTTCAGGGTAACCGACTGATCCGCACCAGCACCACGCCGTGACGGGGGACAGTTGCCCCGAACCGGCCGTCGAACTGGCCGAGGTCCTTCTGTCGCCAGAGGTCGCGAACGACCCTGGGCCCGGAAAGCTCCAGGTCCGGCCACTGTGCGGTGACAGTCGCGGCAGACTCGCCGCGGTTGAAAAGGCCCACCGCGCGTGCGCCGTCCTCCATGTCTTTGGCCCAGACCTCGAGCTTCTGGTCTTTGGCCACGCGCCGGCCCGGGCGGCCCAGCGGGTCCTGATCGACATCGATGACCTCGTCGTTGCAGAGCAGGCCCAGGGTGAAATCGTCGAGCCGGGTGATGTCGCCACTGAAGATCAAAGGCGCGGCCAGGAGACACCAGAGCGAGACGTGGGTGTACTGCTCGTCGGGCGCCAGCGGCGTGGGGACGGTCTTTCCCTTCCAGTTGCTCAGGTAACCCAGCAGCAAGTAATCGGGGTCGTTCCATCCGCCCGGCCCGCCAAATCTGTGCAGCTCGCGCTGGGCATAGAGGTCAAAGCCGTCGCGGAAAAGGGCCGCGGGAATACCCTCGAACGTGCCGCCGAAGTCGCCGGCTGTGCGCCAGCTCTGGCCGCCGACCGATTTGCCCCACTCCCAGACGTCGCCCATGCCGTACTGGCATAGGTTCAGGACGACGTCGCGCGGCTGGCGTTTGAGAATGTCGCCGATCTGCTTGTGGGGCTTCTCCAGGCCGGCCCGGGTCCTTGACCAACTGACCGTAGGAGCACCAGTCGTATTTCAGGAAGTCGTAGCCCCACTCGACGAATCGTTTCACGTCCTGCTCTTCATGCTGGTAAGCGCCGACGTGCCCGCCGCAGGTCAAGGGGCCGAGTGAGGTGTAGATGCCCGCCTTCAGCCCCCGGGCATGAATGTAGTCCGCCAGCGCCTTCATGTCGGGGAACCGGCTGTTGGGGTTGACCTTCCCTGCCGCGTCGCGCGGCGCGCCCCCCAGCTCCGATACCGGGGCGCCCGGCTCGACCGCCCAGCAGTCTTCTATATTCACATACGTGTAGCCGTGATCGATCATCCCCGAGCGGACCATGGCGTCGGCCGCATCGCGGATGATCTTGTCGGTGACATGGTTCTCCCAGACGTACCAGCTATTCCAGCCCATGTGCAGCGTCAGTGCGAGGGTCTCGCCGCAGACGATCCGGAACGGACGACTGGCAGTCCCATGCGCGTTGGAGACATCGAAGACCAGGTCGTGGGTCCCCGGATGCTCGAGCCGGCCCGTTATCTGGCCGGTCGCCGCGTCCACGACGAGCCCCTCGGGCAGCCCCTTCGCGCCGTAGCGAAGCGGGCGCTCGCCGCTGGCCGGAATCTTGAACAGGAGCAGTGAGCCCGGACGAACGCCGAAGATCTTCGGGCCGTTGATCCGGGGCGAAGGCCCAGGCCGGGGCGTGAGGATGAGTGGCTCTGCAGCCCGGGCCGGTACCGTGACAGTACCCAGCAGGCCAGCCGCCAGCATTGATAATAGCACTCGGCCAGTCACTTGCGCGAATCGTTCGTTTTGGTTTTTCATGTTCGGACGTTCATTTTCATGACGCGTGCTGTGCCTCGAGCAGGCCTTCGATCTCCTCCAGCGTCTTCCCCTTGGTCTCGGGAAGCCGCAGGAAGATGAACACGAAGCCCAGGACGCAGATCGCCGCGTAGATCCAGAAGGTTCCCGCCGGACCGAAGGCTTGGTTCAGCAGGGGAAACGAGTACGTCAGCGTGAAGCAGCCCACCCAGAGGGCGAACACGGCCAGGGCCATCGCCGTGCCCCGGACCCGGTTGGGAAAGATCTCCGAGAGCACAACCCAGGTCACCGGGGCCAGCGTGCAGCCGTAGAAGGCGATCGCCGCGACGACCAGGAGCAGCACGTGCGTGCCCTGAGTGTGCATCGCGAAGCTAAGGCCGATCAAGACGTAGATTACGGCCAGTCCGGCCGAGCCCACGAGCATCAAGGACCTGCGGACCACCCGGTCCACGGTGCCGACGCCACGAACGTGAAGACGAGGTTGACCAGCCCGGCGATCACGATGTTGAAGAGGATGTCGGAAACGCCGTAGCCGGCCGACGAAAAGATCTCCTCGGCGTAGTTGAAGATCACGTTAATGCCGCACCATTGCTGGAAGACCGCCAGCACCACGCCGATCACCACGGCCGGGCGAATCCTGGAGTCGAGCAATTCGCGGACCTCGACCCGGCTGGCGTTCGGGTCGTCGGCCAGGGTCTTGCGGATCTCGGCCAGGGCCGACCGGGCATAGGCCCCGCCGCCGACCCTGGAGAGGATCTGCTCGCACTGCTGCTCGCGACCGGCCCTGGCCAGCCAGCGCGGGCTTTCGGGCACGAAGAACATCGCCAGGAAGAAGAAGAGCGCGGGGATGGCCGTCACGCCGAACATCCACCGCCAGCCGATCCGGCCGTTCCACGAAGCGAGGATCTGCTCGGCCGTCGCGCCCGGCTCGACCGGCTCGGCGATCAGCCAGTTGATCACCTGGGCCAGCAAGATGACGATGACGATGGTGAGCTGGTTGATCGACACGAGCTTGCCGCGCATCGAGGCCGGGGCGATCTCGGCGATGTACAGCGGCGACAGGTTCGACGCCAGGCCGATCCCCACCCCGCCAGCCAGCCGGTTGAGCACGAAGATCGTGAACGCTCCGGCCAGGGCCGTGCCGATCGACGAAAGCATGAATATCAGACCCGCCAGGACCAGTAACCGCTTGCGGCCGAACCGGTCGGCCAGCGCCCCCGAGAAGATCGCCCCGCCCAGGCAGCCAATCAGGGCGCTGCTCATGGCCCACCCGACCTCAAGCGGCGTCGTCAAGTGAAAATATTTCTCATAGAACGGCTTCGCCCCGCCGATGACCACTCAGTCGTAGCCGAAGAGCAGTCCCCCCAGGGCCGTGACCAGGCTGATGGTCCAGATCCATCCCAGGTTGAAGGCCGTTACCGACCCGGTCTCGAGCGTCGTCGTGAGATCATCGGCGGCAAGCATGGTGGGAACCCTGCAAAGAGCCGGGAAGGATTCACTCGTCTTTCAGCAGCGACTGAACCTGCTTGACGCTCAGATCCACAGTGGGCTTGAACCGTTCGCCGGCCATGTAATGGAGCAGGCTGGACCGCAACTGGCGGGCGACGGCGCTGGTATCCAGGCCCCGCTCCAGGTCGATGCTGCATATCACCAGTTTGCCGGTGCCGACGCGGGCCTCGAGGACCAGTCCCAGACGGCGGTTGGTGACCCAGTCATCGATGACCTGGATCACCATGGAGATCGTGGGGCAGATCGTCCAGGATCAGCGCGTCGGCCCGGGTGAGCAGGTACCACCACTGCCAGTTGCTGTGCGACTCGGTAGGGAATTCCACCAGGGCGGGGTGCCCGGGGTCGCAGAGGATTCCCAGGGTGTGGGGTGGCTGGCGCCGCGTCCAAGCCGTGTTCCACAAGATCGAGGAGAAGCCAAGCGCGATCTTGCCCCATCAATCGCCCCGGGCTTTCCCCGGTGGGACCAAGAGCAGCACGCGGCCGCCGCTCTCGAGGACGGACTTCGCTTGATCGTCGAGCCGGCTGAAGATCGTGATGCCCGGCGGCGCCTGGGTTTCGACCCGCGGCGGGTAGACCCAGATGTCCCAATCGTTCTCGAACGGAGTTCCTTCCAGTCCGGCGACCAGCCGGTAGCGCGCGGGGGCAGACAGGTCGCGCAGGGGGATCGTCACGGACCCGAGCGAGACGCCATTGTCCACGGGGATCTCGGGGGCAAACCGGCGCCCCGAGGCCACGGCCTTGCCGTTATCGGCCACGAGCTTCCACGCTAGCGATGCCTCGACCAGCGGCCTGGGCCCGAAGTGTGCCACCTCGAGCGCGACCTCGAGCACCTGGTCGGTGGTGAATACACGACGAGGCAGCCGGGCCAGTGGCACCATGCTGTTGCAGAAGCGGCGGAACTCGCCGCAGGTGATGTAGCCTTTCGGGTTCCAAAGTGCGTCCAGCACTTCCACGAGCGCCGTGCCCTGACCCGGGAAGTCGTACAAAGCCAGGAGCTCGAAACCGCCCATGCCGGGCGTCCGCAGGGCCGACTCGATCTCTTCCTTGTAACAGAGAACCTGAAGCTTGCCCGAGGCCATCAGAAACTCAACGGCCTGCGACCCCAGCCCGTGCGCGTCGAGCGAGTCGCGAAAGATCTCGAAGTTCTTTGGCTTGAGCGGCCCGGCGTAGCTCGGGATCTCGGCAAAGTTGGGATAGACGCACCACTGGCCGATCTCGTGGCTGATGACCGGGACCTGGCGGGCCTGGATGTACTCGCGGTAATCGGTCATCGTCTCGGGTGGCCGAGCATTGATGCGCGACGCGAGTCCTGCGCCCCAGGCCTGAATCCGCGGATCGGGGGTGACATGAAACTGGTTGGCGGCGATCTGCGGCCAGCCTGCCGCGCTGGTGTAGAGCCGCCGGGCGTCGGCCGCCTTGTAGCGGTTGACCCACGCCGTGAGATACTCCTTGTCCTTGCCCGCCGGCTCGTTGCCGTATGCCATGAGCAGGAACGAGGGGTGGTTGCCGTAAGCCGCGAGGATGCGGTTGGCCTCCTCGTACAGCCAGCCGTCGATCGGCTTGGACAGACCGAGCGCCGTGGTCGTGTTGGCCCACGAGGCGCATTCGATGTGAAAGTAGAACCCCAGCTCATCGGCCGCCTGGAAGGCCGCCTCGGGCGGACACCAGGAGTGGAACCGGAACAGGTTCAGGCCGTGGTCCTTGGCGATACGGATGATTCGCCGCCAGGATTCCAGGTCGGTCGGAGGCAGCCCGGTTCGCGGGAAGATCGCGCATTCGAGCGTACCGCGAAAAAAGAGCTTCCGGCCGTTCAGCCGGAATTGCGTGCCCGCGGTGGCGATCTCGCGGAGACCAAACGTCGCGGAGCGAGATCCCGACGGCTGGCGGTTGATCGTGGCGGTCACGCGGTAGAGCGCGGGGCGAAACTCGTCCCAGAGCAGAGCGGCGCCCTCGAGCTGGATGTCGTCGGTGAACGTTCCACCTTGCTCCGACCACGACACCAGGCTCATCTGCGGGCTCAGGCCGCTCACGTTGCCGGGCAGTGCAATTGCCAGCTCGAGCACCCCCTGTCCGGCCTTCCCGGTCGCGTTGCCGATCCGCCCGCGAACCGTCGCCGACCTTCTGGGGAGGCGGGGAAACACCTGAAGATCGGCGACCCAGACGGGCGGCGTCGCGGCCAGGGCGAGCCGGCCGGCGATCCCGTTCCAGTTCCCCTGGGTATGGTCGGTCACGCTGTGCGAGTTGATGCCGACGTCCAAGACCAGACGGTTATCGACGCGAATCGTCAGCAAATGTTTGCCAGGGGCGACGTTCGTGCCAAGCTCGTACTCGTGAGGAGTCGACAGGCTGTTGCTCTTGCCAAGCGCGCGGCCGTCGAGCCAGGCGCGGGTCTCGATGTGGGGCCGCTCCAGGGTGAGGACCAGGCGGCGGCCTTGCCAATCGGGCGGAATTTCCAGATCGCGTTGGTACCAGGCAGCGCCGACGTAGTGCCTCTCGGGCTGAAGCCAGAAGGGCACCTTGATGTTACCCGGCTGACGGTATTTCTCGTACTCGGGCGCGGTGAACCAGGATCGGTCCACGATCTCGCCGGTCCACGGTGTGTTCACCGCAACCGGGTCGCCATGACCCTGGGCCTGCATCATCCCGGGAAGCTGAACCGTGTCTTCCCCGGCCAGTGGAGCGTTCGCCCAGTTCTCCGCGAGCCCCCGATCGTCGCGATCGATCCGGAACCGCCAGGTGCCGGCAAGGTCCCGCGATTCCTCGGCCGCGGTGGCGATGGCACCGGACGCCAGGACCAGGAATGCCAGCCATCCGACAAAGCGCGCCGAGCCGACGTGAATTGATGAGATTCGCATGAGACCCGTCCCCGACTCCTGGACGCCGCCTGCGGCGCGGCGGTTCTCTCCGGTATCTTCCAGGATCGGCGAGCCGTTCACAATGGACCGGCGGCGCAGCCGCAGCCAGTCCATTACGGCCCGCCTGCTGACTGATCTCGAGGCGGAGGGCGAAAGTCGACGAGCCGCGATTGGGTTGCTGGATGAGCCAGGGACAGGGCCTCGCCGATGCGCACGCGCAGAGCCCACAGATCCTGGGGGCGTAGGCCGGAATAATCGATCCGGCCGGCGTCCTCGGCGCCACCGGACTCGGTCGCCTGGCGTGAGCCGGAAAGGTGCAGCGCTGCGCGGACCTGCCGGCCGACCGTTCCGCGGGGCAGACCGCACTGTCGCGACCAGAGCGTCAGGTACTCGACGTCCTGCTGCCCGCGGCGATAGGCCTTCAGCCGCATCGAAGGCACCACGCCGGGCTCGGCACCCGGCGGGCTCGTCGTTCTGGCCAGGCGGCCCGCGCCTCGGCCGACGTCCGGAAGTGGGTAGAAAAGCGAAAGCTCGTCACCCTGCTGCCACGACCGGGCTGTGCCGATCGTCTGCCAGGGCAGCACGCCGTCGGCCCCCAGCGACCAGGCGTCGAGAGTCCAGCCGACGGGCTGGAGGTTCGAAGCCTGCACCGGGTTCGTACCGCCGTACTCAACCACGATCTCGCCGAACCAGCGCTTGCGGTCAAAGACCAGGCGCGGATACTGCCGCATCGCCGAGCCGACGACGTGGTAGTCGACCAGGCCGTCCAGCGCGTCACGCCGCCATTGCGGGCGAGAGTCATCGACGCGGAAGACCAAGCGTGGAAAGCTCGTGCCTTCAGCACCCGCTGTGCTTTTCTTTGCCCTTGGCCGGGCCTGGTTGATTCCCTCTTGGAAGGCCTGCGCAAAGTAGCGCAGGGCCCAGTAGTCCTGGAAGTTGGCCGGCTCGTCCAGGAGCCAGGACGACGACCCCCGCAACCAGCCGTTTGCCTTGAAGTTGTTCTTGTTGTTCAGGAATCCGTGGAGGAGCGTGTCGGTCCAGCCCCGAGTCTGCAAGTGCTCGGCGATCTGCCGCGAGGCCGAGACGAACGCCCGGCGATACGACTCGGGAAAAGCCTGGTCGGCCTAGTAGCTGCCGTTGTAGTTGCCCTCCATCGGGCTGGGCCAGTTCTCGTGCAAGGGGAGATAGAAGCATTCGACGGGGACGCCCTTGCGTGGTAGGTCCGCGAAGGCAGACCCGTCAAGCAAGGGGCCGAACCGGCGGTCCCGGCTCGTCCAGTCGAGCCGCGTTCCGTCCCAGCGCGGGGCGCAGCCATCCTGCATCTGGCCGTTCTGGTTGTAGGGTAGCCGGTTCAGGACCGTCCGGTGGCGATGGGCCAGTCGGTAATAGGCCCGCTCGTTCTCGGGCAGGCCGTAGCAGTTCATCTCGGGCGGGAAGCTGAGGTGATCCGGGAGCGTGAAATCCCAGACCGTCAGAGCGACCGCCAGGCGAAGGCTCTCCCGCCCGGAGTGGAGCGTCAGGGTGCCGCGTGACCTGCGACGTCGAGCCAGTTGGGGCTGCTCGAGACTCTTTCGGAACCTGAGCCAATGCAAAGATTAGCGGGCCGAAGAAGAATCCAACCAGAGACGCCGTGAAGGTGGCGATGCAACGCATGGTGTCTTCGCCTCCGGGGACCGAGCGCGGCGAGACGGAACCGAAAACCATGCTGATCGATCATAGAGAAATCCAAGGGCCGGTTCCACCGGCCGGAGCGGCCCCGGCATGTTAACCATGCCAGAACAGTCCCGACCGGTAAAACCGGCAAGCGAGAGATACAGTATCTCAGCGGCTCAAAGCTGCTTGGACGGAGCCGCCTGGATCGAGGGTGCACCCTGGCTCGACGGAGCCGGAGTTGCCTGGATCGACGGAGCGACAGCGGGAGCAGACGCATAGCCCACGGGGGCGACCGCGGCACAGGGGACCATCCGGGTAACCGGCTTGTAGCAGGTCACGGCCACCTGCTCGCAGACCCTGTGGGGAATCTGCTTGGTGATCGTCTTGGGCACGCACGTCCAGGTGACGCAAGGAACCTTGTCGGTCACGACTTCCTGGACCATCCGACAGTTGGTGATCTTCTGCACGTCGTTCACGACTTCCTGGACATACCGGGTGCGATGAATCGGCACCTGGCGGGTCTGAGTTTCGGGAACCATCGTGGTCGTGACCACGTCCCTGACCACCGGCACGGGGGTATAAGTGGTCTGGGCAACCGTCTTGCAGCCGCACGGATCCTTGTGGCAAAGACCGCACTTGTGACCCGTGGGTACCGTGACAAGCTGGGTCGTTGGCTGCATGCAGTAGCTGGTCACCTGCTGGGTCGTCTGGACGGGCTTGCAAACGGTGTAGGTCTGGGTGACATAGTCGGTCTCGTGGATCGGCTTGCACACCACCCGCTGACAGGGAACTTCGATCGTGTCGTAGACCGGCTTGCACACCACCCGCTGGCGCTCGACATAGTTGGTCACGGGCTGGCGCACCATCACAGTCTGCTCCACAGTCTCATACTCGGTCCGCCAGTGGGTCTTCATCACCGTGTAAGGAACCATCTCGGTCACGCACTGGTAAGCCGGCTGCGCAACCAGCACGCATGGGTTTTGCTTGCACCTATGGCAAGCCAAGGCCGTCTGCGACATCATCGCAACCGCCAAGACCGCCACCATACATCCCATCAATCGCACTCGCATCGTTGTTTGCCTCCCGTTGTCTCGAGTTCCGCTCGGCCTGTCTTTACCCTGGTCAAGCGACTCATGTGCCAGGGAACACGATTGGATTCTACAACATGGGTAACATTAGGAAAATGGAAAAAATGTACCGGTTACGGATTCTTGAGGGGAATTAACGCAACGGACACATTGTGCCACCATCCAATGCTGATTGTTATTTGGTGGAGATCAGAGGGAAGGACGAACGGTGGGTCTCGCCAAGGACGATTGTGGCGAGTTAATGGATCGTGCCGTAGCGAGTTTCGATAGATTGTACCGTGGTCAGGGGGCAGGAGTAAACGGGGCAGCCGGCCGGGAGGCAGAGCACCGGCTTGGTGAGGACATAGGGGCTCGCCGGCCCGTCGAAACGAGACTTGTGATCTCAGATCCTCAAGAACAGCCTGCGGCGATACATCCAGAAGAGGATAAGCCAGAGCACCAGGAGAACGGCCACTCCCTGGAGAAAGGGCGCGTAGGCAGCACCCAGGAGATTGAAGACACCCCGGCCGAGGTGCGTTTTGAAGCTGTCGCTGATGAAACCTTCGATCAGGTGGCTGAGGCAGTACGCGGCAATCGAGTTGGCGCCGATGACCCGCAGGGGAAACGACCAGAGCGCCCAGCCCAGCCAGTCGATGACCGTGTAAGAGAATGCCAGGAAAAAAAGGCAGATGCCGCCCGAGAAGAGGACCCAACTGGGGGTCCAGATTCGCTTCACCACCGGGCAAATGCCCAGTTCGCCCAGGCCCCAGCCCAGCGCCAGGCTGATGGTTCCCGCCACCAGAAGCCAGACGAACTTGAACCAAGGCGGCCGTTCGCGCTTCAAGATCCCGCCTGCGATCAGCCCCAGGATCATCGTCGCCAGCGTGGGAATGAAGCTGAGCGTGGCGTAGCCCCCACTGTTATCGCGGAACGGCTCGGACCTCGGGAACAGGTTGAGGAACCAGACGTCGAACGCCCAGGCCGGGTTGCTGTTCTTGTTCCAGTGCGCCGGGAAGCCGCTCATCAGATGCGGCCAGTCCGCGGGAACGCCGACGGCCGGGTAGTCAAAATCCGGGCGCACCGGATAGGCCGCGAAGAGCGTCCAGTAGCCCACCACGATGGCGACGAAAGCAATCCACTGGAGGCGGACCGACCGCATGCCCAGCAAGAAGAGGAACGTGTAGCCCAGGCCAATCTGCGAGAGGGTATCCTCGAACGTGAAGTTGGTCTGGCGGTGGCTGATCGAACGGAGGAGGACCCCGAGGAAAACCAGTACGAGCGATCGCCACACCGCATGCGCCGTCATTCTGCCTGGCGACTGTCCCCGGGCCAGACGGCTGGCCAGCGAGAACGGCAGGGCCACGCCGACTAAGAACGAGAACGACGGCTGGATCATGTCGTGGAGCACGCAGCCGATCCACTCCACGTGCGACTGGTAATGGCAGAGAAATTCCCAGATCGTGTTCCCGGGCACCGCGCTGGCCACGGCGCAAAAGCACAAGACCTCGGCCATCATCAAGAACATCACGAGCCCGCGGTACGCGTCGATCGATCCCAACCGCCGGGTCGGGGTCGGGTCGAGAACCGGCAACGGGGCTGGCGCCACCGCTGTCGCAGGATTGAGATCATGGCTCATCAGGTCGCGCCTCGTGAAACCGGAACACGAGCCATCACATCCGGCGGCCACGCGCAGCGGCTCGCCGCGAGGATCGGCACGGGGATCTTCCGATTCGGATTCGAATGTCCTGAGATCGCGGGACCGGCCGACCGGGGATCGGGGCCTCAGAGCCCATAAAGCTCGCCGTATTTCTGCCAAAGCGCGGTGACCAGAGGGCCGTGGTTGGGCTTCGCATTGGTGGCGCGCTCGATCAATGGTACGGATCGGTAGCGCTGGCCGTGACGATGGACGTTGTCGCGCAGCCAGGCCAGGAGCTCGCCAGAATCACCCCGGGCGAACGACCCATCCAGCCCGGCAAGATCGGCGCGGGCCTTGGCGAAGAGTTGCGCTGCGTACACGTTGCCCAGCGTATATGTGGGGAAGTACCCCAAGAGCCCGGCGCTCCAGTGGATATCCTGCAAACAGCCCTCGGCGTCGTTCGCGGGTGTGATTCCCAATGCCTCGCGGTACTTCTGGTTCCAAGCGTCGGGCAACGCGCTGATTGGCAGTTCATCGGCGAGCAGGGCCTGCTCCAACTCGAAGCGGATGAGGA
>Ga0187888_1003423_pt1 | contig 12431 bp, 5 predicted proteins | sample June2016WEW_7_40_FD_132987 | JGI IMG/M metagenome (GOLD analysis project Ga0187888, IMG submission 132987) | Peatland microbial communities from SPRUCE experiment site at the Marcell Experimental Forest, Minnesota, USA - June2016WEW_7_40 | ecosystem: Environmental > Terrestrial > Soil > Wetlands... | reverse complement strand
CGAATGGGATGTTCATCTTCAACCTTGCGTCGGGCAAGAAATCTCCGGGCGAGCCGCCCTATCTCTCGCCGGGACACATGGACGAAGTGAAGTTCATCGCGGCGGAGGCGGCCAAGCGCAACATGCGCTTCTGGATCCAGGATGAGTCGAACTATCCCAGCGGCTTCGCGGGCGGATATATCCAGGAACGCTACCCGCAGCTTGGCATGCAGGTGATGACCGCCGACATCTCGGCGCGCGTGGTCACCGGCCAGGTGCTACAGATGCCGGTGCCTCCGGACACGCTGGCGATCTGGGCTGTGCAGAACGACGGGACGGTGGTCCCGATCCCGGTCCCGGCGGATGGGCAGTTGAAGTACCAGGCGCCGGTCACTTCTCAGGTGAAGTTTCTGCGCCACATCTATCTCAGCTCGCCGACGCGCAACGACAACCGAGCCGACGGGACGCGGGCCAAGAATGCGACCTACTCTCTGATCGACTACCTGGACCCCAGGGCGACCGACGCGTTCCTGCATATCACGCATGAGACGTACTACGGCGCGGTGGGCGACCAGTTCGGCAAGATCGTGCTGGGCTTCTTCGGCGATGAGCCCGACTACAGCGAGAACAACACCACCGGCAGCCCGATCGTCCCCGGCAGCGCTGGGGTCCCATGGACGCCCGCGCTGCTGGAGGCGTTCAAGGCGCAGAAGGGGTACGATCTGACGCCGTACCTTCCGGCGTGGTTCGACGGCCAGCAGACCGAGCAGTCGCAGCGCGCCTGGGCCGACTACTACGATGTGTGGAGCGGAATCTTCCGCAGCTCGTTCTTCGGCGAGCAGGCCAACTGGGCGAGGGCGCACAACGTGGAGTACCTGGTCCACCTGAACCACGAGGAGGCGATGCTGTCGCTGGAGGCCAGCGAAGGCGACTACTTCCGCGACGAGCGATTTGTGCAGGTTCCGGGAATCGACAACCTCAACCAGCTCATCCCCAGCGCGGTGCACCGCTTCGACGCGACCTGGGGCACGAATAACAACTTCCCCAAGCTGGCCAGCTCCGACGCGCATCTCTTCGGCAAGCCGAAGGTGTGGGCCGAAGAGGGCGGCGGCTCGGGCGTCGACGGCAAGTACCAGATAAATTTTCAACTGGTGCGCGGGGTCAACGCACTGCAGATCCGGGCCAACGGGCTGCGCGCCGGCGGACCGGGCGGCGGCCAGGCGTCCGCGCCCCCTCCACCGGATACGCCGCAGACGATTTGGTATGCCAACCGCGGAGGCTATCTGATGGCGATTGGCCGTCCCGCGGCGCAGGTTGGACTGTACCATCCGGGTAACACCATCTGGCTGGGCGGCGACGCCGCGACCGAAGCCGACCGCAGCACCACCAAGCTGGGTTGGCAGCTCTTCGAGCACCAGATCGACTGGGACTACTTCGACGAGCAGTCGCTCAGTTCAGTGGCGACGATCGAGGACGGCGGATTCAAGAACCTCAGCGGCCAGACCTATAAGGCGATCGTTCTGCCTTCGATGACGGTGATCACCCGCACCGGCCTCGCGCGGCTGCAGGAGTTTGCCAAGGCCGGCGGCAAGGTGATCTTCGTCGGCAAGACGCCGAGCCTGATTCTGGACAAGACGTTCATGGATGCCAAGCAGGAGAAGCCGGACCTCAGCTTCGCCACGCTGATTGAGAGTTCGGGTGACATCACTCCAGCGGTGATTGCGGCGCTGCCCAAGCCGGATGTAAAGCTGGATTCCGAATTCCTCCGCCTCACCTATACGCACCGCAAATTCGCCGACGGCGACATGTACTTCTTCTTCAACGAGAGCGACAAGGCGGAGACGCGCACGGCAACGATTGAGGGACGCGGCACAGCACAGGATTGGGATCTCATGACCGGCGAGATTCATCCCATGACCGCAGCAGTCGCGGAGGGCGATTCAATGCGAGTTCCCCTGGTGCTGGGGCCGTATGAGGCCAAGGTGATCGTGGTAGGCCCGCTGGCCAAGGGGATTGCCGCCGCCGCAGAGCCGTCGTTTGCCTCCGGCACAACTCTCGTGAACTTCGACGGAGACTGGAAGCTGAATCTGAATGGCAAGGATCTGACCACGCCCATCAAGCCGTGGGAGGAGTTGGGCGTGAGCGGCTCCGCCGGCCCGGCCACCTACAACCTGCAATTCACCGCGCCTGCCAAGCCCAAAGGCAAGCATGTCTATCTGGAGATCGGCGAGGTGCACGACTACGCGCACGTCACGCTCAACGGAAAAGAGGTGGGCGCACGCTCGTTCCAGCCCTATCGCTGGGATGTGACCGGCGATCTCAAGCCCGGCACAAACGACCTGAAGATCGAGGTCTACGGCACAGCGAGCCAGGGCCGGGGAGCTGGCGCGCCGCCTGCTGCTGCGCCGGCTGCGGCAGCTCCAGGCGCAGGTTCGGCAGGAGTTTCTGGCGCGGCTGGGGCAGGCGCACGGCGTAGACCGGTTGGAGCCGCTGGGGCTGCCGGAACGCCGGGAGCCGCTCCCGCTCCCGCTGCAACTCCACCTGCCGGCATGGGCGGTGGAGGACGCGGCACGCCAACACCTGCCACCTCGGGCCTGTTGAGCCCCGTCCGTCTGGTGGCGTACTAGTGTGGTGTTCCGGAAATTCGTGCCACAATTATTGTGGTTGTTTTGTATTGTCATTCTGAGCGCAGCGAAGAATCCCCGCATTTTGCTCGCAGAGCGACACTCTACACCATGGGTGCAATTGCTTTTGTACTCCTTCATGCACGGACTACAGGCAGCGTGGTCAGCCGAAGGTGGGTTGCCCCATTCGGGACCATCTTCTTAAGCGTGGCGGGCTCGGCATCCTGCTGCTCTCCGGCAGTGGGGAGCCGGGCGGGAGTTTTCACCGCAACCAGGCCGCCGTTGGGAAGGGGTGCTGGCTCTCTCCCGGCGGCCGGGTATAGTGCGAAGTATATGTGCGTGGGCTGTTGGCAGATAAAACGGAAGCTTCGGTCTTTCTCGATGCCGCGTCTTCTCTGCGCCGGGAGGGCCATCTGCGGCTTGCTTCTCGTCTGCACAGCCGTTTCCGCCCCAGCGAGCAAGTTCGCTGGCGACCCCGATGCCGCAGGCGGACAGACGCAGGCCGTTGCCGCTCCGGTTCTGGTAACAGTTGTGGACGAGAATGGCCTGGCGGTTTCGGGCGCCGAGGTTACCGTCCTTGAGCCGGGGCTTGCTGGCGTCCGGCTGCGCACCGACTATGCCGGCCATTGCACATACACCCCTCAGCAGGCCGCGCCCTACCAGATTCGCGCCGCCAAGGCCGGGTTTTACCAGGCCGCGCAGAACAATATAGACGCGCGCGCAAACCGTGTCCGCGTGGTGCTGACACACGAACAGATCGTCGTGCAACAGGTGAACGTCACCGCGTCGGTTCCCGGAATCGATACCGAACAGACCTCCGATACCAGCACCATGAACACGCCGGAGATTGTGAGCGTTCCCTATCCCACATCGCGCGACATACGCAACCTGCTGCCCTTCAATCCCGGCGTGGTGCAGGATGGCTCCGGCCAGGTCCATGTGGCCGGGTCCGAGACCTGGGCGGCGCTCGACCTTATGGATGGATTCAATGTCCGCTCTCCGGTGAACGGCACGCTCGATCTCCGGGTCAGTTCCGACGCCGTCCGTTCCATCGATGTGGAGACAACCCGCTATCCGGTGGAGTTCGGCGGGACCACCGGGGGAGTGCTGGCGTTTTACACAGGAATGGGCGACAACAAGTTCCGCTTCAACGCGACCGACTTTTTCCCTTCTGTCCGACAAGTCAACGGCATTCGCCTCGACAAAATCGTTCCCCGCGTCACCTTTTCCGGGCCTCTGGTGCGCAACCGGGCATGGTTCTTCGATGGCTTGGAGACCGAATACGACAACATCTATATTACGGAACTTCCAGCCGGCGCCGATACCGACGAACTGGTGCGCGGAAGCAACCTGAGCAGGATTCAGGCCAATCTGACCCCTGCCAACATCCTGACCGGCGGCCTGCTCTTCAATGCGTATCATTCGCCCTACGACGGCATCTCGTCTCTGACACCGCAACAGAGCACCGTTAAAACCAACACCACTGCGTGGCTCCCGTATCTGCGCGAGCAGTGGAATGTCGGCGGCGCGCTGCTCGACGTTGGGGCCGCGGCCGCGCGCTTCCGCGACGGCTACGAGCCGCACGGTGACCTTCCCTACCAGATCACTCCGGAGGTCTCCCAGGGCAGCTACTTCGAGAACCTGACCGGACACTCGCAGCGAGTGGAGGGAACGGCCGCCCTCTATCTGCCTCCGCGGCACTGGGCCGGGATCCACGATCTTAAGGCCGGCATCGACGCGGACCATATCGGCTTTGGCGAAGACGTCACGCGTGCGCCAGTGAGCTATCTGCGCGAGGACGGGACCCTGACACGCCAGAGCGTCTTTCCGCAGGCTGCCCCGGTTGCACTGCACAACGCGGAGCTGGGCGCCTACGCCGAGGACCGCTGGAGGACGGAGTCGGGACTGCTGGTCGAGCCGGGCCTGCGCCTCGACTGGGACGAGATCGTCCGCCGCCCGCTGCTGTCACCGCGGATTGCCGCGACCTTCTCGCCGCCGGGCAGTGAAGGCACAACCAAGCTCTCAGCCGGCATTGGGCTTTACTACGACCACACGCAACTGGAATACCTGACACGCGCGCTGGCCGGGGTCCGTTTCGACACCTACTACGCGACGGACGGCAAAACCCCCACCGGCGCGCCGCAGGAGACGGAGTTCACCGCCAGCAACGCCACGCTTCATGAAGCCCGCGCCTTGAACTGGAGCGTAAGCCTGGAACAGAAGCTTCCCGGCTCAGTCCTGGCCGGAGCTAACTTCCTGCAGAAGCGCACGTCCGATGCGTTCACTTACGTGAATCAGAACGGGGCAGCGGCGCTCTCAGGCAACTATGTGCTCACCAACGCGCGGCAGGACAGCTACCACTCCGTGGAGTTCGACGCACGGCGCTCCTTTGCCAACGGATATACCATCTTCGCCTCCTACACGCGCTCCTCGGCGCGCACCAATGACGCGCTCGACTACCTGCCCACCCCGTCGCCACTCGGCGCGCAACAGAGCGGGCCGCTCGCCTGGGATACGCCCAACCGCGTGCTCTCCTGGGGATGGATGCCCCTGATGCTGCCCAAACTGAAAAAGAGCTGGGACTTTGTCTACACGCTCGATTGGCATACCGGCTTTCCCTTCACCTCGGTCAATGCCAACCAGCAGGTGGTGGGAGCGGCGGGAGCGCAGCGCTTTCCCAACTATCTCAGCTTCAGTCCGGGTCTGGAATGGCGATTTCACCTGCGCGGCGCAACCTTCGGGTTGCGCGGCGTGCTGGAGAATGCGACCAACCGTGCCAATCCCGCGGTCGTCAACAATGTGGTGGATTCCACGCAGTTCGGGACCTTCAGTGAACTCCTGGGCCGGGCCTTCACCACGCGCATCCGGCTGATCGGAGCGAAGTAGAGCAGGATTTAGGGAACCTCGCGGGTGCCCCATCCTCGACGCGCAGTTTCACCGCGCGGCAGGGTGGGGTATTCGCGCTGGTAGGCGCGAACCGCCCTTCTTCCCGAGGCCGATACCATGCCTTAGAGCAAAACCAGAGTATCGGTGCCCCAGGGCATTTTTCTCTATGGGGCCTGGAAGTCATCTCATAAACCTGTTTTGAAAGGGCACGGCTTCAGCCGCGCCGCAAAATACCCAATAGATATGGGGGCTTTAGCCCCTGAGGGAATCTTGAAAACTTGTGCAGGCCTTCCTTAGCGAATTGTCATCGATTGCTGTGCGCTCTTTATTGACTTCAGATAGTTGAGAGTACATCCCTGTAAGACTTCGAAAAAACTACCTCAGTTCCTTACTGGAGTTCATTGAAGGCCGCATAACTATGCGGCTGGATCGTGATCTGAAAGTTCATCCGTGCCGGGCTCGTGCTCTGCCGTCCCCCAGGCCCTCTGCGCGTCGCTGCTGCCTCTCCCGCAATGCTCTCGCCGCTCTCCATATTCACGATCTTCGCAATCCCGTCCGTAATGGAAACCGTCATCGTCGCCGGATGGTCCAGATAGGACTCCACGATGAACGTATGGTTGTTGTAGACAAACAGGCTCACCTTGTTCGGACCCTCCATGCGCACCGGAAAATCTCCCATCACGGCTTCCTTCAGAGCGGATACAACGCTGGGCGGATACAAATAGAGATCGTTGAAATTGTCCGGAATAGTAAGAACGAAAATAGTTCCCTTGGAATAATGGTTCGAGAGAAGGATCGGAAAGCTGTTTCCGCTGGCCTCTGCGCTGATCACCGGCACTGCATCGTTTGTGAAATAGTCGATCTCCGGGATCAGTACGCTCGCATTGTTCTCTCCCTCCCCGGCCGGCCCGCGATAGCCTGCGGAATAGTGGGCCACGCTCACCTTGCGCGACGTAGTTCGTAGGCTCACCAGGTCCTTCAGCCCACGGTCCTGAAGTACGCGAACTAACCCTGAAGTCATTATTACGTTTTTTCCCGCTTGCAGTTGGGTTTTTATCTTCGCAATAAGTTGCGGATCGCCGGCAGCCTCCTCGGTAAGCAAAACCAGCTTCGCATTGGTAGGAAACTTGGGGACCATCTCCACCGGAATGCCCATCATGCCAAAGTAGTTCTGCAGGAACTCTTCTCCCGACGAGTTATACGGCTTATAGCTCACGACGCCAATCGGATTGCCTATTTTTCCAACAATTGGATCAATCTCATTTAATGAGTAGCCTGCAACACCGGCAAAAGTAGTTGGCTTTCCCGGATTGGATTTCGCGTAGCTATCCACAAGCTGCTGATAATCGAAGCTGGTATGAATTTCACTCCATGCTTGCCTCTGCCCCGGCAAGGCATTATTCAACAGTTCTGTCCACTTAAACAGCATCATGGTTGGCGCCTTGGCAAACATCGTGTCCCATAGCTGTTCCGCATAGCGATCGACGTAGCGCAGGCCGCCGGTGTCGACCCATCCGCCGCCGTTCCGCCCCGGCGCAATGTTCTCCAGGTAGCGGGTAATTTCATAGCTCTGATACTGCTGCAGGTGCTGCGAGGTTCCGTCGGCCTCGCGCGTCTCATTGCCCGTCCAGATGCCGTCGAAGATGCGCGGTTCCTTCTCCAGGTCGTAGCCATTGCCTTGGAAGTGCTCATACCAGTTGGGAAATTTGATAATGACTTTCACCTTGGGATTCACCTGCCGGGCTGGGCCGACAATCAGTTCCCGCGAAGCCTGGTCCATTAATTCAACTCGAAAGTCGTCCCAGCTTCGGCTTCCCTTGACGGCAATATCCGAGTCATTCTTTGTATTATTAAAATAAAAATCATCCAGAATGATCTCGTCGAAGTGGCGCGCCGTCATTTTGGATAATCTCTTGACAAATTCGCGGTCCTTGGGGTCGGTATAGCAGAACGACTGAAAGTTGTTCGACTCCATCACCGTCAACCCCATCCCTCCGGCCACTTCTACTCCGTGGCCGGCGAAGAACGACTTGACCTGCTCAAGCAATGCGTCGCCTGCGGTTCGCCCGCTACGGTAGGTCTCCAAATAAACCTTATCTACCTTTATCTGGCCGCTGATAGTCTCCCATGTGCTCTGCAGATAATTGGCGTCCTTCATCTGCTCCACCACATACTCCGGAACGTAGACGGCAACGCGGAAGTTCTTATATCCGCGCGCGTCTGTTGTTGCCGGAGACGCGAAACAGTGGGCTGAAAGACAGATGCAGAGCAGCGTTACCCTCCATCGCAAACTCGACATAGACAAATCCCCCTTGAATCCGCGCGATCTCGAATGGCCACGTCATCACACGTCCGCTGTCTGCTTTTGCCCCATCGCGCAGGGCGCCGGGCGTCACGATGACATGGGAAACCAGTATTCCGCGCGGGACTAAATATAAATGCCCGCTACAGAATGCGCCAGGCTTCTCTGCATCCACCAGGATGCTTTATCTGGCCTGTGCTTTGCCGTCGAAGTGCGCCCGGATGCGCGCCGCTGTCGCTGCGCTCACCACCGCCGTCAGCGCATCCCGGTCCGCCAGCCCAATGGCGCGCACGCTGCCAAAGTGTTCCAGCAGCCGTTGCCGCGTGCGCGGGCCAACCCCGGCAATCGTGTCCAGCTCACTGTCGCGGTCGCGCATCTCGCGCCGTTTGCGGTGGTACGTCACCGCGAAGCGATGGCTCTCGTCGCGGATCATCTGCACCATGTGCAGCACTGGCGAGCGCCGCTCCAGCACCACCGGTTCTTGCTCCTGCCCATGCACGTACAGCACCTCTTCGCGCTTGGCAATTGACGCCAGCGCCGGCTGGCCGGAAACTCCCGGCTGTATCCCAATCTCCGCCAGCGCCGCATACGCTGCATGAAGCTGTCCCACTCCGCCGTCAATCAATATCAGCGACGGCATTGGCCTCTTCTCCTCCAGCAAGCGTTTGTAGCGCCGCCCTACCACCTCGCGCATCGAAGCAAAATCGTCCACCCCGGTAACCGTCTTCACCTGGAACTTGCGGTACTCCGCCTTCCGCATCGCGCCGTCCTCCCACACCACCATCGACGCCACCGTCTCCTCGCCCTGGATGTGCGAGATGTCGAAGCACTCGATCCGCCGCGGCAGCCTCTCCAGCGTCAGCGCGTCCTGCAGCGCCGCCTGAATGGCCTTGATGCTCGGCTGCAGCACGCGGAAGCGCTGGTCGTACGACTGCTTCGCGTTCAGGCACACCAGGTCCACCAGCGATCGCTTCTCGCCCCGCTGCGGCGCATGGATCTCGATCTTGTGTCCTGTCCGCTCTGTCAGCAGCTCGCCCAGCACCGCGCGGTCTGCAAAATCCACAGGCACCAGAACCGTGCGCGGAACATACGCATTGCCCAGGTAGATCTGCTTCAGCAGGGAAGAGAAGAACCCCGCCGCACTGAACTCGTTGGCCGCTTCGCTCGCGTCCGCCTTCTGTTCCTCGTCCGTCTCCTCAACCAGCAGCTCCGGCAGCTCCTCCCAGAACATCTCCCGCCGGTCCACGATCTTGCCCCCGCGCATGTGGAACAGGTTTACCGCCAGCATTCCGTTCGCGTGGTGGAAGCCGAAGACGTCGGCGTCCTCGTCCTCCGCGCTGGCCACGCGCTGCTTCTCCTGCATCTGGTGTACGGTAATGATCTGGTCGCGCAGCCGCGCCGCCATCTCGTACAGCTCCGCCGCCGCGGCCTCCTCCATGCGCTTTGTCAGCTCGGCCTCCAGCTCGCCCGCCTTGCCGCCCAGAAAGAGTTGCACATCGCGGATCGCCTGTTTGTACGCCTCCGGTGTAGTCAGCCCCTCCACGCACGGCCCCAGGCAGCGTTTGATGTAGTACTGCAGGCAGGCGCGCGGGTGGTAGCGCTCGAGGTCCACCTTGCAGCTCGGAATCAGAAAGCTGCGATGGATCAGCTCCACCAGCCGGTACGCTAGGCTGCTGGGAAAGTACGGCCCAAAGTAGGCCGAGCCGTCCCGCCGCAGCCGCCGCGTCACAAACACCTTGGGAAACCGGTCCTTCATCGTCAGTTGAATGTATGGATACGTCTTGTCGTCGCGCAGCAGGATGTTGTATCGCGGCTGCCGCTGTTTGATCAGGCTGTCTTCCAGAGCCAGCGCCTCGCGCTCGTTGCCCACCGTGATGTACTCAATGTCCACTGCCTCGCGCATCAGCGAGCCGGTCTTGGCGTTGGCCTGCGCCGCCTCCACAAAGTACGAACGCACCCGCGCGCGCAGGTTCTTCGCCTTCCCCACATAGATCACCGTGCCCTCGGCGTTCTTGTACAGATAGCAGCCGGGCAGCGTGGGAATGGTGCGGATTTTTTCGTGCAGGTCCATGGCGCGTGGTGTCTTGCTGGATTGAGTGTAGTCGCGGGCCAGTCAGCAAGTCAGCGATGGTTACGTTAAATGGAATAGGCGCGCCCATTGCAGACGCACCCATTCGGTTTAAAAAACCTCAGCTATTTTGCCGCCGAGTTGGCCACAATCTGCGCGAACGAAACCGCCTCCAGGCTCGCTCCGCCCACCAGCCCCCCGTCAATGTCTTCCTGCGCGCACAGGCTGGCCGTGTTCTCCGGCTTCACCGAGCCGCCGTACAGAATGCGCGTGCTTGCGGCAAGCGCCGCCGAAAGCGACTTGGCAATCTGCGCGCGCACGATCTTATGCGCCTCTTCTGCGATCTCCGGAGTCGCCGTGCGTCCCGTGCCGATGGCCCACACCGGCTCGTACGCAATCACCAGCGTCTTGGCGGCCGCAGGGTCGATCCCGGCCAGCGCGCCCGCGGTCTGCCGCTCCAGCACCGCAGCGGTCTCTCCCGCTTCGCGCTCGGCCAGCAACTCGCCCACGCACACGATGGGAACCAGCCCGTGCGCCAGCGCCGTCTTCAGCTTCAGGTTCACCGTCTCGTCTGTCTCGTTGAAGTACTGCCGGCGTTCGCTGTGGCCGATCAGCACATGCGTCACGCCCAGCGCGTTCAGCTGTAGCGGCGAAGTCTCGCCGGTGTATGCGCCCTGGTCCTTCCAGTGCATGTTCTGCCCCGCGATGCGAACAGGTGTGTTGCGCGCCGCCTCGACAACCGTAGGCAGCAGCGTGGGTGATGGACAGAGAACGATCTCTGCGTGGCTATGGGTGGCGACGAGGGGAATGAAGGCGCGAACGAAGGCAACGGCCTCGTCGGGCGTCTTGTACATCTTCCAATTGGCTGCGATCAAGGGCTTGCGCGTGACTGTAGGCATGAATCAAGTATTTCATCCGCAGGCCATCCGTGGGAAGTGCAGCAGGTTTCTGTCTGAAGGGCACGGCTTCAACTTACCGCAGTGCGGAGGAATCGGAAGGACACGGCTTCAGAGCCTGTCCTGAGCGAAGTCGAATGGATGCCGAAGAGCACTCGTCTAAATAACTGTGGCTGCTTTGATTGCGTCGCAATCAAGGAAACCACGCGCACGGCTCGTCCGTCCCCCCATCGCAGAAGCACACGCGAAACTCCTCCGGCATGTGCCTCTCCGTCCACTCGCGCCCGTGGATGAAGTACGGCTTGGCCCACGCCTCGCTGTCGATCGCGTGCGGCGCAACGACCGAAACCGATCCGCTCGCCTCCGCCGGAAATCCCGTCCGCGGGTCCATGATGTGGCTGTAGACGCGTCCCTCCGCGCGGAAGAACTTTTCGCTGATGCCGGAGGTCGAGAGCGATGCGTCCCTCAGAAAGACCTCGTCCACCGTAAGCCGTCTGTTGCGCGGGTCCTTGATCCCCACTCGCCAACCCCTCGGCTCCTCGGGAGGAGCGCCCATCCCAACCATCGTGCTGTCAGATGCGGCCACAAAAGCAGTCCGAAATCCTCGCCGCCGCAGCTCGTCCACCATGCAGTCCACGGCGTAGCCCTTGCCAATTCCGCCGGGGTCCAGCTCCACTCCCGCGCAGTCGAAGCGCACCGTCTGGCTCTCCGCGTCTAAAGCAACGTGCCTGTAACCCACCTTCGGCAACACGGAATCCACCTCAGCCCGGCTGGGCAGGCGGCCCGATCCCTTGTAGAAGCCCCACAACTTCATCAGCGGCCCCACCGCAATGTCGAAAGCCCCTTCGCTCGCGCGGCTGGTTGCCATGCACTTCGACAGCAGTTGAAATAGCTCCGGCGAAACCCGCACCGGCCCATCTGCGGCGCGCCGGTTCACCTCGCTCCACTCGCTCTCCGCGCGGTAGTTGGAGAGCAGTGCGTCCAGTCGCGCAACCTCGGCGAACGCCGCGTCTATCGCCGCATCCATCGCCGCCCTCTCCTGCCCATAGAGAACAACGGAGTAGGTCGAGCCCATGGCGTCGCCGTGCTCCACGAGCCGAATCAGGCTGCTTGATTCCGGTCCGCTCTCCGCCACATCTCCCTCATCCCGCCGTCGCCGGAGTTTGTGATGTCAGGTTCCGGCTCACGCCTTCTTAGCCGTCGCGGCCAGAATCTTGTCGCGCACTGCGCTGTAGCTGAACACCACCTGAGACACCGGCACGCCGACCACCTCGTTGCGGCTCATGTCGCGCATTCCGATTCCCAGGCCCTCGCCCAGCTGCAGCATGCTGTCCGAGCCGGCAAACGGCGCCGTTCCCCGGACGGCCATGGGATCGTATCCCATCACGGCCATCGCCACCGCGTCGGTCGCAACGCAGTTTGTCCCGGCAATCAGCACCCCTGGATTCACCGCTGCCTGCGGACGGCTTCCATAGTTCGTCTCCGCGCCGGTTGCGCTCTTCACGCCGTCAATGATCGCCAGGTGCACTGGCCGCGCCGTGCACAGCTCCGCGACGATGCGCGGAATCCTGTACCCCGCGTCCTTGGGCAGGCTCATGTCGATCTGCTGCGGCGCGCTCTTCGACGGCATGCGCCGGGCAAAGTGGAAGACGCCGCCGCGTCCGCCGTGGGGCCGG
>Ga0187888_1003406_pt1 | contig 12473 bp, 16 predicted proteins | sample June2016WEW_7_40_FD_132987 | JGI IMG/M metagenome (GOLD analysis project Ga0187888, IMG submission 132987) | Peatland microbial communities from SPRUCE experiment site at the Marcell Experimental Forest, Minnesota, USA - June2016WEW_7_40 | ecosystem: Environmental > Terrestrial > Soil > Wetlands... | reverse complement strand
GTGTCGGAGCCGGGTTGACAAAAGGCCCTCGGTCTATAATATTGATTTTAGATACAGATTAAAATCCCCTCGGCGAAAGATCTCGTGATCCCGCGATCGGGGTCCAATCGCCAGAGTGAGGGGAGGGCGTGCATGTCACCGTCGTACTCGACACGTTCGTATGGGTTAGCGGTCACGGAAGACATCGGCATCCCGCACGCCGACGCCGAGGGGGTCACCGAGGATCTGATCCATGCGGTCGTCATCGAGTTCTACAGGCGGGCCCGCCGCGATGACCGGCTCGGGCCGGTGTTCGAGGTGCACGTCCACGAGTGGGAGACCCACCTGGCTCGGATGACCGACTTCTGGTCCGCGGCTCTGCTGCGGACGGGACGGTACTCCGGGAGGCCGGTGGAGCAACACCGTTCGATCGACGGACTCAGTGACGGACATTTCGGCCGTTGGGTCGAGTTGTTTGAGGCCACGGTCCGCGATCTGTGCTCGCCTCGGCACGCCGAGGCGTTCCTCGTCCGCGCCCGGCGGATGCGGGAGGGTATGACGAAAGTCCTCAGGCTGGTCACCGGGTCGCAGGCGATCTGCGAACACTCGGGGTGAGGCGCGCGTCCCGGCGCGCCGATCATCCTGGGAATCGGTCTTTTGAAGATGGTCGGATCGAGGGAATGTCCTGGTGAGCACGCCATCGCCATGGCGTTCGAGTTCTGGGATCGAGGAACCTCAACGATGCGTTACATGCGGCTCTGGCTCGGACTGTGCATGGTGATCGTTGGCTCGTTTGCCGTGTTGGGCCACTTCGGTCGGGAACTCTATCGCCAGGCCCCGCCGGTCCCGGAACGGGTCGTTACCTCCGAAGGCCGGGTGATCTACACCGCTGAGGATATCAAAGAGGGTCAGAACGTCTGGCAATCGATGGGCGGGCAGGAGGTCGGGACGGTCTGGGGCCACGGGGCCTACGTCGCGCCCGACTGGTCGGCGGATTACCTCCACCGCGAGGCGAGTTGGATCCTCGACCATTGGGCCGCGGCCGAGGGAGGTCCTGGCAAGGGTTACGCCGACCTAAGCTCTGAGGCCCGCGCGGGGCTAAAGGCCCGGCTCAAGGACGAGCTTCGGCACAATGGCTACGACCCTCGGACAGGTGACCTGACTGTCTCGCCGTTGCGCGCCGAGGCGATGGCCGCCATGGCCGCTCACTACGCGTCGCTCTTCGGTCACGACCTGGAGCTGGACAAGCTGCGCGACGCCTATGCCATTCCGGCCGACTCGATCAAGACTCCGCAGCGGCAGAACCAGCTCGCCGCCTTTTTCTTCTGGGCCTCATGGGCATGTTCGACGAACCGGCCAGGGGAGGAGATCACCTATACGAACAACTGGCCCTCCGAGGAGTTGATCGACAACCGCCCGAGCGGCCAGATCGTCGTCTGGTCGGTTGTCAGCTTCGTGCTGCTCCTGGCCGGCATCGGTGCCCTGGCCTGGTATTTCGCGGTGCAGAAGCACCGCGAGGACGACGACCACGAGTTGCCGTTGGAGGACCCGCTGCTGGCGTTGCATCCCACGCCGTCGATGCGAGCGACGCTGAAGTATTTTTGGGTCGTGATGGCGTTGATCGTTGCTCAGGTCGGTCTCGGGGCGGTGACGGCGCACTACGGGGTCGAGGGGTCGGGCTTCTACGGTATCCCTCTGGCGAAGTGGCTGCCCTACAGCGTGACCCGGACCTGGCACACGCAGATCGCCATCTTCTGGATCGCCAGTGCCTGGCTAGCCACCGGGCTGTTCATGGCACCGGCCGTCTCGGGCCACGAGCCGAAGTTTCAGCGGTTGGGCGTCAACTTCCTGTTCGTCTGCCTGCTGATCATCGTGGTCGGGTCGATGGCGGGCCAATGGTTCGCCGTTCAGCAGCGGCTGGGCAACACGATCAACTTCTGGTTTGGCCACCAGGGATACGAATACGTCGACCTCGGGCGGTTCTGGCAATTGTTCCTGACAATCGGCCTGTTCCTCTGGCTGGCAATGATGACCCGGGCGATGTGGCCGGCCTTCCGGCAGCCGGACACGAACCGGCACTTGCTGGGGCTGTTCCTGCTCGCCTCCGCGGCAATCCCGCTGTTTTACACCCCCGGACTGATGTGGCATCGGCATACCAACCTGGCGATCGCCGAGTACTGGCGGTGGTGGGTGGTTCACCTTTGGGTGGAGGGCTTCTTCGAGGTCTTCGCTACCGTCGTGATCGCCTTCCTCTTCACCCGCATGGGACTGTTGAAAACAGCCACGGCCGCAGGAGCCGTCCTCTTCTCGACGACGATTTTCCTCTCCGGGGGAATCATCGGCACGTTCCACCACCTCTACTTCTCCGGCACGCCGACGGTCGTGATGGCACTGGGGGCCACATTCAGTGCGTTGGAGGTGGTCCCGCTGGTGCTGATCGGCTTCGAAGCGTATGAGAACCTGACCCTGAGCCGGGCGAGGCCATGGGTGGCGGCGTACAAGTGGCCAATCTACTTTTTCGTCGCCGTGGCGTTCTGGAACTTTGTCGGCGCGGGGCTGTTCGGGTTCCTGATCAACCCGCCGATCGCGCTCTACTACATGCAGGGCTTGAACACGACCCCGGTGCACGGCCACACGGCGCTGTTCGGGGTCTACGGCATGCTGGGCATCGGCCTGATGCTCTTCTGCCTCAAGGGCCTGACGGTGCACCACACCTGGCGGACCGGGAGTTTGGCGTTTGCCTTCTGGTCGATTAACCTCGGGCTGGCGCTGATGGTGCTCCTGAGCCTGCTGCCGGTGGGGCTGATGCAGACCTGGGCGAGCGTCGAGCGCGGCACCTGGTACGCTCGCTCGGCGGAGTTCATGCAGACGCCGACGATGGACACATTGCGATGGCTACGGGTGGTCGGCGACACGATCTTCGCGCTGGGCATCCTGGCGCTGGGGTGGTTCGTGCTGGGGTTGAAGACCGGCTGGTCAATCGCTCCGGGGCCGGATGCCGTCGCTCTGGAATACCCTCGAGCGGCCGCGGGGCAGGAAGCAGTGACAGTAAACTAGCCGAGGTCGACCGCAGCGTCGCGGATCCAGTGACCGGATCCGATCCGCGGCCCGTTCGGTGCGACCGTGGAACCGAAGGTGTCTCGGCACGCGGAGGGAACAACCGATGATCAGCGCTGACGTTCCGTGCCCCGCGACGCCCATGGACACGCGGGGTCCTCGACTGAACCGAAGCCTACCGGCACCTCGGCCGGCCCGGTGGGCGGACTCCCGCTCAGAACGGGTGAGGGACTCTGACCCGAGTCCGGGCCTACCTGTCCGACCGACGGCGGCGGGCGGCTTGTCACCTCCTTTTCCCATCCCCGCCCGCCATGAGGAGTACCGACCGATGAGTAACGACCCGAGACGGATCATCGTGACCGAGAGTCGCTGCCCTTCTTGTAGCGTACATACAGTCCACGTTCATCACCAGAACTTCCCCGAGTTGCACGTCGAAGCCTTGTCCGCCGAACAGGCTGCCGGGCACCTCGCGAACCGGCTGCAAGCCGCCCTGGACACCGTCTCCGACCCGTCGCACCATGAGGCGATCGTGCGCGCACTGGCCGACGCCCAAGCATTCCTCGACCGGGAGGGCTACGCCCATCCCGGGCGCGATGTCTCTGGACCTCATCAATCATGAAAGGACCTCCATGGCTATCCCGCACGCACATCCTGGCATGCCAGTCGATCTCCGTCCGGCCGAGGAATCGCTCTCCGAGGCCAGGACGACCGCGCTAGTGAAAAACAATGCATTTGAGGCCATCCGGATGGTGATCCCCAAGGGCCACGAGGTCTGCCACGACCACCAGGTCGAGGGAACGATCACAGTCCATTGCCTGGAGGGACGAGTCGCCTTCACCGCCGAAGGCGACACGCACGAGTTACCCGCCGGTCATTGGCTCTTCCTGACGGGCGAAGTACCCCACACGATCACCGGCAAGGAGAACTCCCTCGTGCTCCTGACCGTGATGTTCCGCTGAGAGACAGAGACGCCTGACGACTTGTCGGGTGTTTCCAAATCCGGAGGTGACCATGTCCTTGCCACAAGCCAAGCTCAGCGACGTCATTGACGTTCGTCACCCGGGGCCCGCTCCACCTGGGGCACCGTCGAGTACGTTGGCGAAGACCGCGACGCTGGAGGTCCGGCGGCTGATCCTCGCCAAGGGCCAGGCGATCCCCACCCACCAGGCCCCGGTGAGATCACGGTCCACTGCCTCGAGGGCCGAATCACGTTCACTGCCTGCGGCGCCACGCGCGAACTGAATGCCGGCCAGATGCTCGTCCTGGCCGCCGGGGAGCCCCACTCGGTGGTCGGGGCCTGGAGGACTCGTCCGTGCTCGTCACGAAGCTCCTCCCCGCCAACCCACCCGTCCCCTGAGACGAGAATGCAACTGCTGCGGATATCTCCTTGGAATAAATCTCATGAGAATCCAGCGCACTCCCCTCCTGCTGCTTGTCCTTGTGGTCGTCATGCCGGTCGCCGCAGCCTATCTGCACTGGACTGTATTCGGCCTGCCGTCCCTGCTGGCCAGCCCCCAGGCGATCCCCGAAGCCGCCGCACCGTATGGCTTCCCGGCCTGGCTCCGCATCAACCATTATGTGAACTTCCTCTTCCTGGTCCTGCTCGTCCGCAGCGGCTTGCAGATCCTCGCTGAGCACCCCCGGCTGTACTGGAACGTCCACTGCACGCCCGGTACGGAGTGGCTCCGGCTCACACCGATCGAGGTGCCCAGGGACCGTGTCTGGACGTCCAAGGACGACGCCCGCTATCTCTCGCCCTGGATCGGCCTGCCCGGCTACCGGCACACTGTCGGCCTCGCGCGGCACTGGCACTTCCTCAGCGTGCTGTTCTGGGTGGGCAACGGCCTGATCTTCGCGGTCTTGCTCTTCGGCACCGGGCAGTGGCGGCGGCTGGCGCCGACGTCTTGGAGGATCGTCCCCGACGCCTGGGCTATCTTCGTCCACTACGTCACCTTCCACCTCCCACCCGAGCCGAACGGGTTTTACCGCTACAACGCGCTCCAGCAGTTGTCCTACTTCGGCGTGGTATTCGTCCTGGCCCCCCTGGCGATCCTGACCGGGCCCTCGATGTCGCCGGCCCTGACCAACCGGTTCCCGTGGTATCCGAAGCTGCCCGGCAACCGCCAGATCGGCCGGTCGCTCCACTTCCTCATCATGTGCGCCTTCGTCGACTTTCTCATCGCTCATGTGACCATGGTGGCCCTGACCGGGCTCGTCCGGAACATGAACCACATCGTGCTGGGCACGGATGACACCCGCCCGCTCGGCCTGTACCTGGGCCTGGTCGCCATCGGCGTGGTCGCGGCGCTCAACGCGCTGGCCAACTGGGCGGCGTGGCGGCACCCCCGGGCCATCCAGCACGTCGCTTCGGCGATCGTCACGCCGCTCATGGAGTTCCTGCTCAACCGCGCAGCGCCGCAGGCTGAGTTCTGCCGCGAGGACATCTCACCCTTCTTGTGGCCGAACGGGAAGGTGCCGACCAGCGACGAGTGGAAGACGCTGGCCGCCAACGGTTTTAAGGACTACCGGCTCAAGGTCTCCGGCCTGGTGGAAAACCCGGTCGAGCTGTCGATGGAGGAGATCCGGGCGCTGGGAAAGAAGACCCAGATCACGCTGCACCACTGCATCCAGGGCTGGTCGGGCATCGCCGAGTGGGGCGGGCTGCCGATAGTGGAACTGATCAAGCTGGTCCGGCCCAGGCCGGAGGCGCGGGTTGCAATCTTCGACTCGTTCGGCGAGGGCCTGGAGGGGGGCCAGTACTACGACAGCCACTCGCTCGCGAACCTCATGCACCCCCAGACACTGCTGGCCTACGAGATGAACGACGAGCCGCTGGGTGGGTTGCACGGCGCCCCCTTGCGGCTGCGGGTCGAGAACCAGCTCGGCTTCAAGATGGTCAAGTGGGTCCGGGCGATCGAGTTCGTCGAGAGCCACAGGGCCTTCGGCGAAGGAGAAGGAGGTTACAGCGAGGACCATGAGTACTTCGGTGAGCTGGCCAACATCTGACTCGGGGCCGGCTCGGCCGCGGACCTGTTCCGAAAACGGAGGGAGATATTTCCACCACCGGCAATGATCGCGGGGCATCACCCGTGGACGTCGCATAGGGACACAACACATGTACTATCTTTACGGTTCTAGACCTGGAGTACCGCGTAGGCTCGTGGCGACATTCGGCAGCGCGGAGCAACTATTGGCCTACGTGCGGTGGGCAACCCTGTCCGAGCACGAGGGAGTCCGCCAGTTTGAAAAGGGAAGCTCGCTGGCCGGTTACCACGAATACAGCTATTCCGGTGAACCTCTTACGAAGGATGATGCCGGGACGGTCGACCACAACCCGTCGCCGAGCATGCTGTGATCGGTCTTGTCACACTTGATCCCTGCCCTTCGGCGGGAGAGGAGTCCGTCTCGTTCTTCCCAGGCTCAACCGGTTCCGAGGGGTGAACGATGCCACATGCTATGTTTCTGATCCTCGGCGGTGGGATGACCGCCGACGCCGCTGTGGAGGGCATCCGCCAGGCCGAACCCAACGGATTGATCGGGCTGATCAGCGCGGAACCTCATCCCCCCTACCACCCTTCCGGCTCGATCTTGTGGTCTGGACCCTGCGCCGTCGCGCTGAGAATGTCATCGATCGCTGGGACGGCCGGTGCTACCGCAGGGCCCTGGCGCTGGGAAGTTGTCCCGTGGAGGTCTCGGTGGAACAGTCCGGCCCTCCCGAAACGCCAAGGCTTCACGTCGCGGTGGCAGGTGAGCGTGCCGAACCTGGCACGAGGACTGCCGTGACGACGGCCCTGAAGCGGCTGCTCGGCCTGCGCGTCGATCTCACGGAGTTCGAGCGGTTCGCGGCCCACGACGACCGCCTCGGTCCGCTGGGGCGGCGGTTCCGCGGAATCAAGCCGCCGAGGTTCCCCACCGTGTTCGAGTGTCTGGTCAATGCCATCGGAGAATACGTTCTGTTGCGGGGGCTGGGGCGGCTGAACGTCTTCCCCGGCGACGACGTCGGGGCGCGCAACAACCTCCTTCGCTGGCTCGGCTTGACCGGTCCCTCGGACTACGATGGGGTTCGTCATGCTATCACCCCGTGGAGTGCCTACGGGAGGCTAATCTACTTCCATTTACTTCTTTGGCGACTGGCCGAGGCGGGGTACGTGAGTTGAGGCGATCGTAATGCGCCTGGAGTGGCTGACTCGGACACACTCGGAGTATGGATATGCCCGCCCGTTGACAAGATCGCCGCGGTGGGCCTCCGCCTCTGTGAAGGCGAAAAGCCGAGCCGTCTCGGCCTGGAAGGAAGAAGGAACCCAGATGGTGGAGATCCGCTTGAAGCGAGCCTACGAGAAACCCGCCCCCGACGACGGTCTTCGGGTCCTGGTGGAACGGCTATGGCCGCGCGGGCTAAGCAAGGAGCGTGCCGCAGTGGACCTCTGGATGAAAGACATAGCTCCCAGCCCCGAGCTGCGCCGGTGGTTCAACCACGACCCGGCCAAGTGGGACGAATTCCAGAGGCGCTACCGTGCTGAACTCCGGGAGAATAAAGACGTGGTCGACGAACTCCGGCAGAAGTGCCGAGACAGGACCGTGACCTTCGTCTACGCGGCGCGCGACGAAGCGCACAACGGCGCCCTCGTGCTGAGAGCCTATCTCGAACACCACGATTCCTAGGGATGGGCGGGCGGCTCCGCGGGCTCGGGAGGATATGGTCACTGTGGAACTCACGAAACGATCGACTCTGGTTAGAGGCGGGGTGAATTACAGTTAGATCAGCTCAAACGGCGTCATTCAAGATGTGCATGAACGGAATCATCACACAATACTACTTTCAGCCTAATTTAATGAGTGGCCAGGTCCTGTACCGGTCGGCCGGCTGCTCTCTCGTTCCGTCGCCTTGGTCGGCACAGGGGACCAAGACCGCTCGCAATGGGAGCGACCTGATGAGGGTAATGACTTCTGTTCGGCGACCCGACTGGCTGCGTCTTCCGCTCAGAAAGGCGCAACACCGATCAGATACGGCGAATCCTTGAGCCATCTGACGCCGTGGTTCAGCAGCCGGCGTAACGGGCCCGCGGTCACCGTTGGCCAGATCACGTGATTTCCTGAATTGCCCGGTCAGCCACGAGAATCAGGAATGTCCGTCTTGTGCCACTTTCCCGGTGGCTGGTCAGCTATTTGGTAACTTGCATGATTTGATATACTCAGACAACTGTTCATCGTACTGAATGCTGGTGGACTCGCAGACTGGACATCTCAACTTGCCGCACCTGCGGCACGTGCTCCCGTCCCAATCGTGTTGCTCGTCCCTTGCCTGTCCGCACCTCTTGCACATGCAGCCGTCCCAGTCGTGATCGGTGTCTCTGATCTGCCCGCACGCGCGGCAGATACAGCCACTCCAATCGTGCTCAGCCTTACACAACGGCTTGTCCATGACACCACCCTCGATGTTGAATTTCCTTGCCTCGCGCCTCTGCGGTAGGGTTACTCATTCGGCAAGAGCCACTGAATCCCGTCAACCCACATGATTATGCCCATGATGACACGATTGTTGGGTCAATGCCAAGCAAGAGCATCTGCACAGAGTCCTGATCGGTCACTTCTCTGAGACGATGAGCAGGTCGATGCTCTCCTGCCGGTTGTAGGGCTGCTGCTGGTAGCCCCCGAAAACTTCCACCCGGGCGGCCCCTGCTCGTCGGGCCATCCGTTCGAGTTCCGGGGCCTTTAGTCCCAGGAGCCGTGCCGACTCGCCACGCATCGAGACACCGCCCGTCAGGTCGGCCTCGATCAATTCGACATAGCCACGCGACCCGCACCGATGCACTCCTCTGGCTATGAGTACCTCGCCTTACGGCAGCGTCGCCCGTTTGCACTTGTGCCAAACGCATGGGCCATCAGGCAGACGCCATAAGTTCAGCACGTGGACCACGGCCACGCCTCCGTTCCGCACGGCTGCCAGCATCTGCTGGAGTGCACTCTGGACCACCGTCACGTCCGGTGCCAGCGCCAGCGAATTGCCCACGCAGAGAGCCGCGTCAAACCGCTCCGCCGACTCGACGGGTTCGTCGAAACCGCGCACTACCCAGTGCAAACCAGGCGGTTCACTGAAGTGGCTGCGGGCAAGCTCGATCATTCTCGGGCTGATGTCCGCCGCCTGGACATGCAGATTCCAGGAGTGGAACATCGCCGCGTGCCGTCCCGTTCCGCAGGCCACGTCCACCAGACGGCGCACCCCGATGCGTGCAAACAAGCTACGATAGAAGGGCTCTTCGTTGGCCAGTCGTTTTGGCCAGTCGACGAGCTCATCGAAGACTTCGGTCAAATCATCGAATACATTGTTAGCCACATCGATTTCCATAATTAGGGATATATTCCCTCCAGTTCAAGCACGCTTAGAAACAAGACGATGTTGCGGAGTCGTGTGTGCCGATATCTATAGATACGTGTGTGTGAAAGGTGTCGCGGTCAAGGTACTGCGGCGTGTGCCGGGTGAGCACGGCCCCACAGCCTCGGCAGCGTTCCTTGCGAAAGGGAGATTCGGGAGGGTCAGACTGACGAGGGCCCGAAAAGCTATGAGTGACTGCAACCGCTCTGATGAGTGGAGCACTGCGGAATCGGCACGTGCCATTGCGCACAAAGTTCGTCGGCCAATGCGTGAAAACGCTCATGCGTCCCAGCGCCAAGCTCCTGTTGCTCCAGTTCTTCGAACGCCTTGACCAGCGCCCCTTGGTCGGCTGTCGAGAGCATCGTGTCGGCTGTAGGAAATAGACAATGATCCTCTTTACCGATGTGGTCCGTCAAAAGCTGCACGTATTGCCGCGCGTGCTGAAGGAAGCGCACTTTGGCTTGTCTATTCCCGCTTCCCGCCGCGGATAGGTTCTCATCCATGACGCGGATGTGGTCGCGGCCCTCTTGGTGTTCGGAGAGCAGGCTATCGATGCTTGCCGGCGGGCACCCGACGCCGCGCTGACGCGCCAAGGGAAAGAAGTGAGCCTCTTCCTTGGCATGATGACAACCGTCAGCAAAACCCCGAAAGAATTCGAGCATCTTCTGAATGGACTCCACATCGAGTCCAGGCTCCTTCTCGGCTTGGTCGGCCGAGGCGGATAGGCATCGCAACACCCGCAGAATCACGCCATGTTCTTCCCTCATGGTGTCTGTGGCGCTCATGTTCTTCCCCCTTTCAAGATTCCGCTCGCTTCTCATCCATTCCTCGGCCGGAAGGTCTTGCCTCTCGCAGAGTCTTCTCCCGTGCACGACTTCGCTAGCCCAGCAGCATCGTCAAGAGCACCGAGGCATCCTCGATCCCGGAGAGCGAATGCGGCTGCCCGCCTGAGAGGTATAGCATCTGGCCAGCCTCCAGGACGCGGGAGTCGCCATTGATCTGGACGGTGATCAGACCCTCCAGGCAATGGACCATGATCTCGCCGGCCATCTCGTGGTGGTGGCAGGTCTCCTGGTCCGCGGGGATGATCAGGCGGATGACCTCCAGGGTGGGGGTCTTCACCAGGGTGGCTGTCCTCGTGCCGCCCAACGCCGGTCCCAACGGGCGGACATCGATAACTTCCCCCGGCTGCGCGCGTGGTAGCGCCATCGAAAAACCTCCTGGGCCACGCCGCGGACAGGTCGGACGCCCGAGGTGGCGACCGATCCCCGCCCTCGTCATGCGCCCGGTTCAGCGGACTTGGATCTCGTTGGCCAGGACGGGGAGGTTTGTCGACTCCATCACCGCCTGCAGGGCTAACTGCTTGACGTAGTGGGTCCGCGAGGATCCCTTTAGGATCACGCCGTCGTCCCGGACCAGGAGGCGAATGTCATGAGCCCTTCCCCTCAGCCGGGTCGAGAGGCACTCCTTGATCGGGCTGCAGGTGGGACATTCTCCACCGTGCGTTCGGTCTATGACGGACAGAAGCATGGTTGTCTCCTTCGGGTGGGCCTCGGTCGGAGTCCTGGAAACACGTCGAGGGTCTCGATCCGCCAGCGCCCTATGCGGAGCGGCAACGCTGATGACCAAGGAGCGACGGGGATAACTCGGCGGTCCCAGTGAGAGCAACGCGAGGCATCCAAAAATCGGACTTAAGGGTCTTTTTATCCATTTTATCGACTTCAGGACTGGCGTGAAAGAGTACAGGTGAACACGTTTCTCTGCTGGTCGGTACCCTCGATCGTCCCCTGCCGACGAGTTTTCGGCATGCCTCGAAGGGTCGCACACCCAATCACCATCGCCTTTCCAGTTAGTGGGCCATGTTCTTCTTTCGATCCCACCATGAGTGCGCCTTCCGCCCAGTACGACGCATTACGTCACTTCATGCCTCTGGCAGGGTATTCGCGAATAGCTCGTGATCCCCGGTGAAACCGGCCTCTCTGAGCGACTGTCCGATTGTCCATCTTCTCGCGGAAGACGCATTTCTTTCGTCTTCCGACAGCAATGACGCACAAGTTGGGTCCTCCTGGGTCTGCGTCTCTGTCCATTCAAGTGGAGAAGTTCGCAATCCTGGGCAAAAGGCGAACTCTGGAGACAAACGACAAAGAATATATCCGATGAGCCTTTACAGACGATGGCCGTTGCCGACCCGATGTTTCGGATTGCATCCTCTTCGCCCCTCCCTTCCCTTGCCAAAGATTCGGATGCGGGTGGAAGGAAGCAGGGTACCTGCTGATTTTCCAAAGAAGCGGTCAGCCGCAATTCTATCCACGTTCCGACGGCCTACCCCTAGTGTCTCCGGCCATAAGTAATGCCCGAAATTCATCGAGCATGGTCTGCAAAACATGTGCACATATTTTGATTCGTACAGGTCCACTCGAAGGGGTGGGCGTAGAGCCGGTTGTACTCCGGCCACGAGGCCGCCACATGGGCGATGTACTCCTCCCGGCTGGACCAAGACCCCCGCTTCAGGTAGCGGCACCCGAAGGCATGGTTGAGCAGGTCCCCCTGATTCAGCCAGGAGGCATGCGCCGGGGTGAACCGGGGACGCCACCAACCGCCACACTCGGCGAAGTAGTCGGCTGTTTTAGCGGCGATATGGCTGGCTCCGCCGTCATAGCCATCCCGTAGCAGACGGACAGAAAACAACTGTAAGGCGCAACTCATTCAAAAATAAAGGTTTAGGACTGTCTCTGGTCGCCTCATTGTGCTCGTTGAAGGGCGAGTCGGCTCGATTTCCCGGACTTTGAGACGGTATTCCGGCCTTAGCGTTGGAAATTGTCCATCTGCTACGGCAAGGCCAAGGTGTGCCGTGCCGTGCCCCGGTAGTTCACGTCACGCCACGTCCTCGGTGGCGAAGAGCGCCTTCAAGTAGGCCCGTTCGTCAGGGGACCAGACGCTTAGGATACGGAATTTATTAATTGTCGCATTTGCCCGGAATGGCACGGTAATTCCATACGGGGAGTTCCTCATCGAACCGGATTTTCATCGTCTTGGGGTATTCATCGGGGTAACCCTCCTTAAG
>Ga0187888_1003398_pt1 | contig 12488 bp, 8 predicted proteins | sample June2016WEW_7_40_FD_132987 | JGI IMG/M metagenome (GOLD analysis project Ga0187888, IMG submission 132987) | Peatland microbial communities from SPRUCE experiment site at the Marcell Experimental Forest, Minnesota, USA - June2016WEW_7_40 | ecosystem: Environmental > Terrestrial > Soil > Wetlands... | reverse complement strand
GCGGCATGATGAACGATCGACCTGGTGTTGCGGCGCATCGACTCCAGCACGGGTCGACCGATCGTCTCGAAGGCACGACGCAGCAGCCGGATTCGCTTGATCCGGGTCTTCCAACCGCCGGTGGGCATGACCCGCGCGGGCGTGCCGGCGGGCTCAACGGACCTGGTCCAGGATACCCGGCGCGGGGCATAGAAGGGCTCATGGATGCGAATCTGACCATGCGTTCCAATGATCACAGCCTCATTCCTGAGCCGGCTGCGCAGCGAGGACGTGAGCACAGCCAGGGCGCCGCCATCATGACTGCAGAGCAGCGACTCTTGCTCGTCGACTCCCGTCGGTCCGATCGAGGCGCGGCCCACGATTTCCTCAGGCGTCCCGAGCAGGAAGTGCGCCAGCGAAATCAGATAGACCCCACGATCAAGGAGAGCCCCGCCTCCTTGCCGCGGATCGAAGAACCTGTTTTCCGGATCGAAGGCAGTCGGGTAGCCGAAGTCGGCCGTCAGCAGACGGATCTGGCCCAGGTCGCCGGACCGCACCATGCTGCGAACCTCAAGCAGCAGGGGATGGAATCGCATCCACATTGCCTCCATGCAAAAACGCCGCGAGCGACGAGCCCGGTCGATCACTTCGCGAGCCTCGGCGGCGGTGCGGGCAAACGGCTTCTCACAAAGCAAGGCCCGCCCGGCAGACAGGCAGGCCAGAGCATGTTCCCGGTGCCGATCATGCGGGCTCGCGATGTACACGATATCCACGTCATCATCACCAGCGAGGCCTGCCACGGTGTCATGGGCGCGACGAGCCCGGAACTGACTCGCGAATGCGTGGGCTCGCTCCGTCTGTCGCGACGCAACCGCGGACAGCACGGCGCCAGGCACCAGGCACAGATCCTCGGCAAACGCCCGGGCCGCGACCCCGGTTCCCAGGATGCCCCACCGGACGACAGACGTGGTTCCAGCGGTGTTCAAGAGGCAAGTTCCCCATCAAGGCGACGATCTGCTCAGAGCAAGGGTTCGATCGGGTCAAACGTGGTCGTCACCTTGTAAGGAGCTCCAGCGTCACGCGCCTGATGGATTGCAATGACCAGCTCATTGGTATGCAGGCTGTAGCGCTTCGAGAGCCGCGAGGGACGATTTTCGCGTATCGAGGCTGCCAGTTCGGCCACTCCCCGAGCGAAGTCCATCTGCTGAGAACCGCGATAACGGTAGCGCTTCTTCTTTTCTCCGACAAGAGGATACCGCGTCTTCCAGGGAGACTTGAAGGTCCTGCGACGAATGGTGTAGAAGCGCTGAATCCGTACGGGCGAACGGTAATACCAGCAGTCGTGAGTGCTCAGAATTCCCTCGTCACCGACAATCCGGAGCGAGTGATCGTGGGGGGCGATGATGCTGCAAGTGAGCCGGGCCACCACGCCGGAGGCAAACCTGATGCAGGCGACCGAGAAGTCGGGAGCTTCCTCGCGCAAAGGCTCGTCGGTCTGCTTATCGGGCACAAGGCAGGCCGAGAACGCGGTCACCGTCTCCGCCGGTCCGAAAAACGCAGGAAGCCAGGTCAAGTAGTAACCAGCATGCTCAAATGTACAGCCAGCCTCGAACTCATCAGTCGCCGGCCAGGGGACCCCGGAGGCACTCTTCCATTGTCTGTAGGGCATTCGGAACACCATGCCATCGTCCATCTCGGCGTAAACCAGACGCACCGTTCCGACATGGCGTTCCCGCAGAGCCTTCCAGAGAGTCTGGGCCGTTTCTCCCAGCAGGCTGCAGGGAGCGGAAGAAAGATGCAGACCCTTGGACTCGGCAAGCTCGACGAGCGCTTTGGCTTCGTTGAGTTGCATGGCCAGTGGCTTCTCGCTGTAGACGTGCTTGCCAGCCTCGAGCGACGCCCTGGTGACCTCGTAGTGGCTGCGGGGGTTGGTCAGGTTGAGTACCAGTTGAACGCGGGAATCGTTCAACACTTCTTCCAGCGAGCCAAACCGGGGGACGCCGTGAAAAACGGCAAACTTCGTCGCGCGGTCCGGATCGCGATCGGTGACGCCGATCAGTTTCAGTTCCGGATATGCCGCCAGGGTCGAGAGGTAGTAGTCCGCGACGAATCCACAACCAACGATTGCTATATTCATATCACATCGGCACGGTCGGATTGCAGCTCGCCGCGGTATTGGTCCGCTGCTCTTCCCGCAGGCCAGTCCGAGGAATCCGTGGGGGGTGAAGATGCCGCCGGATCCTCACGATCAATAAGCCCCGCGGCCGACCAGTACCACGATGAAGGTCCGGGCGATGATCCGGAGATCCCGGGCCAGGGACCGTACCACGATGAAGGTCCGGGCGATGATCCGGAGATCCCGGGCCAGGGACCAGTTCTCGACGTAATCTCGATCCAGCTTGACCATGTGGGAGTAATCAATATCGCTCCGCCCCCCGACCTGCCAGGGGCCGGTAAGCCCTGGCAACACCTGGAGGCGGCAGGCGAAGCCTTCAGGATCGAGTTCCCGAAGCTTGTCGCTGTCCCGCAACTGGAGAGGCCGAGGGCCAACCAGGCTCATCTCTCCGCGGAGGATGTTGACGAGCTGGGGAAGCTCGTCCAGGCTCGATCGCCGCAAGAATCGTCCCAGGGATGTGACTCTTGGATCATCGCGCAGCTTGAACAGAACGCCATGCTCGGACTCGTTATGCTCCTCCAGATCGCCCAGGCGCTGCTCGGCATCAGCGACCATCGTGCGAAACTTGAGCATGTGGAAGAGGCGTCCGTGACGGCCGCAACGCAGCTGGCGGAACAAGACCGGACCGGACGAGTCGAGCCGGATCAGAAGGACGATCCCCAGCATCACCGGGGCGAGTAACAGCATCCCGATCAGCGCACCGGCCAGATCCACCGAACGTTTGAGAGCCTGAGATAGACCATCGATCGTGAGCTCGGTCGACTGCAACGAGCGGATGGGCGAAAGTTGCAGCTCAGCGTTCAGGGTCGTCGTCAGGTCTTGGGATCCCGAGCCGAAGCGCATGGCGTTTGATCTCGACGGGTAACTCATCGGTGCAGATTCTCCAGGGGCCCTTCTTGTGAAGGGGCAAACGCCTTTGGAACCTGGACTGAAACCAATCTGAGCGCGATTTCACACGCAACGGGGAGAGTGATCGTGTTTCCACAGGTCAAACGGTCGCTGTAAGCTAGCACGGTCATTCCGGACGGTCAATCCGCACGGTGTTGATTCTGGGAATCACTGGGGGACAAGGATTGCAAGAAGCTGGGGGAAATGCATTGGTTGTTGCCAGCAACGCACACGCCGGGCCCGGGACAACAGCTCGGCGAGATCGCCGCATTATGGCGGTCGAGCATTTCACGCGGGCCGCGGCGAAGGAAGTCGCCGCGGGGGGCATCTCGGTCAACAACGTCGCGCCCGGACCGATGGATACGCCGCTTTTCTACCGCCTTCATCCTGTATATGCTGACGCCGCTCTTCTTCATCACGCCTCCGCGGCCTCATCGGCCGGCTTGAGCGAGGCATGAGTTGCGAGCGATGACCATGGAATCAGGCATCTGGAGGCTGCGGCGCCTGATTCCCGGTGGTGAGATCGGGAATCTCGCTGATCAGAAAGACGCCGTCGCCGCTGCCGCCGAGCGGGTTGAAGCCGAGCTCGATTGGAAACTCGGCGCCGTCCTTGCGTTTTCCGACAATTTCGCGAGTCTTTCCCGTGCGGCGCGCCGACGCGGACGCAGAGAAACTGTCGAGCAATACTCGATGCCCGACTCGGAATCGCTCGGCGATCAAGATCTCGGCCTCTTGCCCGATGAGTTCACCACGCGAGTACCCGAAAAGCCGCTCGGTTTCCTTGCTCACCAGGCAGATGGTACCAGCGCTGTCGAACAAGACCATCCCCGTCGGGATGCACTCGACGATGGCCTGGAACCATTGCGTCTGACGCTTTCGCTCGGTGATGTCGGCGATCACGCTGATGACGAAAATCCCTTCCTCGGTCTCGAGCGGACTGAGGCCGAGCTCGATCGGAAACTCGGTGCCGTCCTTGCGCAGTCCCCAGAGCTCGCGTGCGGAGCCGGGACGCATCGAGGGATTCATGAGAAAGCGCTCGCGGTGGGCGAGATGCCTTTGGCGAAACCGTTCCGGGATCAGCATCTCAACCATTTGCCCGGCCAGCTCGTCACGCTGGAATCCGAATAACTTCTCGGCCTCCCTGTTCAACTGCACGATTCGCCCGGCCCGATCGGTCATGACCATCGCCATGGGCGACGACTCCACGATGGCCTCTAACCTTTGTTCCAGGTGTTTCCGCTCGGTGATGTCACGAGCCGTGGCGAAAATGATTCCTTCCTCGGGAACGGACTTGGCCGTCCATTCAAACCACTTGTAGTTCCCGGACCGATCTCGATAGCGGTTCTCGAAACGGACGACGGGGAGCCCCTGAGAGAGCTTGACCACCTGCAATCGCGTTTGTTCGCAGTCGTCGGGGTGGACAAGGTCGATGAAAGGCTTCGCGAGGAGTTCCTCCGTGGAGTATCCCAGCACGCGGGTGAAGTTCTGATTGATCTGCTTGAAGAATCCGTCCAGCCCCGCAAGGCAGAAAAGATCCAGTGAGAGTTCGAAAAACCTTGCCATCTCCCGCTCGGGCCGTCGCAGCACGTGAAGGAGATAAGAGGTCACCTCGGCAGCCACCTCCGACGCGTTGCGGGGGCGGCGATCGCGATCGAGCTCCAGGCATCGCTTGAGCAGGCTCACCATGGGCGCGTCCGCCCTGGCGGCGTCGAGCCGCGTCCACGTGGTCAAGTGATGGGCTGCTGCAAATACCTCCAGAGATTCCCTTTGCACGGTGGTGACAGGACGCAAGGGTCGGCCAGTCAAAATCTCGAACAGAATCACACCGAGGCTGAATACGTCGGTGCGCTCGTCCTGATCGCTGTCCCCTCGAGCTTGCTCCGGGGACATGTATTGAGGCGTGCCCAGGAGGTCGCCCGGGATGGTGATTGAGGATCCTTCCTCGGCCATCGCGGAATCTCCGGTCCGGCCGGTCAAGACGAGGGTGTCTTGTGGGTCCAACGAGAACGGCGGCATCACATCGACGTCTGCGCCGCGCTCCCCTGCCATTCTCAGGAACCGAGCAATCCCCCAGTCCATGACGTAGACCGAGCCGTAATCTCCGACCACGATGTTCTCGGGCTTGAGATCGCGGTGGATCACACCCCGCGCGTGGGCGAACGCGACTGTCTGGCAGACCTGCTCGAAGATGGTCAGAAACCGCGGCCGATCCTTGAGATGATCCACGGATTCGGCGAGCAGTTGGGCCAGAGTCTGCCCCTGGACCAGCCTCATGCTGAAGAACGGCCGCATGTCCGAGAGCGTCCCGGCGCCGTAGACCGGGGGAATGCCCGGATGTTGTAACTGGGCCGTGATCGAGGCTTCGCGACGGAATCTGTCGCTCAGCTCACGATTCTTCTGGTGCTTCTCGAGCAGAACCTTGAGGACCACCGAGCGGTCGAGTGTTTCATCCCGGGCAAGCAGGATAGTGCCCATCGCACCTTGGGCGTATGGTTTTTCCGAACTGGCGACCGAATAGAGCGATTGGGTTGTCACCAGGGAACTGGACGACGCCGTGGCCGCCTCGCTGCGGTCCCGCGAAACGTCCTCGCCAGCCAACCGGGGACCGGAGGACCTCGGAAGCGATTGGTCGTGTACAGTCCTTTGGGTCTGGAGGATGTTCGCAGGCTCGTACAGATCCTCAGCCGGTTTGGAAGAGCTCTCTGGGAACATAACCGTAGGTTCTTTTCGCCGCATTGCTCTCGTGACTGACTCGTTAGCGTGGCCCCGACCGGAATTTCACGACCGAACCAGGGCGAAGCGCACGTTCCTCTGAGGCCGCGACCGATGCTTGCACGCAACTTTCGCCTTCTTGGCTCGGACCGCAACGTGTACTTACCATCAGGCATGAGCCACGTGCTTCAGCTACATAACCTATCTTACTGTGGCCGATCACACTCCTGCTAGGTTCTGGTCATCGTTCGAGATCAGGTCGAAGCTGCCTCGCGACCGGCATTTCCCACCGCTATACTGAGGAGAGCGACCGACGTTCAGACATTTCTCGAAACCGCTGCCGGTTTTCGCCACCTGGCAGGGAACGCCGCGGTGGAGGATCAATCGATCTCTATGGATTTACTTGACAATTTGACGCCGGCCCAACGCGAAGCGGTCACGCACATCGAGGGCCCCCTTCTGGTCCTGGCCGGCGCCGGGTCGGGCAAGACGCGGGTCATCACCCGGCGAGTCGCTCACCTGCTGCACGCGGGAATCGCGCCGGAAAATGTTCTGGCCATTACCTTCACGAACAAGGCGGCCGGCGAGATGCGCCAGCGGATCGATGCCCTGGTGCCGAATTCCAGGGTCTGGGTGGGGACGTTCCACGGCTTCTGCGCCCGGCTGTTGCGCATTCACGCCAAGCTGGCGGGGATCGATTCCGGGTTCACGATCTATGACCAGTCCGACCGCCTCCGCGCCGTCAAGGACGTCATGGACCAGATGATGGGCGAGGGAGCCGGCATCACCCCCGAACAGGTCGAGGCGGCCATCAGCCGGGCCAAGAACGAACTGGTCAGCCCCCAGGTGCTCCGGACCCGAGCGCGAGACGAGAAAGATGTGTTGAAAGCGCGGGTGTTCGCTGCCTACGAGGAGAAGCTGAGAGCCTCGTCGGCCGTGGATTTCGACGACCTGCTCGTCCACGTGGTGTCGATTCTCAAGAACCACCCCGACGTCCGCGCAGGCCTGGACCGCCGCTACCGGTACGTCCTCGTCGATGAGTACCAGGACACGAACCTTGCTCAGTATGCCATTGTCCGAGCCCTCTCGGTCGATCATCCCAACCTTTGCGTCACGGGGGACCCCGACCAGTCGATCTATGGCTGGCGAGGGGCCAACCTGGCGAATATTCTCGAGTTCGAGCGCGATTATCCCGGCTGCCAGGTCGTCAAGCTCGAGCGGAACTACCGCAGCACGAAAAACATCCTGAGCGTTGCCGATCACCTGATCAGGTTCAACCGCAACCGCAAGCCCAAGTCTCTCGTGACCGAGAACCCGCGGGGCGCACCCGTCGAGCTGACCGTTTACGCCCGCGAGACCGATGAGGCCGAGGGGATCGCGGGCAAGATCGACAGCCTGGTCCGGGAGGGCGAATTCCGATTCAGCGATATCGCGGTCTTCTGCCGGATGACCGCTCTGACGCGTCCCATCGAGCAGGCCTTTCGCTCCGCCAAGGTCCCTTACCAGATCGTGGGCGGCGTCTCATTTTATGAGCGGCAGGAAGTCAAGGACATCCTGTCTTACCTCAACCTGATGGCCAACCCCAAGGATGACCTGGCCTTTGCCCGGATCGTCAACGTCCCGCCGCGGGGGTTGGGCAAGACGTCGCTCGACCATCTGGTTGGGGCTGCGCGACAGCGGAGCATCCCACTCCTGGCCATGGCGCGGCAGGCCGGGCAGGTCGAGGGACTCAAGGACAAGGCGGCCCGCGGCCTGCTGGAGTTCACGCGGCTGGTCGATGAGCTGGTCACGCTCTGCGGCCACCCGGCCGAGGAGGTGATCCGCCGGCTCCTGGAACGCACGGGTTATCGCACCTACCTGACCGGGGACACGCACGACAACGGTGAGGATCGCCTGGCGAACCTGGACGAATTGATCTCGGCGGCTCGCGAGTTCGACCAGGATCATCCCGGAGCGTCGATACACGACTTTCTGGCCGAAGTGACGCTGGCGTCGCCCATCGACCGCTGGGACCAGCAAACCGGCGCCGTGACATTGATGACGCTGCACTCCGCCAAGGGTCTCGAATTCCCGGTCGTTTTTGTGGGCGCGCTGGAGGAGGGATTGCTCCCCCATACGCGCGCGAATCACGACGCCAAGCAACTGGAAGAGGAACGGCGGCTGCTTTTCGTCGGCATTACCCGGGCCCAGCGCGAGCTGTACCTCAGCCGCTGCCGGATCCGGACATTCCGGGGTCAGCAGCAGGCGACTTTTCCTTCCCGGTTCCTGGAGGAACTGCCCGCCGAGCCCATGGAACATCACGATCGCTCGGGCGTCGAACCGCCGCAGCGAGACGGGGGCCAGGGCACCGGCGGATGGCCGCGCCGTCCAGAACCGTTCCCGCAGTCGCGGCCCGGCCCGCGCGAGTTTCGCCTGACGACGGCGGCCGAGCTGGCGGGGGCGACGGCGGAAGGCAGGGTCGGCCCGGCAAACGCCACAGCGCCAGTAAACCTTGACGCCCTCCGCCCCGGGATCACCGTGGTCCATCCCCAGTTCGGCATCGGACGAATCATCTCGGTGGAAGGGGCGGGGCCAAGGCGGAAGGGGACGGTGGCCTTCGCCGTGGGCGAGCCGCGAACCTTCGTGCTGGCCCTCTCACCGCTGCGCCCCATCGGCGGGACGGCGGGGCCCGGTCCTCGTCCATCCCAAGGAGGCGGGCAAAACCGCCGTTGAGCTTGACTGGAACCCGCATGATCGGAACAGTTTTGGGACGGAGGATTGCGAGCATGCCTCGCCTGGGCGTCAATATCGATCATGTCGCGACTCTCCGCCAGGCGCGAGGCGGCCAGGAGCCAGACCCGGTCTGGGCGGCCGCACTGGCCGAGCTTGGCGGCGCCGACGGCATCACCATCCATCTCCGGGAAGACCGCCGGCATATCCAGGACCGTGACCTGAGACTGCTCCGGCAGACGGTGCAGGTCCGGCTCAACCTCGAGCTGGCGGCCGATTCGGCAATCCTTGATCTGGCCATGGAGCTCCGGCCCGAGCAGGTCACCCTGGTTCCCGAGCGACGCGAGGAGCTGACCACCGAGGGAGGACTCGACGTGGTGAGCCAGCGGTCGCGAATCACCGAGGCCGTCAATCGCTGCCGCAATGCCGGGCTCGAAATCGCTCTCTTCCTCGACCCCGAGCCAGTCCAGATCGAGGCAGCCCTGCATCTGAACGTGGACGCGATCGAGCTGCATACGGGGCGGTACGCCAACAGCCACGAGGGCCAGCCGCAACGCATTGAATTGGAGGCCTTGCAAGTCGCGGCCGAGGCCATCGTCACCGCTGGCGTGGAACTGCACGCCGGTCATGGACTGAACTATCGCAATGTCCTGCCGGTCGCCAGGCTGGATCGCATGGCCGAGCTCAACATCGGCCACAGCATCATCAGCCGGGCGCTCTTCGTGGGCCTGGAACGGGCTGTGCGGGAGATGAAAAATTGCATCAACGACCGGACCCCTCGGGTGTAATCGGTCAACCCGCAGGCGTGTCCTGGCCAGGCGTTTGGTTTTTTTCTTCCTTTTCGGTGCGCGAGGATTTAAGATCTTTCATCTTGCCACACCCAATTTCATTTGTCGTGTCTCCCCATGATCGCATCTGGGAATCCGGCGAATGAACCAGGGTTGATACCGAACCCGCAGAGGCATCCTTGAGAGATTCCTCCAGGTCTCGGCTGGCCGCCTGTTTCTCGGGGATGGGGGTATGAGTAAGAAAGGTGGGATGTTCGCGGGTTGCACGGTGGCCCTGGTCACACCGTTTCGCGACGGTGCGGTGGATGAGGCCGCACTGCGGACACTTGTGGAATGGCACGTCGAGCAGGGAACCCCTACGCTCAGCCCGGTGGGCACGACCGGTGAGGCGCCAACGCTCTCACACGACGAGCACGAGCGGGTCATCGCGCTGGTGATCGAGGCGGCCGCCGGTCGAGTCCGGGTGATGGCCGGCACGGGGTCAAACGCGACAGCCGAGGCAATCCGGCTCACCCGGTTCGCCGCGCGTGCCGGCGCCGACGGAGCCCTGATTGTGGCCCCGTATTACAATCGGCCCAACCAGGAAGGCATGTACCGCCATTTCGCGGCCATCGCCGAGAGCGTCGATCTTCCTCTGGTTCTCTACAACATTCCAGGTCGAACCGGTCGCAACCTGGAGCCCGAGACTGTGGAGCGACTGGCCAGAATCGGCCCGATCGTGGCCATCAAGGAGGCAGCGGGCTCGCTTGACCAGGTCAGCGAGCTGATCGTCCGGACCGACCTGACGGTCCTCTCGGGAGATGATAGTCTGACATTACCGATGCTGGCCGTCGGGGCTGAAGGCGTCGTCTCGGTGGTGGGCAACCTCGTCCCCCGGGACGTCATCGCGCTGATCGACGCGTTTCAGCAAGGACGTCTCGAGGAAGCCCGGCAACGCCACGCCCGCCTGTTCCCGCTTTGTAAAGACCTGCTCGGGCTCGCCCCCAATCCAATCCCCGTCAAGGCCGCCATGGCCAGGCTGGGACGCGGCAATGGAGAGGTGCGTCTGCCGCTTTGTCCGCTCGATGAAAGGGCTCTCGCAACCCTGGAAGGCACACTCTTTCGATATGACCTCTTGACCTCAGCTACCCAATAGGGGTATGATACATTTATATCCCAGAAAAAATGGACAACGATGTGTGTGCAACACAGACATCAATGTTCATTGAGGTTAGCAACGACCGACGGCACGTACGAAGGCATCTGGTTTCTTGGATAACATGGTCCCGTGTGGTTTTCGATCATCGATGATGATGCGCCCGGGCCACTGGCGTAGACCTCATTGCGTGCCGAGGCCCTCCTGCACTGATCGCATGCACCTGCGAGAGGTAGTCACCGTGGCGATCTCTTGGCCAGGTTCCAAAGATGGATTCGTGGCACCGCCTGTCGCGGCGCCGCATGCACCGAGGTTTCTGGCCCAGCCGTCGCGTTCCGTGTTGGAACGGGGTGGTGTCAGCCTCGTTTCTGGTTCCGGCTCTTTCTGTGAACTTGTCTCCAATCCTGCTGAAAGAAGGTTCCATGGCGCGTAAAGATTCCAAGCGTCCCGAAGCGGGCGATGGTCAAAATCTCGAGCTTCTGCCCGAGGTCTCCGAGCAGGCGATCCGCGAGCTTGCTCAGGTGTTCAAGCTACTCAGCGACGAGACAAGGCTACGGATCCTGTTCTACCTGGCCCTCTCCGAAAACCGCGAGCTCCACGTGACGGACCTTTGCCAGAGGCTGGGTCAAAGCCAGCCGGCGGTGAGCCATCACCTGGCGCTCTTGCGCGTTTCCGGCCTGATCGAATCACGCCGCGAAGGCAAGCACAACTTCTACAGCGTACGCACCGACCACTTCGGCGACCTGCTGCTCTCTCTCTTCTCGGCCGCCGGCGAGGTGCCCCGCAACAAGAAGTACAAGTTCCACGACTTCATCCTCGCCTACACGGGAGCTTGATTCGCAGGCTTGAACGATCGATCACTCCGCGACGCTGGCCGCGGCCGCGGTTCCCCTCCGGCTCGAGGGCCTCAAACCCACCGCGTGCGTTCGCTCACAGCGTCCTTTCGCTGAATCAACCGAAATTTGGGTGTTTGCCGTCCCGAGCTCTCCATCAGGATTTTGCACGCAGCCACGAGATTCCGGCCAGACGGTCTGGACAAGGAACGGCACGCAGCCAGCCTCTCGCCCGCCCCGAGAGTTTGGAACTCGCGTTGCGGGAATCCCTGGGGTTCATTCCCACGCGTCAGAGGAGCCGTTGTCGAAAGCAAACCCCATTGCCGGCAGATCGCTCTGCACCGTGAAGCATCTCGCCCGGGTGAGTCTCCCGTCCGTGCGCTGGTTCCCTGCAAACACGAGCGGTTCGTCTTGACCCCCGGGCTGCTTCGGTGCAGAATGCCCGCGTGGACGTACGGGATCGGATAGCGCGAGGGCCCTTCCTGCTCTCCCGTTGATCTGTGGCAGATCCTTGCGTTCTTGCTCTGATGGCGGCAGGACCGTCGAAATCCTGCACCGCACCAGGGCGGCTCGTCCAAAGCGAGTACATTGACCGCAGTTCAATCAACGACTACCAGCGGTAGAAAAGGAGTTGTACCGATGGTCATTTCCTCTCGTGCGATCGTGGCGGTGGGGCTCAGTGCGGTGGGGCTTGGCCTGCTGGTGGGTCCCTCCCTCGGTCAGCAGCAAGACGCCGGAGTTCGCCGGACGGCCAGTCCCTCGACGGCGGCACCCGCGGCTCCAATCTCTCCCGTGATCGGGACGATCGATATGGACGTCGTCTTCAAGAACTATGATAAGGTGAAGGTTTCCAGCGAGGAGTTCAAGGCTGCCGCGCTGGCACGCAAGGGCGATCTCCAGAAGATCCAGGCCGAGGCCCAGCAGGAAGCGGAAATCCTGGCGAAGCTGACACCAGGAACTGAGGACTTCAAGAAACACGAGAATCGCGTGACCGAGCTGAAGGCGCGGTTCGAGGCGGGACGTGAACAGGCCGAACGTGATTTCGCGTCCCGCGAGGCCGAGGCGATGGCCACACTCTACAAGGAGGTGCAGGCCATGGTCGCGCGGATCGCCAAGTGGCGGAAGATGACCTACATCGTCAAGGTCTCCAACCAGCCGATCTCGGGAAGCAACCCCAACTCGGTGATGGCCGCGATGGCCAACACGATGGTCTATGCCGACCCGACAAACGACATCACCAATGACGTGGTGTACAACTTGAACCGGAT
>Ga0187888_1003392_pt1 | contig 12503 bp, 14 predicted proteins | sample June2016WEW_7_40_FD_132987 | JGI IMG/M metagenome (GOLD analysis project Ga0187888, IMG submission 132987) | Peatland microbial communities from SPRUCE experiment site at the Marcell Experimental Forest, Minnesota, USA - June2016WEW_7_40 | ecosystem: Environmental > Terrestrial > Soil > Wetlands... | reverse complement strand
CTCGAGATCGTCCCTCCCCGGATCATCGAATATCGCGGCGTGAAGCTCCGCGAGATGGACCTGGACGCGATCCTGGCTCGGCGCCCCACGGTCTGCCTGGTCGATGAGCTGGCGCACACCAGCGTTCCCGGTAGCAAGCATTCCAAGCGTTACCAGGATGTGGAGGAACTGCTGCTCGCCGGAATCCACGTGATCACCACTGTGAATGTTCAGCACTTCGAGAGCCTGTACGACGAGATCGAGCGGACCACCGGCGTCAAGGTCAAGGAGCGCTTCCCCGATCGCGTCCTGGCCGAGGCCGACCAGATCGTCAACGTGGACGTCTCCGTCGAGGACCTCATCGAGCGACTGAAAACCGGCAAGATCTACCCCGAGGACCGGGTCAACTCCTCGCTGGAGAACTTCTTCACGCCCACCAATCTGACCCGGCTCCGTGAGATCACGCTCACGGAGATCGCTCACCTCATCGACCGCCGCACGCGGCGGGCCGAGGCCGACCAGGCCCCGATCGCCACGACGGATCGGGTCATGGTCGGAGTCTCGAGCATGAGCCCCAATGCGTCCGCCTTGCTGCGCAAGACCGCGCGAGTCGCCGATCGGCTCAACGCCCCCTGGTACGCCGTCTACGTCCAGACCCCGTCCGAGGACCTGACCCGCATCGACGCGGCCACGCAACGCATGCTGAGCAAGAACCTCGAGCTGGCCCAGCAGCTCGGCGGCATTCCCATGACCTTCCGCGGACCCGACATCGCCAGCACGATGTGGGCCTTCGCCCAGGAATATGCCATCAAGGTCATCGTTATCGGCAAGAGCCGCCAACCCTGGTACCGCCGGCTGACGCGCACCTCGATCCTCGATCGGTTGATGAAAACCACTCATGATATCGACATCTACGTCATTGATGTCTGATCGAGAAGCGGCCTTCCGTTCACCCGATCTCCAGCACGATCTTCCCGCGGGTTCGCTCGGACTCGCTCTGGTCATGCGCTGCGCGCGCCTGGTCAAGCGGGTAGACGCGGTCGATGACCGGCTTCAGCTTACCCTCATCCGCCAGGCTTGCCAGGTACTCCAGATCTTCCCGGCGTGCCTTCGCGAAGAGTGTCAGAGCACGCTGACGCTGACCCACCAAGCTCAGGAGTGGCAAGAGGACCATCCCCTGGATCAGGACATCCACATTGGGCAGCGTCGTCACGTACGTCCCCGCCGGCGCGAGAACCCTTTGGCATCTCGCAAACGAGCTTCTGGCCACGGCATCGAGAATCACGTCATAAATCTTGCCAGGCGCGGTGAAATCCTCCTTGGTGTAGTCAAGCACCATCTCGGCGCCGAGGCTTCGGACCAGTTCCTCGTTCTTCGGTCCGCAGACTCCCGTGACTCGGGCGCCCAGGGCACGGGCGATCTGCACCGCGAAGGTCCCGACGCCTCCCGATGCCCCGTTGATCAAGACTGACTGGCCGGGCATCAGCCGGCCGAGATCACGGAGGCCCTGCAAGGCCGTCAACCCGGCGACGGGCATCGACGCCGCCTCGATGTAGCTCTGCGAATGTGCCTTGCGTGCCACGGCCGACTCGGGGGCGACTGCCAGCTCCGCGTAGCCGCCGCCCCGGGGCGGACCGAGCATGGCAGAAACCGGATCGCCTGGCTTGAACCTGGTGACCTGCGACCCGACCGCCTCGACGTCCCCGCTGATGTCGAATCCCGGGATGAACGGAAATCTCAACCAGAGAACGAGCTTCAACATACCGCTGCGAATCTTCCAGTCCACCGGGTTGACACCAGCCGCCCGCACCCGGATCAAGACCCCGTGCGGACCAGGCCGAGGTTCGTCCCGATCGGTCAGTGTCAACTGCTCGCTCGTCCCGTAGCCGTTGATGACGATGGCTCGCATCGCGTCACTCCCGGAGCTCTCGGCGGATTCGAGGGAGGCTGGTCCTTGTATGTTCGATTCGCCCAAGCAGTTACGTATGGTGTCCCCGGAACTCCTGTCCCCGGAACTCCCCAGCCGGCTCGCCTCTCGTCGGGGTTTGGGAAAGGCAGCCCCTAACGGCGAGTCCTCACATAATGATCCTAATCACTGATATTCCCAACATTGCAAGAAGTGTGGTACTCCAAACCAGTCGCCTTGCCCGCGCGATATCTCGAGCCGCCGGCAGGCGCTCTCCCGGCCCGAGTCGATAGTGTCCGCACTTCGCCAGCTCGACGCCCAGAACTCCGGCCGCCGCACTCATCGGATGACCCGCGTTGGGGCTGGCGGTCGCGCGCGAGTCACGGAACCACGTCCGAACCCCTCGAGGAACGCTTCCGCCCAAGGGAACGCCCGCCAGGATGATCAGGGCGGCCGTCAACCGCGCCGGAATGACGTTGGCCAAGTCGTCGACACGGGCGGAGCATTTTCCCAACCATTCGCGCTCGGGGTCTCGATAGCCGAGCATCGCATCGCAGGTATTGATGAAGCGATAGGCGAGCACGCCGGGCAAGCCGGCGATCGCATAAAATAATAACGGAGCGACGATGGAGTCATTCGCGTTTTCGGCCAACGATTCAATTGTGGCCGCGGCGACCTGGGAATCATCGAGTCTCGAGGTGTCCCGGCTTACCAGGTGCCAGCCGACAAGGCGCCGGGCTGCTTCCAGCTCGCCCGATTCCAGCGCCCTTCGAACCGCTTCGCCGGCGTTCACCAAAGAGCGGGCCGAAAACATCAACTTGAGCACCAAGGCCTCGCCGAGAATCGAGAATGGCGGAGGCAGATTGCGGAAACCCGAGTGCAGCAACAGCCCCACAAGCGCGGAGAGCGCGCAACCCACGAGCACGATCGCCGCGCCCGCCCAGAAAGGCTTCCAGCGACCCTGCTTCGGCACAAGGCGCTCGAGAGCCCCGATTGCCATCCCCATCCAGGCCACAGGATGAAGCGCGTTCCGCGGCTCCGGGATCACAAGGTCCAGTAGGAACGCCAGCCAGAGGATGGGCAGTTCGGGTGGTAAGGAAGCCATCGCTCAAAGCTCGCGCAGAAACAACCCTGTGAATTGTAGCACAGCCGTCCCGCCTGTACTACAAAAGGTCAGCCAGCGGGGCCACAAGTGGGGTGCCGTAGACCGGATGCCGCGTCACGGTGACGGGCACCCCAAAGGTCCGGCTAATCAGTTCCTCCGTCAGCACCTCTTCGGGAGAGCCCAAAGCCGCGAGCGAGTGCTCGGACAAGAGCGCAAGCCGATGCCCGTAGAGCGAGGCCTGGTTCAAATCGTGCAGCGTCAGGACGACCACAAGGCCACGCTCGGTCGCCAACCGGCGGACCAGGCGCAGGACTTCGGCCTGAAACTTCAAATCCAGGCCGGCAGTCGGCTCATCTAAGAGCAGGACACTGGCTTCCTGAGCCAAAGCCCGCGCGATGATCATCCGCCGCCACTCGCCCCCGGAAAGTTCCGTGATCGGGCGATCGCGCACCGCACAGAGCCCCATATTCCCAAGCGCCTCCTCGACGATCCGCCGATCAAGGGCGCGATAGGGTAGCAACCAGCCGCGGTGCGGAACACGGCCGAACCGGACCGACTCTTCCACGGTCAGCGGCCAGTCGCGCCGTTCGGTCTGCGGCATGATCGCCACTCTCCGCGAGACTTGATCGGCTCGCAGCGCCCAGATGTCCTCTTCGTAGAGGAGCACTGAACCGTGCATCGGTCGAAGAAGGCGCGCGAGTGCCCGAAGCAACGTGGTCTTGCCCGCCCCGTTGGGACCGAGCAGGACGAGGACCTCGCCGGCACGCGCTGCCAAGCTGAGCGCCTCGAGAACCCGGCGACGGCCGTATCCACAGGAAAGGTCGCGTGCTTCGAGGGTGCTCAAATCATCGCCCCCAACTCGCGCCGGTGTGTCTTCAGGAGGACCAGGAAGAATGGACTCCCAAGCAGGGCGGTCACCACGCCCACGGGGAGCTCGGCGGGGGCCGAAATGGTTCGGGCCAGGTCGTCGGCGAGCAGGAGCAAGAGTGCGCCCAGGAGCCCGCTAGCTGGGATGAGCAGCACGTGCCGAGCGCCGACTAAGAGCCGTGCTACGTGCGGAGAGACCAGTCCCACGAACCCGATAATGCCCCCGGCCGCCACGCCGGCGGCGGTCGCCAAGCTGGCGGCGACGACAACCAGCACGCGAAACCTCCCGAGTCGCAAGCCGAGCGATGCCGCCGTCTCTTCACCGAACGTGAGCGAATCGAGCGACCGCGACTGGAGCCACACGGTCAGGCCACCCGCCAGAACGAGCGGAGCCGTCGTCCAGAGCACCGGCCATCCTCGACCGGAGAGACTCCCCATCAACCAACTGAAGATCGTAAGCAGCTTCTCGTCGTTCAAGAACATGAGGAGCGACACCAAGGCGCCGATAAAACTGCTGATGGCCACTCCGGCCAAGAGCAACGACGGGATCGAAACCTGCCGTCCCATCGAGGCGATCCCATAAGCGGCCGCAACAGCCAGGAGTGAGCCCAGAAGCGCCGCGGCTGACACCGCCCCCATGCCGAAAACGCTCTCCTGCAGCCCAGCGACGATCGCCAGCGTCGCCCCCAGGGCCGAACCACTGGAGGCGCCGATGACGAACGGATCCGCCAATGGATTTCGAAACAACCCTTGATAGCCAGCGCCCGCAGCGCCCAGTCCCCCGCCGATCAAACCGGCCAGCAAGAGACGCGGCAACCGCAGCTCCCAGACGATCGTCACGTCGGTTGCACCCGCTCCCGAAACCGGTGGCTCCACGAGGATTTGCATGACGCGGCCGGCCGGGATCGATACCGCTCCCACGCCGAGACTAAGAACTGCGCTCACAACCAAAATCGCCGCGAGCAAACCAAGCGTTATCGTGGGAGCCTTCACGGTCGCGGCTCCTCTCCAGTAGCGCGAGCTCCAGGCGCTCGATCGACAGCGGTGCCGAAACGATCGGGGTAAAGCGCTCTTGCCATGACCTCCAGTGCGTCGACCAATCGCGGCCCGCAGCGCGAGATCAAATCGTCGTCGATCAAGTAAATCCGGTTGTTGCGGACGGCCCGGAGGTTATTCCATCCCGGTCGCGTCCGGAGCCGCTCGACTGTTACCGGTTCGGCCTCAGCCGTCGGAGCAAGGATCACTTCCGGGTTCCGAGCGAACAACACTTCCTGGCTGATGTGCGGATAACGCTCCTTGGCATCGCTGACGACGTTGATGCCTCCGCACATCTGGATCAGTTCACCGATATACGAACCGGCGCCAGCGGCCGTGAGCGGTTGCGACCAGACGTGATAAAAGACTGTGACTCGCTGCTCGGGCTTGATCATCCGGGCCATCTCCACCACGCGCTGGGCCCTGCGCTTCATGGCGCCGGTCAGGCGAGCCGCGTCGTCTTCGTGCCCGGTCAAGCGACCGAGCAGATCGAGCTCGCGGTACAGACCCGCGAGCGACTCGGCTCCCAGCGACGCGACCGGGACACCCAATCGCTCGAGCTCGGTGATGCTCGGCCATTGAAGCTCACCGGCCGCGACGACCAGGTCCGGCTTGAGGGCGACGATCTTTTCCAGGCTCTGGCTCTCGCTCGAAAACCCGCCGATGCGCTCTCGCCTCCGTGCCTCGGGGGGAAAGTTGCAAAAATTGGTGACTCCCACAACCCGCTCTCCCGCCCCGATCGCGAAAAGCAGCTCGGTATTCTTGGGGGCCAGCGACACGATTCGCGCGGGCACGCGCGGAAGAGTCACCTTTCGGTCCAGCCCGTCGACGACGGTCATGGGAAAAGTTGCCGCTCTCGCCGGCTCTGGGGCGGACAATGCCTCGCGGTCGCGCAACTGCTCAGCGGGGCCGGAAACGCTCGTCCTGCCTCCGCAACCCGCAAGGAAGATGGAGAGAAGTGCAACCACGTATCTGAGCATATTGGTAACAGTATGTGATCGTTTCATTATTCGTCTCGGCCAAAACGGCGGTTCCTATGTCTCTCGCTACGCGGTCGCCGCGGCTTGCTCACAGGTTGTTGCGAGACATTTCACTTCGACCGGCAGCCCCGCCACCATCAAGTACACGGCGTCGGCTTGGGCGGCGACGGCCTGATTCGTCCAGCCGAGAATGTCTCGATAGACACGGCCGAGCGGGTTGTCGGGAACCAGCCCCTGCCCTACCTCACTCGAAACGATGATGACGGTTCCCTTGCGCTGGCGACAGGCGCCCAACAGGTCGTCGGTCTCGGCACGCATCCGCTCGTCGGCCGTTCGCACGTCGAGGGGATCTCGGCAGCTCATGAGGACATTGCTCGCCAGCAACGTCAAGCAATCGATCAGGACGACCTGATATCGCGCGGATGCGCCGGCCAATGCGATTGAAACGCCCGTCGTCTTCTCCAACGTGCCCCAGGCGCGAGGGCGGGAATTCCGGTGTGCTTCGATGCGGTGGGCCATCTCGTCATCGCCGGCTTCGGCCGTCGCGACGAACAGGACGTCGGCGCCACCGATCCGCTCGGCCAACTGCTGCGCGAAGCGGCTCTTACCGCTGCGAGCTCCCCCGAGGATGAGAATGATTCGGGCCATGAAATTGTTGGTCTTAAACGACTCTCTTGAGTTCGATCTGAACGCACTCGCCGCATGGGGGGATCAGGTCCAGCCACGCGGCCACGGGCAACTGGCGGAGCGTTCCCAGTAAAGCCGCGATCGGGCCGCCGTGCGTCACGGCGATGGTCAGGCCCTCTCGCGGCATTTTCCTGAACCACTCGAGCACGCGATCCCGCATCTCGAACGTCGTCTCTCCGCCGCCGGGGCGATAAGCGCCCGGTTCGGAAACGACCTTGAGCATGTCGTCACCGTGCTCGCGATGAAGCTCGTCCCAAGGCCGCAACTCCCATCGGCCGAAATCACGCTCGCGGAGCGCGTCGCAACGAAGAGCCGGCAGGCACAGGCGCTCACCCAGGTGTTGAGCCAGGAACCTTGTCCTCAAGAGGCCGCTATGCATTACCCGATTGACTGGAACGGCGGCGAGCGATTCGACCAGCTCCCGACTGCGTCCTTCGCCGATCGGGCCGAGCTCGACATCGCTCTGGCCATAGCAAAGGCCGCGGTAACGGTCTGCCACGGGCGCGTGTCGAACAAGGATCAAGCCGGGCTTCATGAGAGCGGGCCCCATGGTTGTTTCGTGGCGGCGGCTGCGAGGAGCACGACAACCTGGCTGGCGTATCCGACACAGCCGAGGCAGTCTCCCGTCATGCCGCCCAACTTTCGGCGCACGAGGTGAAGAAGTCCTCCCACCACAGGGATCAGTAACGCGACCGCGAAGAGAAACTGAAGCGGCAACAGCACGGCAAACGGAGCGATCGCCGCGAGGGCCCACAAACCACTCTCGACGCGCTCCCGGCGGGCCAAGGCGACGCCGATCGTGCGAGAGAGGCTCTCCCGCCCCGCGACCGGTGCGAAGAGGCCCATCGCGAGGACCATGACCCAGCGGCCCATCGCCGAGCTCGCGATAAACGCGGATGACCAGAGTGGCCAACCCGCCACGCCCCATTGGATGACGAGCGTCATCATGGCCCCAGTCCGAAGCGAAACCGCGAATAGCAGCCCCAGGGCACCGAAAGCGCCGATCCGGCTGTCCTCCAGTATGGCCAGAACTTGATCGCGCGTGTGGCCGCCTCCGAAGGCGTCGCAGAAATCCGCGAGCGCGTCTTCGTGCAACGCGCCTGTCAGCCACGCTTCAAACGCCAGTGCGGTCAAGACGGCCAGCCACGGTGGCCAGATCAAAGCTCCGAGGCCCGTGAGTGCCGCGACCAAAATCGCAATCAAGGCCCCGACAAGCGGAAAGTAGACGGGGCAATGCCCGAGCGCGTTCGACGCGGTAGGCGCCCCACAGGACAGCCGGACTCGGGTCAAGAACCGCACGGCGGCGACAAAGACCAGCCATCGGCTGGGTCGTTCGCCGGGATCGCCGGTTACAAGCCTTACGGCGTGGCCGCTCGGAATGTGATCGGGCTCGTTCACGGTTCGATCTTTCGGCTAATGCCGAGGTCTTGAAACCTGGCCATCTGAGTGGTCATCGCCGCGGCGGCATCCAGAAGCGGCATGAGCAGAAGCGCGCCGGTCCCTTCCCCGAGCCGGAGGTTCCAGTGAAGAAACGGTCGCAGTCGCAGACGATCGAGTACGAACCGGTGCCCTGGCTCGGCGGACAGATGCGAAGCGATCATCGACCGAGCCGCTCCCGGTGTCAGCAGCTCCGCGATCAGGGCGGCGGCACCGGCGACATAGCCGTCGAGCACGATCGTGAGGCCGGCGGCATGGGCTTCCGCGTAGAAACCAGCCATCGCGGCGATCTCCAACCCGGCGATGGCCGCCACGGCGGCGAGTGGCTCGCGGGCCCATCGGCGGCGAACCCGGCCGACGGCCTGTTCAACGACCTGGCGCTTGCGGTCGAGCACGGCATCATCGGCCCCCGCGCCCCGGCCCACGGCTTCCCCGAGCGGGACATCCGCCAGGAGCATCGCCAGGCAAGCCGAGGGGGTTGTGTTGCCGATCCCCATCTCGCCCGCGGCGACGACGCGCATCCCGTCCGACGCGGCTTCGCGAGCCTCGTCGCGCCCCACGTGAATTGCCGCTTCAAACTCGCCGAGCGTGAGCGCTGGCTCCAGCGCCAAGTCGCGAGTGCCCGCGCGAATGCGGCGCGACCGGTAGCGGATTCCAGCGGACTGTGCTTGTGAGTCTCCGTCGTCTGCGCATTCCCCCGCCAGCACTCCCACATCGATCAGCACGGCATCGGTCTGCGTCTGACGAGCCAGCACCGTCGAGGCAGCCCCGCCGCCTCGGATGTTCTTGACCATGAGTCGGGTCACTTCCGAGGGCCAGGCGGTGACACCGGAGGCCGTGACGCCGTGGTCGCCGGCAAAGAGCACGATTCGCCGCGGCGTCGTCTGCGGGAAGAGCGTTTGCTGGACTTCGCATAACCGCGCCGCCAACTCTTCGAGCCGCCCCAGGCTGCGCGCGGGTTTCGTGAGCGAATCGAGATGGTTCCAGATGTCTCGCGGACCGAGTGACGTCATGCCGCGCCTTCAGAATTCAATGCCGCGCTGGGGTTTGATGCCGTCCCGGAACGGATGCTTGACCATCGTCATCTCCGTGACGAGGTCGGCCATCTCCAAAAGCGCGGGCTTAGCATTGCGCCCCGTGACCACGACGTGCGCTCCCTTGATGAACTGGACGATGCCAACCCTCATTCCCTGCCCGAGGGCGCGGAGCGCCAGCCCCAGGGCCGCCGTCGTCTTTCCCTTGCCCGCGCCGGTATATACGATGAGCAGTCCCTTCTCGCGCGTCGCGCGCGCCAGCTTGCCCTCGAACGCTTCGTCCCGGCGGACCATCTTCTCTTTATGGGCGATGTTTACATCGTCTGGCATTTGATTGCCCCTTTCGGGTCGCGTTCCACGCGATTTGCTCGAGTTTCTTCATGTCGATAGCGGTTTCGACGCAGTCGGCCAGGCGATTCAGCGATTGTTCGAGTCTGGCCTCGGTGCCCGTGTGACCGCTCGAAGTCGCTTGCCCGTGTGGAAACGGAACGGTGTCGCCCTTGCGATCTCCGAGCGAGTCGAGCCACGCCCGCCGGAAAAGGTCATTCGCGAACAGGCCGTGGAGATAGCACCCCCAGATCCGACCGTCCGCGGAAATGGCACCGTCGGCGGCTTCGACAACGACTCCGCTGCGATGAGAGATCCGCAACCATGGCTCGGCACCCGTCGTCTGCCCCAGATGAATCTCATAGCCCTCGACGGCGCGGCCTCGGCTCCCGGGGCAGTGGCGGTCATCCCGCACGATTGCGCGAACCTGGTTGGTCTGCTTGGTTGGCGCGAAGACGGTTTCGGTCGGCAGTAGCCCCAGACCAACGGTTTCGGCCCACGACGATTCGATTCGCCGCGGGTCGCGGAGTGTCTGGCCCAGCATCTGATAACCTCCGCAGATGCCGACCACCGGAACCCCGCGCCGGGCAAATTCCACGATCGCTTCGGCGAGGCCGACTTCGCGCAGCCAGTGCAGGTCATCCATGGTGCTCTTGGTCCCGGGTAGGATGATCGCGCTCGGCTGCCCCAGTCGGTTCGGCGCGTCGACGTACCTCACGCGGGTTCCCGGCTCAGCGGCGAGGGGATCGAAATCATCGAAATTGGCGATCCTGGGCAGACGGATGACGGCGATGTCGAGCCCGGTCTTGGCGGCCGGCTCCTCCGCGTGCGCACCATCCAGCGCTACGGCATCTTCCTCGGGGAGGTCCAGCCGGGGGAGCCAAGGTACGACTCCCAGCACGGGCACGCCTCCGCGCTGCTCCAGGAACGTCACGCCGCCGTCGAAAAGCGAAGCGTCGCCGCGGAACTTGTTCACGATCAAGCCGCGGACGAGCGCGCGATCCTGGTCGCTCAAGAGCCACAAAGTCCCGAGCAACTGGGCGAACACGCCTCCGCGTTCGATATCGCCGACCAGCACGACGGGCGAACCCGCGTGTCGCGCAACCGCCATATTCACGATCTCGACGTCGCGGAGGTTGCATTCCGCCGGACTGCCCGCCCCCTCCAGAATCACCAGCTCATACGCTTGGCGAAGTCGCTCGAGGGCCGCGACCACGATCGGCCAGAGCTCCTGGCGCGAACCGAAATAGGCGCGCGCCTCCTGGGTGCGCCAGGGACGGCCGTCCACAATGACCTGCGAGCGCGCGTCGGCCTCGGGCTTCAGTAAGATTGGGTTCATGTCGGCCGTGGGGTCGATACCGGCAGCGGCGGCTTGGAGCTGCTGCGAACGGCCGATCTCCGACCCGTCGGCGCAAACGGCGGCGTTATTCGACATGTTCTGCGCTTTGAACGGCGCGACGCGAACACCGCGCCGGGCGAAGATCCGGCAGAGCGCCGCGACCAACAGGCTCTTGCCCACCGATGAGCTCGTCCCCTGAATCATCAGCGTTCGGGCGATCATCGATCTGTCATCCCGATCTCAAAGGCCGGCGCCGCGGATCGCCGGCGCTCTTGGATCACAAGTGTCAGCGAATCGGCGGTCAGGTCTTCCAGCGGCAAATATTCCGACCGGAGGGCCCGCGCCAACTCCCGCGCCCTGCCGAGACGGATGAAACCCGAATCGGTGTCCAGCACCGGGTCATCGGCCGCCGAGTTGACAGGGCAGCCCTCGCGAACCTGAATCGCGGGGAGCAGATCGACGAGCGCTCGGGCCGCTGTGCTCTTGGCCGTCCCCTTCTCGCCGGAGACGAGCACGCCGCCGATCTCCGGATCGACGGCATTGAGCAACAATGCCAACTTCAATTGGTCTTGGCCGACGAGGGCTGAAAAAGGGTAACGCATTGGACAGGGCCTGACTTGACCTATTCGGGTGAGAGGGCGCTCCACCTGTGATTCCACCGCTCCGCGAAAACCACCTGGTCGAGTGGCGTGCGGGATTCCCATCCGGCTTGCTCGAGCATGGGCCTTTCCTCAAATCGAATGGGATATCCCAGGCAGAGGTAGGCGACGAGCACGACGGCCGGCGGAATCTCGAGCAGTTGCTTGACCGTCTCGGGATCGAGAATGCTGACCCACCCCACGCCGATTCCCTCCGCCCGCGCTGCCAGCCAGAGGTTCTGGATCGCGCAGCAGGTGCTGAAGAGGTCGGTTTCGGGCATGGTGCCGCGCCCCAGAACGGCGGGCCCCCTTCGGCTGCGGTCGCAGGTGACCGCGAGGTTCACCGGAGCTTCCATGATTCCGGCCAGCTTGAACGAATCGTATAGCGACCGCCGGTCGCCGGCGTAGTTCTCGGCGGCTCGCGCGTTCTCCCGCGCGAATGAGTCGAAGACGCCCTTCTTCAGCTCTGGAGCACGGACGACGACGAAGTTCCACGGCTGCATGAAACCAACTGAGCCGGCGTGATGGGCGGCATCGAGCACTCGGATCAGGACCGAGTCCGGGACTGGATCGGAGCGAAAGTGCCGCACATCTCTGCGACTGTAGATTGCCTCATAGAGGTCCATGTTAAACACGCGCCTCCTGGGCTCGAGTTTCGGCCCGCGCCTCCAACATGGTTTCACTGTCGACCAAAGCTTGACAGAGCGCCTCGATCGTGGCTGGGTCTGCGTCCAACCACATTCCGCGGTGCCCGGCTTCCAGCAACCGCTCGGCGATCGCGTGCAGCGCCCGCGGATTGCTCTTCTCAAAGAATTCTTGCATGCGCGGATCGAGCGCATACGTCTGAGCGACTTGCTCGCACATCCAGTCGACGACGCCGGCGGTGGCGTCGAAGCCGAACAGGTAATCGACCGTCGCGCTCAATTCCAACCCTCCCTTGCAGCCGTGGCGCCCTATGCTGTCGATCCACTTGGGGTTGATGACGCGCCTGCGGAAAACCCGCAGCACCTCCTCCTTGAGGTCGGGGACGGCGGGGCGCGACGCGTCGTGAGTGTCGCCGAAATAGTTTAATAGGAGTCGGAGCTCACCACCTCATTGCCATTGCGTGTCGAGAGCTTTTGGTAGACCCCGAGCTGGGCGCTCGGCCCGCTTGGGATGAACTGGCCGGT
>Ga0187888_1003388_pt1 | contig 12517 bp, 9 predicted proteins | sample June2016WEW_7_40_FD_132987 | JGI IMG/M metagenome (GOLD analysis project Ga0187888, IMG submission 132987) | Peatland microbial communities from SPRUCE experiment site at the Marcell Experimental Forest, Minnesota, USA - June2016WEW_7_40 | ecosystem: Environmental > Terrestrial > Soil > Wetlands... | reverse complement strand
GACTTGACCAAGATGATATGCCTTGACGTTAGAGGGTAAGGCCATGGAATATCGGCACGTTCAGGTCATAGACGGCAAAGGCGGGTTGCGCGGCATAGCGGTTGATGGACACGGGCAACTGTATGCCGCCGACGATTCCGAAATCAAGGTTTTCGAGGCCGCCGGCCGGCTGAAGCAACGATGGCCGACCTCCAGGCCGGCGCACGCTGTCGCCGTGGCCGGCGACGGCGCGGTATATGCCGGCGAACTCGGACAGATTGAGGTTTTCGACGGCGCGGGGAAGCTGCTCAACACCTGGCGGGACGAAAGGCTGCTGGGGCGCGTCACGGCCATCGGTTTCACCAAAGACAGCGTGCTGGCTGGGGATGCGGCGGACCGCGCCATACGGCGCTTCGACCGCAGCGGCAAGTTCCTCAACAACATCGGGAAGGATAGTGCGGTCCACGGCCTGCTGATCCCCAACGGCGTGGTGGATTTCGCCGTGGACGCCCAAGGCATCATCTACGCGGCCAACCCGGGCAAGCATCGCGTCGAGCGGTATACGCCCGGCGGCGAGCTGCTGGGGCATATCGGGCGGTTCGACGGGATCGATCCGGCGGGGTTCACGGGCTGTTGCAACCCGACCAACGTGGCGATCCGCGACGGCATCTACACCACGGAAAAGGCCGGACCGCGAGTGAAGGCCTACGATTTCAGCGGGAAACTGCTGGCGGTAATCGCCACGGATTTGTTCGACGCCAACTGCAAAAACATGAGCATTGCGGTGGATGCGCGCGGCCGCGTCTACGTGGTGGATACGGTGAAGGCGGCGATCCTGGTTTTCGAAATGGTGAAGGTATGAGCGAAGAGCTGACAAGACGGGACCTGTTCGGCACAGTGGTCCGTGGGACCGTTCTGGCGGTGCTGGGCGGGGGCGCGGGCTTTCTGGTGAAGAAGGCCAACGGGCAGATCGTGTGGCAGGTGAACGCGGCGCGGTGCATCAACAGCCGGCTGGGCGACGCCGGCGTGGAGGCGTGCAATCTGTGCACCACGGAGTGCGTGGTGGCGCTGTCGGCGGTGCGCGCGGTGAATGAGTATTCCAAGTGCGGGCGCTGCAACATCTGTCCGGCGTACTTCAACATCTCGAGCGCGGTGAACGAACTGGGGCAGCCCAGCGAGAAGCTGTGCCCGCGCGACGCCATCGCGCGCAAGCCCATCGGCAAGGTGGATCCCGAAGACCCGGCCAACAACTTCTACGAGTACATCATCGACGAAGAGAAGTGCGACGGCTGCGGGAAGTGCGTCATCAAGTGCAAGGAGCCGCTGGGCCTGGGGTCGATCACTCTGCGCATCCGCTACGACCGGTGCGTGAACTGCAACGAGTGCGCGATCTTGAGGGCGTGTCCGAAGAACGCACTGGTGCAACTGCCGATCGGCGAGGCCCTCCAGCCGGCCGAAGCCAAGCGGCCGGGATAGCATGAGCGGCCTCCCACAGGTCGTCGGTCGAGCGTGTGCGATTTTGGCGCTGCTCGTGCGAAGCGCGCCGGCCCAGGCCATACCGTACCAGCGTCCCGTTGACACGGCCCCTCAGGCGGATTCCATCGGCGGCGGCTACAAAGTGCCCCCGGTGCAGAAGCCTTTGCCGCGGGACTATTGGCTGCAGGTGCTGGATGTGGTGGCGCTGGCCGCGGCCATGGGGGTCTCGGTTTGGCTGGTTCTCAGGCGGCGCAGCCGAAGATGGCTGACGGCGCTGACCATCGGTTGCCTGGCGTATTTCGGCTTCTACCGCGAGGGCTGCATCTGCCCCATAGGCTCGCTCCAGAACGTGGTGGTGGCGCTGGCGGACCCCAAGTATTCCATCCCCATGGTAGTGACGGCGACCTTCGTCTTGCCGCTGGTGGTGGCGCTATTTTTCGGCCGCGCCTTCTGCGGGGGCGTGTGCGCGCTGGGCGCGATTCAGGAACTGGTGGTGCTGAAGCCGGTCCAGGTGCCGCGGCGGCTGGACCGGGCGCTGGGCCTGTTGAAGTACGTGTATCTGGGGCTGGCCATCCTGTTCGCGGTGAAGCCGGCGCTGGCGCGCGACTTCTTGATCTGCCGGTTCGACCCGTTTGTGGGGTTCTTCCGGCGAACCGGCGCGCCGTACATGCTCATCTTAGGCGGGGGCTTTCTGGTGGTGGGTATGTTCGTCGGCCGGCCTTATTGCCGCTACCTGTGCCCCTATGGCGGCCTGCTCGCCTGGTGCACGCGACTGGCCCGCCGCGGCGTGACCATTACGCCGAACAAGGAGCTGGATTGCGGCCTCTGCAGCGAGGCCTGCCCCTATGGCGCCATCGAAGAGATGCGGGCCGTCCGGCGGAACTGTCTGTACTGCGCCCGATGCTACGCGTCTTGCCCGCGCGACGGCGAACTGGCGCACGCCAAGGCGAGATTGGTCCAGGTGACGGGAGCCGCGTCATCATGACCGGCGCGCGAACCGGTAGCCTTATTGCAGGCTCGCTGGTGGTGGTGTGTGTGGCGATTCTGGCCACTGACTACGCACTGGCGCCCCGGCAGCCATTCGCCGCCAGGCCGGCCGCCGAGCAAAAAAAAGTAACCGATGCGCGCCTCGCGCGGAAGACGCGGGACGGTGTGGTCGCGTGGGGATTGATCGCGGCGGCGGCGGCTTTCCTCATGTTCGCCAAGGGGGTGGTACGGCAAGAGAAGCCATCGGCGCCTGGCGACCGTCGCCAGGCGAAAGCGCCTGGCCCACCTCGGAGAGCGCCAGCGGCCACGCCTCCCGAGCTCGATCTCACCTTCGTTGACCATCTGGTGGCGAAGATCGGGCGCGGCAAAGAGGCGGCCATCCCGCTGCTGCAAGCCATTCAGACTCACTACCGCTACCTGCCCGACGACGCCCTGCACCGCATCTGCGAGCTGACCGAAATCACACCCGCCGAGATCGCCGGCACGTCGTCGTTCTATGGCCAGTTCCGCCGCTCGCCGGTGGGCGAGCACATCGTCCGCGTGTGCCACGGGACGGCTTGCCACGTCTCCGGGGCGCGCCAGATCAGCGAAGAGCTGCGCCGCTATCTGGCCATCCCCGACGGCGAAGATACCGATGCCGCGCGCATGTTCACGCTGGATGAGGTCGCCTGCCTGGGTTGCTGCAGCCTGGCGCCGGTGCTCATGGTGGATGGCCACACGGCCGGCAAGCTGACGCCCGCCACGGCGTGCGAGGCGCTGAAGGTGACGGCATGAAGCGCGGCGCGGTCGAAATCCGTATCGGCCTGGGTTCGTGCGGCATCGCCAGCGGCGGCGAAGCGGTGCGCGATGCGCTTGTGAGGGCGGGCGCGACCGTCAAGACGGTTGGCTGCAACGGGATGTGCTATCGCGAGCCTTTGGTGGAAGTGGTGGATGCGGACGGGCGGGTTGCGACGTATGGAAACGTGACTCCGGAGATGGCCCGGAGCATCGTTCGCAGGCATATTCGGGCGGGGTGGCGCTGGCAGGCGGAAGCGCCTGCCCCACCAAAACGGCGGATCGTCCTGGAGAACTGCGGAATCATCGACCCGCTGAATATCGACGACTATCTGGCCCGCGACGGCTACCGCGCTCTGGCGAAGGGGCTTTCGCCGGACGAGGTGATCGCGGCGATTACCGAATCGGGGCTGCGCGGGCGCGGCGGCGCGGGTTTTCCCACGGGACGGAAGTGGGCGCTCGCGCGCGCGCAGCCGGGCGCTATCAAGTATGTCATCTGCAATGGCGATGAAGGCGATCCGGGCGCATTCATGGACCGCTTGGTGCTGGAATCCGACCCGCACCGCGTACTGGAGGGGCTGGCCATCGCGGCGTACGCCATAGGCGCGGCCGAGGGCTACCTGTATATTCGCGCGGAGTATCCGCTGGCCGTGCGGCACACGCGGGCGGCCATCCGGCAGGCTACCGGGCGCGGCCTCCTGGGGCGGCTGCACCTCGAGGTCCGCGAGGGCGCCGGCGCATTTGTCTGCGGCGAGGAAACGGCGTTGATCCAGTCGCTCGAGGGCAAGCGCGGCGTGCCCAAGCTGCGGCCTCCATACCCCGTGGAACGCGGCTTTCGCGGACAACCGACCCTCATCAACAACGTCGAGACGCTGGCCTCGGTGCCATGGATCATCCGCCACGGCGCCGGGGCGTTCGCGGCGCTGGGTACGAAGAGCAGCCGGGGCACCAAGGTCTTCGCGCTGGCCGGGAAGGTCAACCGGGGCGGGCTGATCGAAGTGCCCATGGGGATCACCATACGCGAAGTGGTGGAGGGTATCGGCGGCGGCATCCGCAACGGGCGGCGGTTCAAAGCCGTGCAGCTTGGGGGACCGTCCGGGGGTTGCATTCCGGCGCGGCTGGCCGATACGCCGATTGACTACGATGCCCTGGCCGAGACCGGCGCCATCATGGGCTCGGGCGGGCTGGTGGTGCTCGACGACCGCGATTGCATGGTGGATATTGCCCGCTTCTTCCTGAAGTTCACGCAGGCCGAATCCTGCGGCAAGTGCACCTTCTGCCGAATTGGCACCAAGCGCATGCTCGAGATTCTGGAGCGCCTGTGCGAGGGAAAAGGCCGGCCGGACGACCTGGAAAAGCTCGAAACGTTGGCCGATTATGTGGGCCGCGCCAGCCTGTGCGGGCTGGGCCAGACTGCGCCCAACCCGGTGCTGACCACCCTCCGCTACTTCCGCGATGAGTATGAAGCGCACCTTCACGAGCGCCGCTGCCCGGCCGGCCGCTGCCCGGCGCTGATCCGGTATCGCGTGACGGCGAATTGCATCGGCTGCACGCTATGCGCGCAAGCCTGCCCGGTGGGCGCCATCGCCTATCGCCCTTACGAGAAGCACGAGGTGGACGACCAGCTCTGCACGCGTTGCGACATGTGCCGCCGGGCATGCCAGGACGACGCCATCGAGGTGCTATAGGCGGGCAATGGTGAGCTTGACCATCGACGGCCGGCGGATCAGCGTAGAGCCGGGGAGCACGGTGTTGGACGCCGCCAAGTGGCTCGGCATACGCATCCCGACCATGTGCCACGTGCCGGGGATTGAGCCGGGAACGGGGTGCTTCCTCTGCGCGGTGCAGATCGAAGGCCGGCGCACGCTCTCGCCCGCCTGCGGCATGCCCGTCGCGGAGGGCATGGCTGTCGTCACCGGGAGCGAGGACATCCGCGCGGCGCGCAAGATGGCTCTGGAACTTCTGCTCTCGGATCACGCCGGAGAGTGCGTCGCGCCGTGCGCGGCCCAGTGCCCGGCGGGGCTCGACATTCCGGGGTTCGTGTATGGTATCGCCATGGGGGACCATGGCCGCGCAATGGAGGTCATTGCGGAGCGGCTGGCGCTGCCCGGTTCCCTAGGGCGCATATGCCCGCGTTTGTGCGAGCGGCAATGCCGGCGCTCGGACCTCGACCAGGGCCTCGCAATTGGCGCTCTGCACCGCTACGTGGCCGACCTGGCACATTACGCGCCGCCGCGCGCGCCATTCACCGGGAAATCGGTAGCCATCGTGGGTGCGGGGCCGGCGGGCTTGGCCGCGGCTTACTATCTCACGAGAAACGGCCATGACTGCACGCTGTTTGACGCGCACGCGCTCCCTGGAGGTATGTTGCGCTACGGAATTCCCGCCAACCGCTTGCCTAAGGATGCGCTGGATGCGGAGATCGACGCCATCCGGCGGCTCGGCGCGCGGTTCCGGATGGGCCAGCGGTGGGGTGAAGACTTCACGCTCGCCGGTTTGCGCCAGCGGCACGACGCGGTGTTCGTGGCTATCGGAGCGCAGCGCGCCCAGGGGATCGGCTGCGAAGGCGAGGAACACGCCGTCGCGGGAATTGAGTTTCTGGAGCAAGTGGCCAGCGGGAATCCGTCGCTGTTGGGCAACCATGTCGTGGTGGTCGGCGGCGGCAATACCGCCATGGACTGCGCGCGCTCCGCAGTCCGGCTGGGTGCCCGGAACGTGCGGGTCCTCTATCGCCGCAGCCGGCAGGAGATGCCGTGTCTGATGGAGGAAGTGGAAGCTGCGGAAGCCGAAGGAGTGCACATCGAGCTGCTTGTTGCGCCGGTGCGGCTGGAACGAAACGGCGGAAGATTGTTGTTGACCTGCCGGCGGATGACGCTCGGCGAACCGGACGCCTCGGGCCGCCGCCGGCCGGTAGCGGTGGATGGCTCCGATTTCACGATGGAGTGCTCCACGGTAATCGCGGCCATCGGGCAATCGGTGGATCGATCGCTGGCCGAGCAGGAAGGACTGGAGGTGACCGCCTGGGGCATCGCCGCCGATGAACGGACGCTCGCGACAAACCTGCCCGGAGTTTTCGCCGGGGGCGACGGGGTGTTGGGCGCGGATCTGGCGGTGCGCGCGGTGGCCGCGGGGAGAATGGCCGCGGGCGCAATTCATCAGTTCCTGTCGGGCCAAGCCGTCACCGGTGAGCAGGCGATGACTGCCATCGCCATGCGCCCCGTGGACGACGCCGAGCGGGCCGCGATGTTTCGCGCCATCGAGCGAGCCGCGCGCGTCGGTGCGCCCGAGATCCCCATGGAGCGGCGCCTGGCGAGCTTCGACGAAGTGGAAGGCCGGCTGCCGGACGAGGATGCCGTCCGCGAGGCTCGCCGTTGCCTGACTTGCGGCTGCCGCAAAGCGGACTGCTGCCTGGTGCGAACGCTCGCCACCGAATATGGCGTGGACGTGTATCGTTTTGCAGGCGCGCGCCGGCGCTTCTCGCAGGATCTTTCCCATCCGGAGGTGATCTACGAGCCGGGCAAGTGCATTTGTTGCGACGCGTGCGTGCGCATTGCCGCCGCCGCGGGCGAAAAGCCTGGCCTCGCGATGATCGGCCGCGGCTTCGATGTGGCCATGGCAGTGCCGTTCGGTGAACCGCTCTCGAGCGGGTTGCGCAAAGTAGCGCGACAATGTGCCGAGGCGTGCCCCACCGGCGCGCTGGCATTGCGCACGGCTCGATCATGCGACGCGTGCTCGCTGGGCGGTTAGAACAGAACCTTCAATGCAAACTGAATCCGCCGTGGGTCCTCGGCCGATACCACCTGCCCAAAAGTGGGCGATCCGACGAAGTTATCGGGAAGATTGAAGTTCGTATGATTCAAGAGATTAAAGAATTCCGTGCGGAACTGAAGGTTGAGCCGCTCGGTGACGGCATTGTTCTTGACAATCGAGAAGTTCACCGTCTCGAGGCCTGGGCCGCCGAGAATGTCGCGGCCGGCATTGCCAAACTGCCCATAGGGCGGGATGGCGAACGCCGCGGTGTTGAACCACTCCTGTGGCGTGGGATTGGAAAGCCGCGGATTGCCAACCACATTCGGCCGGTCGTTGGCGCCGAAACCCAATTGCGAGATGCCGGTGTTGGTGTTGTCGTCATCCGGCAGCAGCGCCACGGTGAACGGCTGGCCCGTCTGAAACGTCAGCACGCCGAAACTCTGCCAACCGCCCATCCAGCGATGGCCCTTGAAGAGCGGCAGATCGTACGCGTAGCTGAGCGTGAAGCGCTGGCGGATATCGAAATCGGAGCGGCCGCGTTCCGCGCTCAGGTCGTAACTGTTCTGGGGAAAGTTGGGATCTCCGGTGGTGTTGAAGAACCCGGAGGCATCGTCGATGGACTTAGCGAAGGTGTAAGACGCCAGCAAAGACAATCCTTGCCAAAGGCGCTGCTGGAGCCGCAATTGCAGGCTGTGATAAGTCGAGTTGGCCTGCGACTCGATGATGTCGATTTCGGAGAAACTCGGGTTCGGACCAGGGTTCTGTTGATTGACGGAAGGTGGCGGCTGGTTGATATTGCGCGAATCGATCAAATGCGTGCCCTTCGATCCCACGTAGGCAATCTCAAACACCCGCGATTGGCCAAGCTGCCGCTGAACGCCGAAATTCCACTGCTGGATATAAGGAGTGTGTAGGTCGCGTTGGAAGGCGATCGCCGATCCTGGATACGGGAACGGGAAGTTACTCGGGAATGGATTGGTTAGCGACAGGTTTACCAGGCCCTGAACGGGGTAATACAGATTGAAATTGTAGTAAGGTGCGCTAAAGTAGAGGCCTTCACCGGGCGCGAGCGAGGATTGGTCGTAGTGAATCCCATACGCCGCCCGGAATGCAGTTGTGTTGCGCCCGCCCGGCGACCACGCCAAACCGATCCGCGGAGCAAGGTTGTGGTAATCCGGATTGTAGCCGCCCCTCGGAAATCCGCTCTGGCCCAGTTGGACGAGGGAGCCGGTGGCCGGATTGTACACATCGGCGCGATTGGCGGCATCGACCGCCGGGGAGTTGTACTCGTAGCGCAATCCCAGCGTAAGCGCGAGGTCCGGGCGGACGCGCCAGGTGTCATTCACGAAGAAGTCATAGCTGCGGCTGCGCAGGTGCTGCGGATTATTTTCCGTGGCTCCGCCGGTCTCCGTGGGAGCGCCGAGCAACAACTCCTCCAGCGGGTTGCCCAGCAGGAGGCCCGTGAAATTGAAAAATCCGCGGGATTCGATATCGCGGTAAGCGTTCTGTTGCAGAAGGCGGAAGTCGAATCCAAACTTCGCCAGGTGCCGGCCGCGCGTCCAGGTGGCATTGTCGGCAATCTTGTAGGTGTTCGTGGTTCCGTGCTCGGGACTGGTAGGCTCATCCCCGACCGGCGAGAAGCCATTCACTGAGATCAGCGTCAATCCCCAGTCGCGCGGATTCGTGGAAAGCTCGGGAAGACCAAGCTGGTGATTGATGCTGGTTCCCTGGCCCTGCGGATAGTCGCCGTTCGAGACTCGATTGAAGGTGAGGCGCAATTCACTGACCAGCGCCGGCGTAAAGATGTGCGTCTCGCCCAGAGCGGCGTTTTGCGAGCGGCTCGGAATCTGGAGTCCGTAACCCGGCACAGAGGCGTCTCCCGACGAGCCGGCGAACGGCTCGAACAAGCTGTCATCCACGAAGCTGTAACGCGCGAAGAGATCGTCGGATCGCCTGAAAGAGTGATCCAGCCGAAGGTCGAACTGGTTCATATTGTCGGTGAGCGACGGCGAGGATACGAAATTCGCTCCCGGCACGTTGCGGTCGGGTTGAGGATAGAGCGCGGCAATCGCCAGCCCGATGGGGTTCAAATAATACTGCGGAATTTTGCCGCCGGGGATGGGCTGCCCGGTAGTCGGGTCGATGGCCACCAGGCTGCTTTGTGAAAAATCGCCGGTGCGCTCGGCCAGAGTTGGCACATTGGTGACGAGCGTCTGCCCGGCTGCCATGCGCGTGCCCTCGTAATCGGCGAAGAAAAACGTCCGGTTGCGGACCAGCGGCCCGCCCAGCGAGCCGCCGAACTGGTCGCGCTGGTACTTTGGCGCCGGCTGATCGGAAGGCGCGAAAAAGTTGTTTCCATCGAGCGCGCCGTTGCGGAAGAACTCGTAAGCGGTGCCGTGGAACTGGTTGCCACCGGAGCGTGTGACTACGCTGATCTGGCCGCCCGCGTTTCTGCCGAAACTTGCGTCGTAGGTGGAAGTCGCGACTTCGAATTCGCGGATGGCGTCCACGGGCGGCGTCACGCCGACTCCGTTCAGCTTGGGATCGCCATTGTAGGCGCCGTCGAGCAGGAAGTTGTTGGCATCCTCGCGGGCCCCGTTGACGCTGATGGAGAAGGCACCGCGAACCGATCCGGCAGAGCCTTCGGCCGGCGGCACGACCCCTGGCAGCAGCAGGCTGAGCTGGTAAAAATTGCGCCCATCGAGAGGCAGGCCGAGAATCTGGCGGTTGTCGATGACGCCGCCCATGGTCGACGATTCCGTCCGCACCAGCGGTGCGATTCCGGCCACTTCGATGGTTTGGGTGCTCGCTGTGGCCAGGCCCATCTCCACTCGTACATCCCGATCCTGGTCGACCTCCATCATCAACGTCTGGGCGTACTTGAGAAAGCCCTGGTGCTCCGCTTCCAGACGATATTCGCCGGGTGGGACGGCGGCAATGGTGAACTCTCCCCGAGCATCGCTGGTCGCGCTCCTGCGCGCGCCAGTTTCCTGGCTGGTCAAGGTAACCGTGGCTCCCGGCACTTGCCCGCCGCTGGGGTCCGCAATCACGCCTCTGACGACGCCCGCGACGGTCTGGGCGTGCGCAGCCGCGATGAAGACGAGAACGGCGATGGTGAATTTCAAGCGGGACATAAGGCAGCAGGCAGCCACTCCGAAACATATCACGCGGCAGCGGTTGGATGTATAATCGAGGCCGGCATGATGGCAAAACGAGAATTATCGCGTCGCAGTTTGTTTGCCGCTTCCGCGACAGCGGCTCTAGCGGATCCCGGCCAGGCGGCAGCCCAGGCAGTGGGAGTCAAGAAGGCCGATCTACCCGACCTCACCATCAAGGAAGTCAAGGTCTACGTCGCCGAGCTCGGCAATGTCCGCCACCTCAACAATACGGAGACCGGCGAGATTGTCTCCATCGTTACCAACAGCGGGATCGAAGGCAACATGAGCATCGGCAACCGCGCAAGCCCATCGGGCGAGCCGCGCTTCCTCGAATATGCCAAGGGCCGGCTGCTCGGCAAGAGCGCTCTCGACGTAACTTCCATCACCCCCGTTCCCAACACCAGCCGTTTCAGCGCCTATGGAGCGCTGACTGCCGGCCGCGGGGGTTCTCCGCCCGGAGGGGTTTTCCGAGTGGGTGGTGGACGCGGCCCGGCGGTCACGGTTCCGTCCGGCGCGGTTCCCGCCGCTACCGCTCCCCTTCCCGGCGGCGGGCGCGGCAGCATGGGTGGTGGCTACGGCGGCCCCGGGGTCGGGCTGACTTACCTGCACGATTCCATCATCGACGTCTGTCTGTGGGACATCCTCGGCAAGGCTGTGAACCGGCCCATCTACCAGCTTCTGGGCGGCACCAAGACGCGCGTAATGGCCTATGCCAGTTCGCAGCACCTGCCCTATGTCGAAGATTACGCCCCCGACGTTCTGAGGGCTAAAGCGGCAGGTATCAGGGGTTACAAGATCCACCCCGGCGGAGGGCAGTCGGCGAACGCCCCGCTGCGCGCCAGCTACGTGGGTTATATGGAGGAGATCCGGCAGGTCCGCAAGGCAGCCGGCGACGATTACCCGCTCATGTTCGACGGCGGCGGCAACGTCTACTCGGCGCTGAAAGTCGGACGGCTGCTGGACGAGCTGGGCTACCTCTGGTACGAAGACCCAATCCCCACGCCCGATGTTGAAGGCCTGATCCTACTCGCCCGGGAGTTGGATGTTCCGCTCAACATAGGCGAGTTCATCATGGACCTGCACACCTTCGCCGTCTACATCAAGCGGGACGCGCTCGATATCGTGCGCTTCATTGCGGACAACATCGGCGGGATCACCGGCGGGTTGCGAGTGTCCCAACTGGCCGCGGCTTTCGGATTGGAATGCCAGCCGCACAACTGGGGCAACGAGATGGACCTGGCGGTGCATTTCCAGCTAGAACTGGCCGCCAGCACCAACTACTGGTTCGAGATGCCGTGGCCGATGGAATACGCCGACCGCGTGTACCACAAGGACAAGTTCCGAGTGGATAAGGACGGCTACGTCAACGCGCCGGCCGAGCCGGGACTGGGTTATCCGATCGACCGCGATGCGCTCGACAAGATCATGGTCCGCATCGATCGTTAAGGCCGGGACGCCGCGGCTGCCGGCTGCGGTACGATGAAGCCGTACGCGACGGAGATGGGGATTGCTGAGGCTGCTGCTAATCGCCGGACTGCTCCTGTTGTTTGCTGGGAAACTTCTGCCTGGTTTGGGCGGATGGCTCGGCGGCCAGTCCAGGAAGCCCTTCCGGCAGGCGAAGTGGATGTGGAGCTGGTTGGCCGGAACCGAAGCCGAAGCTATTCAGGCCGAGTACGAATACGGGCGTGAATGTGCCCGGCAGTTCGCGGCGCAGTTCTCAGGCAAAGCTCCGCGCGAGAAGCAGGAACTGGTGGCGGCGGTCGGGTCCAAACTGGCGGATGCCGTGAAGGACCGGCGCCACGAGTTTCACTTCAGCCTGGTTTGCGCCGGCTTATCGAACGCCTATGCGCTGCCGGGAGGCTTCGTCTTCATCACGGAGCCGCTGCTCGATCTGTATGCGCAGGACCGGGACGAGCTGGCCTTTCTCCTGGGGCACGAAATGGGGCACGTCTTGCGCGGCCATGCGAGGAGCCAGCTCACGGCCCGCACGCTCCTGCAGGCAGTGACGGCGCGGCTCGCGGGTGCGGGCCTGATGCTTCGGCAACTGCTGAACAAAGGGTATTCCAGGGAACTGGAACTGGAGGCCGATGGAGAAGGCGCGCGGCTGGCGGCGGCCGCGGGGTTCGATCCCCGGGCCGCGGCACGCGCTCTGCGGCGGTTGGCGCGGGTATCGGGCGGCAATGCGGGATTGATGGAGTACTTCTCGTCCCACCCCCCGATTGCGGAGCGGGTTCAGAAACTGGAGCGGGGTTGCTAAACTGACGGCATGGTGAAAAGCGCTCTGACGAGGATCCAGCGGCCATGAACCCGAATCCGTATCTCGTCGACCTGAACCTGCCGGGCCACGCGGCCGTGGTCACCGGAGGATCGAGAGGTATCGGGCGCGCGACCTG
>Ga0187888_1003383_pt1 | contig 12527 bp, 9 predicted proteins | sample June2016WEW_7_40_FD_132987 | JGI IMG/M metagenome (GOLD analysis project Ga0187888, IMG submission 132987) | Peatland microbial communities from SPRUCE experiment site at the Marcell Experimental Forest, Minnesota, USA - June2016WEW_7_40 | ecosystem: Environmental > Terrestrial > Soil > Wetlands... | reverse complement strand
TGCCTCGCGAGCACAACCGGGATTGACCTGGGGCTGGCTTCTCCGTAAGGTACGGCGAGTTTCCGGGTTGCCCGGTCGCTTGCCGGTCTGGCGGAACGGATCGCAAGGCGGACCAAGGCCAAGCGAAACGATCAGCCCACGCCAGGGAAGGGGACGACTGGCCATGCGGCGCGGGGCCTCGATCGCGGTCAGGTGCCTGTCATTGAGCCTGCTTGCGGCCAGTGCCGGATGCAGTTGGCATGGCGCGCGCCGGGGAAATCCTCATGACCCTCCAACCCCCGAGCAGGCAGCTCGCACCCAGCAGATCAGCGAGCGGGCCCAGGCGGCCATCGATCGGGGCGACCTGGAACAGGCGAAGATGGAGTTGCTGCAACTGGCCGCTCAGATCCCCGGTTCCGCCGAAGCCCATCAACGGCTGGGAAAGGTCCTCCAGCTCCAGGGACGGCTGAACGAGGCCGAAACCTGCTGCCGACGGGCCCTGCAGCTCGATCCGGATTATGTCGGGGCCCTGATCGGGTTGGGCACCATCGAAGCCGCCAAGGGAGATCCTCAGTCAGCCCTCAAGCGATTTCAGTCGGCCGTCGAGGTCGAGCCTCACGACGCCGAGGCCCATTTCGCCTGTGCCCAGCAGCTCGAGGCGATGGGCCGCACCGATGAAGCCCTTGCCGCCTACTTCCGGACCCTCGAGTTCAATCCGTTGCACCCCGAGGTCAGCCAGCGCATCGGCGCCATCCAGCTCGCGCGGAACCAGCCGGATCAGGCACTCGCGCGGCTCGACCAGGCCGTGGACCTGGCTCCCGAGAACGGCGAAGTGCGCCTGCTCCGCGGCCGTGCGCATCTGATGCTGCGGCATCCTACCCAGGCGATCGCCGACTTGCTGATGGCTGCCAGGAACCTGCCCAAGCGAGCCGATGTTTACTACTTTCTTGCGCTGGCGCTGGATGCCGCCCACCAGCCGGCTGACGCTCTCAAGGCCGCGGAGCAAGCACTTCGCCTGGCCCCGGATTATGCCGACGCCCGCGACCTCTCGAAGCGCTTACGTCGGTGAACGGCCACGCCGACGCTCTCAACCCTGGATTGACAGAGCCTCGGTCACGTTGACCTTGAAGCCGGGAAGCAGCCGCGATGTCGCATCCGCTCCCCTGGGATACTCGCCATGGACGGTGTAGGTCGATCCCTCGAGCGCCAGCACCGTGATCTGCTCGAGCTGGGGGTCGACGATCCAGTATTCAGGGATTCCGGCCTGAGCGTACTCTTGCCGCTTGATCTCCAGATCGCGCGGGCGACCCTGGTCGCTGACAACCTCGATCACGAGATCAGCTCCGAGTGAGAACTGTTCACCCATGCGCGACAGATGCTCCCGTTTGACGAAAATGACATCGGGCTCGCGGTATTTCCCCTCCCAGAGCTTGACCTTGTATGCAGCAACAAGAACGCGTCCGAGTCTCGCCGCGGAAACCAATGAATCCAATGCCTTGTACAAGAAGAGGGCGATGAGCTGATGGCTGAGCGTCGGCATTGGCAAGAACTCCACGTAGCCCTGGGAGAACTCCACCAGATGATTGGTATCGAGAGCCAGGTACTCCGCCTCGCTCCAGTCGCCCTGAGGAGGGAAGAGTTGGGCTACATCCCATGTCGGCTCGTGTTCCAGCTCCGGCTTGTCGCTGATCTCGCCCACGGGCTCGCCTCCTGAATCCGCCAGTCCCCACTCGACGCCGATGTCAATGTTAGCCTTGTCAACCACTCGCTCAACCCGCCTCGTTCTCGGCGATCACGCTATTGCGCAGGATGCCAAGACGGTCGATCTCGACCTCCACGACGTCTCCCGGCTTGAGCCAGACGGGGGGCTTGCGCGCCATGCCCACGCCGGGCGGGGTTCCCGTGAAGATCAGGTCTCCCGGCTCGAGCGTGACGATTTGAGACAGGTAGGCGATCAGCTCCTCGACCCCGAAGATGAGCTGGCTGGTGCTGGAGTCTTGCATCGTCTGACCGTTGAGCCGCAGCCGGATGCCAAGATTGTGCGGGTCGGGCACCTCATCGGGCGTGACCAGCTCTGGCCCCGTGGGAGCGAACGTGTCGAATGTCTTGCCGGCCATCCATTGCTTGGCCGGCTTGTTGAGCTGCCAGTCGCGCGCCGACACGTCGTGGCCGATCGTGTAACCGCCAATGTGCTCGCGGGCTTTCTCCCGGGAGATGTGTTTTCCACCCTGGCCGATAACCACGACCAGCTCGGCCTCGTAATCGACCGCGTGGCTCACCCGGGGCAGCACGATCCGGTCGAGATGGCCGATCAATGTGGTCGGATACTTGCTGAAGAGGACCGGCTCGGGCGGGACCGGCACGCCGCTCTCGGCGGCGTGATCGCGGTAATTCAGCCCGATGCAGATGATCTTGCGCGGGTCGGGCACGGGGGGAAGGAGCCGGGTCTTGGCAGGTTCGTAGGTCACGGGCCCGGAGCGCAACGCCGACCATGCCCTGCGGTGGACGTCCGGCCCCCGCGCCAGAAGCTCCCGCAGGCTCGAGGGCATTTCGGAATCCGCGGCATTCACATCGACGTACTGTCCTTCAACCAGGCCGCAGGCCCTTGGCCCCCGGTCGGTAGCAACGCTCACCCAGCGCACGTGATTCCTCCCTCGTCCATTGAAGACTCGAACCTGAGCGGTCCGCCCGCTTTGCCGTCGTGAGTCTCTTTGCCAGTTTACTTCATCACGGCACGGCGATCGACCATGCGCTGGGAAGGAGCCGGGACGGAGCCCCCGCTGTGGTGAACCGCTTTGACCTCGTTCACAGCACGAGTCGAGCGGCGTCGCGGTCGAGGTAAAGCGTGGCTCCGGAATGCCGGCGCAGCGCCGTGGCCGGGCAGGCTTCGCTCACCGGTCCCCGCAGGGTGGTCAGCACGGCGTTCGCCTTCCGCGGCCCGGGCACCACCACCGAGACATGGGGTGCCGCCAACAGCGCCGGGATCGTGAGGGTGAAGGCGTGAGTGGGCACGTCCTCGATCCGATCGAAACAGGCATCGTGGAACTGCTGGGCACGGCAGGCCTGATCGAGCCGGACGACCTTGACCTTCACCGGGTCGAGAAAGTCAGCGACGGGTGGGTCGTTGAAGGCGAGATGACCGTTCTCGCCGATCCCCGCACAGACGATGTCGGTGGGTTCGGCCAGAAGCTTGTCCTCGTAAGCCAGGCAGATCTGGAGCGGCCGATCGCAACGCTCACCGGGGATCAGACGCACCTGGCTCTGATCCAGCCCAACCAGCCGGAACAGATGCTCTTGCAGATAACGACGAAACGAGGCCGGGTGGTCAGAAGGCAAACCCAGGTATTCGTCCATGTGGAAGCCGACCACGCGTGACCAGTCGATCTCCCTGCCGGCCACGAGGCCGGCAAGGAACTCGTTTTGACTGGGCGCGGCCGCAAACACCACGTTGGCGTGGCCCGCGGCTTGCTGGCGATCTCGAATGGCCTGGCCGACCGCCAGAGCGGCGGCCCGTCCCGCCAGGGCGCGATCCTCGTAGACCTGGACCTGGAGCGAATCGACGGAGAACCGCGCAATCGTCCTGGGATCGGAAGCTGCCATCGGCTTGACCCTCGCGTGGCTTCAGTCACGAGCGATCCGCGGTTGCAGCGGATCATCTACTCTTGAACCCCCGAGCAAGTTATCCGAATCGAGAGTCCATCGCCACCGGGGTCTGCCCGGAGAACTGCCACGCTACGGCCCCTGCGCGATCAGGTCATCACAAGATCGGTGGTGTGAACTGCCGATCCCTTTGGGGCGGCCGGGTCTGTACGCAACTGTTCGCAGAGGCGCTGACACTCGACCAGGTCGCCGAGCATCGACTCGGCCAGGAAAAACTGCGTCGCGCCATCGCCGGCCCACTGCAGCTGGTCATGGCACCGAGACATGTGGTCGATCAGGTCTTTCATCCACAAAAGGGTATGTCGCCGATTTCTCATGGTGGGGTGATCCTTCACTCGATTCCCGGAAAATAGACGTAACTCCGGTCCGCAAAACGGATCGCACCGGACGGGGTTGCAAGCGGCGAGACCGCGTTTGGGGTCCTGCAACAACCCACGTGGGTCTGCATAAGGCAAAGCCTGTGCCACGCCCGATCTGGAGCCGACCCGTATTCCCAACTTCCTGTCCGCTCAAAACTTGAGAAAAAACCAGAGGAATCCCGAAAAATCGAACCAAGCGTTCGATTCGTTGTAAGGGTTACACGGTTGAAGCGCGAGGATTGCACGGTCATGAATCGGTCAGACAACGGATCACGACAGCGGCCGGGAATGACAACGAGCGCCTTTTCAAGGTGCGGTCCAGGCCCTAGACTGAAGTGGAGTTCAGCGAATATCGGAGGAGATTCGCCCATGTCGGCGTGGGAGAGGTTCGCAAACGCGACGCCCGAATCCCAACACCGGGGCCCGGCCGGCCTCAGGGACTGGCCAAGGTCCGTGGTTCGCTGGCTGCTGGGCCAGAGCGAGGAGGATCGCCAGCCTGAGGACACCGTGCGCACGCTGGCACGGTTCCAGAATATCTGCATCAGCCGGGAAACCGGCGCTGGCGGTGGTACGATCGCCCGCCTGGTCGGCCAGCGCTTGGACTGGAAAGTCTATGACCACGAACTGCTCGAGGCGATCGCCCACCGGATGGGATTGCCGGTCGATGAAGTCCGCTGCTTCGACGAGCTCGCCCCCAGCGTTGTTCAGGACTGGCTGCTTCCTCTTCGTGAGGAGCACTATGCCCCGCAGGAAGCGTATCTCGACCATCTTGGGAAGCTGGTCGAGGCGATCGGGCGGGCGGGGGAATCCGTCCTGGTCGGCCGCGGCGCCGGCTTCCTGCTGCCCCGTGAAACCACCCTTTCCCTGCGGATCATCGCCCCCTTACGCATTCGCGCCTTGAGACTGGCGGAGCGGATGGGCGTGTCGGTCCGGACGGCGCGACGGGCGGCCAGAGACCTGGATCGCCGTCGTTTCCAGTTCGATCGAACCATGCACCGGATGGTCTCCGCGGACCCTCACAACTACGATATGGTGCTCGACTCGCACAGCCTTGGTCTGGACATCGCCGTCGAGGTCATCGCCAGGGCCGTGCAAGCCGGAAGGCCGGGTACGGCGGCAGTCGCCGGCACCGGCTTGTGGACCCTCACTCCGGGAAGCCAGATCGCAAATTCGCCCGAGCCGGGCGCCCCGGCCGCGGCCGAAACGCCGGGGTTTCCCCTCCAGCCGATCTCCCCCCCAAGAACGGAGATCCCCCCTGACGAGACCGAGACCGGTCCGATCGAGTGATCCGGTAGAAACCCCGGAATCGCGGGCGCGACCCTCGAACGCGCCATCGCCGCGCGGGGCTACGCGGGCGAGGAACATACCATCCCCATCGCCTTGGTCGGCTGCGGCGGGCGCGGCAGCGGCGCCGCAACCCAGTCACCATGCAGTCACCCCCGCCGGTGAAGCCCGACGCCGCCGGCCATTACCCGATCGCCATGCCGGGGTTCACGACCACGGTTTGATCAGATCCCGATACGCCTGCCGGCGGGTCAGGCTTTCCAGCCCTCCGGCAGGCAGTTCCGCGTGGCCAGAGCGGATCCGCATTGACAGGTAGTCAATGTGACGCGTCGTGACTGATCGCGATGGGGGTCTACACGTGGCATGCTGCAAAGTTGCGATTGACGGGCATCCTCTTTCCTATCGGATTTGTCGCGCTGGTTCCGACAGGGTCTCCTGACCGGCCCGTCCCCTTCGACCGACGGTCTCCCAGTCCCCGGCCGTTGGCGCGTCACCTGGGTATCCACGGGCCATAAAGCTGGGGCCGGGAAAAGTCTAGAAAAGTCCGAGAAACGCACAGTTCAAGCAGCCGGAAACGGTCCGAGCGCGGACCGGCAGTATTGGCAGCGCTTTGAGTTGGGTATCCATGGCCTGAACAGATGGACCGTAAATTGTCTAGAAATGTCTGGAAAACGGGGAATTCAGACAAACAAAACGCCACGAGCGAGGACATAAGTCGTGACAGGGTCTTGAGTTAAGTATCATTTATCTGAACGGATGGATCGTAAATTGTCTAGACAAATCCGAGAAACGCGGCGTTGAAACAGACAAAAACGCCCCGAGCGCTGACAAAGATGTTGTTGGCAGCGCCTGCGGTTGCGCGCGGAAGGGGCCACCCGGGCATGGTTCAAAAGCAGGTCACAGCTCAGGGTGGCTGATGTCGACGCCAGAACGGCGACGCCGCGAGATCCGACGCTGACGTGCTGGGGCTCGCTAGCCCGACCCCGTCCGCTCCTGGAGCGACCCGGAAAATGAGCCCGTTTTACATTCGTAACAGGCTACGAAAAGCTACGATTTTTCAGGTTTTCGACGATTTATAAAATCAGGCTTTCGACGCAAACCATGAATTAACAGAGAGTTGTGACTTTTTGCCTCCGGGAGTCCATTTTACCAAAATTAACGTAACAACATAATAAAAAAGGAGTTGCGCTATATCCAGCAACGTAGAATGTTCTGCAGAAAAGCCGCCATTTTCGCCTTTTGGGGGGCATTTTCGCCTCATTTTTCGAAATCGGCTTTGACAGCAGTAGGGGGCTATCCGCCAGCCTAATTGACCCGACTAATCGACAACTCTTGCGCAATCCGCATACCGATCGGCCAGTGTTCTTCAGGTCAATGAGCCTGCACCCGCGCACCGCCGTTCGGCCTGGGCGATTCGCGGGCTTGCTTCGCACACCGAATTGGCAAAGATGGTCGGGTCGGTCCCGACATACCTATTTTACGATACTATTGCGGAATGCTTCGGCCACGAACCCTGATCGGGGCAACATTCTTCTTCAATCACTGGCCGCTTGAGAGGAGCCAGCGCCCAGAGGGAGTGGGAAAACCTGCCGTCGAGGCATGGGGACGGTCCGTACTGTTGCCTGAAAAACCCAGGATTTGAACCATGCCAGTTTGGCGAGTGGACGAAGACGTTAATCGCAATAGCACAAGCGATTGGGTCTTGAGGGCCCCAAAATGGCGTTTGAAAGTGACCTGGGTCAATCGGGGAGAATGGCATCGGTCGATGTGACCGACGCGCGATACGCTGCTAGCCCTTCGTGCAGGTCCGTACTCGGACTGGGACCGCTGATCTTTCCAGCGCCACCAGTGCCGCCATTGCCGCCGCGATCAGGACGCGGCCGCCGGCGCTCGCGCCGCCGGCTGTCACCTCGGCCGCCGCCTTCTCCTCGTCGTGGGCTTTCCCCGCGCCGAGGGCGGGCTGGTTCGAAAATGGGGCGCCGGACCGGGCCAGCCGCCCCGCGTTGCAAAAGACGGACTCTGCGATCTTGCTCGCGATGACAATTTCCAGTTCGGCGCGCATGGTCGGTTTTCTCGGCTACCAGCCCGTTGAGAGGGCCCTTCCGCCCGCTTATATTCTTCACAAGCGTACAGATGGTGCGCCAGCCGGGTCTTGTCGAATTTACAAGACGCTCGGCGCGGCAAGACAGGGAGCATCGGCATAATAGCGCGACGGCATAGTCTCCGCAGGTCGGTGGGCCAGCCGGGACGCGGGCTTGCCTGTTCGGAAGAATCTACGCTACGGTCGCCGGCGGGATCGTCGTAACTCCGAACTGACTCTGAGCCCTGGTTGACGGCGTTTCCGGCGTTATGATTGCCATGCATCCGAATGTCCGCTAGTCCGCGCAGGATCTGTCATGAGCAACGGTCATATTTCATGGAACCCAGCTTCCAGCCATAGCTGGGCAAAAATGCTTGGCCTGGTCGATGTGCCGCTGTTCAGCCCCGCCGAGCAGGCCACGAAACCCGGGAATCCGACCCTGCTGCAGGATGGCTACGCCGTAAGCTTCGCGTTCATGACTAGCGCCGGCGAGCGGCTGGAGCTGCAGGAAGACCCGCTCTCGTGGTCGTGGTCCTCGAATGTCCGCCACCTGCTGATCGTCGATCCAAGCGTCCAGCGGATGTTCCTGCGCCGATGGGACCGGCCCGCCGAACCGAGGCAGTTCAAGACTCCGCAGCGCGGCCTGGGTGCCGAGGACTTGCTCGCGCTGCTGGAAGGCGCGCAGCCGCCTCGCACGCCGGACGTCATTCGGCACGTCCTGTCGGCCTTCCGGCTGCTGAGGCACACGCTGCCCGCCAACTCGTCCCTCGAGTCGCTCCAGCTCTTGAACGGCTTCCTGCTGGCAGCACAGGCCGCCCAGCGTGACGAAGGGCGCGCTGCGGCGATCCTCGCCTCTCAGACCATCGGCGAGGCGATGGCGGCGCTCGACAGGTCCGACCAGGAATTGTCCGGCGTCATCGATCTGCCGCTCTCGATGAGGAATCTGCGCGCGCAGGCGCTGGCCGGGTTTTTCTTGGACAGGGAGCCGCGGAGCGGCTGCATCCTCTATTCCAACCTCCTCTTCCGCCACGCTTCGAGCCAGCTCTACCAGGAGGCGCACCTACAGATCGAGCGCGAGCCGCAGGGCCTACTCCCCGGATTCGCGCCCGAAGATGAGCCGGAAGGCGAGACGCCCAAGGATGTGCGGTACACGCCGGTCAATCTGGCTCGCGGCCTGGTGCAGCTGGCGCTGAAGGCTCTCGGGGATGTCACCGCGCGCCCGGCACCGTTGCAGATCCTCGACCCCGCGTGCGGCTCCGGCGTCTTCTTGCAGGAAGCACTGCGTGAGTTGCTCCGCGGCGGCTTCGCCGGTACGGCCCGGCTAAAAGGCTACGACGTCTCGAACGTGGCGGCGTACATCTCCAAGTTCTGCCTGGAGCACGCCAAGGTCGAGTTGCATGGCAGTTCCAGCATCAATTTCGATATCGAGCAGACCGATTCGCTGGAGAGGGATTGGGCGGCCTCGGACCTCGTGCTGATGAATCCGCCGTTTATCCCCTGGAACGCGACGACACCGAGGCAGAAGGAGCTGCTGCGTGACACGCTGGCCGAGGCGTATAAGGGGCACGCCGACCTGGCAATGGCATTCCTGCTGAAAGCCGCCAAGGCGCTTAAGCCCGGCGGCGTGGTGGCGAGCGTGCTGCCCGCGGCCCTTCTGAGCACGGTAAGCGGAGGCCAGTTGCGCAAGCAGATCCTCGACATGGCCGATCTCGTCGCCATCGGAAAGTTCGAGGGCTACACGTACTTCAAGACCTCGTTCGTCGAGCCCTCCTTCGTGGTTCTGCGCCGGAAGGAGGCGGCGCGCACGGCGGCCGCTCCGCCCGCCCGCGTGGTGATCGCCAAGGAAGGGGCGGAGGACAAGGCCCTGCGTCTGCTGCGACTGGCGGACGAGCTGGAGCGCAAGGAAGACAAGCAGGTCGAGATTTTCGACGTCCCCGGTGGCATCTTCCAGGGCGGCGTCTGGATGCCCGAGCGCAAGGGCGCCTACGAGCTAAAGCTGGCACTCAACCGCCTCCGGTTCCCCAAGGTTGGCGCGCTGTTCACTGTCCACCAGGGCATCCGCACAGGCGACAACGCGGCGTTTATCCTGACGGCCGAGGAATACCGCGAGATTGCGGAGCCGGAGCGCCCGTATTTCCGGCCAGTGGCCGGTCAGGGCGCGCTGAAGAATGGGCAGCTCCTGCCCTCCTACTACGTGTTCTATCCGTACGGTGCCGACGGCAGGCCCTCGATCGCCAGCGAGGAGCAATTGCTCGAAGTCGTGCCTCGGTACCACGAGCTCTACCTCCGCGACCGCAAGCAGAAGCTGCGACGGCGCGCCAAGGTCAAGGACTGGTGGCTGCTCACCTGGTCCCGGCCGTGGCAGGCGGGGACCGTCCATAAATGGGTGTCCACTTATTTCGGCGCCTCGGGCGGCTTCGCCTACGATGACGAAGGGAATTACGTCGTCGTGCAGGGCTATGCGTGGTTGGGAAAACCGAAGCTGGCCGGCGGGGAATCCGTCGATCTGCAGGCGACGCTGAGGAACACGCCGCTGCCGTGGGCGTATCTGGCGATTTTGAATAGCAAGCTGTTTGAGGTGATCCTTTCGGGCTACTGCCCGCGCGTGCAGGGCGGCCAATACAATCTCTCCAGTCGCTTCGTGAAGGACATACCGATCCCGAGCCTGGCGGACCCGCATTTCTCGGCCAGCATTCTGGACCGACTAGCCGATCTAGGCCGCCGCATCCATGACGGCGGATTCGAGGAGCTTCGCGAGGAAATCAATCAGGCCGCCCATCAGGCGTATGGTCTGCGCGAAGATTCTCTATCGTCCCGATAATACGCGCCGAGGAAGTCCGCCCGATGGCGAACGCGAATGACATAGATTCGTATCATCACCATCTGCTCGCGGCACTGAATGGCGAGGGCCTGCTTGGCCAGCAGGCGGCCATGCGGCCCGACCCGAAAAGAGACTGGAAAAACCCGAAATTCACCGGGCCGATTGATTTCGACCTGTGGCCGACCGAAGCGCCGATGGTGGCCCAATCCGACCAGGGCGGCGAGTTGGCAGTGTTCCCGTTCGAAAAACTGAAGAAGATCGGCAGCGGCGAGCTGATTGAGGTCGAGGACGAGGGCGACACCGGCATCTGCTGGATAAGCTGGCACGAGCGCTGGGAGCGGCTGGTGCCGGAGACCGTCTTCCCGGGCAAGAAGGGCAAGCAGCCGCATTTCATGCTCGGCACGATCCAGTGGATTCTTTTCTGGGGGCGCCCGGAGGAAGAGCGCAAGGTCCAGATAGTTCGCGCGGAATGGGACAACGCCGCACACGTCGCCAAGAGGAAGAGGGAATACGACATTGTCAAGGAGAAAGGCGCCAAGCCCGCCGAGGAGGAGGACGACAGCGAGGCTGGGCAGCCGCACTGGCACGTTGACCGCGTGCTCGAGCTGGGCGACGTGGACGCCTTTCTCGAACACCGCGGGACCGACCTCCAGGAATTGGCACAGAGCTCCTATGCCGGGCAGTACCTGAAACTGCAGCGCATGCACCTGGCGATGGGCGGCTGGAAGAACGGCGCGGCTGTGGCGGCGGCGAACCATGCCGCTCGCTGGCAGATCGAATATACGGAGGACGGGGACGAACTGATCGAGTGGAACCTTTGCACGCTCCGCTACATCAAAAGCCAGATCCGCTATATCTCCGGATACTGAACCCCTCGGACCGTCCTAACCTCGCGTAGAGAAGGGGTGTTACTCCAGATACCTGTCGGCGCACTAAGTATATTAAGCTAAGTATATAACATGTTCAATACGAATACCTCTGCCGATGACTAAGGAAGTGCATGCTGCTGAAATGAAAAGACCGTTGCCGTAACTGCTTGGCCTTCATGCACTTCAAAAAATCGGGGCGGCAAGACGGCTATTGAACTTCTTCTATTCGGTGCCAGTACGCCCGCTTTGCAACCATCCATTGCATAGAAAGCACTTGAGGCAATCCTCGATTCGTCGTGCCGACATCAATCCTCGTCGAAATGATCAGAAAGGCGGAGGTGACACTGTATATTAGTCTTTTTCTAAAAGCAACTTACGACGAAATGGCAGCCGCCTGCCCTCCGCGCTTGGGTGGCCGACCGCGCCGCCGTTGCACGGCTGGAGCCGGATGACCCCGCAGCCGCTTCTGGAACGACTCATCACCCACTACCCAAGTTATTGCAACTTCATGGGTTATTTTACACATAAGTCGCAACCTGTCAAAAGTTTGCGTACAGTGTCACCGCGGTCCTCGCAAATCGCTAGCGCACAGTCAGATCCGACGAAAAAACGTTGCAGTGCAGAGCAGAGTTGCGCTAGCTCCGAACCATAGCGTGAAATTCGCGCGTAGCGGCCAGCCCGAGGCGCCGCTTCCGTGCGGGGGTGCCGGCGCCAGTCCAACGAAGGTGTCAAGGAAAACCGAACGGTTCTCGTTTTCCGGTTCACCGGGGTTTCAAAACTCACCTGCTCGGGATAGGATGCCATTGCCACGGACGGCGGTGAATCCGCACCTGCATTGCGAGCCGTGTTGGACATCGGCCTCCTTCACGGCTTTTCTTCTGCGCATCGCATTCGATCAGCGGGGGCGACCTTCGTACATGCATGCGAGAATGGCAATCGATGTGGTTCGGCTAAGAGATGACGTCCGATGCCAACATCACTACCACTTGCAGCTCCGCGACCGCTGGCAGAGCGCCTTGCCGGCTACGGCTGTACGGACTACATCCGACTTGACGAGAAGCTGTCCTCCCCGCCGCAGCTCGACTACCTCGACCTGCTTCCATCGCGAGCCAATCAAACGCCAAAACTCGCGGCCGTCGCCGAGCATCAAGGTACAGCGATTCTCTATGTCGTTGATGCATGTGTCGATTCAAAATCCGATCCTGCGTCGATGGCAGCCTTGAGGCGACTGCTTGCCAACCGTAGCGATCCTGCGTGGCTGGGGGTCGTGCAAGCCGGTTCCCTTGAGATTTTCCCCATTGGGTTCCACGCCTCCGCTGAGACGCTGCCCATCAAAACCATTGAGGAGCGGAACCCGCCCGCCCCATTTTTCTTCCAGAACCTCGTGCACGGCACCTTCGAGGAAAATCAGCGACTACGCGGTACGGACTACGTCTATCAGAAAATCTTCGACCTGCTTACGCAGACAACGAACG
>Ga0187888_1003382_pt1 | contig 12532 bp, 9 predicted proteins | sample June2016WEW_7_40_FD_132987 | JGI IMG/M metagenome (GOLD analysis project Ga0187888, IMG submission 132987) | Peatland microbial communities from SPRUCE experiment site at the Marcell Experimental Forest, Minnesota, USA - June2016WEW_7_40 | ecosystem: Environmental > Terrestrial > Soil > Wetlands... | reverse complement strand
CTACGTTTCCAGCGAGAAGTTCACCAATGAGCTGATCAACAGCATCAAGCATGACCGCATGACCAGCTTCCGTGAGCGCTTCCGCAATGTCGATTTGCTGCTGATCGATGACATCCAGTTCCTTACCGGCAAGGAGCGCACCCAGGAAGAGTTCTTTCATACCTTCAACGCGCTTCACGAATCGATGAAGCAGATTGTGATCGCCAGCGATCGTCCGCCGAAAGAGCTGGCCGAGATCGCGGACCGGCTGCGCAACCGTTTCGAGTGGGGATTGATCGCCGACATCCAGCCGCCCGACCTGGAGACGAGAATCGCCATCCTGCAGAAGAAGGCGGAGAGCGAACGCGTGCAACTGCCCGCCGAGGTTGCGGCTTACATTGCGCAGAACATCCGCAGCAACGTTCGCGAACTGGAAGGCGCGCTCGTCCGGCTGCTGGCTTATGCTTCCCTCACCGGCGTGGCCATCAACATGGTCACTGCCCAGCAGGTGCTCAAGAACTTTATCGACCAGCAGTCGCGCAAGATCACGATCGAGGCCATCCAGAAAGCGGTGGCGGAGCAGTTCGGGCTTCGCCTGCCGGAGATCAAGGCGAAGAACAACTCGCGCCAGATCGTCTTTCCGCGCCAGATTGCCATGTACCTGGCCAAGCATTTGACCGAAGCTTCGCTGCCCGAAATCGGCCGCCAGTTCGGAGGCAAGCACCACACGACCGTCCTCCACTCGATTGATAAGATTGATGAGCAGCGACAGACCGACAAGGATTTGAACCGTACGCTCAACAAGATGACCGAGACGTTGAGCAACTAGCGTGGTTTCAGATTAAGTGTATCTCGGAGCCGCGGGCTTCACGGGTATACCTTTCGCGAAACTGGTTTAATGCTGGGAAGCACCACCGTCGTCCGAGACGTAGTTGTCGCTAACAAAACCGGCATAACTACTGCACATCCAGGCGATGGCACCGACGATATCGTTGGGTCGCACTATCCGGTGCAGCGCTCGAACCCTTCGTTCAGGATGGAGTCTTGCAGGATCAGATCGTCGCCCGAGCTTCGATCTTCGGTCGCCGCTAGATTTACATTTTGGGCTTCCCGGACGACGGAGACCGCAAAGCGGGCCTGGTTTTCCTGATCCCGGTGATGCACAAAACCAAACTGCTTTTCGTCTGCACCGGCAACCGTGGCCGCAGCCCGACGGCAGAAGACCTCTTTCGCATCTCAAGTGAGTACGAGGCGCGTTCTGCCGGCACGGCGGACTTTGCCGTGCAAAAAGTCACTCAGGAGCTCATCGACTGGGCCGACAAGATCTTCGTCATGTCCGAAATCGAAGACCGACATCTCACGTTCCTTGAGACCCACTTCAAGCTGAAAGGCAAAACGGTTATTGATCTGGACGTCCCCGACCGTTACGAGCGTGGCTCGCAGGAGCTCATAACCTTGCTTGCTGCCCGGCTTTCTCAGCATCTGCCCACGAAACAGTGAAGAAACGTATTCGCACCCCCGCCCAGGGTATCGCGACGTGTCAGTCATTCCAATCATTGGAGCGCGGCGAATTTCGCAATTGCAGGACAACCTCGAGAGTTTGACGCTGGATCTGAGTGAAAAACAGGGGCAAAGGTTGAATGAAGCGTACGAAAACGGTCTGCTAGGTACAGTTCGGGCTTGTTCGTCAGCGGTTAGAGCGATGGCGGTTACGGGGTGACCGGCTCGGATAAACGGCATCTTGCATCAAAACCATTACTTAACAAAGTCAGTTGCGAAATAGCTACGCTCATTTACCATTAAGACAATAAAGAAACTGATAATCGAATAACAGCCAAAAAAGATAAATACAGCTCCATAGTTAAAGGCATCAATTAAAGCTCCAGCGATCATGGGCGTAAAAAAATTGAATAAAGTAGCAAGCGCGTTCATAACGCCAAAAGCTAATGGAAACGTAGTTCCCGTAGTGATATCCATTAGATAAGTGGTAAACAACGGATAGCCAACATAAATCAATAAGCCAGTTGAGAAAAGGTAAGTTCCCAAGACCAATGTATCACCTGGAGCGTTAATCAACAGGGCCATCATCACCGTAGTCATCACAGTCGTAACTAACATTAACGGCTTGCGACGTTTTAGAAACACTTTATCAGACAACCAGCCGCCAACAAGTGACCCGACCAACCCGCCTATCCATGGTGTGGCTCCCATAAAGCCCATTTTTACGTAAGAATAATGTTTTGCATTCACGAGGTAGGAAGGTATCCATATCATCAGTCCAAAGATGACACCAACCATTAATGAATAGCTCACAGTAAGTCCCCAAAACGTCCAAGACCTAAATACCTCGCGATTAGTCTCTAGAAGCGGAAAATATTTGAACTTTATAACCCGGTCCAGCCATCCAAGAGATCTCTCTTCCCTCCGCCCAGTCTTTTCTAAAGGATTAAGCTCCCGGATATATTTAACCTCGGCCGGCGAGCAGTGCGGGCTTTCTTCCGGCTTATTTCGAACAAACAAGTACCATATTACGCACATCACTAATCCTGGTATAGAGAACAAATAGAAAACATATCTCCACCCAAATCTAAGCATAATCCAAACGCATATAGGGACAACGATAATGGGAGCAAACTGAGTGGACCCAATATAAATACCGGTTGCAGTCGCCTTCTCCCGCGGCGGGAACCAATTTTGGATAGTAGATGTACCCCCAACGGGGGAAGGGCCCTCAAAAAATCCTAACCCGAACCGATACAATATTAACTGCAGAGCGGCAGTCGCAGTACCGAGAAGGAAGGTAAAAATCGAAAAGCCAAATATCGCCAAGGCCACTAATCCCCTAGTCCCATATTTGCTAGCCAACAAACCGCCTGGAATTTGGGTTATTAGGTATCCAAGGAAGAAAAAACTAGCTATCGCACCGGCTTGAAAGTTGGTTAAACTAAATTCTTTCGTAATCACGGGGAGTAGTGCACCAATATTTGCTCGATCGGCGAAACTGATTGTGAACATTACAAAAATCATACCCATAACTGCCCATCTAAAATTGGTCCGTTTAGTTGAACCATTTTCAATTACTCGGTCAACCGAGGGGATTAACATTTAACTTCCTCCTTTCACTCCGTTTACATATTGATAACCGTAGGCTGTCGTCATCCAGTACATTGCCAGGAACGTACGTATGTCTTCCACCAGCAGCCTGGCCGTTCTGCTAATCACCGCTCGAGCAACCACAGCTCCCCCTCCGGATTTCGGCCGCAAGGGGAATATATTCCGCGGGATGGCCAATCTAGACGAGTTTGGGATATTTCCTTTGCTGGATTACATCATTTCCGAGAATGACCGCGGCATAACCGATCGCAACAGTCCCGTCTCTGAGTAAGTTTCCAGAGTTGAAACAATCGTAAGCGCTCTCGCTTCTGAGGCCTGAAGCAAGGATAGCTCACTATCGCGACGCGTTTCGCGTTGCTACCATGCAGTTTGTCAAGTAGAACTCTTCTGCCGCCCAACGGGCGTGTGAGCTCGCTAGCTCCTCATAGTTACCGACAGCGACCAACACCATACGTATCGCGAGCGCAATTAAGATCCGCGCACGATTAGAAGAGCCGCTCGAAGATTTGTCCATTCAACGGATTAGTACTGTCCTTGCTTGTCTCGATCCGCAACAACATTCTCAATCATTAAAGCTCACACGCCCGATCTCCTACGGGTCATCGACGAAAAAGTGAGTGCCGCTGGAGTAATTGCGCTGTCCAAAGTAGATGGACAGTACGGAGTGAAGAACTCGTTCAAACTCGATGCCTATGCCTGTAACGAAGAGTTCTCTAAAGTTGAAAACGCAGGTAGCTTCTCTCGTCGCCGACGAGTGGATCTGAACGACGAAACACAATCATGCGTACCCGCTCGTCGATCGACGACTAGTACAAACAGGAAATTAGTTTGTTAACATTATCAAGCTTTTCAAGATTTGCGCAGTACTCAATCACTCTGTCGATCTTGGTCTTTCCTATCGTCAGTCCCGCTAAGAGGCGGAACTTCTCTTCTACTTCACTGAAGGAGACAGCATTCTCTGGGTCGCCTTTCGGATAGTCGACATGCGCTGTATAGGTCTTGCCATCCTTAGTTCTGACAATCACCGTCGCAGGCCAGATTTTCGGGTACACCTCCTCAGCCTTCGGATCCATCTCCCATTTGACCTTCGACGCCAACTCGATAACTTTTGGATCTTTAATAGATTCGTCGGTAAACTCGAAGATGGATTCCCGACCTTTTACTATCCCGCAAGCCACGGCATAGGGAAGGCTGAATTGCGCGTCAACTATGTTTTGCGGCTTGTACTTCCGCTCCGGAGGATCGCAGAGAACTTTGAGCGTGTATTTACTCCCTGTCGCCAGGATCTCCGCGACACTATCCGCAGTCACTCCCTGTCTACGCAAGTCCAGAGCGCAATCTGCCAGCGGCGCAGAGAACCTGCAGCAGGCATGCACCTTGATACTGGTGTCGCTCATCTCCCATTTCCTACCGAATCCGTCCGTAAGCCTCTTCAAATCAAACTGATCTTTGTGGGAGTATGCTCTGATAAAGCCGTCTTCGCCTTCAAATACCGTACTCGGTGACGTATAGCCTTTCTGCGCCAACAGACTGGACAACACGCCGCACATGGACGGGTGTCCGGCTTGCAGACGCTTGCTCCAGGTCCCCTGCGCCTTCCATTCCAGCAGCCCAGCTGCCTGACTGCCGGCCAGACCCAGCGCAAAAGCGATCTTTTCCTTCGGCAGGCCAAGCACTTTGGCAGCACCAGCCGCTGAGCCGAAGACGCCACAGGTTCCCGTCGGGTGGAAGCCCTGAAAATAGCTCTTCCCCAAAAAAGCTTCCCCTGCTCGGACCGTGACCTCCGAGCCGAAGATAAATGCGGTCAACAGCGCCTTACCATCCAATCCCAGTTTTTCCGCTATCGCTAACACCGCTGGCAAAACAGAGACTGAGCAATGCAGTGTGCCCTCACGGTGGGTGTCGTCCATATCGAAGGCATGCCCGATGGTGCCGTTAGCTAGAGCCGCCATCACTGTAGACGTCTTATATCCGTACCCTAGAACGGTACTCTCCGGATTTCCACCGAGCTCAAAGACCGTATCGGCGACGATTTTGCTAGATGTAATTTCTTTTGCTCCGAGAATACATGAGAAGAGATCAAGAATGAATTTCTTAGCATTCTGGGTTGCTTCGATAGGAATGTCTTCGTACTTAAGTTTGGCGCCGATCTCGGCAATCGTCTCGGATATTGTCAGTTTACCGGCGTTGATAGCGGCAACCGCCTCCGCCATTACTGATTGACTCATATTGTTCCTCCTGGAATAGCATGACTCTAGCCGCGTGTTCGGGTGCCACCGCAGCATCTTGACGATCAGCGGACAAACGGCACTCATACCCCATTCTCACTCAAGACATCTGCGCCTCCAAATTACGCGATCCGTAAACCCACCAACACCGAAGGTGCCGACCAGATATAGCGCAATGTCTTTTGCGTACACCCCGTCAGAAGGTCTCCCATCCAGATAAACTGCGACTGCAGGGGGCACCTCAATGTCCAGCGTGCCAGTGGCCATCGTGGCCGCACATTCGGTCGAACCGATGGCGAACGCAAGTACCCCGTAACCACCGGGTGTACAAGTATGCGAGTCGGCTCCCCGCCAAGACCGAGCCCCGCATAAGCCCTACTCACCGGCGGGCGCAGCGGCAAATCGCTGTAGTCTGACGACGCTTATTTTTCCTCGAACTCGGCTGATGCCTCGGCCACTCCCCAGTTACCTCAGAGTACTCCAACCGGCTCGGCGGATTGCGCGGCGCGCACTTGAGCAAACACTTCGGCCACCTCGCTCACATTGCTCCGGGGTAACCGCTCAATAAAGTTTTCCAACTTCACGATTGCCGTCTCCGGAACACTGGTATAAGCGGCCATTCGCCGGAGCTGCTCTCCGATTTGGCCGTTCGTAAGGTCGTAGTCTTGTACGGTGGTCCGCACTTCGTGCACGATCGTCTGTCCGGACCGGAGCCGCACCTTCAACGTGCACGCTGGGCACACGACGTCCCTATCGGACACAATTGCCATCTTCCGCACTAAGCCGAGGATCGCGGGGTCGTCAAACGCCTGCAGTTCCGCCATGTCCACCCGGCCACATGCCAGGGCCGCAGCCGCGCAGAAAGAAGTGCTCATCAGCGTTTCCGCAACCCGGGAAAATGGCCCCTGAAATTGCATGCCGGGAATCATATAAGGATCAATGTGAATATCGACGTGCTCGATCTGATCATGTGCGACCCGGTCGCGTAGCCAAAGTGCGGCTGTTACCACCGATTGATTGTGCTCACATATGGGGTAGGGTTTGAAAGTGACACGACGGATCGCCCATTCGGAGCCAAGCTGCTCGCAAAGCGATGCAGGCGCATCCGTCCTTGCAAATGCTTGAGTGAATCCTTGCCTGCCTTCGAATCCGTGTAGGGCCCCTTTCGCTCCGGCACGGGCCAATTCCGCGGCAGTGAGGCCCGCACCCGCCGAGATTCCAACCTGATAGCGCCACTCGTCCGACCCTTCGCCGATTGATTGCAACGTGCCTCCGGTGAAAGCGGCGGCATGAACAAGGGCGGAGCGGATGGCTTCGACGGGCAGGTCAAGCAACTTGGAAACCGAGGTTGCGGCGGCAAGAGTACCGTACAAAGGTGACGCCCGGAATCCGGACGCTAAAGTTTGCTTAGCCAGTGCCGCTTCAAGATGTCCGCCAATCTCGTAACCGGCAATCATTGCGGGGAGCAAACGATCACTGGATATACCGCGCGTCTCCAGCAGTGCCAGCAAGAGAGGAATGACGACAACCCCCAGATGCGCCGTTCCGCAGCTATCCTCCTGACAACGGCCATGCAGCAGTGCGGCATTGGCAACCACCGCGGCATGAATTGAACTCTTGCGTCCGCTAAACCAGATCGTTGTACCGCTGTTGCACTCCGGATGAATCCTTTCTGCCGCTTGGGCTGCGACCGGAGCGAACGGCGTCGAGAAAGAACATAGGCCAATTCCAAGGCCGTAAAGCAAACAACGATTCGCCTTCTCGACGACGTCGGGTGGAACGTTTTTCAGTTCAAGGTTAGCCACAAACGATGCCAACCTGGTTGCAAGCGAGGTATCTTTTGTACTATCCACGTGTTTTCTCCTGCCGTGGCACGCCGCTAAGCCATTCTGAAATCGCAGCTTGGCTCCATGTTGATCACCGCAGTATCGCTACTATGTTGGAATCAGAACAAGTCATTTCACATTCGAGACGTGCGCCGCTATTCTTCCCGTATCATAATCACGCCGCAGCTTAGCAAACACAGGAGCGGACCGGCACAAGCGCTGAGTTTGCGGCGGCGTCAGCGTCTCCCGGAACGGTCCACTCCCGCGACTACTTATGGCAGACATACGTGGGGATTGCACTTAGTCCTGATGGCTATCGGAGCAATCCACCGAGCTCGGACACATTCCGCACTTCCTCAAGTTTCATTACTGTTCCGACTACCTTCTCTCTCCGTGCTTGATCGAAGTACTTTGCGGTCAAGTAATTGAACTTGTCGAAGATGTCCTTGGTGGTAACCGGGTTTTCGGGATCGCCTTTCGGATAGTCGACATGGGCTGTAACCTGCCGCCCGTCGTTCAGTGTGGCCACTAAGGTAGCTGGATATTTCTCCGGGTACACTGCCTCCGCTTCTGGATCCACCTCCGATGTGACCTTGCCGGCGAGTTCCAGCACCTCTGGGTTACCAATCGCGCTTTCCTTGAATTCCTCTGGGCCGGTACGGTTCTTGCAAATCGCAACCGCAATCGCATAAGGGATACTGAACTGCGCGTCGACGTGCGTCACGGGCCGGTACTTTGGTCCGGGAGGTAAGCATAGCGTCCGTATCGAAAAGTCGCACACTTTGGCCACTATACTTTTTACATCTTTGGCGCGTACACCTTGCCGGTACAAGTCGAGGCCGCAGTCCGCCACCGGTCCGGAAAAGCGGCAGCAGGCGTGCACTTTGATGCTTGTGTCCATCATCTCCCACTTCTTGCCAAGACCCTTCGTGATGCGGCCATAGTCGAAAATGTCATGGAACGAGTGAGCTCGAATAAAGCCATTCGGTCCTTCAAATACGGTGCGCGCTCCGATGAAGTTCTTTTCTGCCAGCAAGGCGCACAACACGCCAAACATCGCAGGGTGGCCGGCCTGCAATGGCTTTTGCCATGATCCCTCGGTGCTCCACTCCTGCGTACCCGAAGTGAAGCTTCCTGCCAGACCGAGGGCGTATGTAGTCTTCTTGACATCGAGATTCAGCAATGCTGCGCACGCCGCTGCCGCGCCAAACACTCCGCAGGTACCCGTTGGATGGAATCCCTGGTAATACGACTTCCCAAGGAATGTCTCTCCCACACGGATCATCACCTCGAGCCCAAGCACCAAAGCACGAATCAGTTCCTTGCCGGATTTTTCCAGTTTTTCCGCCAACGCGAATACGGCTGGGAAGACAACGACGGTAGGGTGCATGGTCCCTTCCCGATGATCGTCATCGAAGTCCATCAGATGCCCCATGGTCCCATTGATCAATGCCGCGTTCATGGTCGACGTCTTGAAACCATGTGCAAACACCGAACTCTCGGGGGCACCGCCCATCTCTTTTGTCACCTCTAACAAGATTCGTGCCTGATCTTCCCTGGAACCGCCGACCATACAGCCTACGACGTCAATAATGTACTCTTTAACTTTGGCCGTGGTTTCGTTCGGCAGGTCCTCGTATCGGCAGTTAACAATGAACTCTGCCAAGATCTCAGCAAGTTGTTTTTCCGTAAGTGCAGCTGCTGTCGCCATGAAAAACGTGCCTCCTGATTATTTGCTGTTGTCAGATCAGATCTCTAATATTTTCCCGCTTCGATGCCCTTGCGAAGCTTGAAGGAGAAAAGGGTTTCGTCAATTTCGACATCGGCGTAGGTCAAGATTGTGTCCTTCGCCACTGGACGGATGACCTTAACCTTTTCGCTGAACCCTGTGGGCAGATACTGCCGTTGTAGGCTTTCTTTGGCCGGAACGAGTTGGCCGTAGGTGGTGTATGCTCCCGGGCCATCTAACATTTCGCCAGGCTGCAGGTCCTTCTTGGCCACCGCCACCATGTCCGCCGTAAATCCCTCGGGGCAGCCGGTCGGAAGTCCGAACAGACCTACGGAGGCAACGCTTTTGTTCAACTCGAGCCCGAGAATGTGGGTCGGCCTGTACATGAGCCCGTAATGGCCTGTGTCGTCCACCATCACCCGTTTCTCGTTGCGGAAATCAGTCAAGAAGCCGGCGGCATAGTCCGAGCACGCCTTGAAGGTAATGAATACGCCCCAGCGCAGATGCTTCGTGACGGGTCTTCCATCGTGATAGTAGTTGGAAGGTACCTCGACGGTTTCGCAGGAGTCAAGGATCCCGCCCTCCGATTTGGGACGGAGCATGTTTGGCATCTGGTCATACTCAAGCGGCGGAAACTTCATGCCGCCCCACGGCGGGACCAGCCCGGATGCGTTGGCCGCGCAACACGCCTCCGTCAGCGTCTTGGTCCCATCGACGAAGGAGCTGAACATCTTGGCATTGAGCTGGCTGCTCAGCTCCTTAGGGTAACCCTTGAAGTCCCACACATTGCTCGGATTACAGTGCCGCTTCTCTGGGGTATACTCGATGTACTTGCCAACGCATGCAACTTTGAAGCCCGAACTCCTTGCCCAGTCCACCATTTCGCATAGCTCAGCCGGCTCGTCGCCATAGCCAAAGGAATAGACGACCTTCCTCTCTTCGGCCTTCTTCTGCAAGGCACAGCCCACGAGAGCATCGGCCTCGGCGCTCACCATGACGACATGCTTGCCGCTGTCAAGCGCGCACCAGGCGTGCTTCGTGGCTGCTTCAACGGTCCCTGTGATCTCAATGACAACGTCCAGTTCTGACTGAATCAGTTTGTCGGAATCGGCGGTCAGCGATATCTTCCCCCGCTTCGCTGCATCATTAATTTCACTGCCGGACTTCACAACTACGATGGAGCCTGCATCGTAACCGGAATTGAGAAGAGACTTCCGTGCTTTCTCCACGTCGAGATCTGCAATGGCTACGATTTGAATGCCAGGAATGAAGCGCGATTGAGCCAGGTACATAGCGCCGTATCTTCCTGCTCCGATGATGCCAACACGAATTGGCTTTCCTTCTTCTGCCCTTTTACATAAAAGATGGTGCACGCTCATTTTTTTCTCCTGAACCTATGTAGTCTTAGGTAATGTCGAATACGATTAATCGGCTGAGAACAGGCTTTCTGGAACATAAACAAAACCGTCCATAATGCGTCGTGACGTTCTCCCTAGCGCTGCCTTTCTCAACTCCACCCCGCCGCCCGGCAAGTTGCCGACCTCGGCTTCGATAGGTATGACTCCGCTCGGATGACCGATGCGGACGACCTTTGTCGCATGCACGCTGGGGCATGCAACTTGGTTAACCACCGTGCCCGGAATCAACGCCGCGGCTGCCGTACAGACGGCCGCTGTAACCGAGTGGGTCTTGTGCATCTCCTGCATGTAGAAAACGCGGGCGACGAAGTCGACGTCGCCGGCCCTTATTTGCCGCCGGTCGCTGAAGCTGACGTAATCGGCTGGAGGGCTGACGATTGAAAGCAGCGGAATCGCGGGCGACTCCATGCGCGCCTTGCTTTCGTCCTGCACAAGACCGATGATTCTCGCCGACATGCCCCTGATAAGCTCTACGGTCGCCAGCAAGTTGGTGATGCGCTCATCCCGGGGGCCTTCCGTTCCCGCAAGACCCAGCGCTCCGGCTTTGACGAAGCAAACGGGGTTCGCCGCATCAACGATCGACACTTCCAGCATTCCAAGCGACGGGACGGATATGCAGTCTAGAACGCGTCCCGTTGGGAGAATCTTGCCAGTTGCAGATCCCGCGGTTCCGGCATAGTCAAGCAGAATCTTTGCTCCCTTGCCGGGCACTCCAGCGATAGCATAGTCACCCAAATACTGAGTTTTTCCCTCACTGGTCGGGACATAGGCCTTAAGAACCTTGTTGGTATTGGTGTTCAGAATCCGGACGACAGTTTCACGACCAAAGGCGCGAACCAGCCCCTCGTCAATAGCGAATGGACCGACTCCAGCCGAAATGTTCCCGCAGTTTCCCCTGTAATCGATGAGCGGCTCAGTGAGATCAACTGCGCCAAATGTGTAATCAATATCACAGTCGGACCGCGTGGACGGCGAAATGATGGCTACTTTACTGGTTAGCGGATCAGCTCCACCAAGGCCATCAATTTGCCTCTTGTCGGGACTGCCAAAGATGGACAAGATCACCTTGGTTCTTTGCTCAGAGTATTTGGGCAAATCGCGTTGGTGCAAATAAATGCCCTTACTAGTCCCCCCACGCTGGATTACGCAGGGGATCTTCCGAAACTCACTCATGCCAGGATGCCTCCTTTCAAGTGGTAAGCATGCCCCGCGTAGAACGCGGGATTCGGCCACAGTGCCACCAAGGCCTGTGCCCTGGATGCGGCTTCCGTTAGGGGCTGCGGAGCCTTGAAATTGCGCGGATGGTTTCCATTAACTTGTTGATTTCATCCACCGTTTCCTGAACCGGCGTGATGCCCAGGTGTCCGCCCTAGAGTGCGCCGCTTCGGCGGGGGCAGCGGGCTCCCTTCACGGTTCGCTTCGTTACCGCGGCACTATAATTCTAAATTCGGACATCTCAGTTTCGAACTAACCTTTTTGCTCGAATTTCTCTAGACGATGTATTCCTTGTGATCGAATACCTTGATATCATGGCCGGGCAATACTAGGTCGGTATTCAGGCTGTGTATCTTCTCAAAGGTCGAGTAATACTGTTCAAGGTCATCGAAGACACCGCTAGGGCGGGGAGGCTTTTCGCACCAGTTCTCAAAAAGTGGGATGGTATCACTGGCGATCAGGACTCTCCTGTGCGGACCCTCGACCAATACGCTTTGAAAACCTGGTGTATGCCCTGGCGTGCAGACGACTGAGATACCGTTGGCGAGCTGTTTATCGCCATTTATGACTTTGTACTTTGTGTTGACGATCGGCGCTAAATCATAGGCGTGCGCGTGAAGCGGCAAAGGCGCAATCGCGTACCGCAGCTCGGTCCTTTGGACGAGAAACTCGGCATTTAGAAATAAATGGTTGTTATGGCAATGGTCCCAGTGAAGATGTGTAAGTATAACGAGATCGACATCGCCCGGATGTACGCCGAGGAGGTCAAGCAAAAAAGGCAGTTCCTGCTGCTTGGTTCTGCTTAGTGGCTTGTGGTACTCAGCCGTATCGTTCGGGCCATTCGACCCAGTGTCGACGATAATTTTCGCCCCGTTCATTTCAATCAACCAACAAATAATCGGGAAAAGTGGGTATTTACTTAACGCCACCGAACGCAACAGGTTGTGGTTTGACCAGGGTTGCAAACGGGACCGGATCTACCTGCACAGCCTGCTGGGCCAAGCGATAGAAGAGTTTGCCGCG
>Ga0187888_1003379_pt1 | contig 12536 bp, 11 predicted proteins | sample June2016WEW_7_40_FD_132987 | JGI IMG/M metagenome (GOLD analysis project Ga0187888, IMG submission 132987) | Peatland microbial communities from SPRUCE experiment site at the Marcell Experimental Forest, Minnesota, USA - June2016WEW_7_40 | ecosystem: Environmental > Terrestrial > Soil > Wetlands... | reverse complement strand
GGTATCGATGGCTGGTGTGAACTGGTTCGATAGCTGCCGCATTCTCTCCGTGTGGTCCATATACGCTGCGGCTGGGAGCACGCGATAGCCGTTATCGTCCCAGGGCAGGGTCATGAAGTAGTGCTCCTGGCGGGCCTCGCTCACGATCTTCTGCACCTCGGCGAGCGCCGCTTTGGGGAGAAGCACTTTGTGATAGCGGCCGGCGTCGGGCTGCGCGCCGTGGCGCTGGGCAATCTCCTCGGATGCTTCGGGGTCGTGTTTCCGCGCCGACCACATACTGATCGAAAGCGAGCACAGCATGGCTCGGGCAGAGAGGGAGGGTTCTGCAAGAACGTTTGACATCATGGCAATTTCTCCTTTAGCTGATCGATGATGGCTTTCTGGTGAAGAGAACAGGGGAGCCAAGCGCTCTGGAATCCTGGTCACTCCGGGCTATCGATGCCCGCCCGCGTCAAGCCATTTTAAGAATGTAACGTTCGGGCACGCCCGCCTTGCTTCCGTAGTTGGACAGGTGTATCTTATCGAGCACATTGCTATCAGTACTGAGAGGTATGGGTAGGACATTTTGCCAGGAAGTTCCCATCGCACCTCCCAATACGAGAAGGAAAGGCAGGCAGCCCCCACGTGGCTGAAACGAAAAATATCGCCACAATGGCGTCAATCCTCTCGAACGACCTCTTCGGCGAATTCCTCTGGTCCCAAGTGGGCCCGACTGATACGAACTGGCCGTGTGAAGATCCGGATGGTCACAAACTAAAAACCCATCCCTCTGATGTGGTGTTTTACTATGATAACCCGTACGCACTTTCCCGGACGTACGTGAACTGTGACCTGAAAAGTTATGCCAGTGGCACGATCACAAAATCAGCCATAACGCCGGCAATAGAGAGCCTCGGTCGGACTTTGGCCTGTGCCGAGAAAAGTATCGAATGGCAGAGACTGTTCTTGCATGATAACGTGAACAGCGAAATTTGCGGTCTGCTATTCGTGTATAACCACGATGGCGCGTACGACAAGGACTTCAAGGGCTTACTGGCCAAGGCGAAACCAGAGCTCCATCCGATGCCCAAAGGATCGAAGCTTTTCGTCTTGGGACCAGAGGACATCTTCTGGTTGAACAATGTCAAATACGAAATCGTGCAGATGCGCGGCAAGGAGATCGTACCGTCACGCGACCACTGCCGCTATTTCTACCCGAACCTGGTTCGCAAGAACAATGTCCAACCTGAAAATGCGCGCGCTGCCACACTGGAAGTACTCTCCAGCCCGTGGGTCGTGCTGACCTTTACCCACCCTAAGACCAACCGGCAGGGATACGTGATTTTTTATAGAAGGCGAGGGGAGTCTGCCCCTGAATTCCTGTATTTAATCGATTATCTGATGTCGTATCAGGTAATAAATGATAACACTGACATTTATATTAGGACATTAGATCCTGACCCTACCGCTCCAGCCAGTTTTCAGAAAGCAGTTCAGGAGTACACGGAGCAATGTGAAGACAGCGTGGAAATTCTGCAAATGCTCAAAACCATAAGCTACTCACAGATTAACGATATCCATACGCAATTCTCTGAAATCGAGATTGGAATGGACAATGCCTAGAGAACTCCGAAAATGGTACGCAACCGACAAGGAGATTTTCGATGTACTTGCCTCCTCGAAGCAGCGTGTTAACGCCAGCTCTCTCCTTGAGATCGCACGAGAAAGGGGTATTTTCTATTCGCCACGGGAATCCAGAGATGCGTTGGCAAGCAATATCTCTTTGCTTCAGCATGATTACGACTCTTTAAAGAAGTTGCTCGGAGAAAGCGAAAACCCGAACCGTGCCGAGAAAGTTGCGTGCGTTACCCTAAACGCCAAATTAACGATGGAAGCTGTCAAGGAAGTAGTCACCGGATTCTGTGGCGAAGCGTCTCCGGATGAGAAAATCGTCGGTCGCGCCGAGGCGGCGGACAGGTATGTTGTACAGGTCCAGTACCCAGAGCTCGACTATGCCAAGACTCGGCTACTTCAGCGCCGGATCCGTGAGGCCGATATTAGGTTCGTGATCGAAGATACTAAAACGACGATCCGAATGCCGGCGAATCTCAAGGCTAGAGAGATTGTCGATCAGCTCAAGAGTCGAATTGATGCGCAGCAAAAGGCTGAGATCTCCGCTGAGAAGATCGAAATCACTGACCTTTCCGCCGACGACCGGACTCTATTCTTCACATCGCTCATCAGTAAAATGAAAGGCTACGAATTGCGGGACGTCACAAATGTGAAGGTCCAGTCCAGTGACAAACCACCCAAGCCCCCAACCGAAGACGAGGATGAGGATGCAGAGGAAGAAGCGGAGGAGGAAGCCAGTGCAACTGAGCAAATGATGGCGGTGGTAGAAAATGTAGCGCTCAAAGGCCAAGCACTGCTTGCCTCTGCTGAGTATCAGCTATTAAAGGAAAAGGGATTCTTCATTACGTCTATCACGTGGAAGTCAATCCAGACTGAATCACCGTACAACATTGTGGAATTTGAGGCTGGTTTCGAGGAAGCCGAGCTAGGCACAGGCTTTCGTTATAATGTGAGAGGCCTGTACCGGAACAGAGAGGGCGAGTTCACAAAGACATTAATTCCGCTCACTTCGGGGCACAAAGAGCTCATTTTTCCACTGATCGAGAAAACGGCGCTCAAGGAGCTTGCCGAACTACGCAAAAAGGTTGGCCCGGCAACGGTGACAGCTAACGACGGAGGGAAATCGTGAAACGTGTCCGCTGGTACGCTGCGGAATGGCCGATTTCATTGAAGACGCTCGGGTCGCGGATGAAGGCACATGCGTTCAGAGCGGACAGCATCACCGGGTTCATCATCGACCGAGTGAGAGACAACTTCGTGAACGGTCGATACATCGAGAAGATCGCATACCAAGAAACACTAACGACGCCGTTCGGTGAAGAACAGGTGTTTGATCGTATTCTGTACCGCCAGTTGGAGTTTAATTTGTTCTCGGTCTTTCCCAATATCGAGTTGTTGGATGCTCCACGCAGCACCCAGGGGTACGTGGGCAAGCTCATGGAGCTCAATGACTTTGCGGTTTCGTTGGCGCCCTTAGAAATCGATCTGCTGAAATGGGTAACCGCATTTCAGGATGCTATCGGCATTGAAGTGACCGTGGACTCATTGCAGGTGTCTGGATTAGAGCTTGAATCTAACGTAACGGCAAGGATGTCGTTGAGTAGTGACAAGGACGTCAGAGGGCCCCTAGGACGAGCAACACGAGGGAAAAGGTTCAATCTCGACCGAGTCCAACTCAAATTTCCCCATCAGGACCGGTTAGTCTCGATTCTGATGACGAGCTCTGGCTCTGCGAAACTCGAAGAGTCTATTTTGGACCAGTTTATTCAGCCACTTCGCCAGTCGATTCCATCAACGAGATCGAAGGGTTAGGCTCATCCCCTACGCAATCGCGTGGTGGTTCTCCACAGCCCATTGCGTGTAGCCTGCCGTAAACCGAATCGCAGGCTCGCGCAGCGTGGCGTCGCGCACGCACAGCACTCGGAACTCCGTGGGGAGGCGATTCAGGTAGAGGCAAATGCGGTCGAAGTTGGTGTCGGAGGCACAACGCGCCAACGCCGAAACCACCGCATACTGTGCCGCTGCATTCTCCGGAGCCGGCTCCTGGATTGGGTTCAACAGAATCGCGTCGATATTGGGCAATTCCCGGAACATCCGCAAAAAGGCCGTGAATTCCGTGGACGCGCCCGTGCCCACCGCTCCCGCTATGACTTCGTGCTCAATGGCTGGGTTCGCCTGCGAGTCGAGGGACTCGAGAATGCGCGAGACAAACTCCCAGGAGCGTGGTGATGGGAAAGCGTTGGCGTCGCGGTAAATGTGGGGCTGAAATTGGTCAGAAGTGAACCGACCGGAATCACGCCTCGGTGAACCCTTGCTGGTCAAAGCCTTTCCTCCGTCCCACCACAACTCTTCTTTTTTCTTGAAACCAGTTCTCTCCTTTTTGCGGCTGTGCCGTCTAATTGAGCATTTGGTCGTCTTCACTCGCGCCAGTTGGTCGCGGTGGAGAAGCCAGCTGTTGTTCTGCAGATGCGTTAGCTCGGACTCACTGAGGAGGTCTCGCGCTGGCGCTTGCGTGCCGAACGGGCTATATCACAGTTTCGAAGGGGGCAGACGGATTGGCCTCGACCTGGGTGGATTTCAACGCGCTGAAACGGGTCGTCTCAATCGAAATGGCCATCGCGTATTATGGCTTAACGCTGCGTCGCGTTCATGGGCCCTATCTGCGTGGTCGGTGTCCGCTCCCAACTCATGTTTCGAAGAGCAGCGTTCAAAGCTTCATCGTCAACACCGAGAAGAATGTGTGGGCTTGCCATTCGGATTCTTGCGCGGTCTCACGTGGTTGGCGAAGAGGCGGGAACGTGCTCGACCTCGTGGTGGCGATGGAACGTTGCTCCATCCGCGACGCGGCGCTCAAGCTTCAGGAGCGGTTTTCTGTCACGCCGGTCTCGAGCGAACGGATTGTTGTCGCCACCGGGGGAGATAAGCCATGCGCAGTGGCTGTTGCGGAAGAAAACAACAAGTCGCTAGCGTTCGAACTCCGGGCCGTTGATCTGGACCACCCGTACCTCGCTCAGCGTAGGGTGAACTCGAACACAGCCGCATACTTCGGCGTAGGTTTCTATGCAGGGAATGGCTCGATGGAAGGTCGGATAGTCTTCCCCGTCCACGATGAGACCGGAGCCCTGGTGGCCTACGCTGGAAGGAGCATTGGACCAACCGAACCGAGATACAAGTTTCCGGTTCGTTTCCGCAAGTCGCTCGTGCTATTCAATCTTCACCGCGCCGTTCGCCACGGGAAAGCCGTTATCGTGGTCGAAGGGTTCTTTGATTGCCTGAACGTACATCAGGCCGGCTTTCCATGCGTGGTTGCGCTCATGGGATGTTCGCTGTCAGCACGGCAGGAAGCGCTTCTTCAACAACACTTCCGCCAAGTCACCCTGATGCTGGATGGTGATAATGCGGGACGCCGGGCCGGCGCCACCATCGCCGCTCGCCTCGTCACCAAGTTGGCCGTGCGGGTCGTAGAGATTCCGCTTGGTACCCAACCGGACCAACTCCGCGCAGATCAGATCTGCTGTTTGTGCGATCCAGATTTCTTTTGACGTGCCCGCTGACCCAGATGATTACTGTTAACCGTTCAGTTGGATTGCCCAGGGACGATCCCTTCGCCGCAGACTCGCTGCCGCCTGGGTACAGCTACCTTGTGGACGATGAAACGCACTGCGTGATTGAGCCAGCCTTGCTTTGGCTGTGCCATCAATATCCTCCCGCCAGAAGCATGTGGCGGCCGACGACCGTGGCGAACGCGGCCTACGATCTGTGCGATTGGTGGCGGTACCTCGCGCACGCTGGAAAAGCGTGGGACACCGCCGACGAGCGCGATTTGGTCGCCTACCGCGATTCCATGCTTCATGCCGTTAGTCCGCGCACGTGTGAGCCCTATGATTTGCGCAGCATCCGGCGGCGGATGGGGACGGTAGTCTCGCTCTACCGGTGGGCCGCGGAGAATGGCTACTACAGCGGCGGATTCCTCGATCAGCAGGAGATTCGAAAGGTGGTCAGGCCGATCGACGCGGATCCGTTGGCCCATACGTCGCCAAGTGTTAGAGCGTGCCGATTGTCGCGAGTACTCCCTCCCAGTACAAGATCTGCAGACGATCATGTCCGTCCACTATCGAGTAAGGAATGGGCGCTGGTCTCACATGCGCTCGGTCCCTTACCGAGTGAACTGCAAACGGGTGGCCGCCCATCTCGCGACCGCCTCGGGGCCGAGATCAGTCTGTGGACTGGGCTGCGCGTCGACGAGATCGCTGGCCTCACAATCAATCAGGTCCGCGATCTGACGCCGGACCCTATGGAACCACATGCGGCGTTGAGGTTGCGCGTCGTGCGAACCAAGGGATTACGTCCGCGCTGGGTATTAATCCCCACGCATCTCGTGCTGGAACTAAGGCGTTATATCGACGGAGAGCGGGCGGAATGCATCGCTGTTGGTCGACGCCACGGCCTTCGTGCGAATCCGGAAAGTCTCTTCGTGAATGGCAATGCGTCTCGTCATGACGCAGGCAAGCCGATACGGGCTGAAACACTTTCCCGTGCCTTCACGGCCGCTGTACGGACTGCCGGGTTAACCCGCAGCGTCACCAAAACCGACCCTGAAACCGGCGCACTCTATCAATCGGCAGAGGCAGCACATACCTTTCATGACGCGAGGCACACATTCGCCGCATGGATGTATCACGCGGAACGCGCCGGCGGCAATGCAGAACCATGGAAGATCGTCCAGGCGAGGCTCGGTCACAGGCAGCTCGCGACCACGCTGAACACATACCTGCGCGTGGTCGATGACTATCGGACGGAAGTTAATCTGAACGTCTACAGGTTCTTGAGGGAGAAATTTGGGAATTAGCCGCCCCATTGCAACGCGTTTCGCTCAACTGGATCGACAGAACCCTTCCCAGAGAAGTGTCTCGCCGAACACCGCCGTCGTGCCGATGACTCACGTTACTGCCAGACGGCGGATTGAGCGCGGGGAGAATAATGGTGTGCCGTTCCTTCGTGCTGTGTTCCCACGACCCGGATGGGCTGAGCCACAGGTCATTGATCTGAGCTACCTTCTCGACCTGCCGCATCTGGCAGGTCCTTTTTCGGAGGCATTCTCCGAGGCCTACGCTCTTCGAGCATGGCAGACACGAAGCTTGGCTTCAGTAGCATTGCGCACTTTCTGCGCTTATCTGCTGCAGAATAACCTCGCAGCCATCCGGCTGGCAGCCCTCACAACCGCGCGCCTAAACGGTTTCGTGAAGTGGCTGAACCAAGTTGATCCAGCCTCTGGTCACGCACGCTGGGCCGTCCGAAGCCGCCAGGGCTACTTCGCTGTGGTACGAATCCTGGTCTCATGGCTGGCGCGTCACGCTCCGTGGATGCATGAGATGCCCAAAGGCCTGTGTATACCCATGTTCTGTTGGCCGGGGGCCAAGCGTCAATCGAGCCCGGCTCCTGTGCTGACCGATGATGAGCTACGCGCTGTCTATCGCGCCTCTGTTACCGAGGTTCTCGAAACTCGCAAGCGTGTTACCGAGGGTGTCCTGCTTATGGAAGAGGCGCGCGACCGCGTTCCCACTCGACCGAGTACATATCGCGATTACACCGATCTGGGCGCCTGTTTGGCCGCCCTTACTCAGGCATTCCCAGATTCGGTGCCGAACTACGGTCGGGTTCTGCAGGAACATCCGTTCCTGTTCCGGGCAATAAAGAAGAATCATGGAGGTCTACTGGCTGTGCGCTCTGTTTTGTACCCCGATGATCGCCTTCTCGTGCCCTTCGTACTGCTCCTGGCAATTCACACCAGGTACAACCCTCAAACTCTTCTCGACAGCAACCTGGAGGATTGCGCGATCGAGGAGCGGCTTGGTCAAAGGGTACTTGTGTTCCGCGCTTACAAGGGGCGTTCCCAAAGCCGGCAACTCTCCATCACGCCCGTCGAGCATGAGGCCCCTGACAACCCCGCTTCAATCGTTGCGTTTCTTCGAGAATGGACTCAACGGGCACGGCGGTTGGCCAGGCCCCACCTTGCGAATCGCCTGTTGCTATTCGTTCCGCGACAGGCGCACCCCACGGTCACCACGTACAGCAACTATAGCGCCAACGGCCACAGCAGCACGTGGCGCATCGGGTTGCGACAGTTCTGCAAAGATTACGACTTGAAGCCCTTCTTGCTTGCCCAGATCCGCCCCACGATGCTCGACCTGGGTACGGTGTTGAACAGCGGGGACCTGCGTGCCGCGCAGGCGCTCGGCAACCACCGGCGTGTGGATACCACCTACGTACACTACGTAAGTGATGCCCAACGCCAGCGCAATGCTGAACGGCTTGGCGAGGTGATGGCGTTACGCACTCGTTGGCGCGAGACCAACGGCGGCGTTGATTCGCGCGAGCGTCCCCACGATACTGACCAAGGGGCCGCCACTCCCGGATGGAGTTGTCTCGATCCCTACGACTCGCCGTTTTCCTCCAGGGGAAAGCTCTGCGATGGTTACGGCTTGTGTCCGCTATGCCCGCTCGCACAACTCGATCTCCAATCCCCGTACGCTTGCGCCCAAGCGCATAATCTGCTGGAGGCCGTGCGCCGCACTCGCGAAACCATGGCCCCCCAGGCATGGCTGGCCCGGATGGCTCCAATTGAACGTAGGCTTTCCCGCTTTTGGCTGCCCCAATTCAGCGCCGCCGTACAGTCTCGCGCACGCCAACTCGATGTTCCGGTTCTACCACTTCCGGAGTGAACACCCATCGATGCCGATTCCCTTCACCACGCAAGAGATCGCAGCGAGTGATAGCGCCAAGATCCAAATGGCAGCGGGAGCTGACGATTTTCCTGTATCGCAGTCGAGTCGCTTCGGCGATGCAGTGTGGAGGCTGGACAGCACTACGCCTGGCCAACACCCAGCCCAATCATCCATTCGCTGGGAGTTCGAGCTGCCCGACGGATGCCTTTTCACCGATCCCAAGCATGCACGGCTACGTTATTCCCTGAAACGGTTTGCGTGGTCGCTCTTTGCTGATCCGCGGCAGGGACCTCCAATGGCGCCTGGGAGTGCAACTCACATCTCTCGGGCGTTGCGCTATCTGGTCAGATGGATGGTCCGCCGCGATTACTCAGCGCTATCGGAACTCAATGCCACGGCCAGCCAGGAATACCTTGAAGATTTAGCGAGAGATCTCGCCGAAGCAGACGAGACAGACCCCGAGATCATTCCGGAGGCGACGGGAAGCGACGACGGCGCCTCTTCCGGAGGCAAGACAGTCACCAGTGTAGTCGGACGGATCAACATTTGGAGACTGCTATGGCGGCAGAGTGGCGCTTTGAAGGATGCAGGCATCGACTCCCTGCCTAACGTGCCATTTGCCGGACGTTCGCCAAAATCTTTGGCCCATGACTTGGCTACCAAAACCATGGGTTGGATCTCGCCGATTCCAGACGAGGTCGCATTACCCATTATGGCCGCCGCACATCGAATGCTTGGTGTCCCCGCCGCTGACGTCATCCGGCTGCACCGACTGTATCTCGATGCACGTGCCGCCGCCTCTCACTGCTCCGTTGGCAGACAGGCGCTGCTGGCAGGCAAGGCGATCGCCGGCTTCGCATTCTCGCCCATCGAGGGTCAAAACTCCCCGTGGCGAGTTTCCCTGTATCCGACTACAAGCCGACGGCTGCACCATGGCGCTTGGCACACATCGCATCTCGATGTGCACCAGGCGCTTCGGGCGTTAATCGAGGATGTATGCGCAGCCTGCATCATCGTTCTACAAAGTGAGGCGGGAATCCGTATCAACGAGGTCTGTGGGTTGCGGGCCGGTACTAACCCGGACACCCGATTGCCAGTTTGCATCGAAGTCCGGCGCAGCAAGACGGGCTTGCATGAACTCTTCTTCCTCAAGGGAACTTTTGCCAAGACGCGTCCTGCTCCCGTCGAAGCTGAATGGCTGCTGGGGGCCCGACCCGTCGGCATCAAGGAAATTCCAGCACCGGTGCGTGCTGTCCAGGTATTACAGGAGCTTTACGCTCCGTTGCGCAGCCTCCCGACGAATGGTACGCGGTGCAAGGACCTCATTGTCCAAATGACGTGGCCAAGGGGCTTACCGAAAAATAGCCGCATGATTGGAAAAATCCTTGGGGGGTGCTTGCTCGCCTACCAACGCCAGTTCATTGGGACCTATGTCGACCTCAGCGGACTACCAGACCGCAACCGGCATGGAGAGAGTCTAGCCCAATACCGGACCAGCCGCGGCGCATGCCTCCGATCCCACTCCTGGCGGAAAACTTTTGCGCTTTACGTGTTCCGCACGGACTCCCGGATGATAGCGGCGATCGCTCAGCAGTTCCACCACTTGTCGCTAGCCATGACCGAGCAAGGTTATCTCGGCAGCGACCCGACCCTGTTGGAGGTGATGGACAGCGTCCGCACCCGCCAAACTGCCTTGTTCTTTTATGAAATGGCTCGTGGCGTGCGTCCTATCGCTGGCCGGATGGCGAAACTCATCGATGCGCACCGTACAGAATTGGAGGGCATCATCGCCGGACTGGAGGAGCGCGAGGGCTTGTTCGCCATGGAGCGATGGGTTGTTAAGCAGGACCTGCGTATTTGGTTCTCGAGCCACGGAAAGTGCTTCCTGCGCCTGGCACCCGGGCAAGCTCGGTGCCATCAACTTGCGGGCACGGCGCACTGGGCGAACCGCGAGCCGAATTACACCTACCGAAGCCCTGAGGTGTGCCTGGGGTGCCCAGCGTATGCCATCGATGGCGAACATGAGGTCTATTGGGTGCGCCGTTACTTGGAAAATCAGACCGCCTGGATGAAAGCCGTCGCGGGTGGATACGAAAAGGATTACCGCATTTCGGAGTTTCGCGCCCTTCAAAGCGCTGCCGTTATGCAAGCGATTGGCGTCGGGCTACCTCGGGTAGAGACAGAGACAAGATATGCAAGGGCCAATTGAACATTCCGCACTGCGCCCGATCGAGCAGGAGCTTATGGAGGCGCTGCAGAGACTGGTGGACCGGCGCCCGCAAGATCCCGACTTGGCTCGTAAGGCTCAACGCGGGACGCTCAAGATCAACGCGAGCACTGTGGCGAAGGAGGCAGGCCGGTCCCGTACCCTAGTTAGTCACGAGCGCTGTGCGTACCCGCGAGTACGGGCTGCCATCCTTAATTACAGGAACCCTCCCAACCAAGCCACCTCCATGGCCGAAATTAACCGTCGCCTGCGCGGCGAAAATGCAGAGCTTCGGCGCAGTATCAAGCTTGCGCGGGAAGCAATGGCGGCAATGGTCAGGCGCATGGAGCGCGTGAAAAACGAGGCGGACCGGGAAGTTTTGGCCGCGCGACGCCGAGAGCAGCGCGGGAACCGTGATCCGAATGAGATAGCCGGAGTCCGGCCGGACCAGGTAACACCCACGATTTTAAACTTGGTTCCGCGGTCGGAATAGCCGAAAGTGGCACATCTCAGAAACCGGCGGCCCATGACTTGGCTACTTCCCATCGCTGAGAAATCCAGCGGAAAAGCATGGGACCTTATGCAAGGACATGGTGATTTCGGACGGCCCATTTAGTATAGCTTGCTGTGCACTTTATGGCCGGTTCCCGCAGGGTGGCGTCCCGCACGCACAGCACGCGGAACTCCGTCGGGATGCGGTCCAGATACAGGCAGATTCGATCAAAGTTGGTGTCCGTGGCACGGTGAGCTAAAGCGGAAGCAACTGCATACTGCGCCGCCGCCGCGTCGGGTACCGGCTCACTCGTGGGATTCAGAAGAATGGCATCTATGTTCGGGAGTTCACGGAACATCCTTAGAAAACCGGAAAATTCTGTCGCTGCACCATTTCCGACAGCGCCGGAAAATAGCTCGTGCTCGATTGAGGGATCGGGAGCGGATTTGAGGATTTTGGAGACGAATTCCCACGAGCGTGGGGATGCGAAGGCGTGGGCATCCTTGTCATACGAACTCAACAACTCAGGCCTGAACCGAATGAAGGCAATGACCTCCGGCCGTATGTCTGCATTGATTGCCCACTCAGACCAGGTCTGCATATCGACTTCGAATTCTAAGTGGACGAAGCGGTTGCGCAAAGGCGTGGGCATTCGTGACGTTTGCGCTCTATCCGTTTCGCGGTTTCCGGCGGCCACAACGACCCAGTCGTTGGGGAGCGTGTATTCGCCGAGTTTGCGGTCGAGCACCAGTTGGTAGAAGGCAGCTTGGACCATTCCCGGCGCCGCGTTCAGTTCGTCGAGAAACAATATTCCGGCGCCGTCACTCGGTAGAAAATCAGGCGCCGCCCATTTCGAGCGCCCATCCGGGCCCAAGTAAGGGAGCCCACGGATGTCTACCGGATCGAGCAATAGGGCGCGTATGTCCTGCAGAGCCAAGCCGAGCTCGTGCGCAAGTTGTCGCACCACCGAGGACTTTCCTATTCCTGGCGGTCCCCATATGAAAGTTGGTTGCTGGGCTACGATCAGAGTTTTCAGAGCCGATGAAATCGCACTTGCTTTCATAAACACCTCGAATGCGATGTGATTTGGACGGCAGCGGTTCCAATAATGACCAGAAGGCGGGGCCCATCAGCTAGCGATTGACGATAACGACTCGATTTATCAAAGAGCTGCACCAGCTTACTAGGTGTGACTGACCAATTCAGCCTCACATTACACGGTCGAAGGCACTCAGCAACTCCGGCCGGAAGCGAAGGAAAGCGATTACCTCAGGACGAATCCCCGCCTGAATCGCCCATTCCGACCAATCCTGTACATCTACCTCAAACTCCAAATGTACGAAACGATTCCGGAGCGGAGTCGGCATCCGTGTTGTCACTGCCCGGCCCGAATCGCGGTTCCCGGCGGCGATAATGGCCCAATCATCGGGCATGACGTATTCACCCAATTTGCGATCAAGGACCAACTGATAGCAACTGGCCTGCACCATGGCCGGCGCTG
>Ga0187888_1003375_pt1 | contig 12546 bp, 11 predicted proteins | sample June2016WEW_7_40_FD_132987 | JGI IMG/M metagenome (GOLD analysis project Ga0187888, IMG submission 132987) | Peatland microbial communities from SPRUCE experiment site at the Marcell Experimental Forest, Minnesota, USA - June2016WEW_7_40 | ecosystem: Environmental > Terrestrial > Soil > Wetlands... | reverse complement strand
GACACTGCGGACAGAAACCCGTGGGACAACGAACCGACCTGGCCGGGGAGAGAGTACGACGACGAGACCGTGGCCGACGGGATGTGTGATGACGATGATGACTCACCGTCGCCATGGATGTCGGCTGCTCTCGGCTTTCAGCAACCGTCATTGTGGGACGAGGCCATCGCCAGCGTCCTCGCGTGCAAATCCCGCAGCGACTCGCCATAAAGAAAGAGTGGGCCACCCAGGCCCCAGGAGATTGCGGCGAACCCGGGCGGCCCACAAAGACGAACTTGCGGGCGTTCCCACCCCTAGCAGCAATGACCGCGACCGACACCCACTCCGAACGCCCGCGGCCAGACTAGCCCACGGCGTGGAGACCCATCGGCACGGTTGCGTATCAGATGCGCAACCGTCGAGTGACGACGGCGTCGGTTTGTTTGTCCGGCCGTCGTCACTGCCGGCGCTGCGTCCAAGCCGAGCGAGGACGCTCGTTCCGTGGGAGAGGCGATGACAGCATTCTTCTAATGGTGGTCAGGCCCTGCGAGTAGATGCGCACACGAGCGGCTCTCATCGACTGGGGACGCCGGACGGCGGCGTCAGTGAATGAAACAAGATTGGCTCTGGTCGCCATAGCGAGGCAGCAGAGTAACCTGGTTCGTGGGGCACCTGCGTGACGAATTAGGCAACTCTCAGGGCTATGTGACAAATCAGCAACAACCGGACGCGCCAGCCAATCGCTGGGTGCCCACTGACAGATGACGGTACGCAGAATGGGAGAAGCACGAAAGTTGCAGCAACTTCACCGTTTTGTAACCTTGGCCCCGTAGCCTGTCGGCATGGTTGAGGCCAGTCGCCGACCCTTGCCCCGCATCCTGGTGGTCGAGGACGAGATCGACATCAGCACCTCGCTGTCATACAGCTTGAAGGCGACTGGCTACGAGGTGCAGGTCGCGGAGCGTGGCGAGGCCGCACTGCAACTGCTGGCCACCTTTTGCCCGGATCTGGTCCTCCTGGACGTCATGCTGCCTGACATATCAGGGTTCGATGTCTGCCGCCGCATCCGCGCCACCACCGGCGGCGTGCAACCCGCCGTGATCATGCTGACCGCCAAGAGCCAGGAACTGAACCGCGTAGCTGGCTTCGAGGTGGGCGCGGACGACTACGTGACCAAGCCATTCAGTATTCGCGAACTCGTGCTGCGCATCGATGCGCGACTCAAGGCGCGGCGGCCAGCGGCCGAGCCGGTCGCGGCCGCACAAGGCCAGCAGGCAGAGCAGGAGCGGGTGAAGGTGGGTCCGCTGGAGATCGATCGGGCCGAGCACCGCGTGTTCGTGTCCGGCGAGGAAATCCGGGTGAGCGCCCTGGAGATGCGCCTGCTGCTCTTCCTGGTGAAAACGCCGGGCAAGATGCGTACGCGCAAGGAACTGCTGACCGAGGTCTGGGGTTACCACCCGGAGGTTTCCAGTCGCACACTCGACACGCACGTCAAGCGCATCCGCGACAAGTTCGGTGCTGCCGGCGATATCATCCAGACGGTACGCGGGGTTGGCTATCGTTTGGCTGTGCGGACGGAGGCAGCGACGCACAAAGAGGGAAAGACAACCCCAGGCCGCAAGGGTTGATCGGGGTCGAGTGTGTCCTTACCTGCGGCGAGCGACAGCGCCCGTGGGATCGTGACGGCGGAACCGCTGCTGTGGCTTGGCCAGACGGTAGCCCACGCCGTGCACGGTCTGGATCATCCACGCCATCGCCCCGAACTTGTCGCGCAGACGCTTGATGTGCGTGTCGAGTGTGCGACTGGAAACATCAGGGCGATAGCCCCAGACTTCGGTCAGCAGCTCGCGACGGGTGTGCATCTTGCCCGGCGAGCTGGCCATGTACGACAGCAGGCGCATTTCTTGGACGCTGAAGCTGATCTCCTTGCCAGCCAGAAAGACCCGGTGACCCGCTTGATCAATCTGCAACGGTCCAACCGTCAGGCGCTCGTCTGGCCCTTCCTGGCCTGGGGCCTCGCCGACGGCCGGCAGCTCGACACCCTGGCGAGCCCGCAGCCTGACCTCGATGCGCAGCATCAGCTCGCGCAGACTGAACGGCTTGGTCACGAAGTCATCCGCGCCCACCTCGAAGCCAGCTACGCGGTCACTCTCCCCGGTCTTGGCGGTCAGGATCACCACCGCTGGCTGCGGCGCAACTCCGCTGGCGCGGATGCGGCGACAGACTTCGAAGCCGGAGAAATCGGGCAAGGTGATGTCGAGCAGGACAAGGTCGGGGCGCAGATCGGGAAAGATGCGCAGGGCCTCTTCACCAGTCCCCACAACCTGCACCTTGTATCCCGCTGCCTCGAGAATGTATGAGAGGGAACTGCTCAGGCTAGGCTCATCCTGTACGACGAGAATGCGCACGGGCGCCTGGGATGATATCCCGAGCATGCGGCGACCATATTCGGGGTACCAGGGATCTCGTGTGACAGCACTGCAACGTGATTGTGAATGCACTGTGGAGCCCGGTAGCGTCATAGGGCAGATGCGTGCCGCATCGTCAAAGAAATCCGATACGCTGTCTACTGTGTCACCTGGATTGTGTAGGCTTTGAAAGCAGTGCCGCCGCGCGAATCGCGCAGCACTAGCCACATGTAGACCGCCGGCACGGCCTCGTCCGGAGCTTTCCAGGTGTTGCTGGTCGAGGTTGCGGTGTCGTCGCCAGCCACACCTGTGCGGTCGTGTTCAAATGACCCGGACGTCGCGAACCAGGACATGGAAAGACTCTCGGTCTGAAGCACCAGCGCGTCGCCGCTCGGGTCAAGCACGGGAAAGGTCTCGGCGGAGCCCGCGGCGAACGACGCTTCGAGCACGACCGTCTCGCCCACAGCAATCGTCTGGACGCCGGAATCCAGGTTCAGTCTGGAACTATCGGCCCTGATGAGATCGGTCGCGGCGATGCCGGGATCGTTGTTGGGCTGGTACTCCTGGTTGAATTGTGCGACCACAGTGGTGGCGGCATTGGCCAGATTGCAGGTGATGCGCTCGAATGCGAAGCCGGTCAGGCTGCCGGTCGCCAGATCAGGAAACTTCACGCGCACCGGAAGGTAATAGCCCCCGGTGCTATCCGGATCGCGCGGTCTGATCGCCGGCTGGCCTGCCGCGACGGGCGGCGCGATAGGGCCGAACAGCGTGCAGGCGTTGATCAGGACCGGCGCTGTGAAAGTCTGGCCCGTGGTGGCGCCGGGCGCCGGGGGATTGCAGGCGCTGGCCACCGAGTTGTTCTCGGCTGGGGGTTTGGGTGTTTCACAGACATCCCAGCCTGCGGTGGCGTCGGTGACCGTTCCCGCCGGCGATGCCAGCAAGAAGGAGTACACCACGTTGTCCCCGGGCTTGGCCTCAGGCGGCTCCCCCATCACTGCCAGAAGCCCGTAGTCCGTTATCAGCGAAGGCGCCTAGCCCACTGTAGGCTTGCACCCGAACACGCTGCTGCCGCAAAGAATGACTGCGACAAGAAGTTGTTTGGCGTGAGTCATCTAGAACTCCAGTCGCGCACCGGCGACGGCCAGAATCGGCAATCCGGTAATGTAGCCCTTCTGTTGGTAGTTCTGACTGTAGATGATCTCTTCGGGATTCTTGCGATTGGTGATGTTCTGCATGTCGATGAACACACTCAGCTTCGTCCGCTGCATGACGAAGCCTTTCTCGGCGCGGATATCCAGTTGGTAGAAAGCGGGAATGCGAATGGAGTTGTGCGCTCCGAAGACGGGTTCGTAGTAGCCGTCCCAACCGAGATAGCTGCCTATCACTGGCGTGCGTGGCATCCCGCTGGAGTAGCGAAAGCGACTGCCCACCACAAACCCGCGGCCGAAATCATAGCTGGCGAGCAGAGCCAGGACGTGAGTCTGGTCATAGTCGAAGAGGCGATAAGCCTGGTCAGGATGATCGCGGCGCTCGCTGCGCGATAAGGTGTAGGTCGCCCAGCCAAAGAAGCCCTTGAACAGCTCTTGCCGTAGCAGCACCTGAACCCCGCGCACGCGGCCGATTCCGTCCTGGGTCAGCGCCTGTCCCACCGGTGGGGACGGGTCTTCGCTGCGTGAAACCAGGTCGTACAGCTTCTTGTAGAAAGCCACAGACTCCAGGGTCAAGGTGGGACGCAGCTTGAATGAGAACCCGCCGGTCAGATGCAGGGCGTATGACCCCACGATCGACGGGTTGCCGAACACGGGGGACATGTCCGCCGGATCGGGCGGCTGGCCATACACCCCGGCGCCGGTGGTGAGCGTGAGCCTGGGAACAGGGCGCCAGGCGATCTGCAAGCGTGGATTGGGCAGGTTACGCAGCACGGGGACGTTGATGGGATTGAGGGGAGCGTCGAGCCGGGAATAGCCGACCGGGGGCGCGATGGTGCTAAAAGGAAGGCGGTGATCCCCTTCGATCCAGCTAGGTTCAAAGCGCAGGCCCGGCGTGAAGGTCCAGTTTCCCAGCTTGAGATCGACCGTGGCATAACTGGCCACGCTGAGGACATTCACCTTCCAGTCGTCGAATGCTGTGTCCGCCGAGGGGCGCTCGCCGAAGACGACGATGTCCCCTTCCCGCGGCGGCTGGTCCATTGAACCATTCCGGTGTAACTGGCTCTGCTGCCCTTGCACGTCCATGCCCAGCAGAAGCACCACGGACGGATGAACCCGCCGGCGGAAACTGGCGCGCAGCGCGTAGGACAGGGTCTGCGTGTCGAGCTGCGTGCTCTCGTCTCCGTAGGTGTCCAGTTCGCCACTGTGGTCGATGCCAAACGATGGCGTCACGCGGATGCTGGAGCCGTCGTCGAACAAGCGGCTGTAGCTGACAAAGATGCGGCGGAAGGAAGAGTCGCTGTTCTGCGTGCGCAGATCGTCTGGGTCACTGGCCGGAATGGTTCGGCGCAGATGATCGTCCGACGCCAGAAAGGTCGCGGCGATCTCCTCGTCCTTGCGCAGGCTCAGGGCGGCGCGCGCCTGGTAGTCGTCGTAGCGCGGGATGGGGAACGAGTCGCCGATGTCGGCAGAAGTGACCGCCGACATCACACGGTCGAGGTAGCCGATGCGTCCGGCGACCGCCACACGCAGCCGCGGGGTCACGGCGGCGGACACCTCGGCCGAGGTGTCCATGATGTCGCTGGCGACGTAGCCGTGCACACCGGACGTGGGCAGCTGGTTCAGTTCGATGCGCACCAGACCGCCCAGTCCGCGTCCGTAGTCCGCGCCGTAGGCTCCCGGCGAGAGATCGATGGACTTGACCAGATCGGAGTTGATGGTCGAGCGCAGGCCACCCATGTGGTACAGCGTCGGAATCTCCACGCCCTCGACCACCACGCGGGTTTCCTTGGGCGACGAGCCCCACACCACCAGTTGGCCCGAACCAAAGCTGGCGCGTCCCACGCCGGGCAGGTTCTGTACCACCTTCAGGGTGTCGCCCTGAGTGCCGGGAACCTTGCGCGCCTCCTCGGTGCGGATGCGGGTCTCCACCGCCTCCTTCTTGATGCGGGCCGCGCGCACCACGACCTCCTCGTCGACGTCGTCCTCTTTCTGCTCCACGTAGTACTTCATGGTCCGTTTCTGACCTGGCCGGATGGTTTCGTCGGTCAGCACAGTGACCAGCCGGGGGTGGCGGATCTCGACCTTGTAGGTGGCGGGGGGCAGATCGGTGAACGAAAACGCGCCGGTCTCATCGGTCTTGGTGGCCAGATCCAGATCCTTGATCCGCACCGTCACGTCGGCCAGCGGCTGCTTCTTGAATCGATCCAGGATCACGCCCTCGAAGTTCACCTGCGGTCCCAGGGACACCATCTTGGTCACGATGGTGAAGTCGTATCGGTAGGTGATCTTGACCGGAATGGCCTGCGCGCCGGCCTCCGCGGGGGTGAAGATAAACTGCCGGGCGGCGGCAACCGCGGCGCTGTCGAAATCTGCCCCGCCGCTCTCCAGGACCTCGACTCCGGCAACCTTGCCGTCGTCCCCGACATCGAGTGACAGCAGAACACGCGCGGTGATTCCGGCGTCGTGCTTGTCCTTGGGGTACTCGGCTGGGACGAAGTGAATCAGGCGGGGTGGCTTTGCAATGGTGGCCGCTTCATCGGCGTGCGCGTGCCCCGGGTACACCGGGAACCCGGCGCCCACGAGAGCGGCCACAAAGGCAAGGCGAAGGTGCAATCAATCCCCCAGTTCGAAACGGCGGGCCAAAACATAGGTCCCTCCCGCGACTGGCTTGCCACAGGCCATGGCCGGCCGGAAGCGCCACTGCTTGACCGCAGCCACTGCGGCCGCATCGAGTTCGGGGGACACGCTGGCCAGCACTTCGACCGACAGCACGGAGCCGTCCGCGCCGACCACGATCTTCAGCTTGAGCTTGCCCTCGATGCCCTCCGAGCGCGCCGCGGCGGTGTACTCGATCTCGGTCTTGAACACCGGCTCGGGCTTGGAAGGCTCGTCGGTGCAGCGCTCCTCCGCCAGGTTCGGCCCCGCGCCCAACTCCTGGCGCTGGTGGCGGCGGGGCGCGCCGGGCTCAAACGTGGCCACCTTGGTCGGCGCCACCGCCTGCGGCGCCCGCACGATCGGAATCGCCACCGCGTCGCCGATGTCCTCGTTGCTCATGGCGATATCGGTCGGCATGACCATGGCAGGCATCTTGGCCGCCACCACCGGCGCGGCGACCGGCATGGGCTTGGGCGCGGCCGAGACTTTCTGCTCCTTCGGCTTCGCGTCCACCTTGGCCACCTTGGGTGGCGCCTTGGGCTTGGGCTGCTCTTCTTTCTTCTTCTTGGCCTGCTCCTGCAACTGCACCACGTAGGTCTTGCCCGAAGCGCGGTGCTGCGATGCCGTGAGCAGCGCGAACGCAAGCCCGGCGTGAATGACGATAGACACAGCAAACGTGGCCTTCTTCACGGCAAGACCTCACGATCTGGAGGCAACCGGCACATCGCCCGCTATTCGCCCCCCACCTGCATGATGTTAATCGCGAACTTGGTGACGCCGGCGACCTTGGCGAGATCCATGACGTGAACGACCTGGCCGTGGGCCGCCTCCTTGTCGGCACTGATGACCACGCTGATTTCCGGATCGGCCGTCACCGCTTCCTTCATATGGCCCGCCAGCTCCTGTTCGCTGACCGGCTGCTCGTTCCAGCGCAGCTCTCCGCTTTTGAACAACTGCACGGTGTTGGGCTTCTCCGCGGTGCCGTCGCTCATCTTTGCCCTGGGCAAGCTGACCTTCAAGGTCTGGGCCACGATGTACGTGGATGCCACCATCAGGATGACCAGCAGGACCAGGCACACGTCGACCAGCGGAGTCACGTTGATGGCGGCAATTGTCTTGGCCCGCCCCGCACCTGCCATCGTGCCAGCCATCAGCCATTCACCTCGGCCCGGCGCAGCGACATCTCGGGATCGGCGAGGTCCTCCAGGGGGGGAGTGTTCGACCCTTTGAATGGACGGTGCTTGCTGGATTTCATGATGGCCAGAACCTGATTGGCCAGGGCGGCCGAGTTCTCCTCGATGTCATTGCACTTCTTCTGGAAAAAGTTGTAGGCGATGACCGCGGGAATGGCGACCAAGATACCGATGGCCGTGGCGATGAGAGCCTCGGAGATGCCGCTCATCACGTTGCCCATGCCGCCAGCCCCACCAGCAGCGGCCATATTGGCCGAGGCAGCTCCCAGCTCCTTGAAGGCCGCTACCACCCCGAGCACGGTGCCGAACAGGCCGATGAAGGGCGCGTTGTTGCCCAGGGTTCCCAGGAACAAAAGGCCGCTCTCGAACGCCTTGCGGCGCTGGCGAATGCCCTTCTGCACGATCTCCTGCAGGGAATCAGCACCGTCGGTGTAGTACTCCAGGGCGTCGCGCAAGATCTCGGCCTCGACGGCAGACATGCCCTCCAGTTCACGCTTGGCGCCCGCCACGTCCCCAGCGCGCAGCCGTTTGGCCAGTGCAGCGCCGGTCGCGATCATGTCCAATCTTCGCTTGCGGAAATACCACCAGCGCTCGAGCACCACGCCGACCGAATAGATCGACAGCAGGAGCAAAATGTAGAGAACCGCGGCAGCCCCGGTTTGGGCCACGAATACCAGTTTGTGCATCAGCAGCATGGGTCACCTTTCTTTTTAGTAATCAAACACAAGCGCCTGTACCCCCGCCCCCTGGCCGTGGGGGAAGGTCGTGTCGATATAGGTCGATTGTCCAAAAGCCTCCAACACAGGGTTAACGCCGTTGTTTTCAAACACCCGAACGCGCCATCGCGCAGTGGTCGCGGCACAGAGCGAGAATGTATCCACGCGCACGATGTAGCGTCCGCTGGGAGCGGTGGTCGGGAAGATCACGTTCTCGGCCCGGCGGCCGTCGATCACGCACTCGCTGTTGGAGTCGAAATCAAGATAGCCAGCCTGCAGTCCGGCATCGACGCTCGCACCGACTGTCCCGGGCGGCAGACCCGAAGGCTTGCGTGACCAGATTTCGTTCACGCCCGCGTCCCCCTCGCTGGGCAACTGGACGTGCAGGTCGAGATCGGATTCAGTATCCCAGTCGAGGCTGATGACCAGCACACCCTGGATCTGGGGCGCGTCCATGGTCATGGGCTGCAGCACCGCCGGGCCCACCTGTCCATCCCTTGTGGTGGCGCGAAAGGCCAGCAGCAGATTTCCAGCGTCTCCAGTGGGCGTCAGCGGAGAGAACGAGGCGGTGAAGGAAAAGGTGTAGTTCCCGGCGACGTTCTGGTCGATGTCCTGAACCGGCACGACCCAGTGGCCCACATCGCCCTCCAGCCCAACCAGAACCGCCGTGGAGTTGGGACCAACGCTGCCCGATATCTTCTTGCCTGCGACACCCGGGAACAGGTCGTTGTTCGCGGTCGAGATGTTTGAAACCAGGGGAGCGAGATCGCGAGGGCTGGTGTCGATGGGTCCAGGAATGTATTGCGCATTCTGGATCCTGAACAACGCCTGCTGGCCGGCACTTGGATCAGCGCCGGAACAGCCACTGCAAAGCAGTCCGACCACGGCGAGACCGGAAGTCAGGCAGCGCATCAGAAGGCGACCTCCGCGCGCAGGGTAAATACGTTGTTCTTCAAATCAGCCGGCATCCCACTGGAATTGCGTCCCTCATGATCCTCCACCCAGTCGTACTCCGCTACCAACCGGCCGGAAATGCCGCCCGTTTGTCCGACCAGAGCAGCCGCGGCCGAAACTGTCGAGATGGCCTGGCTGGAGGGAACCGTCACGGCTGCCTGGCGGTCGGTGCTATCCATGTCGGGGTTGTAGTAGTCGTAGCGGAGTCCCAGCTTGCAGTGCCTGCCCAGATCCTGCACAGCCGCCACGTAATAGCCCCACTCCCGGAAATTTCGCCCGAGCGGGCCGTAGGGATCGGCTATCAGGAACCACCGGTCCAGGTTATTGGCGCGCGCGAACTCGGCGTAGATCGTGGTGCTGGCGTTCTGCAAATACCGCACCGAAACCAGCGCGTCCGCGCCAACTGCGTAGCGGCTGAAGTTCTGCGACGGCGTCCCCGAGGTTCCCGGAGACACGATCAGCTCGCCGGCGTTGTATTGGCCGTTCTCGTTGAGGTCCATCCAGGTCAAGGTCGGCTTCGTCGGAGGCGTTCCCTGGTGAAAGCCCTTGCCCGTCAGAGCCGAGAATCCGGCCTGGATTCCCACCCTGTCGGCGACCTGGGAAACAATGCCGAGCCGTCCCACCACATCCTTGCCCTGGTTGGGATCCAGCAGAGGAAAGGTCTTCTCGCCAATTGGCTCACCGTTTTGCACGGCCAGGGCATAGCGTACGAAGTGCCAGCCTCCTGCCAGCCTCAGCCCCAGGTCGTACTCGCCGGGAAAAAACGCCCTGACAAACATGCTGCGCTCGGTGAAGATCCTGTCCCGGTCACGCTCCATCACCTCCCAGCCAAACGGAATCTTGAACAGGCCCGCGGTCAGGGCCACCAGCGGGACGGACCCACCTGGCCATTTGACCGTAGCCTCCACATCGATCGGCCGCACCTGAGGGCCGTTTACTGTGTTGGCGTCGATTTCAAAAACTCCGGCGAGGTATTGCTGATCCACGGACACGCCCAGCCGTGCGCGACGCAGGAGGAATCGGTTGTCATTCAGCGGGGCACCGGTAGAGGGATTGAGCTGATCCTGCGAGGTCTGATCCACGTTGAGGTCGGCCTGCACGAACCCATAGATCGTAAGCCATTCATTTTTTGTCAGGCGCGGGTCAGCCTTTAGTGCAGCGTCCACCTCGGCGCGCACCTTGGCCTCGGCCCGCGCTTCTGCCGCCTCGCGGGCCGCCCTTTCCTCGGCCAGCTTGGCCTCGAATTCCTCGCGCAGCTTCGCCAGTTCGGCCTGCTGTCGCGACTGGGCCACGACTTCCGCCGCCGCCTCGACACTGGGCTGTTCACTGGGCGCGACGGCGCTGTCAGCCGGAACAGGTTCCGGCACCTGAGCAAAAGGGGGTGTCTGCCCAAGTGCCGAACTCGGAAATGCGAATGGCGCACCCGTGCAAAGCAGCCCCACAATCAAGGCACGCTTTCCCGGCCATCTGGCTCTCAGTCGCGCGCAGATGGCACCGGCCGCTTTGCGGAAGATGCTTCGATGCACAGTTGCTTCTCTCGTACTACTGGGCCGAGCAGGCTGGATAGAGGACAGGTGGATCGGCGCCGGGGTCCAGTGCGGACACAGTGGAATCCACGGGCGCATTGATAATGGTCAGATGGCACTGGGCCGCAGTCAGACCGGTGCAGATATCGATCACGGTCCCTGCCTCGCCAGAATCGGCATCAGAAATCACAACCGGTGCGTCCGCAGCAGGAGCATCTATTCCGGCATCAGGGCTGTTAGAGATGGGAGCGTCTGGGACACTGGCATCCGCCACAGCGCCGCCAGCGCCGCCCGCGCCACCCATGCCACCCATGCCACCCATGCCGCCAGCGCCGCCCATACCGCCGATGTTCACCACGTCGGGGTTGTTGTTACTACTGCTGCTGCAGGCAACCCAGCCCGTCAGTGCCAGCGCGAGTGCCGGTGTCGAAAGCTTGAAGAGTTTCATTGTGCATTTCCTCCAAATAGGCTACTCGCAGTAACCGGTCTGGCAGCGCGTGCCAACCACCGCGGCGCAATCGGCGTCGCTGGTGCAATGTGTGGTGCAGGTTCCCGCCGCCGACTGTACTGACTTCGCCGCCTCGAAGGCGCAGGTGCAGGAGACCGGCGGGTGGTAGGGCGAAAACTGGCCACCGTCCTTGTCGATCTTGACCTTCATGGCGCACTGGGGGACGTCACCTCCCACCGCGACCGTACTGACGTAGTTCATGTTGGATGTGTCGGCGGGGTCGATGGGCACGGCGCCTGTCAGCCAGTTTAGAACCAATTGCGCATTGGGCGCCGGTTGGCCGGCAGTCAGCGGGCTGAAAAAGTGTAGGGGCCCCTGGATCATGTAGTGGCCGTCACGCACGTTCTTCAGGTCAGTGGCCGTGGCGCTAGAGTCGGCGTAGTAGGCCTTGGTCTGCCCGATTCCACGAAAAGCAACCGCGTTGAGTTTGGATCTTTGGGTCGCGTAGTAGTCGGCGGCGATGAATCCGATGGCGGTTTGCGGATCGGGTACTGCGATTAAAGACGTCAGCATCGCGCTGCTTGAGCTGTTGGCGTTGCCGAAGAACTCGCTTTCGGGAACATTGATGTTTCTGGCGATCATGATCTGGGTGCCGGAGGTCTGGCTGCGCTGCTGGATGGCGATGGGGTTGGTGAAGTTGCCGACGCCGCTGTTGGCGCCGCAGCCCCAGATGGCAGCCGCCTGTTGAGAGGACATCGCCGTCGTGGTGTAGTTGGCCTTGGGCACGACGATGAGCATGGACTGCTCCGGGCCGTGCCACTCGCCAATGCCGGCGGGCGTGTCAATGTTCTGGCAGGAATAGAAGGCGACGTCGGAGACGCCGATGGTCGCCATGGTATTGCCAGCGAGGGTGCAGGAATTGATGACGGCATTGGAGGGATTGGTGGGGTCCGGCGTGTAGTAGTGGGCAGTGCCAGTCAACGGCTGCGGCACCGGGTTGTCCACCGGGGGAGAAACCGCAGCCACGCCGAGACAGGAGGAAATGGGGTCATAGATGATGGATACCCCCCGTTTGGCCGCGATCTGCACGGCGAGCTGGCTGAGGATGGGCTCGAACGCGCTGCTGCCCGCCATATAGATGGGGTTGGGCAACACGGAGGTGTCGCTGCAAGCCACTGTTGTGGCCTGGGCCAAAGCCGTGGATGCGCCGAGCAGCACTCCTGCTGCGCTGGCCAAAGCTACGATCTGTTTGCTAAAGGTCATGGCAATCCTGCCTCCATTTCAGGCCCGGCAAGCCCGGACCGCAGCGGGACCATAGCGAGACATGGGGTGAGCGACTGCGACGGATTTGCTGCGGATTAGTTACAGGAGTGCAACAGGGTTTTGATGGCTGGGCATGGCGACAATCCGGCGCATCACGGCGCTCGACAGCCCGCAGGCGCCTCAAGAGCGTGTGGCAGTCGTTTCGCGGCCGGGTCGCTGAACAAGTTGCGGCCTGGCTCGCGACTTTTTTGCT
>Ga0187888_1003366_pt1 | contig 12599 bp, 12 predicted proteins | sample June2016WEW_7_40_FD_132987 | JGI IMG/M metagenome (GOLD analysis project Ga0187888, IMG submission 132987) | Peatland microbial communities from SPRUCE experiment site at the Marcell Experimental Forest, Minnesota, USA - June2016WEW_7_40 | ecosystem: Environmental > Terrestrial > Soil > Wetlands... | reverse complement strand
GGGCAAACACTTCCGTTTCCGCGCAAGTTTCCGCGTTTACAAATGCCAGCGGGTCCAGGACTACATTTGGATTGCCGGGCACATCGTGCTCGTGACCTGTGGGATATGCTGGCAGCACTACGGATATTTTCTTTCCTGAAATCAAACTCTCGCTACGAATCGTTATGCGGTCACCGCGCACTTTCTCGATTGTGAATCTGCATTCGGGACTGCTGATGGTTTCCAAGTGCTCCCTTAGGGTGCTTAGAGTAACCACGTTAACACTCTGAAAGCGTTTTGAGAGTATATGCACGGTGCGCCCCAAACGAATTGCCATACCCATATATTGTGATGCACGACTGGCCGCGAACGGTTCTCAATCATCCGTTACTTGGAAGGCGGCCGCATATCTTGCACCGCCCCCGTAACAGTTTTCGGTCTCCGCGCAGGGGATCAATGCCGCCGCCCCATGCACTGACGCCGCACTACATCCCGCGCTAACTGGTGGCGGTTTAGCAGCCCCAAGAAAGTCGTGGTGCATTACTGAATTGGACATCTCCGTTGCCCCCTCCGATTGTGAAGTGCTCCGTCGATCACGCCGGACCGTTGTTGCCAGCATCGCTTGGGTTAATTGTGTCCGTCAAACTGGCTCTTGACCGCCATTCCGGCGATCTGCGGGCTAACAAGTGGAATTGAAACTCCGAAATGCGAATAGTCGAGTTTGGCAAAGCCGGCGCGTTCGAGCGCTACCCAAGTCTCACGATCAAGATGGCACCCCTCCCCCAATCCCTTCCAGACCGGATTGACCCAGGTCTGAAGACGCCGTAGCCATGTTCCTCGCGGTGCGGCAACATGCTCGATAAAAACCAGGCGCCCGCCTGGCTTCAATACCCGTAATATCTCCGCAAGAGCTTTTGCTACGTCGCTGACGGAACACAGAACGAGAGTACTAACCACGGCATCGGCGCTGGAATCCGGCACCGGCAAATCTTCGGCGGTCCCTCGCCGTATCTCCAGTTGCAGGCCCAGCGCATTCGCGTGCTTCCAAAGATACTTATCCATAAACGGGTTCGGCTCAATCCCAATCCAACGAATATTGTGAGAGAAATATGAAAGATTGGCGCCGGTGCCTGGACCGATTTCGACGATTGTTCCGGAAATATCCGAAAGCAGGGTTCGTTTAGCATCGGCCAGTTTCTTTTCGTAATAGCTGTTGAAATGCGCAAGCGTCCATGCAAACAGACGCTGGCGCCCGCTTGCTATGAGTGCGCGTGCATACCCCAACATGGGAACTGGCCGCATTGGCTACTTGGGCTGTTGATTGGTCGGCCCACTGTTTTCGTGATTCATCATTGAGCTGTCCCCCATTCCATGCATGGGACTGCTCGTGTTGCCCATACCACCCATATTCTGCATCATGCTCATGCACGTTGCTGCGTGTTGGTCAACGGCGTTCAGTGCCTTTTCGGCTTCGTCCAGTGCTGCGCGCATCCTAACACGATCATTCGATTGCTTCGCTTCGGCTATGTCCCTTTTTGCTCGATCATTCGCCCGAATCATAGATTGCATGTTGTCCTGACACGGCTGCATGCCAGCCATGTGTTGGTTCTGTATTTGTCCATGCATTCCCTGCATGCCTTCCGTGGTCGGCGATCCTTGTGCCGGAGTCGACTGCTGTGCGAAGACCGCAGCTGCCAACGCAGCGGCTGCCGCGAATACAACGAGCAACTTTCGAAGTGTTCTCATTATGTTTTCCTTTCGTGGAGCTTACGTTAAGCGGGGTTGGGATGAAGCCGTCTGAGCAATACGGCTCAGGTTGACCAACGACGTTTCCGGGTCCGGCCTGCCGCGACCAACAGCGCAATCCAAGGCAGCAGAAAAACACCCAGCCCATATGAGCCATGGTAGCGGAAGCTTGGGGCAACGGCTGGCATGGCTTTCACCCGCGGCGTTGTTGGATTTAACCGCAGCAGCCAGGGCCGCTCTTCGGCACTCCCGCAGACTTGCCAAAGTATTGGTCCGGCTTAAGATCGAACTTCTCTTTGCACTTGGAGCCGCAGAAGTAATACGTCTTCCCTTTGTACTCGGTTTGTCTAGCAGCGGTGGCCGTTTCTATGTTCATGCCGCACACCGGATCTTTCACAGCTGTTGTGCTTTTCATTACGATCTCTCCGTCGTTCGTGGATATTGGCTCGATGGTAGCTCAAATGTTGATTAACGGTTTCGGCAACTCATCATGCTCCGCCCCTACCGCGTTTGGGAATCACCTGCGGGCTGGCGCAGACACACCCTCTTTAAGCCGATTCGCGCGTAGGATGTCGCCGACTTGGCCAGCAGTACGAGTGCAATCGGCGGCGAACGAATGGAGCCGATGTTACGCATTTTTCCTCTTGTCCGATTGTCCTTCGCGTATCCGCTGTCGCTCTGCTGATGAGTTGCGCGGATCGAAAGGCACGATTTCCAGACGAAACGCACTGAAGACTCCGTCTCGCTCGCAAATGTTCTAGCGGGAACTTTCTCATTTCAGAGATGTCGAAGTCTGTTCACAATGGCTCACTTCAAGCAGGTGTCCCATAAGTTTCCTGTCGTGAAACGAGGGTGAATCTGGAAGAAATAGACAGATTGCCAGCAGCAAAGCTGGAAGCTGCTTTTTCCTCCGGATGGGAGCACCAAGAGGTACTGACTCGCGGGGTATGACGAGGTTCTCCATCATTTAACCGAATGACGACTCCCCGAAACCAGCTCTGCTATCAAAGGTTCCTGTCTTTGCCCGTCACAAATTACGGTGAGCAATATTGAACAGACCTCCATCTCTGCAATTGGTAGCTTGGGGTACGTCGGGCCACTGTAAGGACGGCTTACAAACGAATTGATCGTACCCAGAGCCACAGGCAAACCGGCCACCACATCGAGCGATTGACCCTACAGGGTAGAAAGTGAGTTCAAGATGGTTAGCACGCTAAAACAAAACGCACAGAATTCCGTTGTTGCAGTTTTCACGCAGCATTCCGGAGCCGAGAATGCAATCAAGGCATTGAAGGATGACCGGTTCGACGTCAAGAAACTCTCGATTGTTGGAAGTGATTACCGTTCGAACGAAGATGTGGTCGGCTTCTACAACACAGGCGACAGGATGATGTACTGGGGCAAAATGGGTGCCTTCTGGGGCGGGCTGTGGGGCATGTTATTTGGAGCGGCGTTCCTGGTCATCCCCGGTATCGGTCCGATCATTGCCGCAGGTCCCATCGTAACCTGGATCATCGGTGCTTTGGAGGGCGCGGTTATGGTTGGCGGGATAAGTGCTGTGGGGGCGGGACTATTCAGCCTCGGTATCCCGAAGGACAGCGTGGTGAAGTACGAGACTTCGCTCAAAGCTGGAAAGTTCCTGCTGATCGCGCACGGAACTGCCGATGAGGTCCAGCAGGCTCGTAATGTTCTGCAAAGCGCCGGCGCCGAAGAGATCAACGTGCATCAACCGCCCGTAGAAGCCATGCGGGTCGCCTAACCTAAACATCTTGAGATGCGTTGCCCGCGACACTTGACCAGAAATGTGCAACGTGCCGCGGACACGATACTCGATGTAAACGCTGATGCATTGTTCGTTATGAATGTCCGATTGGCCCTCGTTAATGACTGGAATGGACAGCCGCCTTACACGAGAGTACTGACGGATTACATGGTACCGGGGCATGTCAAATGTTGTTCGTGACGTCATTCTGGCAGCCGACGAGGACGAGACGAGGAAAATAACATGGAGCTTCTACGTCACCTATTCACTCTCGAGCCGTTGCTCGCGCTTTTCGCAACCATCGCGATCGGGTATCTGGTTGGAAAGATCAAAATCGGCAGCTTCGTCTTGGGTGGTATTGCCGGAACTCTGTTGGTCGGCGTTGTCATTGGACAGCTTGGCATCAAGATAGACAGTGGCATTAAGGCCATATTCTTTGCCCTGTTCATTTACGCTGTCGGGTTTCAAGGTGGGCCTCAGTTCTTCCATGCGCTCAACAGGCGGTCGCTTAACCAGTTGGCGTCCTCTTTCGTCATGTGCTTCACGGGGCTGCTCTGTGTCGTGCTGGCTGCTCGGATGTTCGGGTTGGATCGAGGGATGGCGGCTGGACTTGCAGCTGGCGGGCTCACCCAGTCTGCGATTCTGGGCACAGCCGGAGATGCAATCGCCAAGTTAGGGCTTTCTCCTGCATTAATCAAGACGATGCAGACCAATGTCGCCGTCGGTTATGCCGTTTGTTACATCTTTGGGTCGCTCGGGCCGATCATTATGGTCAGTTGGTTTTTACCGATGGTGATGAAGTGGAATATTCGCCAAGAGGCAGTGAAGCTTGCAAAACTGATGTCTGGTGGTCACGCAGAACTTGACCCAGGGCAATTCAACGCGGTTCGGGACATCGATACACGCATCTATGAAGTCGCGCAAACGAGTAAGGCAGTAGGTGAGACGGCGCTAGCGATCGACAAAAAGCTCTCTGATGCTGCGGTTGAGGCCGTTTTCCGCGATGGCAAGGCACTCGATTTTACCGACGCAACGATCGCTCAGGCCGGTGATAGCGTCGCTGTCACCGGTACAATCGGCGTCATGGAGACTGCTTCCGACTTCTTCGGTCGGGAGGTAAGCGCCCCGAATGGTCTGTTGCTGGTTCAAGAAAGCCGCGAAATCATATTGACTAACCGCGCCCTCAGTGGCCGCGAACTGGGCGAGATCCATGACCATGTCAATGTGGACACTCGCCATGGCGTGTTCTTAACGTCAGCCAAGCGTATGGGACGGGATCTACCTCTCCTGAGCAAACTTCAATTGAAAAGCGGCGACGAATTGCACTTCACCGGGAGTCCGACCGACCTCAATCGAGTGCAGTCAAAGATCGGTTACAAAATCACCGCTGCAGCAGTCACCGACTTCGTTTTCTTTGGCATCGGTATGCTCATCGGCATGCTCATCGGCTTGATTCAGTTCAAGATATGGGGTGTTCCGATCTCAATCGGCAGCGGCGGTGGTTGTTTGTTGTCCGGCTTGCTCTTTGGCTGGTTGCGCAGTGTGCACCCGAACTTTTCGGCGTTACCGCTCGGCGCTTCCAACTTCCTCCGCGACTTCGGACTAGCTGTTTTTGTCGGAATTGTCGGTATCACCGCCGGCCCCCAAGCACTGGTCGCCATTCGGCAATACGGCATGACGCTATTCTTTCTCGGTGTTGGCGTAACGCTAATTCCGCAGATCATTACGTTCTTCTTCTCCTACTACATCCTGCGCATCCAGAACCCTATTGAGGCTTTGGCTTGCGTCGCTGGCGGTCGCAGTGCCAACCCTGCCTTCGCGGCTTTACTGTCGAAGGCAGGCAATGCCACGCCGGTCGTTTCGTTTACGGTCACCTACGCCGTTGCCAACGTGTTCCTCACCCTTTGGGGTCCTGTCATCGTTGGCATCATTACTAAAAACGCAGGCGGCTAATTCAATACCGAGGCACTATCATGTCAGAACACGATTTCAGTCAAGTCGCAGAACTGAGCCCCTTTGAACTTAAAGACCAGCTAATAAAAATTGCCTCTTCAGACGCTCAGCGAATGATGTTGAACGCGGGGCGCGGCAATCCCAATTTCTTAGCGACATTGCCGCGTTGGGCGTTTTTGAGCCTGGGTGAATTTGCTATGGGCGAAGCGGAGCGGTCTTACTCGTATTTAAACAGTGGGTTCGGCGGCCTGCCAGAGCACGACGGTATCGTGCAAAGATTCGAGGCCTATGCTAACCATCATAGCAAAACCGATGGGATCCATTTCTTGCGTTCGGCCATATCCTATGTCAAAGATCAACTTGGCCTGAACCAGGATGCGTTTCTCTTCGAAATGGTCAGTGCATTTCTGGGATGTAACTACCCCACGCCGCCGAGAATGCTCCTTCATACTGAGGAAATTGTCAAAGCGTACCTTGCACAGGAAATGTTCGGACCGCTGCCACGTAACGGCAACTTTTCAGTGTTTGCCACTGAGGGTGGCACAGCGGCAATGACCTACATCTTCCAAAGCCTGCGGGAAAACAGGCTGATTCAACCGGGAGACAAAATCGCCATCAGTACGCCCATTTTCTCGCCTTATCTGGAAATCCCAGTTCTCAATGATTACCAGTTAGAAATCGTTGACATCCGGATGGACGAACATGCAGACTGGCAGCTGCCGGTGGCCGAAATCGCCAAGCTGCTAGACCCTGCGATCAAAGTATTCTGTATCGTCAATCCCAGTAATCCACCGTCGACGAAGCTATCCGACGCCGTCTTGGACCAGTTGGCCGCGCTGATTGCGACCCACCGTCCAGATCTCTTTATCGTCACGGACGATGTCTACGGCACCTTTGCGGACGACTTCGTTTCACTGTTTGCAAAATGCCCGCGCAATGCGTTATGTGTTTACTCGTTTTCGAAGTTCTTTGGCGCAACCGGTTGGCGTCTCGGCGCCATCGCTTTGCATGACGATAACGTATTTGATGCCGCACTGGCTGCTCTGCCGGAAAAACATAAGCTTCTCCTCGACACGCGCTATGCCTCCCTGACTACGCAGCCGCGCGCGTTACGCTTTATCGATCGCATGGTCGCGGATAGTCGCGCTGTCGCATTAAACCACACGGCTGGCTTGTCGGGGCCTCAACAGTTACAAATGGCGTTATTCGCACTAAACGGATTGATGGATCGCGAACATCGCTACAAAGATGCCGCCAAACAGCTGATCCGGCAGAGATATCGAACGCTCTACAGCAATATGGGCATTAAGGCCGCGCGTGAACCCAACGATGCCAATTATTACACTTTGATAGATTTGCAGGAGATAGGCGGGAAGCTATACGGACCGGAATTCGAGGCATGGTTTGTCAAAAGCGATTTAGGAATCGGTTTTCTGTTTCGACTGGCAAAAGAGACTGGTGTCGTATTGTTGCCTGGTAACGGATTCGAGGTCGTCGATACCTCGGCACGGGTGTCGCTCGCCAACCTCACGGATAGCGAATACGCTGCAATCGGAAAATTCACGCGGCAGGTACTCGACGAATACTATCAAGACTTCCAAAAATCACGTGCAGATAAGAAATAGACGATTCGACGCTTCACGCGATGCTTCACATCAAGATGAGCGCACGCAAGACTTCACGAACGACATCCGCCGTTGCTGATGCTATTGAAGATGGTGTTGGGGCGGCGATACGTGCAGCAAAACAAAACTTGATAGTTAACGCTCGAGCGTACGGGGTGCATGAGCAGTGCAATAATAGTCGAACTTATGTCCACACTCGAAGCAGACGTTGTATGTTCATTTCTCAATGGTAAACACGCGGTTTCCACCGGGCTGCCGCAGTCAGCGCAGCTTCGCCGGCATGAAAGTCAATAGATGTGACGAAAGGAAGAGGTGCTTTTGTGATTGAGAGGCTCAAGGAAAGCGGCGGAACGGCACTTGGCTTCAAGGTCGTGGGGAGAATATTGGCCGAAGAAGTAAAGGCCTTCGAGCCGCAGATTGGTTTTTTTATCGCGGAACGAAAGAAGCACCCAATCGGCATATTGGCCGATCTCACCGAAATGCAGGGTGCCGAATGGAAAGCCACCTGGAACGAAATGCGATTCCTCCAGAAGTTCTCGAATCACATCGCTCGCATGGCAGTCGTCGGTGCTCACAAGTGGGAAGAGATTGTCATACACGTCGTGGCGGGAGCAGCGGTTCTGCAGTCAGAGACGCGTTACTTCGAAAGCTCTGAAATCGAGCACGCCTGGCACTGGGCAAGGACCAGCAAACATGCCGACGACGCTCCCGTGCGCCTGATTTCCCCGGCGACAGGTATTTGGAAGGATTACCATCCGGAGTACATGGACATCTAGCACTTCTGTGTTGTGCGCCATGAAAAGGCGCTGGTCCACAGCGGGTTGCTGATCGACTGACGGTTCGAGTGGTGCGAATCCAAGAATGCAAGCGCTGCCAGTCAACTCCCGTTGAAGCGCCGGAGTCCTCAGACGCTCAGGACTGGGAGGTGCGATTCCCGAATGATCCCATAGCCGTTGCCGTTGTCCCCCAAATGGCCTCGAAGAGGACTGTATCCGATGACCAGGACGTCCGCCTTTGTTTGCTCGGCCGCTCGGTTCAACAGCTCCGGGACATTGCCGCTATCGATGATGACTTCGGCCTTCGTGCCCACGTCCTGCTGAAGCTTGGCGATCTCTTTGGCGGCAAAGCCGACGATTGTCTCCTTCCACGCGGGGTCGACGTGGGATCCGCCGGGGCCGTAGATCTCCACACTGGCCGTGATGTGGACGAGCGTAAGCTTCGCATCAACGGCCGCGGCCATCTCGGCGGCCAGCGACGCGGTGTGGTGGCTGTGACCGCTCAAATCCACCGAACAGAGGACGTGGCGGATCGAGAATTCGCGCGCCGGCGCCTGTTCCAAGTGAGCGCCTGTCCAGACCGGGCAATGACTTTCGTGCAGTACCTTCGCTGTCACTGAGCCCAGCAGAAAGCGGTAGAACGCACCATAGCCATGGGTCGACATCACGATCAGATCGACATTCCGGTCGCGAGCCCTCTTTACGATTTCGTGAGTCGGGTCACCTCTGAGCAGCACGCGTGTGACCGCAATCCCATCGAGTTCTGGCTGCAGTGCCTGATCCAGATCTTTCTGAGCCCGCTGGACGATGTGCGCATGCAAATCCCGCGCGGTGATCTCGTGCCCGCTCTCCAGCCCGCCGGCGGGATAGCTGAGAGGCGTCACCACGTGCAGCAGGATCATCTCTGCATGAAAGCGGCGCGCCAACCACGCGGCCTGGTGCACGACGTGCTGGGAAGTATCCGTGAACACAACAGGAACAAGAATTTTCTGAATGCTCAGCATCACGCCACCTATCAATTGATGGAACCCATCAGGCAAGGCTGACGGCACAAAGAGTGTCTCATGCTCACCACAATCTCACGATGGGAGTTGATCCGTCGCGCAGGCGGCCTCGTTGGCTGTTGTCACAAACCCATCCACTCCCGCACGCCTGATGAGTCTATTTCCGGGCCTTAGCTTGCCTTCCATCTCCTTCCCGTTACCCATACGCCGACAACGGCAACAACCGTATGGCCGTTTGCCAGTTGCCAAACTGGTTCCAATCAAGTGGCTACCCATCGGGCATAACATAAGGACAAGAAGATGTCCCCATTGAATCTATCGGATTTTGTAACGGTCAATCACTCGTTTTTCTCCATACAACCCAATCTGGAGTCCCGTCCTTGTCTCTCAACCGCAAGACTTTATTTCCTCGCTTCACAGTTGTGGCAAGCATGAAAAGCTCACCACGAACCGTGATTTGTGAGCCAGTCACGGTGACTTTATCACCTATCTTAAAATTGTTTACTTGCTCAGGGCCAACAATGTAAAAGGCAGGACCCAGGTAAACCGGCAGCACCTCTTTATTGTCAATAAAGAGAGTCAATCGCATTTCCCTGCCGAATATCTGGTTGGGAACCTGGTCTACTTTGATTACTTGTCCTGAGATGGTCTTTATTGTTTTAGAGTCAAAAAGTGTTGTGTAAGGGTCTTCTCCCCCTGGACCAGGATGCATTGGGTCACCGAAATAACTGCTATAACCAGAGCCGCCATAACCGTCGCCCGTTAGTCCTCGTTGTTCATATACGGGAACACGATAATGTTTGAAAATGCCCTCCCCCCAATTCATATCCGCCATGTTTGGTAACTTGTTCTTGTCAAAAGCAGGTGCTTTTTCCATTTGTTCTTTCGATTGATTGAGGAAGAATAGGCCTTCTGATGGAAGTGCTGCAAGGGATTCCCAAGGGACGGGAAGGAGCTTATCCCCGATGCCCAAAAAACCGCCGGATTCAAGGACAGCGTACACAATTCTTCCCGTATCTATATCGATGACTAAGTTCTCGATCTTTCCTAACGTCTCCCCTTTTAAATTAATCACCTTGGAGCCAATGATTTTTCCCACCATAAAAGCATTAATTCGCTGACCTTCTGTCGTTTTGCTAGCTATATCTCCTACCCCCGCCCCTTTTTTCTCTTGAGTAAAGCCATTTGTCCCAAGAAATAAACCAGCAATAGCTAACAGAGTGATTGTCAGATGTTTTCTCATTTTGCATTCCTCCTTTTAGTTCTTCCAATTTTCTACAATATCGCCAACTGCTGGTGCGTTCTTCTTTCTGACCAGCAAAACAACCAGTTCAACAGCGGGAATGCCGAGCACACTAATGTTGACGGCTTACCAGCCCTCAACGGATAACTTATTAATTCGTTTTCAAGTTCAGTCTTATTGCTGTTCTAAATGAATTTGTATTCTTTCATGGTCCGTTTAGCTCCGCCGATTAGATATCGAAAACCATATTCCATTGGGGAAGCGACATGACAAACACTGGGGAGGCAATACCGGCGATGGAAATAATGCCCTCATCAGCAAAGTGTTCATCAAACAGCGGGAAGCAGGCTGGATTGTCTTCCAAGAATCGCGTGTACCGCTCTACCGGCCCATCCTGCTTCCGACTGTCTACAAGACACAAGTTTATGCCGGGATCGCCGACGATCACCGGGTCTTTGATCTCCTTTGGGATGCTTCGGACTGGAGTCATTTCGTATCTCTTGAACAACAATAATGTTACCCACTCAGCGACGAGTCCTAATATTGCCAAGAGTGCCACGAGCATCATCGACGCATTCACCGTGAACTTTCTTTCTACGTTGTTGGAGTTATGGCGTTACGTCGTGACCATTTGAGTCTTCCCGTGACTGTGGACGAACAATCCGTCTGTTAGCCCCTTTCACGTGCCCGGCGATCTCAAAAACTACCAAGTGCAGAAATTAATGTCTGTTCAATCTTGCTCACAGGCATTGATCCAGCATCAGTCGGAGCACGGGTGTCGGGGTTGACCGGACGGCATCCTCCGTCTTACGGAAGAGACTCTCAGCGGCTGATCTACGTCGAGGAATGAGTTTGGAGGCTGGCGCAAGAAGCGCTAGAACAAACCGGACGTGAACAGAACCATCGAAGCCTCAACAAGATCGGAGCAGGCGCATTGGGTGTAAAATACTTGCCGTTTTCGAAGTCAAAGAGGAAATTCCAGATGAACACGAAAAATCAAACCACGGCTGGCGTGCCACAAATTTCCAGAATTCTCGTCGCAATAGATTTCTCGCCTCATGCCAGCAATGCTTTGAAATGGGCACGGTCCCTCGCTGACGCGCTCGGGGCAAAGCTGATTCTGTTGCACGTTGTCGACCACGTTATCGGCGCAGTGGCGGGGTTAGGTGCGGAGGCAGGTAGCGTGGCTGATGTTGCTCCGCTCCATGTACTACGCGAGCAAGCTGATAAGCGCATGGGGGAATTGAAGGCGCTCATACCCGATGCTCAGACTGTCGTTCGTGAAGCTTCACCGCGTCCCGCCATTGTGGATGCTGCGCTGGAACTGAATTGCCAAATGATCGTAATGGGAACCCACGGTCACTCGGGATTGGAGCATCTGCTTTTGGGCAGCGTTGCCGATTACGTCGTGAGGAACAGCAAAGTTCCTGTGCTTACTATTCATGGGGATTGATTGCCTACCCCCCGCTAAGCCATGGAGCGCGAAGAACGCTCCTCAGAGCACCTCCTATCGGTTGAATGCTGGTGGAGAATGTTGTGAGTATAGTCAATATTACGCAGCTCCAGAAAAAGGGCAACTGCTTGCACTTTGAAATGGGAATTGCTGGGCAAAATTTCGCGCAAGACGGGGGTGTGAATTCATCTCAACGCGCCAAGCCTTGCAGACGGCCGAAGATGCGCGTTAGATTTGGCTGATGGCAAGGCGCAGACGATGGAAGAATCGCAGCGCCGAGTCTCTGCTGAAGCCAACACCGCCGATAAGTTTGGTTACTTCAATCGGTTGCAGCCTGCTTGTCCTCGCCTTTGCTGCTATGGGGCGACGGCAGTTAGACTCTCGCGGCTGCCGAACAGCACATACGCACAAACGAGCAGATCACAGCAGGACGGATCCTCTACACAAACCGGCCGGAAAACCCGTTTATCACGTGAGCATTATTGCTCAGACGACTTCATCCTGACCCGCTAACGTACTAAGCACCTTCGTGCGCTATAAATACGACCGAAGCAAGAGACATGGCGCAGGGGGCAGAAGAAGAGGCGAAAACCGTGAAGAAACTAATGCTGTTCGTTGCGTTGCTGAGTCTGTCCAGCCTGGGCTGGGCGGAGTCGAAGCTCGATTCATCGACCGATCGACTGGATAATGCAGCCAAAGTGCTGCACGAGATCATGGCCACGCCTGACAAGGGCATTCCGGAAGAGGTACTGGAACACGCAAAGTGCGTAGCCGTGGTACCGCACATGATCAAGGGCGGCTTCGTGTTTGGTGCGGAAAATGGCAGAGGCGTAACTACATGCCGAACTGCCAATGGCTGGAGTGCACCAGCGTTCTTTGCGATCACGGGCGGCAGCTGGGGATTGCAGATCGGGGTCGAGGGCGTAGACCTGGTCATGATCATCCAGAATGACAAAGGCATGCAGCATCTGCTGGCCAGCAAGTTCCAACTGGGAGCGGACGCCTCGGCGGCCGCTGGACCAGTTGGTCGTCATGCTTCGGCCGATACCGATTGGAAG